>Ga0172369_10001721_pt1 | contig 31242 bp, 21 predicted proteins | sample LakKiv25m_FD_114539 | JGI IMG/M metagenome (GOLD analysis project Ga0172369, IMG submission 114539) | Freshwater microbial communities from Kabuno Bay, South-Kivu, Congo - kab_022012_11.25m | ecosystem: Environmental > Aquatic > Freshwater > Lake | place: Democratic Republic of the Congo... | reverse complement strand
TGTCTTCATAATCAATTTGTTCAGTATACCACGGCACACCTTCTTCAGCAGCAAGACGATATCTATGGGGTACTTCCGTTTGCACTAACGAAGGAAAAGCTTGTTCAATAGTTTTTCCGACAAATTGTGAATTCTTTACACCAAGGATTCTATCAGCTGCCGGATTATAGTCTGTAAAAACTAATTTCCCATCCTCATTTAGCTCGTACATATGCATTCCCAACGGTGTTGACTCAACTATGTTCCTGAACTTTTCCTCGCTTTCAATCAAAGATTCATCAGTCATTTTCTTTTCGGCAACTACCCAAAGAACATCTGCCAGGTAGCTGACTATTTCCACATCTCTATCGGTATAATTTGTCGGTTTATTGCCAACACCCATGACGGCAACTATTTTATCATTTCGGATAATCGGCACTACTAATTCACGAATGACGGCTGCGTGACCTTCAGGCAATCCTTTTTTGTGTGGCAATGATTCATAATCATTGTGTATAACAGGTTTCCTTTGATGAATGCAATCAACCCACACACCTGCTTCACTAACTTTATAGTGCAAACCTTTACCTTCTGCCTTGCAAAATTCCTTTTCAGTTTTTGTTGACCATGCCTGAAGCCAAAGTGTGTCCTGGTCAGGCAACATTAGGTGATAAAAACCAATTGGACTATGAACAAGTTCGCCTACATCATCCAAAGTCTTTTGGAATATCTCGTGCAATGTATGTGTTGGAGCATATTCAAAAAAATTCAATCTCAGTTGTGCCTTTTTTTGACTCATCCTTTCTTCAGTCTGGTCCCTGAATACGAGCACTACTCCGATGATTTCTCCGGATTCGTCTTTAATAGGGGCACCGCTGTCTGCAATTGGGGTTTCAGTGCCATCTTTTGAAATCAATAAAGTGTGATTGGCAAGACCAATAATCAGACCTTCCCTTAGTACTTTCTCCACAGGACTTTCGACAGAGTTTCTGCTATCTTCGCTGATGATCTTAAATATTTGCTCTATATCTTTATTTTTCGATTCTGTTTCGGACCAACCGGTAAGTTGCTCTGCCACGGTATTCATGTTTTTAATTTTTCCGTATTTGTCTGTTGTTATTACTGCATCGCCAATGCTGTAAAGAGTAGTTTTGAATTCTTCCTGTGTTTCCCATAACTCCTTATACATATCCCTTTGTCTTGTTCTGAATTTGAAATTCAACAGTACTATCATAAGAATCACAATAAGAATTGTCAAAATGACTACCCCCGCTAATTTTATCCTTAAACCGGCAAAAAGCTCTGATTTATCAATTTTTGCCACGAAAAACCAAGGTGTCCCTTTTACATTAGAAGTATATGATGCTACCTCATGTCCCCTGTAATCATTGCCTTCAATGAATCCCACATACCCCAGCACAGCTTTTACTTCGGGTACGTTCGTATCGGATAACGATATCTTTAATTTGAGTGCTGTATTTTTTTTGAATTTCAATTCATTTAAAAACAGTACACTATCTCCATCCTTCCTAATAAGTAAAGTTTCATAAGTTTTATCCTTAGGCAGCCAATTTTGTAAAAAAGGAAAAAAGAACTCCTTAGGATTGATGCGGAAAATCAAAGTTGCAATAACGACATTCTTTTCATTCATTAATGGAGCAATTATGTCATAGCAAATAATTTTATCATTTTTGTTATAATAAAAGTCAGTGAATTCAATTGTCTTATTTTCCTGTGATGAGATTATCTTATTGAATATTAAAGAATCGAACTTATACATAGTAGCATTCGTTGAGAGCAATGGTTCTCCTTTTTCTGAAGCAAGTATAATCTTCCAAAATCCGGCTTCGTATTTTCTTTCGTCGAAGTAACGTTCAATATCATTCAAGAGATTTAAATTATTTCTGTCTTTCTTCCATTCTTCGACTGCCCTTACCAAAAAATGTGAGTGACTTATAAGATTGACCTCTTTGATTCTTTCGTTTTTCCAATATATAAGCTGGTTGATTTTAAGTTCGGCAATGGATTTCAATTCATTTTCGGCATTTTTAGTCGTATTTGACAATTCGTATATATAAAGAATGCTCCCCAATGATGCGATTAATAGACTGAAAAGAATAATCATGCCAATCATTTTTGGCTTATTATTCCCTGATTGCGACTTCAATTTTTCCATATTGCCTCTCTTAATAAAATATTTAAATCCAAACCACAAATATGAATCGTTAACCACAAAAAATTGAAAGTCTTTTGCTGTTTGTATATTTGCTAAAAAAATATTTTATTTAGTAATATTTCAATTATTTAATATTAACACAAATTATTAAATTTTGATTCATTAATTTACAAAAAAATTATATAAATTTGAAAATAATTTTAAAATCCAAAAAAATAAATTAAACTTATTTTCATAGTTTAGCTTATCATAAAACAAAATTAACATAAAATAGAAAAAAAAATTACCGAAAGTTCAAAAATTAATTGAAGTTACTGATTTTTTTTATTATATTAAATTTTATTTAAATTTGATTTATCAATTTTCCTTTTTGGATTAAAATGGATTCACCTTCAATCAATATCTTAAAAATAGGGGATTTTCCCGTTGCGATTAACGAAGTTCTTCGCTATAAAAATTTTAGCATTTCTCATAAAAAAGTTTTATCAGATGCTATTAAATTTATTAAAACAAAAAAACCGGATGTCGTGCTTCTTAATGTCCAGGGTGCATTCAAAAAAGGTATTCATCAGATTAAAACACTTCTTTCAACAGACCCAGAAATATTGCTCATTGTAATTACTCAATTAACAAATATCGAAAAACATTTGGCTTTTATCAACGAAGGGGCAGAAGACTGTTTCACTTCCCAACAAATCTCATCATTGCCAAAAACAATCGAATATGCTTTGGCAAGAAGAAAAAATACAACTCATCTTTCTTACATGGAAGCACATGACAAATACAATCTGATTAATGAATATTCTCAGGATGTAAACTGGATTATGGATGAGAATTTAAAGTTTCTATACTTAAGTCCTTCTATTAAAAATATGAGAGGATTTACAGTTGAAGAAGTAATGAATCAATCATTCGAACAGTTGTTTATTCCCGAATCCTTTAAAAAAGTATCCGCAATAATTAAGAAATTTTTTATAAGTTTGAATAATCGAGAAATTATTAAAGAACCTTTTAGAATCGAAGTCTGGCAACCTCACAAAGACGGAAGAACAGTCCCTGTTGAAGTTATTGTCAATCCCATTTTTGATGATAATGATAATTTCAAATATTTTTTAGGTATGTCACGTGACATTTCCCAAAGAATTAAATCTGAAAAAGATTTGCTCGAAAGCAAGGAACATTATAAGCTCATCGTTGAAAACCAAAATGATTTGATAATCAAACTCAATCCCGAGTTTAACATCGTTTTTGCAAGCCCGCAATATTGCAAAACATTTAATAAAACAGAAGAAGAATTGATTGGCAAATCGTTCATGCCACTTATACACCCCGATGACAGAGAGATAGTTATCGAGGCGATGGGTAAACTGCTCAAAAAGCCATATACTTCCATCCACACCGAACGAGTTTTAACAAATGACGGCTGGACATGGTTCGAATGGTCAAACAAAGCTATTGTTGATAAAAAAGGAATAATCAAGGAAATCATTTCTGTCGGCAGAAACATACACAAAGAAAAAATTTCCGAAGAATCTCTCAAAAAAAGTGAAGAAAACTACAGAACACTATTTAATCTCAATACCGCCATTCTGGAATCCGTCCATGACATAATTATGAAGGTTAACAATGACAAAATATATACTTGGGCAAATAAAGCCGGATTTGAGTATTTCGGTGATGACGTAATAGGCAAATCTGCCGATTATTACTTCGAGGGTGAACAGGAAACATATCAAATGGTTCAACCGCTATTTAATGGCTTTGAAGATATTATATATGTGGAAAGTTGGCAAAAAAGAAAAGACGGTGAAATAAGGTTACTCGCATGGTGGTGCAAAACACTTAAAGACAGTTCCGGAAATGTTATCGGTGCCCTTTCAACTGCACAAGATATTACAGAAAAGAAAAAAATAGAAGAAGCAATAAAAGAAAGCGAAGAAAAATACAGGGGGCTCTTCAACAGCATCAGAGACGCTATAATAATCGCCGATACTGACAGAATAATTATTGATTGCAATCCTGCTTTTGAATCTTTATTCGGTTATTCACTTGACGAAATTAAAGGTAAGCAAACTTCAGAGATATACGAAACTCATGAACAATATGAAAATTTCGGGAAAGCTATCATAGAATTCTCCGATTCACAGCAACCATTTATAAAAGTCAATAACTATAAGAAGAAGAATGGTAAAATTTTCAAAGGAGAAACCGCTTTCTTTTATTTGAAAGACTCAAACAATGATGTCAGCGGTTATATAGGATTAATGCGGGATATAACAGAACAGCTATTCATTGAAGATGAGTTGCAACAACAACAGGAAAAGCTGAACAACATTATCACACACAGCAATGAATTATTCTATATGCACGATACAGACTATAACATACTGTATGTAAGTCCCCAATCCGAAAAAATGTTTGGTTATAATACACAGGAAATGTTGGTTAAGTGGACAACATTGGTTACGAACAATCCCATAAATCAAATCGGGTTCGAAAAAACAATGGAAGCAATCGAAACCGGTCAAAGGCAGAAACCTTATTTACTCGAAGTTACCCGGAAAGATGGAACCAATATCATTGTTGAGGTTGATGAATCTCCTTTAAAAGATGATGAAGGTAAAGTGATAGCAGTCTCAGGAGCTCTAAGGGATGTAACAGAAAAATATTACAGAGAAAAGGAATTGAAGAATCTGGCTTCATTTGTAGAGTTGAATCCATACCCGACAATAAGTTTCGACTCCAACGAAATCATAACTTATGCAAATCCGGCAGCGCGATACATATTTGGAGTCAGCATTGCAAAAAATGTGTTGCTATCCGAGATTTTTCCTGACCAGGACATCAGCGAATTTTTGCTTACTATCGTTAAGGGTTCAACATATACATTCCAGATAAAATCAGACATCAGGACATATTTATTCATCGTCAAAGGTATTCCAGATACTAAAATCGGACATATTTACGGAGCCGATATCAGTTCCTTAAGTAAGATTCAGGAAGACCTCGGAAAAAGTCAAAAACAATTGCAGGCATACGCCGGATACCTTCAATCAATAAGGGAAGAAGAGCGGCTTTCGATTGCAAGGGAAATCCATGATGATTTTTCTCAAATGCTGTCCGCACTGAAAATGTTTATTTCAAGTATCATGAAAAATATTGATGATAAATCAGATAATAATATCGAGAAAGTTAAAAATGAAGTAGTAAATATCAATCTGATGCTCGATAAAGCCATCAATTCGGTTCGTAATGTTCTGAAGAAATTGCGACCCGAAGTTCTCGAGGATTTCGGTTTGCTCGAAGCCCTAAAAATTCTCGTTGACGAATTTGCTATATCATCAGGCATTAAATGTGATTTTCAATCTGAAGTTGAATCAATAGTATTGGAACAATCCGAGCAATTGGCTGTTTATCGTATTTGCCAGGAAGCACTAACTAATATTTCAAGGCATTCGGGTGCTATAAGCTCCTCCCTAAAAATACAAATAACAGAGACAAATTATATCATATCCATTAAAGATGACGGGCAGGGATTCGATGATGAAATCACATACAATAAAGACAGTTTCGGTATTATCGGTATGCGTGAAAGAGCTTCTGCAAGCGGAGGAAAACTTATTATCAATTCGAAAACAGGTGAAGGCACTCTTATACAAGTGCATGTTCCAATAGGAAACTGACTGTTAAGTGTTCGCTTTTAGTTTTTAGTTTTTAGTTTTTAGTTTAACCGTTGACTTACAACTGTTAATCTTTAGCTTTTGGTAATGTAAAGAAGAATTTTGTGCCAATTCCTTCTTTGCTTTCGACCCAAATATCACCGCCGTTTTTGACGATAAACTCCTTGCAAAGAATTAATCCCAAACCGGTACCGGGTTCATTTTCTGTTCCCAGTCTCGAATAGTTCTTACCTATTTTAAAAAGATTCTTTTGATGTTCTTCATCCATTCCGATACCGTCATCTGCAATCGTAACAATAATTTTTTCATTGTCTTCTGCGTTTGAAGTTAATGTTATCGTACCGTTCGGATTTGTAAATTTGATAGCATTGGAAATTAAATTACGGATAACTGTGGAAATCATATTCCCGTCTGCAAAAGCATCCAAATCTTCGGGAATATCATCTTTAAGATTAATTTTTTTATTTGACAATGCCGCCTTTAACAGCATTGCAGTATTCTTAGACAACATTTTCAAATTAGTATTCTCAGGAGCGAATTGTATAGTATTCCTTTGCAATCTTGACCAATCCAATAAATTTTCGAGAAGTTTGTAAATATTAGTCAATGACTCATGGAAACTTTGTGCTATTTCTACCATTTCATTTTTTTCAATTGATTCAATATCCTCGGCAACCAATTCGGAAAGACCCATTAAACTACCCAATGGACCCTTCAAATCATGAGCGATAATCGAAAAGAACTTATCTTTCTCCAAATTGGACAAAGTTAACTCATCATTCATTTCAGCCAGCTTCTTCTCGGCTTTTTTACGTTCCGTAATATCCCTGACCATTCCTATAGCATGCCATTCATTTTGAATTATTACCGACGACAATGAAAGTTCTATATCTATCAAAGAACCATTTTTATATATCGCAGGCAATTCGACAGTTTTCCCGATTAGTGAACCACTCCCGGTCTTCACAAAACTTTTCATTTTAGAATTATGTTCAACGAGCAAACTTTTAGATGAAAATATTTTGTCCAATTTCATATCCTTCATTTCTTCAGAAGAATAACCGAAAATATTTGTTGCGGCTTGGTTCCAATACGTAACTTCGCTTTTGCTGTCCAATATGATAATTCCATCTTTTGCAGATTCGCTCAAGGAACGGAATTTCTCTTCACTTTCCCGGAGCATTTTCTCTATAAGAAGGACTTCGTTAATCTGTAATTCCAATTTTTTTGCGGTATTTTCAAGCTCTTTATTCTTCCACTCGTAATTTCGCAGTAAAATCTGCAAATCCTCCTCAGTTTTTTTTGTATTTGTTATCTCATAAGCATAACCTAAAAAGCCGACGGGCTCACCTGCTTCATTTCTGATTATTAACGTAAACAAACTTACCCATTTAGTTGTTTCATCCTTTGAGTTTATCCTGAAATCAGTGTGACTTATATAGGTTTGTGATTTGTCATTTTTAGCATTGTCTATTTCATCAATTATCTTCTCCCTGTCAAGATAATGTATTATGTCATTTATTGATATGTTTTGTTCGAGGAATTCATCTTGAGTAAATCCTGTTAATTCTTTAATATTCTCGGAAACAGATTCAATTTTGTAATTATCATGATTTTTCCATCTTATCAAAACGACAGGTCCATTTTGAAATAAATTGTTTTCTTCGATAAGTGTTTTATTGATTTTTTCAATTTTGTTTTCAAGTAAGATTCTTTCGGTAATATCAACAAACGTAGAGACCATATGTTCCTTATTGTTGATTGCTATAATGTCCGAGAACAACAAGCAAGTCCTCAACTCGGAATCAAACGTTTTGAAATCCAATCTGAAATTAGAAATGGACTTTTGCTTTCTGATTTTTTGCACTATATTTATGAGTTCTTGCAAAGAAACAAAAATATCAAGCTTGAGCAAGCTTTTTCCGATTATGTCTTCTCTTTTGCATTTCAATGTTCTCAAGAAGGCATCATTAACATCAACAAAAACTCCGTTGTCCAATTCAGATATTGACATTGGTGAAGGATTATTTCTGAAGGCAAGTTTGAATTTATTTTCACTTGCCTGAATCGCTCTTAAATCCTTGCCAATGAAATAAAACACTTCTTCATCATACCAACTCCCTTTTAGCACACTCACTTCGATAGGGATTTCAAGACCTTTATCAGAAATAAATGTACACTTTTTACCTGTATAAACTTGCTCAGTTTGAGCTTTAATTATTTCACCAAACTTTTTTGAATCATTATTACCACAAAGAGAAGTGATGTTCATGGACCTCAATTTGTCGAAATCGTATCCCAAATGCTCTTTTGCATATAAATTCGCATATTTGATTTCACCGTTTTTATCTATCACAAAAACAAAGTCCTGTAGATTGTTGTAAAATGTCCTGAAATTCTTCAACAATTCAACGTTCTTTAGGTTTTCATTTATTCTTTCCACAACTAAAGCAGATTGATAAAAAAGATTTTCGAGTAAGTGTACGTTAAATTTATTATCTTTTCTTAGAAAAATATGAAAATTGCCGATATGTTTATTGTCGGAAACAAGTCCAATCGTATAAATTGATTTTATTCCGAGCATTTTCTGCACTGCTATTGAAATCGTTCGGGGTATCTCACTTAATGCAAATTTTCCTAATCCTTCTTTATGTTCGTATAATCTGTTCTTCGCAAATATATCTTTAAATTCGGGGATGATTTTATATTTTTTCGACAACACATCGAAACCCATCAAATCAACGACCTTCTTAATGATATTTTTCTCTAAACCTTTTACTTCGACTAATTTCAAATAATCACCCTCGAGTTTTTCCAAACTCAATATTATGGAATCGGGAACCAGTTCAAAAATAAAATTTATCAAATATTGGTAAACTTCCTCTTTGGTTTTCATTTTGCTCAGCTCAGTAATTGCCATGTTCAATGTAGAATATTCGTAATTCTGATTTTGCAGTTCACTTAAAATCTCCTTTGATTTGAATTTTGTCAACTCATCAAAAACTGTAATAAAATAACCTTTTTCGGGAGAAAATGCCTTGACTGAATACCATCTGTTTAATGATTCCGAAAATGCTTCAAACTCGATTGGTTCACCGTTTGAAGCCACTTCTCCGTATTTAGCTATCCAGTCGAAATCAGAATTGATTATATTTGGTAAAACTTCAGTTACTTTTTTATTAATTATGTCCGCTTCCTTTAAACCGGTAAAATCTTCGAATTTCCGGTTAATTTTAATAAAAACATAATCGCATGGATTACCACTATCATCAGTTATAATTTTATGTAATCCGAATGCAGAATTTGCGTTTTTCAGTAAGCTCTCAATAATTTTTTTCTCATCCATGAATCAAATGTTTCAATTTTCAACTATAGATTTTATCAATTTAACAAGTTCTTCCCTCTTAAACGGCTTCGACAAATAGTGCGTACATCCTCTACCCAAAAACTCTTCCTTGTCACCTTTCATTGCAAAAGCAGTAACTGCAATAATTGGAGTATTTTCATAATTTGTAAAATTACGAATTTTTTCGGTAACTTCTAAACCATTCAATTTCCCGCGAATATTAATATCCATTAATATAAGGTCGAATTGTTCATTTTGAACTAATTTCAATGCCTCATCGCCGGTTTTAACTTGTTTTAAATCAGAGATTCCCGATAAACATTTCCTCACGTAAATAATTGAAGCCCAATCGTCTTCAACATGAAGTATCTTTGGTGTATACTCCATTTCAGATTTTTCAAAATCCTTATCATTATTCCTATCAAACATAATATCAGGGGAAGATAAATCAATATCATCAGTCGAATAGCCGGCATTTAAAGTATTAACTATCGGGAAAACTATTTCAAATGTCGAGCCGATTCCGGGAGTACTGACGACCGATATTTTCCCCCCCATCAATTCTACGTATTTTTTGGATATCGTCAAACCTAATCCTGTTCCTTCGAAACTTCTGCTCAATCCTTCGCTAACCTGTCTGAATTCATCGAAAATAATACTTTGGAATTTTTCATCAATGCCAATACCTGTGTCAATAACTTTGATTGATGCAAGCTTCTGTTCTTTGTATTTTTCTTGACTTAACCGAATAACGACACCTCCATTTTCGGTATATTTAATTGCATTGTCAACAAGATTATGAATTACCTTTATCAACAAGCTTTCGTCAAGGTTCACAACAATATCGGGTTCTAAAATTTCTGTTTTCAGAAACAAATTCTTATCCTGAGCAGGTTGCTTCAAAACTTCAATCGAACTCAATATCGTGTCGGATACTTTTACCTCACTAATCTGTAGTTCCTGTTTGTTGGATTCCACTCTTGACAAATCTAAAATCAGGTTCAATGTATTCATCAGACGTTTGCTGCTGTCATAAATAATTTCTGTCAGTTCTTTTTGTTCTTCGTCATTTACTTCCTTTCGCAAAATATCGGTAAAACCCAGAATTCCTATCATAGGTGTTCTCATCTCGTGGCTTATAGTCCCCAAAAAATTCGATTTTATCTTATTCAGATTTTCTGCCTTATCTCTGGCTTGCTTAAGACCTTCAATATATTTCCGCTTATCGGTAATATCGAGCATCATACCAGTATAAGTATCACCTACGTTATTGACGCTCATTAGCACATTTTTAATTCCATTGTTTTTAGTTACCAATTCCGCCTCGAAACCACTTGCCCTTCCTTTGTTTTTAAGAATTTCTAAAAGTTTCTTTCTTTCATCAATATCCTTGTAAAATTCCAGTGCATTATGTTCCTTCAACTCTTCAGGATGTAAAAACTCGAGGATTTGTGCTGTAGTCTGATTTGCAAATTTAATTTGCCCATCGTCATTTGTCTGGTAAACCCCTACCAATGCAGTGTCAATTATCTGTCTGTACTTTTCTTCCGATTCCAGAAGTTTCGTTTCTGTAAACAATTTCTCCTGAATAAGCTTAGACTCCTGCAATGCTCTTTTAATGGTTGCAGGTAATTTGTAAAGTTTATCCTTTAAAACATAATCGGTAGCCCCCTTTTTGATTGTTTGCACTGCAAACTCTTCTCCCATAGTACCCGAAACAAGTATAAAAGGTTTCGTAGCACTTTGATTGCGAACAAACTCGAGAGCCGTTATACCGGAATACCCCGGCAATTTATAATCAGATAAAATAATATCGTAGCCGTTATATAACACCTCTTTTTCAAAGTCCTCGGCAGTTCTCACATTTGTTATCTTCCAATCCGGATACTCCGAAGCGATTATCTCTTTGATAAGCTCGGCATCACCCGCGTCATCTTCCAAATTCAATATCGTAATTTTTTCACACATGATAATTCCCTATTTATTTCTTCATTTACTTTTCAATTATTATTTTTGACTGAAACCATAAAAGCACTTATAATTATTATTTATAAGGGAGCGATATATAAAATGTTGCACCCTTACCCTGTTTTCCGGAAGCCCAAACCTGCCCGCCGTGCTTGTTGACAATTCTTTTCACGATAGCCAGACCAATTCCCGTTCCATCGAATTCTTCCGCTCCATGCAACCTTTGGAAAACACCAAAAAGTTTTTCAGAAAAATTCATATCAAACCCTGCACCATTATCCTTAACATAAATTACGTTACCCGATGCCTTAGGGTAAAAGCCGATTTCAATTCTTGCAGAATCCCTTTTTGAAGTATATTTGACGGCATTCGAGATTAAATTAGAAAGTGCTATCTTAATCAAATGTTCATCTCCTGTTATTTTCGGTAAATTTTGAATATCCCAAACAATGACTCTGTTTTTTGTATCCTCTTCGATAGAAATAAGTATATCATTCAAAATCGAATTCAAATCTAACTGTGATTTTTTAAGGACTTTCCTGCCAAACTTAGAAAACTCCAGCAGTTTTTCAATCATTATACCCATTTCATTGCTAGAGTTCAAAATCATACTAATATATTTGGATAATTGAGAATCCTTGTCGCTTATGTGTTGCTTCAGTAGTTCAGAAAATCCTTGAATATGTCTCAGAGGAGCACGCAAATCATGAGAAATGGAATAGCTGAAAGATTCCAAATCCTTATTCAGCATTTCAAGTTCCTCTGTTCGCTCCCTAACTTTTTCTTCAAGCTCAAAGTTCATCCTCTTAATAATCTCTTCAGCTTCACGTTTCTCTGTAATATCTTCACCTGAGCTAATAGTCGAAATAATTTCCCCTGCGGAATCATAAAGTACTGAATTGTTCCACGAAATCAATCTTTTCTGTCCTGATTTTGTAAGAACATAATTTTCAAATGTTTCATATTTGTCAATATTTTTATTTAAAACACTGAATTGTACATTTCTTACAATAAGCTTTTCTTCATCAGGTATAAAATTATCGAACCAATTTTTCTCCAATATTTCATGCTCTTTAAAGCCAAGAATTTTGCAACCCTTTTTATTTATCAGCTTAACATTCCCTGATTTATCGAGAACAACAATCATTATTGCCGCTATGTCCAAATACATCTGGAATTTATTTTTTTCCTCTCTCAATTTGGCTTCAGTTTTTCTTTTTTCGGCAATTTCCGATTTAAGTTTTTCATTCGCATCAATTAACTTTTCGGTCCTCGCCTCGACTAATTCCTCCAAATTTTCTTTATAGACATTGAATTCATCCTTATTCGATATCTTTTCTTCCTGAGCCAACACAGCCACAACAGGTTCATCCACTTGCCGAAGATTTCCGAAACTATCCTCAGAATTACTTTTTTCACTTAATTTTTGATACTTAGTCATATTATCGTTGTACATAGTTTCTCCGTTCAAGAAGTCAAATCACTTAAAATATTAATTCAGATTTTTTTATCTTGAAGAACTTCCGTACTTTTTTCAAGAACTTTTTTTACTGATAATTCTTCAATAACTTCAACAACTTTTTCGAACTCTGCCGATTTATCGAAAAAATAGTCGGCACCTTTTGCAAATGCCTTTTGACGGTACTGGTCAATCGTATAGTTCGTGAGCATTATAACAACCGGAGCCGGCTCCAATTTCTTTGCCGCTTCCAATACATCGAAACCTTGACCTTTTGGCATCCGAATATCGAGAATAACAACGTCAGGTCTCAATTTCGTTACTAATTCAATGCCTTCCTTAACATCCTTCGCCATATAAATTGTCTCGATTAATTTAACCGGCTTAAGCAGTTTCACAAGGGTTTCCCTGATAAATTCAGAATCATCTGCAATCATAAGTTTCATAACATCACCATCAAAATATTTATAATATGAACTTTTCCAATGCAAAAATGTGAATTAAATTGGTAAAATGAAATTGGACTTTTTATGATATTAATGTCAAAAAATTTTTGACAAAAATTCTGATTTTGGATGAAAAAACAAGAATTGAAGTTATTGCTAAGAAATGCATTTTATCAATATAAACAACAATGTAAAAATGATAAATGATATATCTGTAATATTAAAACAATAAATAATTATCAAGTATAAAACACAAGTTAACTTCTATTTTCTACTTTTCTATTTTCTAAAGCCGTGCCCGGAACAGGACTTGAACCTGCACCCCCTTGCGAAGACTACACCCTGAATGTAGCGCGTCTGCCAATTTCGCCATCCGGGCGGTCTTAGAAAATAGAAAATAGAAGATAGAAAATAGAAAATAGAAATAAAATTACTTCTTTATAAATTGTTTGTCTTTTCTGATGTTAATACCTTTAATCATCGAATACAAAATTTTTTGGATTTCCGTTAACAATGATTCTAAATCCTCATATCTTTTTTCATTCAAATCTTCAGTTCTCAATATAAGTTCCAACCAAAATCTTGTTTCTAAAGATTCCTTATACGCTATATGAATTTTCGTTAAATAATCATTTTCAGAAATCGAACCCTGTGCCTCAGCAATGTTTGCACCAATAGAAGTCGTACTTCGCAACAACTGATTTAACAGCTCCTTTTCAACTCCTTTTTTAGTCAATTCTCTAAACGTTAAAACTATTTCCTTTGATAAGTCCAACGCTTTCACATACAAATTATTTCTATTATCCAGCATTTTAATCTCTTCTATCTTCTATCTTCTATCTTCTATCTTCTATTTTCTATCTTCTATCTTCTATTTTCTATCTTCTTTCTTCTGTCTTCTATTTTCTTTCTTCTATCTTCTATCTTCTATCTTCTATCTTCTATCTTCTATCTTCTATCTTCTATCTTCTATCTTCTATCTTCTATCTTCTATCTTCTATCTTCTAAAGCCGCGGAGAAGGTGGGATTCGAACCCACGGTACTCCTTACGAAGTACAACGGTTTTCGAGACCGCCCCGTTCAACCACTCCGGCACCTCTCCTAATTTCCATAACTTTATTTTATGGGATTACAAAATTACAAAAAATTTCAGTCTTAACTATTAAACTTTCAAAATTACTTCAGCGAATCATACAGGTTCAAATAACTTTCATATCGTTCAATATCAATCAATCCATTTTCCACTGCTTCTATCACTGCACAATCCGGCTCGTGAGTGTGTGAACAAGGATAATATTTACACTTAGGATTATACTCATCGAACTCATGAAAATAAAGTGCAACATCATTTTTTTCCAATCCCCATATTCCAAATTCCCGAACTCCCGGAGTATCAATTATTTTTCCGCCATTCGGTAACATAAACATATTTACAGCACTTGTCGTATGCTTCCCTTTATTAGTCTTTCGACTTGTCTCTCTGACCGTCAGCCCTTCCTTATCCAACAACGCATTGATAAAAGTTGACTTTCCTGAACCCGATGGTCCCGACAAAACACAAATGCTATTCTTTAATTCTTCCTCAACCATCTCCAATCCAATACGCTCTTTGGCACTAATGATATAAAATTTATAATTCAATTCTTTGTAAATTTCAAAATCACTATTTAATTCATCCCTGTTTCCCAAATCAATTTTATTAATGAAGATTATCGGCTCAACACCGTTCAATTCAGCAGTAACCAAAAATCTGTCAAGCAATCTTTTGTTATACTTAGGTGACTTGACCGACAGCATTATTAATAATTTATCAATATTCGCCGCAATAACATCCTCTTTCTCGTATCCGACTTCCTTTCGCGAAAAATGATTTTCTCTATCTTCAACCCTGATAATTGTACCAGAGCTTTTCGAATGTTTTTCATCTGCTAAAAAATAAACAACATCGCCAACAGCCACAATTGATTGATTCTCATTTTTCGTTATCACAATCCCTGCAGTAACACAATCAATAACATCTAAATTCAAATCTTCAACAAGGATTGTAGTTCCAATGATACCAACAACAACTCCCATACGGCTATGTTCTGGAATCTCACCACTTTTTTTCGTCATCGTTCTTTTAGTTTTTCTCTTCCTGTATTTGAATGCAGGAATCTTTTTTCTTTCTAAAATTTTCTCAAAATCTTTCATTATTAAAAAGATAAAATTAAATTAATGAATGCCTTCAATACTTTGGATATATACAAAAATACGATTAAATAAAGAAAATTAACTCTTTATTAAATTATATATGAATATAAAATTAATTGCTGTTAATCAAACTAAAAAGTGTCAAAAAATTTACACACTTTTACTTTTTTATGGGGCTTTTTTTGAGTATTTTTGTTTTAATAGATAAATTAATTAAGGTATATGGTTGAATTATAAATGGACTTTTAGGAAAAAGCCTGATGAAAGTATCATACAAAAAATTGGAAGTGCACTGGGAATACCAAAAAGTTTGGCTAATGTTCTTATTGCTCGCGGAGTTCAAGATGAGCTAGATGCTAGAAAGTTTTTCTTTCCTTCATTGGAGGATTTGCATGACCCATTCCTTATGAACGGAATGGAGAAAGCTGTAGAAAGAATACTCAGGGCAGTTAATAACAAAGAACTTATTTGGATACATGGTGACTACGATGTTGATGGTACTTCAAGCACCGCTATGATGTTGCAATTCCTTAGGGAAATCGGTGGAAATGTAGAGTATTACATTCCTGACCGATTCACCGAAGGATATGGTTTTTCGGTTGGCTCTGCACAAAAAGCTAAAGATGCAGGAGCGACTTTAATAATTACAGTAGACACAGGCATCACCTCTTATGAACCCTTCAACTATGTAGAAAAAATTGGGCTCGAAGCAATCATTTGCGACCATCACGAACCCGGTGAACAAGTCCCGACAGCACTCACGATACTTGACCCTCTAAAACCGGAATGCAAATATCCGTTCAAATCCCTTGCGGCTTGCGGTGTAGCTTTCAAGCTCATTCAGGGAATTGCAATTAAACTTGGTAATGTTGAAAAAGTTTATCCTTACCTGGATTATGTTGCTTTGGCTTCTGCCGCCGATATGGTACCTCTTATCGGAGAAAATCGAACACTCATATATTTTGGATTGGAAAGATTGAACTCTCAACCCAGACCGGGTCTCAAAGGACTTATTGATTGCACTAATCTCCAGTTGGGAACAATCAATGCCTCTAACATAATTTTCTCACTTGCACCTTTAATCAATGCGGCAGGTCGCCTTGGTTCTGCATCCAGGTCTGTCGAAATGATGATTAAAAAAGACGCTACATCATCCTTCCATGTTGCTCAGCAGTTGGAACACGAAAACAGAAGAAGACGTGCTTACGATGAAAAAACTTTTGAGGAAGCAATACCAATTGCCGATAAACTTCTTCAAAAAAAAGAAAGACGTTCACTCGTAATCCACCAGCCCCACTGGCATGCCGGTGTTATTGGTATTGTCGCTTCTCGCCTTGTTGACAGATATCATCTGCCTGTAATTTTAATGACAACAATTGATAAATTAGCCAAAGGTTCAGCAAGAAGTATTCCGAATTTTGATATACATAAAGCTTTGAAAAAATGCGGACACATGCTGACTGAATATGGAGGACACAAACATGCGGCAGGTCTTTCGATGAAAGAATCTTTAATTTCCGAATTCAGAGAAAAAATTGATGATATCGCTCGTTCTCAAATTACAGACAGCATGCTTGAACCTGAAATAGTTATTGATGCTGAATTAAAACTTTACGAATTGTCACCTAACTTCCTTGAAACACTTTCGAAATTCGCACCTTATGGTTTTGATAACTACAAACCCATTTTTTATTCAAAAAGTGTCCGCTCTGCAAATGGAGTTAAGGTGGTCGGAAAGAATCATTTAAAATTCCGTGCATACCAATCTTTCGAAATTGATGCCATCGGCTATAACCTCGGTGAAAAAATTCAATACTGTACAAACGGTAAACCATTCTCCATCGTTTACAATATTGAAGAAAATACTTATAATGGTGCTACTACTCCTCAACTTCGTATTAAGGATATTCGCCCTGACGAGGAGATTAATGCTTGATTCCGAAACTGCCAAATATTTCTATGATGCTTTATCCGTAATAATCACCGAGAATATTACTGCAAGAAAAAAACTTCTTAATTATTTTCGCCTATATAAGGAATTAATTAATAACATACTTTCAAAAGAAAACAGAGTATTTTCCTCATATTTCTCTAAAACTGTTTTTCTGATTGATAATTATCGGATACCCGAAGAAATTACTTCGGTCCTTAAGAAATTCAGATTATTTGCATCGTCAGCCGCAAGAAATAAAAACTATGATGTAAGAGATTATTATACCGAGTGCGGCTTGTTAACTATTGCGAAACTTATTCAACATTTTTCTGATATTGATATTCCCCAAACCATTGCAAATCGAATAGCAAAACTCGAGTACACAGAAAAATATATAAGTTCCAAAAAACTCGACTTTGAGAAAATAGATGAGATTCGTTGCGTTGTTTTGAAAAAGAAAAAATATGAAAATAATTTACCTGAGATAACCTGTGTTTCTGAGGATTTCGGAACTATTAATATCCTGCTGAATTCACCTTGGAATGAACTATATCACTTCATCTGGGAAAAAGCAGTAATCAATGTTATAAATATTGCATGTATTGATAATGAAAATAATATTTATAAAACAATTGCAAATTCTTTGATAGTTCTCGAACCTGATTACCTTATGGATTCTACCGACCTGGCTGAATGTTTTCAAAATACCGGTGCAAATCCCAACCTTTACTTTCTGAAAAAATTTTGCAATTCAAAAGCCAATGAGGGCATGATTGCAGGTAACTTAATCAATTCATGTCTCGATGAATTATTGCTGAATCCAATGTCAGAATTTGATGAAATATACGACAGATCACTAATGCAAAAACCATTGCAAATATTTTCTCTCGCACTCAAAAATTCAAGTTCAGTTCAAAGAATCAGAGAGAAAGTATCCACACAATTCACCAATTTAAAGGAAATTATAAAACAAATACCCCATGAAATAATAACTGTAGAACCAAGCTTCATCTCACCCATGTATGGTCTTCAGGGGCGGCTTGACGTATTACTCGAATACTACGATGACAAATTAAGAAAGGATATTATCGAATTAAAATCAGGCAAAGGTCCTGATGATCATATCATGATTACAACGCATGACGGTAAAAAAATCAGCTCAAAAGTTTGGAATAACAACCTTGCACAAACTACATGCTACAATCTGATGCTCGATTCATCATTTCCCGGCAGATATGGTACCTCGAGCATTTTATACTCATCTACACTTAACGAACCGATAAGAAATGCTGAAAACATTCATCAAAAAAAACAGGAAGTATTGTGGCTGAGAAACAAAATCATTTCTACTGAACATGACTTCAAAGAACAGGACTATACTGTTCTAAAATATTTTAACCCCGATGATTTCGGCGATAAACCAAAATATTATGAGAATGACATATTTGAGTTCTCCGAAAAATATCTTACTGCCGACAAATTAGCAAAAGAATATTTTCACAATTACCTCAGTTTCATCCTTAACGAGATGTCAAGTGCTAAGGTCGGCGGAAACAACGAAAGCAAAGGTTATTCATCTCTCTGGCTCGAGTCTGCAGATGAAAAGGAAGACGACTTTTCATTGTTGAAAAATTTAAAATTGAATATAGAAAATTCTGATTTAACATCAATGCATCTTACCTTGACTTCACTTGTTGATGAATTGCCACTCTCCTCTTTCCGAAAAGGCGATATGATAATTTTATATCCCGAAAATGAAGATGGAGAAACAAATATTTGGAATAATCAAATTCTAAAAGCTACAATTAAAGAAATCTCCGAAAAGGAAATTAAAATTAGCTTAAGAAATAAACTTTTCGATAACAGAATTTTGCAAAGTGAAAAATCATGGTTCATCGAACCCGATTATATTGACTCAACAAATAAAAAATTATATAATTCCTTATATGAATTCTTAAGAGCCGAAACAGACAAACAAAGATTGATACTTGGCATCAAAGAACCCTCCTTTGAAAGAGATATTCAAATAAAATCGGATGTGCTAAATGACAATCAGATAGAGATTGTAAATAAAGCAGTCTCAGCAAAAAATTATTTCCTTATCCAGGGACCTCCCGGAACAGGCAAAACTTCTTACGTTCTAAAATCCATCGTCGAAAATATTTATAAAGCAACAAATGAAAATCTTTTGGTGATGGCATACACAAACAGAGCTGTTGATGAAATCTGCTCTGCCCTCAAAACAATTTCGAATGATTTTCTGTTTCTCAGAACCGGCTCAAAAGAAAGTTCTGAACATCCTGATGTCCTGATTTCATCATTAGCAGAAACCATTACCACGAGAGAATTATACATCAAAATCAGAGATTGCAGAGTATTTGTTTCAACTGTATCCTCAGTCCTTGCCAATCCTGAGATATTGGAACTAAAGCAATTCCACACAGCCATTATAGACGAAGCTTCACAAATACTCGAGCCACAAATAATCGGTATTCTTTCAAAAGTAACCCGTTTCATTCTCATCGGTGACGAAAAACAATTACCTGCTGTTGTTACTCAGGACGAAATCAAATTGAATGTTGACTCCGAAAATCTTCATAAAATCAATCTGAAAAATCTTAGCATTTCCTTATTTGAAAGACTGCTCCTTTGCTGCAAACAAAATGGTTGGACTAATGCATACGGAATGTTAACACAACAAGCAAGAATGCACAGAAAAATTCAGGAATTCCCCAATCAATATTTTTACAATAATCAGCTTGAAATATTCTCTGAAAATAAATGGCAAACAACTGAAGACAGCATTTTTGATAACTGCAAAGTTGATTTAACATTTTCAAAACTTGCTAAAAACCGCATTGTATTCATCGAATCAGAAAAAGAAACCGGCAGAAAAATCAACTTTTCTGAAGTTAAAAGTGTAATTAAACTAATTGAAAAAATAAAAGAAATCTACGGAGAAAGATTCAATGAAACAACCCTTGGAATCATATCTCCCTTCAGAGCCCAATGTGCCGAAATTTACAGGCAAATGGACAAGAATTTAAGAAGATTTGTAATGGTGGACACTGTCGAAAGATTTCAGGGTTCTGAAAGGGATATTATCATTATAACATTTGCCGTAAATAATGAATATCAATTACGCAACATGCAATCACTTTCTGATTCCGGGGGAGTATTAGTTGACCGCAAACTCAACGTAGCAATGACAAGAGCAAAGGAATATTTGATTTTTCTTGGAAATTCTGATGTGCTAAGTCAATCCCCTATTTACAGTAACCTGATAAATTTTATTGGAACGAAAGATTCTGCGATTTTGAATAAAGACACTAATTAGTACTAATCCAAATACTTACAAAAATACTATTTTATAACCCGAAAATTATTTATATTTGAAGTTCTATTATTATAAATATTTAATTTGAAAATTATTTTTTGATATAAAATTGGAGATTATATGTCAGGTCATAGTAAATGGTCAACAATAAAACATAAAAAAGCGGCTAAAGATGCTAAAAGAGGTAAAATTTTTACCCGCATTGGAAAAGAAATTACCATTGCCGCACGTGAAAAAGGTGGCGATATCGAGGCAAATCCCCGTCTTCGTCTTGCAGTCCAAAATGCAAAAGCTGTCAATATGCCTGCCGAAAATATTAAAAGAGCAATTCAAAAAGGTACCGGCGAACTCGAAGGTGCAACCTATGAAGAATATACTTACGAAGGTTATGCTCCTCTCGGTGTGGCTGTTATTCTCGAAACTGTTACAGATAACAAAAATCGTACTTATGCTGAAATCAAATCCCAGTTCACCAAACTTGGCGGAAATCTCGGTGAAACCAATTCTGTTGCATGGAACTTCGACAGAAAAGGTGTTATTACTTTAACCACCGGAAATAAATCAGAAGACGACCTCCTCGAACTTGTCCTCGAATCAGGTGCAGATGATTTGGAATTCAGCGAAGACAGTTCAAGAGTTATTTGTGCTATGGAATCATTCGGCGAAGTAAATAAATTTTTTACAGATAAAAAAATTCCAATTGAAGAAGCTAAGCTTGAATACATACCTAGAACTATGATTGAAATTAAAAACATTGACGATGCCCGTCGTGTCATGAAATTCATCGAAAATTTCGAAGACCACGAAGATGTACAAAACATCTTTTCAAACATGGACGTCAACGACGAAATAATGGAAAAATTATCCAAAGAATAGGCATGTAACTATATGCCATCTGAAAAAATAACAATATTAGGTATTGACCCCGGCTCCGTATTTTGCGGATACGGGGTTATTACTAAAGAAGGAAACAAACTCTCAGTTGTTGAATACGGCGTTGTCCGGGCAAAACTGAAATTCGATGATTTGAATCTTCGGCTCAAAGAAATTTACAGCAGGATAAATGAAGTAATAAACAGAACCGAACCCGACGAATCCGCATTTGAAACAATGTTCTACGCAAAAAATGCACAATCCCTGATGAAGCTATCCCATGCCCGTGCTGTCGCTGTTCTTGCCGCTGTTAACAAGAACATTCCAGTCTTTGAATACTCCCCAAAAGAAGTAAAAAAATCTGTAACAGGCAAAGGAGCGGCAAGCAAAGAGCAGGTTCAATTTATGATTAAAACACTACTTGGCATTAAGGAATCCACCGGCTTGTTCGATGCCACAGATGCACTTGCAGTTGCCGTCTGCCATGCACTAAAGCGAACTACCGGGAAAACCAAATCGAATTCATGGGCAGATTTTGTTAAAAATAATCCTGGAAGGGTGGTTAAGAGTTAGAAAGTTTGTAAAGTTTGAAAGTTTAAAAGTAAAAAAGTTAGAATATTTTCCCTTTTTTTTGAGACGTTTTCCTGTTTCATGTGTCATTATAAAATATGTTGTTACAAATTTTAAAATATTTACAGTTAATTGGTGAATTATGAAAAAGCTATTATTATTTATAATTGTTCTTCTTTATGTTAAGTCATATTTGGACGCTCAGAATTTGAAATGGGTAAATAGTAATGGTATAGTTGAAGGGAAATTTGGCAGTTTAATCATTAAAAATGATAGCATATTATATTTAGGTACTGGTAGTTATGAGTATGGTCCCATTTTTAAATCTGTAGATAATGATAACAATTCAATGTTTTTAGGAACAAGTACCAAAGGACTTTTTGTTTTTGATTCAATCCACAAATCATACGTTCCAAATGAATCATTTTGGCTCGATTCCTTAAACTTTAAAGAAATAAATAATATGACAAATGGGGTAAAAAAAATCTGGTTCTCAAAAGATGGTTCAAATTTTTATACGTTTGAAAATGACAATTATTTTCATATTTGGGATACCGAAAGTGGCAGATGTAAAAAAGAATATTATCTGAGTAATTCGAATATAACCGATATTGATTATTATGAAAAGGATAAGTTGTTGTCCGTTTCTTATCGGGAAGCACCACAATCATTGACCTCTTACAATACAATTTTTTATGATATTGAAAACGATTCGATAATCAAAATAATTAATCCATTAAAAAAAGTAACTTTGGATAATTCTATATTATTAGATGGCTTAGTAAAATGTGTAGAATCTAAAGACAAGGTTATCATTTTTTCTAACTATCAAACAAACTGGGATTATTGGAAAGAATCAGGAATAATTGGATTATATGATATTTATTCTCAAAATGAAGTTTGGGGTAATAAATCTTTGAAATCAAATAAATTAATTCTATCTGATAACGAAGACATATTAATGGTAAGTGGTTATGAGTACTTTTATAGACTCCAAGGAGATTTCAAATCATTAATTTTATTTTCAAATATGGATTCTTCATTTACGTTTTGGTCATTAATTACTGGTACAACAAATGATGATATATCGAAAAGCATGGATATTTCTTTCGACAGCCGTTATGCTGCATATTCAACAAGTAACAATCAAATTAACATAGTAGATATATCAACTCATTCAATTCTCAAAGGAATTAGTAATGGCTTTAGCGATAGAAATTATACTCCTCAAAGTATAGCTTTTTCTAATGTTACTTATGATTTTTATACTTGTTCCTATGTAAAACATAATATATCTGATTCTGCTTATAATACCTATGAACTTCGAAAGTGGAATATCAATCATAATGAACCGATTGATTCTTTAAATTTCAATTTCTTTGAAAGTTGGCAATTAGCGGTCTCTCCCGACTCTAAGTACCTTATTGGAGGAAGTAATAAAGGTAGAATAAGACTATGGAATCTTAATATGTTTAAAGTAACAGGTATTGATGAAAAAAATACTACAAACGTTATTGTCTATCCCAATCCCGCATCTGATTACATCGAAATTCAACTTTCAGAAAGTTTCAAACTTTCAGAAAGTTATTTTATAAAAATTTACAACACATACGGACAATGTGTAATCAATTACGAATTACAAATTACGAATTACGATGAGAACATAAGAATTGATGTTTCGCAATTGCCTGTAGGAATATATTTCCTCCGAATTGGCAATCAGGTCGAAAAATTTGTGGTTTTGAGATAAAAAATTCTAACATCCAACATCTAACTTCCGTCTGCCGTCAGCAATAATTTAAATTTCCTTTTAAAATAAAATAAATTACATTTTGTACAAACTTTTTAATTTCGAACTGCTTGTTCTTTGAAAAACTCTGTGAGCACTGTGTAAACTCTCTGAGGACTCTGTGGTAAAAAATCATACAAATCAAATAATTCACAAAAATCAAAGTTCAAACAACGGACAACAGATAACCGATAACGGAAAACGAAATCCCTAAAAATCGGTGCAAAAGCGGAAAAAAAATTTGAAACAATCCTTAAACCTTTCGAAATAATAAAGTTACAAATTGCCTGTTTTTCACCTCCTTTTCCTGTTTTTCCTGTTCCCTTTGTTGCAACTGACAGCAAAAACTCTGTAGCTCTCCATGTAAATTCTCTGAGGACTCTATGGTAAAAAATCATACAAATCAAAAAAATCACAGAAATCATAGTTCAGACACAAAAAAATCATAAAAATCTTTTTTTATTAGCTTCAATCAGTGATTCAGACTTTTCTATTTTCTAAAGCCGGTTCAGATATTGGCTTTCATTCCACATTTTCACAACAAAAAGATAACGGATAACAGATAACGGATAACAGAAAACAAAATAAAAATAAAATAAAAACCATTTTAATTTCCTTTTAAAATCCTTTTCTTGTGATTTCTTCCCCACACCATATTTTCGTAATAAATTTTTATCAACAATTATTTATTATTATGGAAGAGAAAATACAACCATGGCACCGCCAAACTGATGAACCCGAAGCTCAATTCAAAATGTTCAGCTTCTATCTCAACCTTGGCAATAAAAGAAGTTTCGATTGGATTGCCGATACATACAACATTTCAAAAAGAACTGTTGCTTCCTATTCATCCAAATACAATTGGACCGATAGGATTCGTGCTTACGACAAACACATGCGGAAAAACTATAAATTTGCTTTGATTGATTTCTGTAGGCAACTTGATTTTAAAAAATTTAATCTTAAAATCGAATTAAGCTCAATAATTCTTAATATCATGCTTGGCTTAAAATCTATTCTCGAAAACAACGAGAAATTAGTCAACAATGATTATACTTTAAATAGAATTCAGTTTCTGGATAAAATTTCGGTCATTATTCAAAGATTTTTTAATATGATTGATTTTAATTTATCACCGGAAATGCTTAGAACAAAGCATATAAAAGAAATTAACATCTTTACGAATATGGAAACGAATGAAAAAGAACCCTTCGTTCTCAATGACGAAAAAAATATATTACTTCAATTGAAAACAGTCCAATCATTTCTGAAAGATGAGGTCTATAATTCTCAAATTGTTGATGAAGATTATACTTCTCTTGATAGTTTAAATGAAGATAGTAAATATTTGGAGCAACCTGAAAAAAACGATGAAAACGATGCAAACTCAAATGAAGAATCGCTAAGCGATAATGATACAAATGACTTGCAAAACTCTTGATTTGCATGGGTAAAATTTGAATTGCATTTTTGATAGTGCAAAAATGCAAAGTTCTTTGAAAAAATAAATAAAATTGATTAGCTCGGTTTCCCTGAAATTTAAGAATAATTTTCACTTTTTTTTAAGACTTCCCGTTCTGTCAGTTCTTACAACTCACAGCATTAGAATCATAAAAATCAAATAAATCACTGAAATCATAGTTCAGACACAAAAAAATCATCAAAATCTTTTTTTATTAGCTTCAATCAGTGGTTCAGACTTTTCTATTTTCTAAAGCCGGTTCAGACATTGCTTCCTGTCCTTCAGACTTCTGACTTCAGAATTCTGACTCCTGACTTCCGTCTCCTGACTTCCGGCTTCTGACTTCTAAGAAAACATCTAAGAAATAATTATCTTATTCCGCTGAAACTTAAGTAGCATAGGAATCAAAGTAACAATAGAGGTATAAGTTGAAATTGCCACACCATACTTAAAGAAAAATGGTATAAAAGAAATTTGACTGAATTCAATGTGAATAAAGTAATAGATTATGTTGTGAAAAAAAGAAGCGATGAAAACAATTATGATGAACCTGTAAGTACCGAGATTCCTGTTTATCTTGTTCTCCCCAAAAAACCAGCCCGCAATCAAAGCGGCTGTTATCTTGGCTAAAGTATTTGTCCCGATTACGTCAAATGAAATAATATCGAAATAAGTACCAACTACAAATGCAAAAAAAAGCCCCTTTAATTGCCCTTCCGACAACGAGAACCAAATGCAAAGAATTAGCAGTAAGTCAGGAGTTATCCCTCCTACCGAAAAAAACTTGACCAATACTACCTGAAAAAGACCGGTAATCACAACTATCAGAAAGTATACAGAGTACTTCCTGATTTCACTTTTTTTCCTGCTTGTTTCGTAAGTTATTAACATATTCGATTCAATTTAATATGATGAAGCTCTTTTCCTAAGTTGCAACTTGTAATCAATCTGGTTTATCAACTTCAATCGTTCCGGGTCGGGAATATACTTCAACACAAACACCTGCTCTAAAGTCAGAAAATTGGCAAATGGTCTTACGTTTATCCTCGCGTAAATATCTCCCGGAAGTTCCCTTTTCGAAACAACAATTCCCAAAGGAATATTCTTCGGATACTTGTTGCTGTAATTGGAAGTAACAATAGTATCTCCCTTTCTGACATCCCATGATTTAGGGATATTCTTCAATTGAAAATATTCGCCGCCTTCCCATACGAGAATTCCGTCGTATCTGCTCCGTTGCAGCAAAGCGGCTATCTTAACATTCTTATTATTTATTAATTCTACAAGCGAATAATTCTTTGTCGAACCGGAAATTACACCAACCAGACCTGCATCAGACCTGACTGCCATGCCTTCATAAATTCCGTCTTTATAACCTTTACTTATGGTATAATAATTTCTGGTTTCAATTATTGTTTTGCCAACAACTTCAGCTGTTATTGCATCAAAGCCCATCTCACTTTGCAGATTGACCATCTCTCTCAGCTTCTGATTTTCTATAATTGCCGTTCTCATTTTAATCACTTCATTTGAGAGTTGCAGATTCAAATCGCGAAGGGCTTTATTCTCCGTTTGCAAAGCACCTGTATCAGGTAGCCATGCGAACATTTCCTGAAGCCAGCCGATACTGCCAATAACAACTGTCCTGAAGCCACCTAATCGGGTAACATCGCCAATGGAAATCAAATATAGAGAAGCAATTACAAGCACGACAAATGTAAAATATTCCTTATATGCTTTAACGAATTTAAGAAATCTTTGCATTTGCCATCATTCATTTATTTTACTTAAATCGGACAAATCAACGTATGTCCTGCTTTTAATATCTTGAACTCTTGATTAAAACTGAAGAGTAGTCTCCCAGATTTTCCAAAACTTTGCCTGTACCTCTTACAACCGAAGTCAGCGGGTCATCCGCAACATGAACCGGTAGCGAAGTAGCACGTCTTATTCGTTCATCCAATCCTTTGAGCAAGGCACCGCCACCGCTTAGCATAATTCCTCTGTCATAAATATCTGCCGCTAATTCCGCAGGTGTTTTCTCCAGCAATGTTATTATCGCATCAACGATTTCATTTACTGATTCAGCTAATGCCTCTCTGATGTCAGCCGAAGTTATTCTTATCGCTTTTGGAATACCTGAAACAAGGTCTCTTCCTTTAACTTCTATTTCCAATTCCTCATCCAATGGAACTGCGGACCCAACCTGACACTTTATCATTTCGGCAGTTCGGTCGCCAATCAAAATATTGTGCACACCTCTGAAATACTTAGATATATTAATTGTTAACTCATCCCCTGCTGTTTTTATTGATTCGTCGCATACAATACCTGCAAGTGCAATAACAGCTATTTCTGTTGTACCGCCCCCAATGTCAACTATCATATTTCCGACAGGTTCATGCACATTCAATCCAATGCCTATCGCGCCTGCCATCGGTTCGGCTATCAAATGGACTTCCTTTGCACCCGCATGTTCGCAACTATCGCGAACAGCTCTTTTTTCAACTTCCGTAATACCTGAGGGAACACAAACTACTACTCTTTTTGCAGGTTGCCAGCTTAACGAGACCTTTCTGATAAAAGCCCTGAGCATACCCTCTGTAATTTCAAAATCTGCAATCGCTCCGTCACGCAAAGGTCTGATTACTTTTATATCCCTGTGTGTTTTGCCAACCATAGCTTCAGCTTCCTTACCAATAGCAATTATATGCTTACTTGTACTATCGAAGGCAACAATAGATGGTTCGTTTAAAACAATCTGCTTACCCTTCATCCAAATCAATGTATTAGCAGTCCCTAAATCAATTGCTACATCATTCGAAAATAATTTCAATATTCCCATTAAACCAATATCTATTTGATTTATAAAATTCTTATATAATATGAACTACAAAAATAGCTGATTTTATCCGAAAATAACAAGATTTTCTCAAAATTGCTTTTTATCATTTAACTGTATTGGGCTAAGTCCAATAAAAAAGGAGACGTACTAACGCCCCCTAAAAAATGTTTCCAATAAAATTTTTTATTATTAGAATTTATCAATTACATAATAGATACTGCCTATATACCTTTTACCTTTTGCTCTTTTTTCCTTAGGCGGAGGATTTTTAGGGTCAGTAGTATTCTTTGACTCGGTTTGTATTCTGCTCTGTGCAATGCCTTTACCAACAAAATAATCATTCAATGCTTTGCATCTTGCCTTGCTTATCGCTTCGTTTACAACATCATCGCCGTCATTGTCGGCATAGGCAATAATTTTAAAGTTAATATTCGGATTTTCCTGTAATGTTTTCCAAAAATCTTCGAGGAAAAAGTCCGCACCACCACGAAGCTTAGTCTTGTTGGGTTCAAATACCGGTACTTTTTGTGCTATTTCCGCTCCTTTATACTTAGGAACTATCTGGTAATCCTTTGAATACTCTTGGTATTGCTCCGTATTTGGAATACTGATTGGAAATTCAGCCGTGAAATAATTGTCATCACCTTCGAAGATGAGCTTATAGCTTTCTCCGGGTTTTAATCCCGTAATAAAATAATACCCGTTTTGCGAAGCATTGGTTTTACCTCTCCTTATAATCTTTCCGGTATTATCCTGCAATTGGTAGCTAATCCTTATAGGGTCTTTTGTGTTGGCATTGAATACGCTACCTGTCCAAGACACAACAGTTTTCAACTGTGCTTCGGTCATCGAGTTGAACATCAGAAGGAAAACTGTCAATATTCCGCTTATTATGAAAATTCTTCTCATCATAATCTCCTTTACTATTTATTGTTATTATTTATTTCTTTTTTGTTAAAAATCTGACAGTATTGTCTGCACAACCCAATATAATTATACTCGCATCGCTTATCAAGTCAACCGACCATATCTCAACTCCTGCATCGAATTCCATCAGTTGCTTTCCGGTAGTTACATCCCACAGCTTGACTTTTTTGTCCAAACTTCCTGAGACAAGTGTTTTGTTATCGGCGGCGAATGATACATCCTGCACCAATTCGTCATGTGCTTTAATAGTTCTAAGCAAACTTCCGTCAGGCATTGACCAAATGTTAATATTTCCACCCTGGTCTGCTGAAGCTAAGAATTTATTGTCAAAACTGAATAAAACTGTAAGGACGGGAAATTCATGTCCCGTCAAAGTCATCAAAGATTTCTGTGTCTGCAAATCAGTTGACCAAATCTTAATTGTCTGGTCATCGGAACATGAGGCAAGAAACTTCCCGTCATAACTGTAGGCAACATTATTAGTCGGGTCATTGTGTTCCCTGAGTGTCTTAATTTCTGTCCCCAGTTTGTAGTCCCAAAGTTTAACTGTTCTGTCGAAACTTGTGCTGGCTACGAGCGATGAGTTGTCCTGCTGGCTGAAATAAACTCCAATAACCTGGTCAGTGTGTCCGGTTAATACTTTTAGTTGCTGTCCTTTCTGAATATCCCAGATACGAACCGTCAGGTCACCGGAACCGCTAACCAAATATTTATCATCTCCTGAAAAAGAAATGTTGTTAACCTGACCAAAATGCCCTTTCAATTGCATTAATTCCTTCCCTGCCGGGAGTGACCAAATCTTGATAGTTTCATCCAGACTGCAGGTTGCCACTTTACTGTCGTCTTCGTTGACAAAAACACCTAAGACTTCATCGTCGTGTGTACCGATTGTCTTCATCTCGTATTCCAAGCCCGTTGCTTTGCTAAGCAACATGCTCAAAATTAAAATTACCGATAAGAAAATTAAACGCTTCATATAAAATCTCCAATTTAAGTTTTATGGAAAATTAATTGTTATTTTCATTTTTCAACTAAAAAAATAATAAATTTGTGAACATATAAAACAGAATATTTATAAATATAAAAAAAAAATCGGAATTCAACGTTATACTAAATAAATATAATGCAAATATTCTGAAAATTATATAAAACTTTACATATTTTTTAAGTATGTTGAAAAAAAAGTGAAACTTTTTCGGTTTTCATGTGTTATATAAAAAAAGATTTATGCAATTTACGAAAAAGTATATTTTGTTTGCTTTTTTGAATAAAAATTTGTATATAGTATTAAGAATGAGGTTCAAATTCATAAAACTATGAAATATAGTGGCTTATATTGCTGTCCGGCAATATATGAATAACATGGCGAAAGCTGTGTTGATGTAAAATGGCATGTTGTTTACCTTTGGAAAAAAGGGTAGGTATAAAGTTTCTCAATTATGTTTTCTTTGTTTGTCATTTTAAATTTATTAAGGAGTTTTTTTATGAAAAAATTAACAAATCACGGTAAGTCGCCGCATTTATTTATTTATTTATTTATTTATTTATTTATTTATTGCGGTTACGACAATGCAATCCCAACTTAATCCATGGCTCCAGTACCCACAAGGTGGCTTTTGGCTGAACTTTTGGCAAAACGGCAGGATTGGAATTAATCATGCAGGAACGGATTCAACGGGACAACCCCTGATGCTTCTGCATTCGTTCAGAACAATATCACCGGAGCCGGTATGCTATCCGGCAACATTAACGATGCAAACTGAAAATTGCGAAGACCCGTCAAATCTGTTCGGGCAAAATTCGATTGATTTTTGGTCAAATCATTACGATTCCACATATAAATGGCAAACCGCAAGGATAGCCACTTATACGAATGAAGAAGGACCTTTCGACACGCTTTTTAACTACTACGGCGGATTAAAATTTGCAAGCTCGGGAGGACCCACAAGACAGGGAGCCGAATATGGTAAAATTATTCTTGAACAAAATATACCAAATCCATTTGACGGAGTAACAGAAATTAATTGCTTCATTCCTGAGAAATACGGTAAAAACATTAAATTGATTATTACCGACGATACCGGTTTAAAGGAAATAATAAAATTTGATTTAAAAGCGGGTATTGAAAATATCATAATGAAATTTCCCCAAAAAATTGGACTGTAAGTTAAGATAGTAAAAATTTTGTTAAATTACTATCAGAAAGGGGTACAAAATGGGAACAGTTAAAAGACAGAGTTACAGCAAAGAGTTTAAACT
>Ga0172369_10001719_pt1 | contig 31266 bp, 23 predicted proteins | sample LakKiv25m_FD_114539 | JGI IMG/M metagenome (GOLD analysis project Ga0172369, IMG submission 114539) | Freshwater microbial communities from Kabuno Bay, South-Kivu, Congo - kab_022012_11.25m | ecosystem: Environmental > Aquatic > Freshwater > Lake | place: Democratic Republic of the Congo... | reverse complement strand
TGCGGAATGATCCACCCAAATGTTTTACGAGCAGGCAATATTGATCCAGAAAAATATTCTGGTTTTGCTTTTGGTTTAGGTTTAACTCGTTTGGTGATGATGAAATATGGCATTGATGATATCCGTTTGTTAAATTCTGGTGATCTTAGATTTCTAAAGCAGTTTTAATTTATTTAATACAACCAATGTCATGCTGAACTTGTTTCAGCAGCTGCAAGAAAATCAGCTGATCCTGAAATGAATTCAGGATGACAATGGAAAAATATATGAACATCTCATTAAATTGGATCAAACAATACGTTGATTTACCCAAGACTGTTAAATCAGAAGAATTGGGATTAAAACTAACCATGGCCACAGTCGAAGTCGAAGGCGTGGAAAATATGGCTGAAAGTTTGAATAATGTTGTTGTCGGCAAAATAACCAAAATTGCTCCGCATCCAAATGCTGACCGTTTGCGATTGACTGAGGTCGATATAGGAAGTAGAAAGGTTAAAGTTGTTTGCGGAGGAAGCAATTTAGCTGAAGGTATGCTTGTTGCTCAGGCGATGCCTGGAGCCAAGGTACGTTGGCATGGCGAGGGTGAACTGATTGTTCTTGAAATAGCTAAAGTACGAGGAGAAGAAAGCGAGGGGATGATTTGTACCAGCGCTGAAATTGGATTGGTAGCAATGTTCCCGGCTAAGGAGGATGCTGAAATTGTTGATTTATCAAATTTAAAATGTAAAGTTGGCACAAATTTAGCAGAAGCCTTAAATTTAGATGATGCTGTTTATGAAATTGATAATAAGTCAGTCACTAATCGTCCAGATTTGTGGGGGCATTATGGTATGGCCAGGGAAGTAGCAGCAATTTATGATTTAAAGTTACAAGATTACCCATTAAAAAAGATTGCAGAGGGTAAAGATATCAACATTAAAGTTAAGGTAGAAGCCAAAGCTGACTGCCCGCGATATATGGCCGTGGCTGTGAGTGGTATTAAAATTGCTCCTTCGCCAGAGTGGTTACAAAAAAGACTGTTGGCGATTGGACAAAAGCCAATTAACAATATCGTTGATGTCACTAATTACGTCATGTATGACTTGGGGCAACCAATGCATGCATTTTCAGCCGATAAAATTGTTAATAATGAAATTATAGTTAGACTTGCTCAGGAGGGTGAGAGAATAAAAACTTTAGATGAAGTTGAACGTATTTTACAACCAGAGGATTTGGTCATTGCAACCAAGGATAAAGCGGTGGCCTTGGCTGGTATTATGGGTAATGAAAATTCTCAAATTGAAGAAAATTCCGATACTATAATATTAGAATCTGCCACCTTCAACCCTGTGACCATACGTCGTACTTCCAGCCGTTTGGGTTTGCGTACTGAAGCCTCAATTCGCTTTGAAAAAAGTCTGGATCCGGCCATTGCTGAGTTGGCTTTATCTCGTGCTGTTAGTTTAATATTAGAAATGATTCCAGAGGCTAAAGTAGCGAGCGCGGTAGTTGATGTAAAAAACTATAAAAATACGCAGAATACCATAGCGATTGATTTTGATTTTATCAAACGACGTATCGGAGTTGATTTGGGCAATGACAGAATTATAAAAATACTAACGAATTTGGGGTTTGGTGTTAAAGCTACGAAAAAGAGCTTAAAGGTTACCATACCATCTTGGCGTGCAACAAAGGACATTAATATTAAAGAAGACTTAATTGAAGAGATAACGCGTATCTATGGTTACGATAATCTGACACCAGAAATGCCACCGGTAAAGATTGAGTATAAGGAGCCTAACGAATTAAGAAACCTAGAAAGACAAGTAAAGCAAATTTTGGCTTTACGTTTTGGCGCTAATGAAGTTTATAATTATTCTTTTGTTGATCGAACGTGGTTGGCTAAAATCGGTTTCACTTCAGAACACATTGAACTGCAAAATCCGTGGGCTGAAAATATGAATTTGATGCGTCGCAGCTTAGTCCCTAATCTATTAGAGAATGCTGTTAATAACTTTAGATTTTTTGATCAAATTAACATCTTTGAGGTTGGAAAAACTTTTGTAGAAAATCAAAAGGGGCCTAGCGCTCGTCCAGGGACTGATGCGTTGCTACCGACTCAAGATCTAATTGTTGGTGGTATTGTGTCTGGCAAGACAGGTGAGGAAGCTTTCCTAAGTGCCAAAGGCTTTGTTGAAGCGTTGTGCGAAAAGGCACAGATAAAACCAGTTCTTAACACTCAAAATCCATTAGCTCCATGGTGCCATCCAAAACAATACATGCAGGTTTTAATTGGGAAGGAAAGTTTAGGTTATTTTACGGTATTGCATCCAGAGGTAGCATCAAAGATAGGATTAGAAAAAAATCTTGCTGTTTGGGAGATCAATTTGAATTTACTCTTGCAGTTTGCTGCAGATAAAATTAAGTATAAAGCCTTACCTAAGTATCCAGCTATTGAATTGGACGTTTCAGTTATTGTCGATGAAAAAACAGCCTGGCAGGACATCCAAAAATTAGTTTTGGCAATTGATCCGAAAATCGTCAAAAACGTCTGTTTGTTGGATATTTTTAAAAATGATAAAATTGAAGCAGGGAAGAAGAGCATAACTTTTAGAACAACTTATCAAGCAGAGGAAAGAACTTTAGAAATGCAGTCAGTTTTGAATTTACAAAAGAATATTCTTGAACAGCTGAAAAAGGCTGTCTCTGCTGAAGTCCGACAATAAAATAAAAAAAACAAAAATAAAGTTACGAATAACTACACAGGGAGGATTTTACGAATTATTTAAAGCTTTGATTACTGAGCGATAATTCGAATTATCAATGTAAGTAGGTTATTCGTAAAAGAGGGTATGATTGAAAGTACAAAAGATATCTTTTATATTGTCTTGTCTTTTTGCATTTTTTGGCTGACTGTTTTTCTCTGTTGGGGCTTATATTACATCGCCCAAACATTCCGCCAAACAAATGAAATAATCTATGCACTTAGAGAACGAGTGGCGCATGTAACAGATATCGTTGAACTGATTAGGAATAAAGCTGTCGCTTTCGTCGCAAAAAAGGCGATGAGTTTTATGGGTGATGCAGTCAATAAAGTAAAAAACAAAAAGAAAAAATAAGTATGCCAGAAGTTGAATTGGATTTTTCCGTGGACGGTTCGCTATTATCAAACCCAATGGTGCTAACAGGATTAGGAATTTTATTTCTAATTTTTTTGTTTTTTGTAATTCTTTATACAATACGTTATTTTTCTCTCAATCGTGGACGTGTTTCAACTTCTTTCCAAAAGAAAGTAGTTTTAGTGACAATGCCTAAAGCCTCTCCCAAAGAGGGCGGGGGGACAGAGCCGCCAGCCTGGCAACAAGTACAGGAAAAAATCGCTGTGATGGAAACTTTATTTTCAACCATAGCTGGCCTTAAAGCGGAAAAAGGTATCAAAACCTGGTTTTTTGGACATCGAGATGTTTTTGCGCTGGAGTTGGTTGCTGATAAAGAAGGCAAGATTAATTTCTTTATGGCCATCCCGGCCCATTGGCAACAATATGTTGAAGAACAACTTCAAGCTCAATTTCCACAAGCTTTTATCGAAGATATCCCTGATTATAATATTTTTTCTCCAACCGCTGTAATTGGCGCCCGAATGTTAGAGTTTAAACGACAGTATATTTTTCCGATTAAGACCTATAAAAAGTTTGATTCTGATCCGTTAAATAGCATTACGAATGCGTTGAGTAAAATTGAAAAAGGAGATGGAGCCGCAATTCAAATTGTTATTAAATCCGCGCGTGGCAGTTGGCACAATTTAGGCGTAAAATTAGCTTCAAAAATGCAGCAGGGATTTAAAATGGAAGATGCGTTGAGTGAAGTCAAAGGCGGCCTTTGGAATTTTATCAAGGGAATGTTTAAGGCTGCTAAACCAAAGCCAGCGCAACCACAGCAAGAACAATATAAGCTTTCTCCAATGGAGGAGGAGGTTGTTAAGGGCTTAGAAGAAAAATCGAGCAAGGCAGGAGTAGACGCAAACATTCGCATTGTGGTCTCTTGTGAACGGCCTGAAAAAACTGAAATGAATTTAACAGGTTTGGTTAATGCTTTTTCTCAATATAGTATTTATCAATTTGGTAATGGTTTTTCACCTGTTGAGCCGTCGCTAAAACGAATACTCAATGATTTTATTTACCGACATTTTGATCATAAGCGAAGTTTGCTTTTTAATACTGAAGAATTAGTTAGCTTGTATCATTTTCCGATCCCACTTATTAATGAAGCTCCAACTATCCGTTGGCTAGATGCTAAAAAGGCTCCGGCACCACTTAATATGCCCTCGGAAGGACTTATTTTGGGTAAGAATGTTTATCGAGGACGCGAGACAATGGTGCGCATTAAACGTGAAGATCGTCGACGTCATCAATATATTATCGGTATGACTGGTACTGGTAAATCTTGGTATCAGGAAGGTTTGATTATGCAAGATATCGTTAATGGTGAAGGTTGTTGTTTTATTGATCCGCACGGAGATGCGATTCAACATATTTTAGAACACATTCCACCAGAACGGGCTGAAGATGTTGTTATTTTGGATCCGAGCGATGTAGGTCGCCCTATGGGTTTGAATTTGTTAGAATATAAGACACAAGAAGAAAAAACTTTTGCCATCAATGAAATCATGGCGATATTTGATAAGTTATATGATTTGAAAGCTACTGGCGGCCCAATGTTTGAGCAATATTTTAAAAACGCCGCAGCGTTGATCATGGCTGACCCAGAGTCGGGATCAACCATGTTAGAGATTTCACGTGTTTTAGCTGATGATGAGTTTAGAAAATATAAACTTTCAGTGTGTAAGGATCAATTGGTAAAAGATTTCTGGGAAAAAGAAGCGCTAAAGGCCGGAGGCGAAGCATCCTTACAGAACATGGTGCCATATATCACCAGTAAAATGTCGCCATTTATTTCTAATGATTTCGTGCGTCCGATTATTTCTCAGCAAAAGAGTACCATCGATTTCTCGGATATCATGAATACGCGGAAGATTCTATTAGTTCAATTGTCAAAAGGTAAAATCGGTAATATCAACGCTAACTTATTGGGTATGCTTATCATCGGTAAACTATTGATGGCTGCATTGGGCAGAGCGGATATGGCGGAGGACGATAGAAAAGATTTTTATTTATATGTTGATGAGTTCCAGAACTTTTTGACTGATAGTATGGAAATAATTTTGTCCGAGGCTCGTAAATATCGTTTATGTTTAACGATTGGCCATCAGTATATAGGTCAATTAATAAAGGGGGGGGATACAAAGTTTAAAGATGCTATCTTTGGTAACGTCGGTACTAAGGTGGCTTTCCGTATTGGTGTTGATGATGCTGAGGCTTTGACAAAGGAATTTGCCCCTGTTTTTAATGAATATGATTTCTTAAATGTGCCAAAGTATAATTGCTACATTAAGATTTTGATCGATAATGCTAATCCACCAGGATTCAATATGGCGACGATTCCTTTTGATAGAATCCCTGGTGTCCCAGCTGGTAATAAGGAAATGTCTGAGGCTGTGCGTGAACTTTCCCGCTTGAAATATGGTAAAGATCCAGATATAATTGAGATGGAAGTTAAAGAAAGACAACAAAAAGTGTTTTAAAAACCGGTTGCACCACCCCCACCAATTGCTCCTGCTGCACCAGTATTATAAATGAAAACAATTACCGCCCATAAAGTTCAGGGGTTGGTTATACAAAAATAAAAATAAAATATGATTAGCTTTTTTCGTCGAAAAAAAGAGGAGACAGCTTCGACTAATGCAAACGATACTTCTTCAAATATTCCTTTGACACAAAGGGAAATTATTCAAACCATCACTCGAATGCAACGGGAGTTGGATCGTTTAAAGTCTGTTATAACAAATGGAAAGATGGATTCCGCACCAGAACCGAACAAAGTAGTTGAGGAAGCTCTTCTGGCTATTCAACAAAAAACAACCGAGCCGGCACAAAAAAGTGATTCAGAAAAAGTTATTGAGGGCGTATTCGATGGTGAGGGGATGATTGGCGCTGATGGAGCTCGTTATGATGTCCCCGCTAATTATGCCTCCAAATCTAAACTTGTCGAAGGCGATATTTTAAAGTTAACAATCAATAATTTAGGTGCGTTTATTTATAAACAAATTAAACCGATTGAACGAACTCGTTTGGTGGGGACATTGGAACAAGACGAACACAATCTGCAATATTATGCTGAATTGGAAGGTAAAAAGTGGAAATTATTAACAGCAAGTGTTACATATTTCAAAGGTGATGTCGGTGATGAGGTTGTCTTTTTAGTCCCAACTGAGGGTGGTAGTCGCTGGGCCGCAGTGGAAAACGTTATTAAAGCTTAATTTAAAAAACAGCCCCGCACCTACTCGGTAGGCGCGGGGTTTTCGTACTAGCGAAGTTCAGGGACTCCGAGGACTTGGAGGACCTCAGAACTCAGTGGCCGGTGTTCGAGGGCGGTGTGTACGGCCATACCCTGCAGAGATTGGGCACAGGTACAAGTGCGCTCAGGGAGTTCTCCAGCAAGACGTTCGATGATCTCGAGCGGTCGTGTGCCGAACTGGGCCAGCCCAGCCTTGACTTCGTCAGCGTCGACGGTCTTGCCGTCGCGCCAGGCGTCATAGTCGGCGGGGAGGCAGAGGGTAGTGTAGCACAGGCCAGCTTCACGTGCGAGAGACGCTTCCGGGTGCGCAGTCATGCCGACGACAGCGGCGTTCCGTACGTTGTCCTTGAAGTACCAGGATTCAGCTCGAGTGCTGAACTGAGGACCTTCGATGACTACGTAGGTTCCCCCGTCGTGGAAACTATACACCATCGGGCGATCGTCATCTCTTGGGGCGATACAGTCGATCAGACCTTGTCGCAGGATTGGACAGAAGGGATCTCCTAGCGCGACGTGTACGGCCAACTTCTCGTCGAAGAAGGTGCGTGCACGGAGGCCTTTCGTGAAATCGAAGAGTTGATTAGGTACAACGAACATCCTCCCGGGGAAGATCATCTCGTCCAGGCTTCCGACTGCGCTTACGGAAAGCACGTGCGTCACCCCGAGCTTCTTCAGCCCGTAGATGTTGGCGCGGTAGGGGACCTGGCTCGGTGCCAGCGTGTGGCCCAGGCCGTGACGAGCCAGAAAGACCATCCGAGCTCCGTTGGGCAAGGTACCGACCAGGAAAGGACTGGACGCTGCCTCGAAGGGCGTGTCCGGTGAGACCTCTTGGACATCTTGGAGCGGCAGCTGGAGTATTGCCGTCCCTCCGATGACACCCAAGAGAGGCTTGGGTTCCCGCATTGCGACCTCCATCGTGCCTGACAACAGAACAGGGCTTATGAGCAAGCGTATCTTATCTTAATTTAAACAAAAAAGCAATTTTTTCAGCAGGTTGATAAGAGGCTAAAAGTTTGCTAAACTAAGGACACACATAACTATATGTCAGTTGCCTTATATAGGAAATATAGACCGAAGAATTTTTCTGATGTAACCAATCAGACTCATATTAAGATTACCCTCCAACATGAAATAGAGAGTGATCATTTGGGGCATGCTTATCTTTTTTGCGGGCCTAGAGGGACAGGAAAGACAACTTTAGCACGCTTATTGGCTAAGGCGGTAAACTGTTTAGATTTAAAAGAAAATGCAGAGCCTTGTAATGAGTGCGCTAGCTGCCAAGAAATTTTAGAAAATAGATCTTTGGATATTATTGAAATTGATGCCGCCTCGCATACTGGCGTTGATAATGTACGCGAAAATATTATTAATAATGCGCGTTTTACTCCGGTTAAAAGTAAGTACAAGGTTTTTATCATCGATGAAGTTCACATGCTTTCCATTTCTGCCTTTAATGCTTTATTAAAAGTTTTAGAAGAACCACCCAAGCATGTGATTTTTATTTTAGCGACGACCGAAGCGCATAAAATTCCCGCTACTATAATTTCACGTTGTCAGCGCTTTGATTTTAAAAAGATTTTCGCTAAAGAAATGGTGGCGCGATTGCGTTGGATTGTTAGTCAAGAGGGGATGAAGGTTGATGAAGATGTTTTGGAACAAATTGCCAAACACGCTGGCGGTTGTGTGCGTGATGCCGAAAGTCTTTTGGAACAAATTTTATCTCTAGGTGGGACTCAGATCACAGCAGAACAGGCCAGTCTTATTTTGCCACGTTCAAATTTAAATCTATTCTTTGATCTCTTCAGTATTATTGTAAACAAGCAAAAGGCCGAAGCGTTGGCTTTCGTCAATAAGCTTTTGGAGGATGGTATGGATTTAAATCAATTTACTGATAATTTTATTGAGTTTCTGCGTCAGCTTCTGGTTTATAAAGTCACTAATAATCCGCATGATTTGGCTAGGGATTTTGATGATGATTTGGTTTCCCGTTGCCTCGAAATATTAAAAAAAGTCGAAGAAACTCAGATTATATTCATGATAAACCGCTTTTTAACAAATAAAGATTTATTCAAGCAAAACTATTTAGTTCAGTTGCCATTGGAGGTTTCACTGATCGAGTTGTGCGGGGTGGGGGGGCGTCTGGTTGCAGCAACGCCGGCAATTAAGAAAAGTGAGCCAACGCCACAACCTGTGATCGAAACGCCTAAAATAGAAACGCCGGTTGTTGTTGGGCCAACTGTTGACAAGGTTGAGCCTGCTATAACCAATTTCGATGCTGGTGATCTTGATCAGTTTCTGAACTATTGGCAACAGATTCTAAGTCAGATTAAGGAACAGCATTATTCGCTTTACATGTCTTTGCATATGAGTAAACCGTTGAGTTTTGCTGAAGATAAATTGATTTTAGGTTTTATTTTTGAGTTACAACGTTCACGGGTTGACGATATTAAAGCAAAGAATATAATTAAAGAAGTTTTATTGAAGTGTCTTGGTCGAAAGATTGAGGTTGAGACAATGGTTGATCCAAAATTAACCTTGACGGATTTGCCTAAAAACGGTAATCTCAACAACCCAATACCGACTCAACCACAAACAGTTGATGATGCAGCGAACGAGTTGGCTGGTGAGTTCGGAGGGCAAGTTGTGGGATAGCTCTTTAAAAGAACACATTGTTCGGGGATCGTCCCTGTACTATACACCTGCGGTGTAAGTACAGGGCAGGCTAATGGTAGTTCCTTGCCCCGCACTTTTTACACATTAAATTAGTTTTATTGCTCGGGGATCGTCTAATGGTAGGACAGCAGGTTCTGGCCCTGCTAATCTTGGTTCGATTCCAGGTCCCCGAGCCATAAAACTAATCTTCGTTAAAACAAGTAAAATGGTGCGGGGTGGCCCTGCTAATCTTGGTTTACCCGGAACCTGACGTAGGCATGGTTCTGGGTTCGATTCCAGGTTCGCCGTGCACTCTAAGGGAACACTTTGTAGTGCATAGTCCCCGAGCAGTGTGTTTTTTTATTTGTTCTAAATGCGGTAAAATATGAATATATGTCAAAGAAAATAACAATTAGTGAATTTAATAATTTTTTTCTTTCAAGAGCTAAGGATCGTTTTGATGCTATAGGACCCACAGCTTGGACAGTGGCTTATCGTCGAACATTTTCTAATATTCCATATGCGCGCGCTCTTTATCAAGAAATCGAAAAATATCGAGTTAACTTATCTTGACATTTCTAGCGATATGCGCTATACTATAGATGTTTGTTAGGTGCTCAAAGAGTTTCCAAGGCCAAAGAATTTTAGTCTTTTGTGCGGAAGAAAGTTATTTGAGGTAAAGTGTCGACCTGCAACATTTTATTAAAAAGACTAAGTTAAGTACTATGGCAAAGAAACTTTTTGTAGGCAGCATTGCCTTCAAAACAACTGACGAAAGTTTACGAGCTTTCTTCGAAACTATCGGTACAGTTGAAACAGCTACTATCATCAAAGATAGAATGACTGGTCGTTCAAAGGGATTCGGTTTCGTTGAAATGTCAAATGACGACGAAGCTATGAAAGCTATTGAACAGCTTAATGGTAAGGAATTAGATGGTCGCGCAATCGTTGTTAACGAAGCTCGCCCTCGTGAAGAGAAATAATTTCTTCCAATAACAAAACCCTCCTTTGCGTAAAGCTTCGGAGGGTTTTGTTATTTCTAAGTTTACTTTTTAATCTTAGCCTCAGCCTGTGCTCGGGCTGCGGAAGCAGTCCCTCTTAAGCCAGATTCGTCATAACGTTCTTCAATGGCTTTGACTGCTTCTTCAGCAGCGGCTACTTCTTTTTCTGCATTGTAAATAGCGGCATCACGCTTGGTAGGTTCTATTGAGAAGAAACCCTTGATCCGTGTTAAAATGCCACCGCGAGCTTTTTTAAGATTATCTTCAGCTTTGACTAAACGATCATAGGCAGCCATGGATATATTGTAAAGATTTTGTTCTTTACCACCCATACGGCCATCGATTTGGGCTTCAAGTGCAGCCATTTTGACTTCGTTCTCATCATAAGCACGTTGTAATCTTTCAACAGCCGCTCGTTCAGCATATACACGGGCTTTGACTGCCTCGAGATCTTGGATTTGCTTTTTATGAGCTCTTTCGCGTTCCATAATAGCATCTAAGCGTGCATTTCTTTCTGCTAAACTTGCACCGGATGATGCGAGAAGAGGTTCTTCTTCGCCGAGGGGTGCGATTGGCAATTCGCGTTGCATCGTTGCAGTCCATTCTGCTTCAGCTTCTTCAAGTGATTTAGAGTGAATACTTAATTGTTCGCACAATGGAATTTGTGCACAACCCAGTTTCCAAGCTTCTTTATGTGGACCTTCAACCCACTTACCGTTTCCTTGTGATTCTTTTTGTTCTCTAAAAAATTTGTTAGCGCGATCAAATAGGGAACCAGCTTTTTGTGTAGCTTCACCAGCTTTTGTAGCCCAGCTTGCTGAAGTAGCAACAGGTGCTTCTTTTTTTTCAGCCCCGCCCTCAACAACAGTTAACTTTGGTGCTTCGGGCTGTTCACGTTTAGCCTCAAGAACTTCTTCTTGTGGGGCTGCTTCTGGAGCTTCAACTTTTTTGGCAGCTGAACCTCCGCCAAACCATTCTCTAAAACCCATAGTTTTTTAAATTAGTTTAATTTAAGTTAATTATATAAAATTATTTACTAACATATAATATTATAGCATACTTTTTTTCTTCTGTCAATCATTTTGGCTAAATTTAGTGCAAAATTTGAGTTTTATTATTTTCCGGATATAATATAGCTATTATGGATAAGCTTTTTAGTGTTATTTTGGTGCACTTTGATGAGATTGGTTTGAAGGGAAAAAACCAGATTTTTTTTGTTCGCAAATTAGTTTCTAATATTCATCAAAAGCTAGGCACAAAAGTCGAAATCGGAGCAAAAAAGCTAGTTGTTTCTTGGCCCACGAGGATGAGTTGGGCAGAGATTTCAGCTGCGCTCAAGTTCTTACCAGGTATTGCTTTTTTTGCACCGGCTCTTGTTTGTAAATCTGACATGAAGGAAATTTCAACGCAGGTGATTAAGGTGATTGAGCACTATCAGCCAAAGACTTTTCGATTCTCTTGCCGACGTTCTTTTAAGGATTTCAAATTTAACTCTATGGAATTGAGTGCCGAGCTTGGTGGGGTTGTCTTGGAGAAATATCCAGCGCTAAAAGTATCTTTAAAAAATGCTGATTGTGAAATACGCGTTGAAGTTGATAAGGAATGTACTTATATCCTTGGCCAGCGTGAAGAGGGAATTGGTGGTTTGCCGGTGGGGACTACTGGCGAGGTTTTGTGTCTTTTGTCCGGTGGCTTTGATAGCCCCGTGGCAGCTTATTTAATGATGAAACGTGGTGCGCACGTTAATTTTATTCATTTCCAAAATCAAACAATAAATAAGGTCGGAGTAGAGGATAAAATAAAGGATTTGGTTCAGCGGTTGTCAACGATCCAGGGTGCAGCGAAGTTGTTTATAGTTCCGTTTGAGGCTTTGCAGAAAGAAGTTATAAAAAATATCGACTCAAAGATTCGCATGATAGTTTATCGTCGCCTGATGTATAAAATCGCTGAATGCGTGGCTTTGAAAAATAAAGCTTTAGCCTTAGTAACAGGTGATAGTTTGGGACAAGTAGCCTCGCAGACACTGGAAAACATGGGCGTGATTGCTGCAGCTACATCAATGCTAAAACTAGCGCCGCTTTCCGGAATGAATAAAAATGAGATAATGAAAATAGCCCAACTTATAGGTACTTATGAAATTTCAGCGCGACCCTATGGGGATTGTTGTAGCCTTCTTATCTCTGACCATCCTGAAACCGCGGCTCAATTAAAGAGGATAGACAGAGCTGAGACGAAAATTGAGTTAGATAACTTAATTGATAAAACAATCAGTGTAATACGGAATATCAGCTTCTAAGTATGTCAAAACATTTTAGGTTTGCGATTGTTGGTTTGATCTGTCTTTTGGGTATAATCTGTTTCTATTTTGTTTTCATTTATTCAAACCATAAAGATATGAATCCAAAATATAGCGAGGCGAGCTTAAGAAAAGCCGCTGTAGCTGGCACATTCTATCCTCAAGAAAAAAATGAGCTGCAAAGCACAATTGAGAAATATATTTCCGCAGCATCAATAGAAAGTTTTAGTGGAATTCCACAAATCATTTTGGTTCCACATGCTGGCTATCCGTATTCGGGGCCAGTGGCAGCGTATGCGTATAAGGTTTTACCCAAGGGAAAATATAGTCGAGTGATATTGCTGGGGGTAAGCCATAATTATACTTTTACTGGTGTAAAAGCTGACGGTAATGAGTTTTGGGAAACACCGCTTGGCTTAGTGGCGGTAGATCAAGAATACATTAGTGTTTTACAGAAAGAAGATGTTGATATTAAAACAGATTCTAAATATCATGAATTGGATCATTCATTGGAAGTACAGGTGCCATTCCTGATCGAAACATTGGGCGCAGAAATAAAAATTGTTCCTTTATTCTTGGGCACTGATGAGATCAATACAGAAAAGATGTTGGCGCAAACCATTCAGAAATATCTTGATCAAAAAACTTTAATTGTTATCAGCTCTGATTTAGCGCACTATCCAAACTACAGCGACGCTCAAAAAATTGATAATGAAACTTTGACAATGATTGTCTCTGAAGATACAAGTAAGCTACAGAAGAGTATCGATAAAATAGAATCACAAAATTTTTCTAATGTCAGCACGGTCGCTTGTGGCGCAGCGGCCATAAAAGTTGGCATGTTATTGGCCGGCAATTTGAAATTACAATCTCACTTATTGAAATATGCTAACAGTGGGGACATAGTCGGCGGCGACAAGAGTCAGGTCGTTGGCTATGGAGTAGTTGGCTTTTACCAAAACAATATGGACAAATTACCAGAGGATTATAATCAAAGTGCATTGAGTGTTGAAGAGCAGACAACGGCCCTTAAGATCGCACGTGAATCGATTGGCGCTAAATTACAAGGTAACAAATATAGCCTGGATGATAATTTGCCTCCAATTTTCTATCAAAAATTTGGCGTATTCGTAACGTTAAAAGAAAAGAATGAATTGCGTGGATGTGTTGGTTTGCTAGAATCGACTAAGAGCTTGGTTCAAACTGTTAGCGACATGGCAGTCGCTGCAGCTTTCAATGACCCTCGTTTCACTCCATTAACATCGACAGAGTTGTCCAACGCAAAAATTGAAATCTCAGTGCTGTCTCCAATGAAAATGATTGATGATGCCTCTATTATAGAAATCGGAAAACATGGTGTTTATATTGAAAATGGTCAGAAAAGTGGCGTTTTTTTGCCTCAGGTGGCGACAGAGCAAGGTTGGAATCGAGAGACTTTTTTGAATAAACTTTGTGAAGAAAAAGTTGATTTGAACCAAAATTGCTGGCAGGATAAAAATTCTAAAATTTACATATTCACCGCTCAAACATTTGAAGAATAATTTTATGGAATGTACTCAAAAAGAAAATTTAAAATCATGTCTTTGCACTTACACTAGTTGTGAGAGACGTGGAAAATGTTGCGTCTGTGTTCGTTATCATCGATCAAAAAAAGAATTGCCAGGTTGTTTTTTCCCGGCTGATGTCGAAAAAGAATACGATCGCTCTGTAAAAGCTTTTATAAAATGCAATAAAAAATAATTATGCACCTATTAAAGGAACTACATGATGAGGATTTTGGCTTTGAGACAAAGAAAGTTGATTTGAAATTGAGAGAAGCCGTTCGCGTTGTTGTTGTAAATGAAGGTGGTCAAATTGCCGTGCTCTATGTTGCTCAAAAGAATTTTTATAAGATTCCTGGCGGTGGTATTGAAGCTGGAGAAAACAAGGAAGTTGCTTTGCGACGTGAAGTTTCCGAAGAGGCTGGTTGTCGGATTGAAATAATAAAAGAACTGGGTGAGTTAGTTGAATATCGGACGCATTTTGACCAACTGCAGCGTTCGTATTGTTATTTGGCTAAAGTTGTCGGTGACATTGGTTCTCCACATTTTACTGATGATGAGCTTGCTGATGGCTTTGAAACTAAGTGGGTTGAAATAGATAGGGCAGTAGAGTTAATAAAAGGAGTGAGTACGGATGATTACATGGGTAAATTTGTGACAAATAGGGAATTAACGATACTTCAGGAAGCGCAGAAGCATTTATAAATAATTAAGTGGGAGTGATTCTCACTTTTTTATTTAGGGCAGGGGATTAAAGGATTATGATTTTTAGGCATTTACGTTTTCTTGTTTGGTTATTTGATTGTTGCTTTGATAGTATTTTCCCCTCTGTGGATAACTTTTGCACTACTCCTCTATTCGGAATATAATTTAATTAGGAATTATTCTCAATTAAGTATTTGCGAATAAGTATATGTTAGGCGAAAAAAACATTGGATTACGTAATACTAACCAGAGGCAGTTAATTTATAAATATTTAGAACGCACACTCACCCACCCAACTGCCGATCAAGTTTTTCAGGCTATACGTAAAGAATTACCTCGAATTAGTTTCGGAACGGTTTATAGAAATTTAGACATTTTAGAGAAGCAAGGCTTAATTTCCGCCGTAGTTTATTCAAAAGAACATGTTCGTTATCATGTTGGTCCAATGGACCATTGTCATTTCGTTTGTCTAGCATGTGATAAGTTGATGAATGTCGAAGTTGAAGATCTTTCTGAATTAAAGAACCAGGTTGCTCGACGTCACGGGTTGGCTGTCCATCGGTATGCTATGATTTTCTATGGTTTGTGCGAACAATGTCAGAAGCTTTATAAATAAAATCTCCCTAAAAACTATTACATTATTTAGGGGGATTTTTTTATAGATCTCTTTCCTCTTTATTAGATGGATACACCAAGAATTTCTCTTATCGCGAAACCAACTATAAATGAAATGAAAGCAATACTTAAGCTTAGAAGGACCATGACCCAAAATTTCTTTTTAAAAGGAACTTCCTTTACCACTGAAATATAGTAGTTGAAGGCTGCAATTATGACTATAACACAGAAGATTGTTAGTACAATTGCGATGTACGGATTATTTAAAAGGAAAAACGGAATAGTAAGTAAGAGTGCGGTTATAATGTAGGTTGTTCCAGCGTAAAGGCTTGATCGTGTGGCTTCCTTCCTAGATTTTTGTTCGGCTTTTTGTGCTAGATATTCTGAGGCAGCAATTGAGAAGGTTGCAGAAAATCCAGTGACTAGAGCGGCTAACGCGATTAAACGTGTTTTTTCAAAAGCCAGCGTAAAACCAGCTAAGGCCCCGGTCAATTCTACCAAGGAATCATTAAGACTAAGAACGATGGCCCCTATGTAATGAATTTTATTCTCCTTTAAAATATGAATCATTTTTTCTTCATGCAGGTGTTCCTCGTGAATGATTTTGCTGAGTTCAGGTAATTCATGCACCAGTTTTTTGTAATGTTGTTGTGTTCTTCTCTCTTCATTTTCCATGGCTTTAATACCGAAAGAATTTCCGAGGAGTTTGGAAATGAGTAAAATTTTTATCCTTTCATACCGATTTGGCGTTACCTCTTGATGTGATAATTCGCGCCAAAAATCATGATGCTTAAGCTCGTCGTTGGCAATTTTAAGCAGGGCCTCTCTTTTTTCAACCGTTTTTACGCGTTGAGATAATTTCAAATAAATGAAATATTCGGTTAATTCTTTTTTTTGAAAGTGTAAAATTAAATCTTTTTCCATAAATGTTTTAGGAATAAAAATATCAACAAATCTATTATACCACGAGAGTTATTGCTCGATAAGTACTTTTAGCTAAATTTAGAGACCGTTTGTGGATATAGCTTGGGCGTTGACAATGTACGCTAAAAATTATGTAAAATTAGTATAAATTAGCGTAAGTGAAAGCGTGGGCGTAGATATAGTGTTTACTTAGATTTTAGGCTTGAAGGTCTGTTTGACTTTTAATGTGGATTATGCTATAATAAAATTCGTATGAAGATAGCTTTTATTGGACAAAAAGGTATTCCCATGAAGTTCGGCGGTGTGGAGAAACACGTCGAACGTCTTGCTGTTGGCTTAGCTGAACGGGGCCACGAAGTTTCTGTTTATACTCGTCCCTGGTATACACCAAAAACATTAAAAGTGTATAAGGGGGTTAGATTAATCTCTTTAAAATCTTTAAAGACAAAAAATTTCGATGCTATCACCCATTCCTTCCGCGCTAGTCTAGATGTGTTAAAAAAGGATTACGATATAGTCCATTATCATGGAGTCGGTCCGGCTTTACTGGCGTGGATCCCTAAGTTTTTTAAACCAACATGCAAAGTTGTTATAACTTTTCATTGCATTGATAGATACCACCAAAAGTGGGGTTTGCTCGCCCGTTTAGCGTTGTATTTAGGTGAATGGGCGGCCGTGCATTTTGCACATGACACAATTACGGTGTCTAAAACATTACAAAATTATTGTGCTGATACTTATAGTGCAGATACGATTTATATTCCCAACGGTGTTGATAAGGTTAAGGAAACTCCAGCCAATATCATCAAGAAAAATTTTGGTTTGACTAAGGGAAGCTATTTACTTTTTATGTCACGTTTAGTGAGACATAAAGGAGCCCATTATCTTATTAAGGCTTACAATGAGCTTCGGACAGATAAGAAATTGGTTATTGCTGGTGGTTCTGCTTTTACAGATGAATATGTTAAAGAGTTAAAGACAGTAGCACAATACAACCCCAATATCATTTTTACAGGAAATATTGAAGGTGGAAGTAATGAATGGAAAGAATTATATTCAAATGCTTACCTTTTTGTTCACCCCTCAGAAAGTGAAGGTCTACCCATTGTGATTTTAGAAGCTATGAGTTTTGGTCTTCCAGTTTTAGCTTCTAATATTAACGAAAACATGGAGGCTATTGCAGGTGGCCATGGATTCAGTTTTAAGAACAAGGATGTAAATGATTTGAGGAAAAAATTACAACATTTACTTGGTGCTCCGAATTTAGTTAAAGAAGTTGGAATTGATGCTCGTAAGTATGTTTTAGAAAATTATAATTGGTTTGATATAGTTAACTCAGTGGAACAGGTTTACGAGGAATTATTGCGTGCGAATGTGGTTAATAGTTTTAATGGTCGTGCAATTCATCTTAAATAAATAAAAATCCTCCGAAGCGTTGTGTAAAGGAGGGTTTTATTTTTCTGGTGAAACAATTTTGGGGTTGGGGCTGTATTTTTTGTTGCGAATCTTCCATTGATCTACATATTGTCCTAGGCCTTTTTTGTTGAACTTATTTTTGACTGAAGTGCGGTTTTGTGACCAATTTAGAAGGCTTTCGAAGTTTATTTTGTAACGTCCCTGTACAACGATATAACGTAATTCTTCCCGACTTAGGGCTCGTCTTACGGTATGTGGATCAACCCCAAAAAGACGTGCTGCTTCAGACACGGAAACGCGTATTGGATGTGCTTCATTTTCCATAGATTTGTCTACACTAGTGTATACAAATTTTACATTTTTAGTATACTGCAGCAGTCTTTTTATGTCAATATAAACCCTAAAAATATCTTTAATTTTAGAGGTTTTCCCCATTTACTTTTTGATATTTTTCCTGTATAGTGTGAAACATCGGCTTAGGGCCGTTTTGTAACAAAAATAACCATTTAACGTCATATTAGATGAGCGCAAATTCTTTACAAGAGAAATTCCTCATATATAAGGTACGGCAGAATAAGGATGCAGAAGCATACGGAAAGCTTTATGATTTCTATGTAGATAGAATTTACCGCTTCGTCTACTTTAAAGTAAACGTGCGTGAGGATGCGGAAGATATTACCTCAGAGGTCTTTCTAAAAGCCTGGGAATACATAAATACCACCACGAAGAAAATTGAGAATTTCAATGCTCTAATATATCGGGTGGCGAGGAACTCAGTCATCGATTATTACCGAAATAGAAAGATGAATATTAGCACTGATGATGAAGAAAACATGTTACAGATTCAAGATAAGGAAAATGTTGTTGAAAAGGTGGATGTGGTTATTGATAGAACAAACATTGAAAAGCTCCTGTCACAATTAAAGGAAGTTTATCGCGACGTGATTTTGCTGCGATATATAGAAGAATATAGTATCAATGAGATCGCAAATATCACAGGGAAGTCAGTGGCAAATGTACGTGTGTTACTACACCGAGGCTTGCAAGCATTAAAAGAATTAAAAGAAGGTTAAATACAATGGATTCAGTAATTGAACAACTTAAGGGGTTGAAATCAATTAAACCACGTGCGGAGTGGGTAAGTTCTTCGCGCGAACTTTTGTTGTCACAAATTAGCGCCCAATCAGAAAATGTTAAGACTTCACGAGTCTCTAATGTTTGGTTTTTCACCAAGTCAATTATGCCAAGTGGAGTATTGCGCTTTGTAGCACAGCCTGTCGGTATTATTTGTGCTCTTTTGGCTGTTGTGGTTGGCACTGGGGTTTTGGGGGTTAATGCTTCAAAAACAAGCTTGCCAGGTGATTTGCTCTACCCTGTCAAACTAACGACTGAAAGAGTCTCGATTTCTCTAACTATTGATGAAAGTAAGAAAGCAGAAAAACATTTAGAATACGCAGCTGAGAGAGTTAAAGAAATTGAAGCTGTTTCTGTCCAAGAATTAGCGGCACAAGAAAAGAAAGATAAAATAAAGCAGGTTGTGTCAGATCTTGTTGGCCACATGGAGGGAGCGCAAGTACAGTTGGATAAAGTTAAGGCTGGCACTGATGTCGGTCAAAATGAAAATAAAATTATAGTAGAAGTTGCTTTGGGCGTTGATAAAAAAGCTGAAGAGCTAAGCCAAAAATTAGCAGCAAAGAAAGAAGAATATAAAGAAGATAAGGAAATGGAAACTGTTTTGAGTGAAGCACAGGCAACAACGAACCAAACTGGAGTCAAGGCTGTAGAAGTTGTAATTAATGGAGTGGAGAAGTCAAAAGTTGAATTACCTACAAAAGAAATAATGAACGTTATTCAAAAAAAGATTGAGAATACAGCTGCAACTGTCGAAGAAATGAAGCAATCAATAAAAGATGTTGGTGCAAAGGTTAATGAAACAAAAGTTGCACCAGCCGCTACTGAGCCAACTTCTGTGGCTCAACCTGTAGACGTTATTGTAGAAATTAAAGATAAGCCAGCGGAAGCCAGTTCGACTTTGTCAGAAGCACAAGATTTATTAAATCAAGGTGATTTAACAAAGGCGATTGAACGTATAAAAACAACAGTTGATATAACTAATGAAGTTAAAGAAACAGTAAATAAGATTGAGGCGACGCTTGTTTCCCCTGCTCCTGTTGCAAGTACACCAACAGAAACGACTGCGCCAGCAGCAGCGGAAGAAAAAGTGAATACGGATGTTATTATTAAACCAACTAATTAATTATTATTATAAAATCCTAAAGAACTCTCTTTGGGTTGTAGTAGCCTAAAAGGTCGAGGGGCCTAAAAACTCCGGTTGCTGCATAACTAAAATATAAAAGGGGGTGTAAATTGTTTCTATCTATAGAGGAAACAATTCATACTTCCAAAAGAAAGATTTAATTCAAGTATGAAAAAAGTTCTAGTCATGAGTGTTGTCTTTGCTACACTCGTATGGACAATGGGATTAGGCACTTTTGTCGCTTCAGCTGCTACATTATCAGCAAGTGATTTGATCAAGGGTAGCGGTCCAGCTGTATATTACTATGCTGCTGATGGAAAGCGTTATACTTTCCCAACATTGTCAACATACATGACTTGGTACTCAGATTTCAGTAAGGTTAAAACCATTACTGACAGCGAATTAGCTGCTATTTCATTAGCTGGTAACGTCGTTGTAAGAGCTGGTACAAAGTTAGTAAAGATCGACACAGTTCCAAAGGTTTTCGCTGTAGAACCTAAGGGTAAATTAGTCTGGGTAGCTTCAGAAGCTGTTGCCAACACACTTTTTGGTGCTGATTGGGCAAAGAGAATTATCACAATTCCTGATGGTTTCTGGACAAACTACACAGATTCAGGTCTAAGTTTAAATGGTACTACATATCCAGAAGGTCAGCTTGTTAAGTGGGCTGGCTCAGCAAACGTCTACTATGTTACTGGTGGTAAGAAGTCATTAGTTTCAACTGATACTGCTTTCGCTGCTAACATGTGGAAGACTGCTGATGTTGTTACTGCTCCTGCTGCAATCACATTGTCAGATGGCTCAGCTATTTCAGCTGCAGTCGCTACTCTTGTTGATGTGTCACAGGGTGGTGGCGCTGGTTCAAGTTTGCCAACAGGTGGTACTGGTACTTTAACAGTAGCTCTTGCTGGTGACACTCCAGCTGCTTCTCCAGTAGCAAAATTAAGCACAGCAAACTTCTTGAAGTTTGGCTTAACAGCAAACGGTGCTGCTATGACTGTTTCTAAGGTTGTCCTTACAAAGGGTGGCTATTCAGGAACAGGTGATCTTGAAAACATCAAGATTACTGATCTTAGCGGTGTTGCTTTAACAAACTCAACAAGTTTGAACACAAATGGTACTGCTACATTAACATTCTCTCCAGCTCTTTCATTAGCTGCTGGTGAAACACGATATTTCTTTGTTCGCGCAGGTGTTAAGGATGTTAACTCAGGTTTAACAGCATCATTTGCTGTCGCTGGTTCTTCTGATGTTACTTCATCAGCTGCAACAGTTGCTGGTAACTTCCCTGTTTTGGGAAATGCTATGAGCGTTGTTGCTGTTGAGATTGGTTCTGCTCGTGTCTATGAAGATGGTGCAGTTACTAATACAACTCCAGATGCTGGTGATACTAACGTTGTTGTTAACAAGTTCAAAGTTGAAGCTGGTACTACAGAAGCCATTACTCTTGAATCTATCACTGTAATGGAAGCTGGTGATGCTTCTTTATCTGATGTTAAGAACATCGAACTTTGGGATGTAACAGCTAACAAATCATTAGGTGAGGTTGCTGCTTGGAATGCTAATGGCAAGGCAAGCTTCACTGGATTAAACATTGTTATCGGTAAGGGTGAAATCCACAGATTCCAGGTTCGATTAGACATCGTTTCTGGTGCTGGATTATCTGTTAACTCAGATATCACTGACGGTGATGATGTATTAATGTCTGTTAAGGGTAACTCTTATGGCTTCTATATCACTCCAGCTGTCCAAGGTGGTTGGGTTGGTAAGGGTGCTGCAGATCAGGTTATCAATGCTGGTAACTTGTTAATCTCAAAGTCACCTTCAACTCCAGCTACTGGTAAGATTGCTGAAGCTGCTGACCAATTGTTAGCAATTTGGAACCTAGAAGCTAAGGGTGAAGAAATCAATGTTTCAAGATTCAAAGTTCATACTGCTTACACTGGTAGCGGTGACGGAGCTGACTTGATCTCATGTAAATTATTAGATGAGAACGGTGGCTTAGTTGCTGGTCCAACAGATGACACTGATGTAAATGACTATGTTAACTTTACAGATACATTCATTGTACCTGTAGGTGTACACAAGTATTCATTCAAGTGCCGTGTCTTTGATAGCGATGCAAACGACTTCGGTGGTGCTGCATCTTATCAGGCTACTGTTACTCCATCAGCTGACCTTACTGCTAAAGGTGTAACAACAAACGACTCAGTTGATTTCGCTGCACAAAACGGAGCTGTTTCTGGTAACCCAATGTCAGTTGCTAATGTTAAATTAGCTGTATTGACTCTTGGTACACCAGCAGCACAATTGGTGGCAGCTGGAACAGGCGACTATATCTGGGCAACATTCTCAATGGATGCTGAAAACTCAGGTGAAGACGTCAATGTTACCGGTGTTGAATTAACTGATACTGTTACTGTTGCAGGTAATGGCACTGACATCGACAATGTCGAAGTTTGGTGCGATTTAGCTGGTGGTTCAAGCGAACGTGGTGATGTTTATGAAAAGAAGGTTTCAGACCTTGAAAACTTTACCGGCGCAGGAGTCGGAGCTAATACTTTAGCCCTTGATTTCACAGAAACCATCTCTATTGCTAAGAATTCATTCGTCAAATGCGCTGTAGTTGCTGATTTAAACAGCGCTGCAGATGCTAATGATGAACATACTATTAATGTTACTGATGTAACAGCTTCCGGTGCTAATACTGGCGCAACTCCTGGTGATGATATCAATGGAGCTGGTCAGAAGATGACTGTTGCTGGTAACGGAACATTAACAGTTTCTGTTGATGCTTCTTCTCCAAAGGCTGCTATCTTTGTTTCAACAGAACAAAAGCAAACTTTGGCTGTATTCCGTTTACAAGCAGACTCTGTAGAATCATTGGATCTTGATGAACTCAAGATTACTGATGATGGTAATACAGCAGGTGCTGGTGTCGGAACATACTATTTCTACAGCAACAAGCGTGCTGATAGCATTGCTGTTACTGAACCTATTGCCACAAAACCAGGTGCTGCTGCTGTCACTGCTGTCTTCCCAGACGGTCGTGTTACAGTTCCTTCTGGTGGATATGTGTTGATCACTGTTAAGGGTGACATCGCATACATTGATGGCACTACTGTTGACAATGCTAACACTGTTGAGGTAACTATTGCCGCTGGTAATACAGCTAAAACAACTGGTTTATCATCAGGCTTAGAGGTTACTGGTGCTGGTGATAACTACGATGCAGCAACTCATAAGTTGTTTGAGGCTCGCCCAGTAGTTACAAAGGACAGTTCTTCTCCAAGCGGTACCCTAACAACAGGTTCTACTGCATTGGTCGCTGTATTCAAGATCGACAACACAGCTGGTACACGCGATATCGTTATGGATGATACCAGCACTTTGAAGATCAAGTTCAGCGGTTCTTCATCTGGCGAAACATGTAATGTATGTACAGTCACTTTGAAGGACAAGGATGGCAACACTATGGGAACAGATGTAACTGTAGACCTAAGTGGTGCTGTTAGCGATACTGCAGAAGTTACTTTCCCTGCAGCTCCAAACCAATTGACAGTTACTGCTGGTGATTATCAGCTAATTAAGGTCTATGCTAATACCACTGACTTTAATACTGCTGGTGATTCATTACAGGTATCTTTGGAAGATGGTGATGATGCTAACTTCACTTGGAGCATCGATTCACCTGCTGGTGGATCTCCAGCCCCATTTGATGCTTACTCAACAGCAACAATCTCATTCCGAGGTAATGTCTATGCTAATACACTTGGTAAATAATCAAGTCTATCTAGTATAAAAGAGTTCCTCCGCCTTTGGCGGAGGACTCTTTTTTTTCTTTAAAATCTGCTATAATAGAGGAAAGAATAAATTTATCTAGAATATGAAAAGATTACTAATTCCTTTATTATTTTTGGTTTTATGTTTGCCCGTTTACGCTATGGATGATAGTTTATTTGATAAAACAGATATTCCTAGCGCGACCTGGTATGTTGGGCAATTTGATAAATTAGCATTGGATGTTGTTATCCCCTCTGGAAATGGTGCTGCGGACACATTAAAAGCGATTACGGTTGTGAATAATGGGAGTGCTTATTATGCTCATGGTATCCAGAATCTGCGCCTCTGGGCTGACTCTGGTGCGCTTGGTTTCCAAGGTTGGGGTGAAGACATTGATTTTGGTCCTGGTAGTTCTTCTGGTGTTCAAAATACTTGGGTCTGGAAAGATTTAGATGTAAGTGTCGGTGCAACCGGGCGTCGATTCTTTGTTAGTGCAGAGATGTGGCCAACAGCAGTTTCGACAAATACTAATTATACAGTACAGTTGATGATACCTGAATTATCTGATGTCAATGGAAATGGATTGTATGATACAGATGATATGGGCGTATTTATGGGATCAAAAAATAATGGTCCTGTGGGCGGTGTGGTTGCAAATGGTCCAAATCAAATTATTAGCTATTCCAATATTGATGTAGAAGGCCCTAAAGTAATAATGAATAACATTAATAATAATCAGATCATTACAAGTAGTTCTTATGTTATTCAGGGGCAAACAAGAGATCAAGGGAAATCATCGGCTGAGTATGTTAAAATAAAAATTTCAAAAGTCGGTGGAAGCAATGGAGATTTAGTCTTAGTTGAGCCCCTAACAGATAATTTCTCCACCTGGTCGTATGTCTGGAGTGGTATGGAGGATGGAACTTATAAAATTCAGACTCAAGCACAAGATTTTTTGGGATATATTTCATCTTCAACTCCAATAACCGTGACAGTGAATAAGGGCGGAGAATTGTCCCAGACTTATTCATCAGTGAATCTTGATAAAACCACAGCTGTCGCCAATGGAAGCGATGGTATCAATGTTAATGTAACATTGAGAAACCAAGATGATTATCCCTTAAAAGAAAAAACGGTTTATCTTAAAGAGGTGCGTTCCGGCGGTGATGTAGTAGTTAAAACGTCCGGATCTGGGCAGACTGGTAAGGTTGTTTTTGCTTTGCGAGCTTATGAACCATCAACCGGTGTTTATAAAATAACCATGGAAGACCAACAGGTTGGGCAGTCATTTACTATCACCTTTACTGAAAAAAGTGCTGATGATTCTAGTGATTACACAGCCGGGCGATGGATTAAAATCGCTGGGCATCCTGCAGTCTATTTCTTAGATGATAATAACGTGCGACATGCCTACCCAACTCAGGCGGTTTGGGAAAGTTATTTTGGCAATGATTTTTCAAAAGTAACTACTGTCTCGGCCACTGAAATGGCAAATTATACGTTAGGTAAAAATGTAACCTTTAAGATTGGCACATTAATGAAGTTGCCTACTATTCCTAAGGTTTATAAAGTTGAAAGTGGTGGTGTGATTAGATGGGTTGTTTCCGAAGCTGTCGCACGAGCATATTATGGCACAGACTGGTCAACAAAAATAAAAACCATACCAGATTCATTCTTCACTGACTACAAAGAAGGTCCTGATATCTATTAAAAAGTTATCCACAGCTGTCGACTTAGGTCGACAGCTGTTTTGTTTTGGTGAATTTGTGAATAAGGTGTTTGACGAAGTCATCAGTCAAAAAATACTCTAAATTATTGATTAACGATGAAACAATGATAGTAGGCAAAGCTAGGGGTTAATTAATGAAAAAAAACTATGGAGAAAAAAGAAAAAACCTCCGCACTACAGCCAGGAGCTGAGTGCGGAGCAAAGAAAGAGTACAAAACAAAGTTTGCGCATCCTTTACATCAAAAGGGTGGAATCTATTTTTACGCTGGTTCAATCACGAAACGGAAGAATGTTTTTGTGACTCCAGAATACATTAATTTATTGGTCAATGCGTTTAAGTACTCGGAGCTTAAGAAAGACATAAAGAATTTGGCTTATGTAATTATGCCTAATTTTTTCTATTGGATTTTCAAGTTGAGCGAGACTCAGGACGACCCAGTAAATATCTTTGGCGAAGTAAAACGTGACGTAGCACGAGAGGTTGTCAATAATTTAAAAATGGAGACAAAGAATGGGGATTTTCAGGTTGATCCTATCATGAAGGGGAATGAGCGCGTTGCACGCTCCAGCCCGCAGAGAATCTTGGCGACTTTTGCTGAGGAGGCAAAAAAGTATGAAAACAAGCGTTATCGCGTTTGGACTCCAAAAACAGAACTTCGATTAATTGATTCGCCAGAGTTACTGCAAGAGAAATTAGCCGCAGTTCAAAAGGCACCGTCTAACGAACGTTGGCAAATTGTTAAAGATTCCAAGAAGTATCCTTATCTGTATTTGGCTGAGGATTTAGCAGCGCTTTCTCAAGAGGAGTTGAAATTATACAGCGCGAATCTAGTTTCTCAGGTTGTTTATACAATGTCCTAGCTTTTGTCGATATCTAACTCATAAAGCATCCCTCCTCACCTCTTTTGCGGGGTGAGAAGGGACGAAGGGAGACTAGAAGCAATGAAGAGAAAAAGAGTGATTTGCCTTGTTAGTATGTTGTTAATTTTAACGAGTATGTGTATTCAACCAAGCATAGCTGCTGTTGTCGATAATAATATTTCCGGTAGCAATATTAAACAATATTATTTTTTCGATTGTGAGCAGTTTGATTGTCAAGTTATTTATAGAGAAATTGTTGGGACAGAGGAACCATCCCCAATAGTAGCGATTCCGTCAGTGGATAACCCAACGGCGGGAGAAGCGGGAGTGGAAGAGTCTGTTCTGCCGACTGACGCAAGTGAAGTTGTATCAATAGTTGATTCAGTGGTTCCAACGGATGTGGCTATAGTATCGGAAACAACAAGCGTCCCCGAAGTAATTTATGACCCGCAATCCATCAGAATCAATGAAGTTGTCTCTGCCGCTGAGACTGGAGAAAAGGAATGGGTAGAGCTGTATAACACTTTAGATGAAGTTGTGAGCTTGGACGCCTGGTTCATTGAAGAGGGCGCTGAAACTAAGACGGTTTTATCAGGGCAAATAGAACCTCGGGGATACTTAGTTTTTGAGACAAAAAACCTCAACAACAGTGGCGATTTAATAATGCTTAAAGATCCTAAAGGACAAATAATTGATCAGGTTGTTTATGGGGATTGGGATGATGGTAATAGCTTGGATAATTGTCCGGTTACGGATAAGGGGGAGTCATTGGCGTTATATGAAGGCGAATATGTGGCTAATTCACAAATTACCAAGGGATCGCAAAACATTTATGACAGATTAGAAATAAGTCCGACTATCCAAGTCGAAACAACATCGACTGTGGAAACTCAGGTCATCACCCAGGCACAAGAACCTTCCCAGCCCACCGCCGGCGCTGACCCTGAACTAGTTTTAACGCCAGCACCAATCACCTACCAATACTCGGACCAAGTAAAACTAAGTGAGTTCCTCCCAGCGCCGGCTGATGGTATCGAATGGATAGAACTTTATAATGGTGGAGCAGTTGATGTTGATTTGGACGGGTGGTCATTGGATGATGCTGATGGTGGTAGCAGTCCTTATCGAATAGCAGACTCGTTAATTGTTAAGGCAGGGAGCTATCTTGATTTGTCGCAGACGACAACAAAGATTCAACTTAACAATTCTGGTGACGAGGTACGTCTTATTGATCCAAGTGGCCAAGTCGTCGACTCAGTAACCTACACTGCCTCACATGAAAATATGAGTTGGGCTAAAGTTAGTGGCAACTGGGTTGAAACAAATTTCGTTACACCAGAATTGGCTAATGCTGTTGCTACGGTCGCAGAATCAACTGTTTCGACAACGGTCGTCTCTCCAGAGACCATCAATACCGTGGATCCCATGTACCCATACAAAAAAATTATTGATTTAGCAGTACTTGATCTGCGGAGTCAAATTATGATTCAAGGTTCAGTTACGGTTTTGCCAGGAACTTTTAGCAAAAACGTTATTTATGTGCAGGATGAAACTGGCGGAGTACAGGTTTATTTTGATGCTGCCACTTGGCCACAATTGGAAATAGGTAGAAAGGTCATGCTTTCCGGAACGCTTTCTCAAAGTCTGGGTGAAAAACGGGTCTTGTTGAAAAATGCCTCAGATATGATGGTCCTGGAGGGCGTTCAAGAGGTCGAACCAGTCAAGGTTACGACCGCCGAGTTTAAATCAAACCTGGTTGGCAGTTTGGTCGAATTGGAAGCAACCTTATTCGAGAAAGATGCCAGCTCTTGGTTTTTAACTGATGCTTACGGTGGTGCTAAGGCTTATATTAAGAGAGGAACTCAAATCTCAACTAGTTTATTTAACACTAATGATAAGTTGAAAATAACTGGGGTCTTAGTCCAAAATAGCAGCGAAACGCTACTCCAACCGCGTGCTGAGAGTGATATATCTGAAATTAAAACAGAACCGGATGCAGTTGGTGTTACAAGTGCCGGAGCTATGGAATCACTTCCGCCAAGCAATCAGGGGGAATATATAAAGATGGGGATTGTTGCAAGCGCTGTTATCCTAGGAGTTATCAATGGCGTACTCTTGGTGCGGAAATATCTATCAAAACGAAAAATAAAGGGAATTTGGTATCGTTTTAAGACGGGTTTGCAAAATTAATTGTGGTTTGGGGATGAGGTGAATATCTCATCCCCTTATTTTAAGGTATTCTTGTGTATAAACTTTGTTGGAAGTCTCAATTTGTGTTATAATTAACTCAATTAAGATAAATTCGATGGATCATCGATTATCGAAAATTTTACATTTTCTAGGAAGTAAACTTCAATCTTTTTTTGAGTTTATTAAATTTGTTTTTATTCCACGAAAAAAATATTTTATCGTGGCGCTATTCTTGATAATTGGGGTGAGTGTTTTTTTGTATGGTCGTTCGGTCTATGCTGGTATAATACCGACAATGGATGATATTTTGCATCTTATTAATATTCTTCTTTATGCGATTGCCTGGGTGCTAGGTTGGATTGCGATGAAAATTTTCGCTTTAGTGGTTGTTGTCTGTCAGTATAGTTCATTTGTTACTTCTCCGGCAGTAGAAAAGGCGTGGGTTTTAGTCCGTGATGTCTGTAACATGGCCTTTGTGGTCATTTTGTTGATCATCGCCTTTGCCCAAATTTTGAATATTCAGAAATATAGCATTAAGACATTATTACCGCGTGTTTTGTTAACCGCGGTTTTAATAAACTTTAGTAAGTTATTGTGTGGGTTGATGATTGATATTGCTCAGGTTGCCATGATGACTTTTGTTAACGGCTTTCAAGCGACAGCCGGTGCCAACCTGATAAAGGGTTTGGGATTGGACAATCTTTTAAAGTTAAGCTCACAGAATGCCAATGCTTCCAACGGTGGTGGGCCCGCTGCGGGTGTCTCTAGCGCACAGGTCATGCTGGCTCTTTGTATGAGCATTTTGATTTTGATAGCCATGTGTTTTGTCATGTTCTTTATAGCTGTTCTTCTTTTAATGCGTATAGTAACAATTTGGTTTTTGGTTATAGTCTCTCCAGCCGCCTGGGCCTTTGGTATGTTGCCGATGGGGTCTGGTAAATATAATGAATGGTGGCAGAAATTTGGTTGGACGGTGGCTGTCGGGCCGTTTATGGCCTTCTTTTTATGGATTTCTTTATTGGTAATGTCCAATCCAGATGAAATGTTAGCCAATGTTAAAGAAATGAATGCTGGAATAGAGGCAAAAAGTGGCCAAGAAAAACCAGCCATTGGTTACATGGATAATCTTACGCAAGCGGCCATAGGAATTGCTTTGTTAATGGCTAGTCTTGTGGCTGCACAAGAAGCTGGTGGTGCAATGGCTGCAGTGGCGAAGAAGGGGCAGAGTATGGCCACAGATGCCATGAAGTATACTGCTATGAAGTTTTCTGGGGCGCAGGCCGTTGTTGATAGGGGCGGTGCTATGTGGAAAGGTTATAAGGAACAACGTGAAGCTAGAAAGGCTGCTATATTGGAACCTTGGAAACGTAGAGGTACTGCAATTGCTGAAAAGCAAGCGCAATTAACGCGAGGTGTAAAACAAGCAATACCAACCGCAGCAGTTGCAATTACTGGTGGGGTGAAGGGGGCTATAACAAAGCATGCTGAGGCAAAGCAAGCTTATCAAGATGTGCGAAGTAATGGTGGTGGTATTTTGAAAGGCGTAGCAGCTTATCTGAAGGCTGGCGCCGGCAAGGGTGCAGCTGAGGCAGCGCAACATCAGTGGAAGTTTGGTTCTTTTGGTCGAGTAGATGCCAGGATGGCTGGGGTAGCCAACGAAGCACGTAACAAATCTGCTATGGCCGAGGCAAAAGATACAATGTCGAAGTTGGGTATTGAATCAACGGATGATCTCAAGACTTTAGCATCTTCGAGAACAGCCAATAGTGCTGAACGTAAGCAAGCAATGTTAACTTTGGCTGAACGAGGAGAATTATCGGATCGCGCTATGGCAGAGGCTGGTAAAGGGTTGATGTCTGGAGATCAGGCTAGTTCTGACGCTTTTGAAGCAGCAATGAAGAAAAAACAAGTTCATTTGGCATATAATTTTGACGATCCAGGTGATGTGGCTAAATTCGAGAGAGATGTTGCCGACGAATCAGTTAAGGTTGGCACTCAAGGAGCAGGAGCCTATCAAGATCAAAAATTTATGGCTGCAGCATATCAAGTTTTGGGTGGAAAGGCTTTTGGTAAAGAAATGGGTAAAGTGGCCGACCGTGGTGCAAAGTTCAAATCAGCAGTATCAGATACTGTTGGGTCACAAGAATTTTCTGCTGCTGTTATTAAGGGGGTGGCAGAAGCTGCAGGCAAAGTGACTACGACTGAGGCTCATCTTAACTCACCACAAATTTCATCTTTACCAGCTACGGATCCTAGAAGACAGGCTGCTCAAAGAGATTACGATAATGCTGTAAAAAGGCGCGATGCACAAATGAAGGATTATGAGGGCGTTCCGTCTACGATAGCTCGTACTACGGGTGATTTAAATAATGCTTTTGCTCAACGTAAACAGAATTTTGATCCAACTAACACAGCAACCTACGATGCTGATCCTACCAAGGCCGGTGAAATTATTAGAAATGCAACAGGGCAACCGGAATTAGAAACGGCCAAACTCAAAGAATTTATTCAACGTGCTGATACAAAAACATTGGCAGGTGCAAAGGTTGAGCCTCAAGCGAGTGTTCATATTGCACAACATATTAGAGTAAACCAGCTGCATAATTTAGCGAAGACTGGAAGCGAAGAAGGTGCTGGTGAGAATTTAAACAAGATTGCAATGGAAATTGCGAGCCAAGCCTCTGCTGGAAACGCTGATATGCAGCAGAAGGTTGCACAAATGCTTGCCAATGATGGAATTAAAGATGCTTTAGATGCAGCGACGTTAAGTGCATTGAATGCAGTCCCAGTCCCACCGGGCCCAACACCGGGTCCAACTCCAGGTCCAACACCGGGACCGACACCTGGTCCAACACCAGGCCCAACACCTGGTCCAACACCAGGACCGACACCTGGTCCAACTC
>Ga0172369_10001716_pt1 | contig 31334 bp, 26 predicted proteins | sample LakKiv25m_FD_114539 | JGI IMG/M metagenome (GOLD analysis project Ga0172369, IMG submission 114539) | Freshwater microbial communities from Kabuno Bay, South-Kivu, Congo - kab_022012_11.25m | ecosystem: Environmental > Aquatic > Freshwater > Lake | place: Democratic Republic of the Congo... | reverse complement strand
CGCGTTGGAGGCACGCCTCGCTGCGCTCGAAGGCGGGAGCGTGACGCCAGGGGCCGCACCCGCCTGCAGCGACGGTTGACGCATCGAGCGACACATGAATCTTGCCCCGCCCTCTTGCGTTTGCCACTCGGAGGGCGCTTGATCCGCCTCCGGGTCACACCCGTTGCCGACCTCGCCGCGTGCCGAGGTCCCGCTGCGCACCTCGCGGGCTCGTGCAGTGCAAGCGCACGCAACAAAGAAGGAGTGGACGATGAAGCTGCGTCAAACTCGCCTGGGCCTCTGCCTGGCCCTGTGCGCCACGGCCGCCCTGTTCGCCGTCGAGCCCGCCGCGCTGGCTGCCAAGCCCGGTGCGGCCGACAAGTCGGAAGTCAACGAAGACGATATCCCCGGCGAAGCCGTCATTTCGATGAAGTTCATGTTCGTCAAGTTCACGGTCGACGGCAAGGAATGGGACAACCACGAATACACGACCGGCGCAAAAACGCTGGTGATTCGTGGTATCGGCCGGGCAGATCCGCATGTGGTCGTGCTGATGCCGCGCGAGCCCGGCCTGGATTCGCTGACCCTGAACATGGAATCGAAGGATTTCAAACGAATGGTGGTGCGCGAGAAGGGCAGGACGCAGACGCTCGTGTTCCGCGCCAACTTCAAGGTCGATTTCCCGAAGCTGGCGGCCGCGCCAAAACCGGAAGGCGACAAGGCCAAGGACGCGGACAAGTCAAAGGACAAGTAGGCATGGCCACTTGAGGAGGGGCGATGTCCGACGCTGTGATGCGTTTTGAGGCGGTGCTGCGCTTTGCGGCGGCTCGCGGTATCTCTGACATTCACGTCAAACCGCAACAGCGGACGCTCTATCGGCGCATGGGGCAACTGATCTCACGCAAGGACGAGCCGACGTTCAGCGAGATCGAACTTGCCGAAGTGGCTGGTACGCTGGTGCCCAAGACGTTGGCGGCGCCGTACGAAGCCGGCACGGACGTGTGCTTTGCCCACAGCTTGGTGGGCAGCGGCCGCTTTCGTGTCACGCTCTTGCATCAAAGCGGTGCGACGGGCGTCGTCGTGCGGTTGATTCCCGCCAAGGTCGCGTCTTTGCGCGAGCTCAACATGCCCAAGACCCTGGCCGCCTGGTGCCAGCCGGCCAGCGGCCTCGTACTCTGTTGCGGCGCCCACGGCAGCGGTCGGTCGGCCACCTGGGCTGCCCTCGTTGAACAGATGAATACGTCCGCGGTGGGCTCGCGCCACATCGTCACCATCGAGGACCCGATTGAGACCTTGTTCGACGACAAAACCGCGCTCGTGCGTCAACGTGAGATCGGCAGCGACACACTGAATTTGCCGTCAGCGCTGCAGGGCGCGTCGCGGCAGGATGTCGACGTCATCGCGATTGCCGAGTGGACGCCTGACGGTTTCGAGGCCGCATTGACGTTGTGCGAGGAAGGCCGCCTCGTTGTCGCCGCGCTGCCGGCGACAGGTGTGGTGCTTGGGCTGCGGCGCATCATCGAACGGGCGGGACAGGCGCAGGAATCGGCGCTTCGCAGACGTCTTGCTCGCATCTTGGTCGGGGCGGTGGCGCAGACGCTCGTGCCGCAAGCCGATGGTCAGGGCCGACTGCCTGCCACCGAAGTCCTGGTCGCCAACCCTGCAGTCAGCGATTTTCTTCGCAGCGACGCGGAGTTCGATCGACTGGAGCGCGTCATGGCCGACAACCGTACGGCAGGCATGCACACCTTGGATCAGTCGCTCTTCGAGTGGATGCAGACCGGCCGCGTCGCCCTGGACGCCGGCTTGGCCGCGGCCCGGCGGCCCGAGGAACTGCGCGCCCAGATGGCGGGAGCGCGGGCCACCGCGACGACAGCGCTGACAACGAACGATCATCCGCTGTTCTGACAGTTGCGCGCAGACACCGACAGGACGCCCCAAGCTGACCAGATGCGGGTTGCGCCGCGCAGATCGCCAGAGTGCGTCCCCCTTGCGGCAAGCCGTCGAGGGGCTTGACGCGCCTTGCCAGCAGCCTACCCTGATCACGTGCCGGATCCGCCCGCTGGGTCCGCCGAGGAGAGGAATCGATGGATCGCGATCCCGTTCAGTTCGATGGTTGGTCTGGGGCAGCGCAACAGCAGGCCGCCTCGCTCGAACACGCCGGCCGCACGCAGATGGCCGCCACGTTCATGAATCAGGTGTTCGGCTGGATGGCCGGCGGCCTCGCCCTGTCTGGCGCGATCGCGTGGTGGGTCACCGGTTCCGCGGCCGCGCTGGAGGCCGTCGCCGGTCTGTTCTTGCCCCTCGTGATTGCCGAATTTCTCGTTGTTCTCGGCTTGTCCGCCGCACTGCACAAGATGTCAGCCATGGCAGCCGCGGCCGGGTTTCTCGTCTACTCGGCCCTGAACGGCCTGACATTGGGCCTCGTCGTGTCGACGTACACGGGCGCGTCAGTCGCGAATGTCTTTTTCGTCACCGCTGGCACCTTCACTGCCATGGCGGCGATCGGCGCGATCACCAAGAAGGACCTCAGCGGCGTCGGATCGTTCCTGATGATGGGCGTGATCGCCATCGTGATCGCGTCGGTAGTCAACCTCTTCTTGCACTCGGGCGCGCTCGACTGGGCCGTCAGCGTGCTCGGCGCCCTCATCTTCACGGGCCTGACCGCGGTAGATTCACAGCGTTTCCGCAAGATGGGGTACATGGGCTTTGCCAACGAGCGCGAGGCCGGCCAGTTCGCCATCCGCGGCGCACTGAACCTCTACCTCGACTTCATCAATATGTTCCTGTTCTTGCTGCGCCTGTTCGGAAGTCGCCGTTAGGAGCCGGCCGAGAATCACTCGTCCGTTCTGTTGTTCCGCGAGTTGAGCGTGTGGGTATCTTTAGCCCGCGGACTTCTCGAAGCGCTTGCGGTCGCTCTGGTTCAGGTACTTCTTGCGCAGCCGGATCGACTTGGGCGTCACTTCGACCAGTTCGTCTCCGTCAATGAATTCCAGGGCTTCTTCTAGCGACAGGCGCTTGGCCGGCACGAGCAGCAGTTTCTCGTCCGCCCCCGCGGAACGGATGTTGGTCAGCTTCTTCTCGCGGCCCGGGTTGATCGTCAGGTCATTGTCACGGTTGTGTACGCCGACGATCTGGCCCTCGTAGCAGTCTGTCACCGGCCCGACAAAAAACTGGCCGCGATCCTGGAGGTTGAAGATGCCATATGGCGTCGTCGTGCATGGCTCCAGGTTGATCAATACGCCGTTCTGCCGGCGGCGGATCTCGCCGCGCCACGCACCATACTCTGCGAAATTGTGATAGATCACCCCTGTGCCGCGGGTGTCGGTCAGGTACTGCGAGCGATAGCCGATGAGGCCACGCGACGGTACGCGGAACTCGAGCCGTACCATGCCGTCATCACCCACTTCCATCTGGCGCAAGTCGCCGCCCCGCTGACTGAGTTTGTCAATCACAATGCCGGAATAGGGCTCACCGCACTCGGCCACGACATCTTCGTACGGCTCGAGCTTGTGGCCCTGCGCGTCCTGCTTGGTGATGACGCGCGGCTGGCTGACCTGCAACTCATAGCCCTCACGCCGCATCGTCTCGATGAGAATCGACAGGCTCAGCGTGCCACGCCCCGAAACCTGCATCACATCAGGCTTGTCCGTCTCCTCGACGCGCAGCGACACGTTGTGCTCGAGTTCCTTCATGAGGCGCTCGCGCACGTGGCGCGTCGTGACATACTTGCCTTCGCGACCGGCAAAAGGTGAGTTATTGACAATGAAGTCCATCGATAGCGTCGGCTCGTCAACCGGAATCGCCGGCAAGGGCTCGATGCACGATTCGGGACAGAGCGTCTCGCCGACCGTCACATCGCCCACGCCCGACAAGGCCACGATATCGCCGGCAAAGGCCTCTTCGATGTCGACGCGTTCGGTGCCGGAGAACGACATGAGCTTTTGGATGCGGATGGGGGCGGTCGTGCCATCCAAACGCACCTGCACCATCCGATCGCCGCGCGCGATGCGGCCGCGGTAGATGCGGCCGATGGCGATGCGTCCCAGGAAGTCGTTGCGATCCAGCGTTGCCACCTGCAGTTGCGCTGGCGCGTCGATCGGGAACTCGCAGGACGGCACGTGCTCCAGGATCAAGTCCATGAGGGGCCCCAGATCGCGCGGCGGCGGTGCCGCGCCCTGTGCCCCGACAGCCAGCGCGACATCGGACTCGCGAACCGCAAAGCCCGCGCGACCACTCGCATACACGACGGGAAAGTCGAGTTGCTCCGGCGTGGCACTGAGCGCGACGAACAGGTCGAACACGCCATCGAGCACGCGATCGAGCTGGCGATCCGGGCGATCGACCTTGTTGATGACGACGATGGGCTTGAGGCCCAGCGCGAGGGACTTCTTGAGCACGAAACGCGTTTGCGGCATCGGCCCTTCGCAGGCATCCACCAAGAGCAGGACCGAGTCGACCATGCGCAGGATGCGCTCGACTTCACCGCCGAAGTCCGCGTGACCCGGCGTGTCGACGATGTTGATCGTCGCGCCGCGCCATTGCACCGCCGTATTCTTGGCAAGGATCGTGATGCCGCGCTCGCGTTCCAGATCATTGGAGTCCATCACCCGCTCGCGCGCCAGACCGCCGCGACCCACCGCGCCGCACTGCTGCAGGATCTGGTCGATGAGCGTCGTCTTGCCGTGGTCGACGTGCGCGATGATGCCGATGTTGCGAACACGCTGCATGATGCTGCTTTTCCTCAGAATTCAATGACTGGCAACGTCGCGCGGTGCGGCTGCCTGGTCGCGGGGGGCGCAGGAGCGTGCCACATCCGGCGGGCGCGCGCCAAGAGGCAATCGGGATTCTGAGGGGGCGGAGACCGGCAAACCACATTCCCGAAGGGGTGGCCTATTCGCACACACACTGGCGCGGCACCTTGTTGCGGTGGACGCGGCAGCGCTCGCGGGTCACGTCGCAGCGGGCCTCCAGGGCCATGACCCGCGGGTATCGCTTGGCGACATTGCAGACGTTTGCGGAAAGATGGCAACTCTCGGAGGAGCGGTTGCACATCTCGAAGCACAGATCGAGCGGGTTGTCCGTCTGCGACACGGACGCGATCTGGTAGCCGATCTGCATCTGACGGTTCGTGGCAATATCCACTTCGAGTCGGTCGGCGTCCTTGATCTCGCGGATCTGTGCAAGGCCCACGGAATCGCTCGCGCACGCCGCTGCCAACACCAAGAGGCACCAGCACAGCAAGACGGCCGCCGCGCGCACCGGCCCGCTGCTGCGACGTCGCCCTTGCTTCACGATGTCCTTGTCGCGGTGATCCACGGCGCAAGTGTATGTCTCCTGCCACGCTACGGCAAGGTGGGGTCGGAGCATCTGCCACGCTTGTCCCCGTCGCCCGCAGGGGCTTGCAGAACCTGCGCCAACGACCGATCATCGACGGTTGCCCAAGCGCTCGGCGGTCTGCGCAGCGCCAGCGGCAAGTGGGAGCCGTTTCATGTCTGAAATCAGGACTGTCGTCGATCTGTTCGAAAGGGCCGCCGCCGAAAGGCCGCAACGCGCCATGTTGCGTTCCCGCGTCGGCGGCTCGTGGCAATCCCAGACCTTTGCGCAATGGCGCGAACGCAGCGCCGCGTGGGCCAAAGGTCTGATTGCCCTCGGACATCAACCCGGCGATCGCGTGCTGCTGATCAGCAACACATGCAGCGACTGGGTGGTCGCCGACATGGCGATTCTGCTGGCCGGTGGCGTAACGGTGCCCATCTACCAGTCGAGTCTGGCTGATGAAACCCGCTACATCGCAGCGGACAGCGGCGCGCGCTTTGCCATCGTCGAGGATCCGACACAGGTCGAGAAACTGCTGCTCAGCCGGGCCGAATTGCCGCGGTTGGACAAGGTCATCTACTTCAAAGATCTTGCCGAGTTAGACCGCCCGGATGCCCAAGGGCGTCGCCGCGTGGCCCTGTGCGACATTCCCAAGTCCGATGTCCAAGACTGGCTGCTGGACACGACAGCCTTGGGTGCCAGCGGCCGCGCGATCGGCGACGAGACGCTGCGCGAGCGCGCTGCAGCCATCGATCCGGCTGAGGCCGCGACGATTGTCTACACGTCGGGCACGACCGGTCGTCCCAAGGGCGTCGTCCTCAGCCACAAAGCGCTGGTGTTCGAAGTCGGCACGGTGGTGGGCGCGCTCGATGTGCGCGAGGACGACTCGGTCCTGCTGTTCCTGCCGCTCGCGCACAGCTTTGCCAAGATCGTGTATTTCATGTGCATTGGCGTGCGAACCGAGATCATCTTTCCCGAGTCGATCGCCACGCTCGTCCGCGACCTCGGCGAAAGCCGGCCAACGGTCCTGCCCAGCGTGCCGCGGATCTTCGAGAAAGTGCACGCCCGCATTTTGCAGGGGGCACGCGAGAATGGCGCGCTCAAGCGGCGCATCTTCGAGTACGCGCTGGCCATCGGCCACGAGGTCAGCGCGCTGCAGCAGCACGGCAAGGAACCTGCGGGCCTCTTGCTCTACAAGCAGAAGCTTGCGCAAAGGCTGGTGTTTTCCAAGATCCAGGCCATCTTCGGTGGACGCCTGCGCGGGTGCATCTCGGGCGGCGCGCCGCTGTCCAAGGATCTTTGTGAGTTCTTTCACGCGTGCGGAATTCTGATCTTGGAGGGCTACGGTCTGACCGAGAACTGTGCCGCGGCGACGATCAACCGGCCAGATCGTTACAAGTTCGGCACGGTCGGCCGGCCGCTGGACGGCGTCGATCTCCAGATCGCATCCGACGGCGAGATCCTGATGAGGGGTCGCAACCTATTGACCGGATACCATAATGATGCCGCAGCGACATCTGAAGCGCTGGAAGGCGGCTGGTTCCACACCGGTGACATCGGCGAGATCGACGCTGACGGCTTTTTGCGCATCACCGACCGTAAGAAGGACATCATCGTCACCGCGGGCGGCAAGAACGTGGCGCCGCAGAACATCGAGAACCATTTGAAGTCCTCGCCGTTCCTGTCGCAGGTGCTGCTGTATGGCGACCGGCGCAAGTTCCTGTCGGCGCTGCTGACCTTGGACGAAGAGGCGATCAGGAAGTGGGCCGACGATCACGCCTTGACGTACAATTCTACCGCCGAACTGACGCAGAACGCGTCGGTCTACCAACTGATCGAGTCGATCATCGCGGAAAAGAATCGCACGCTGGCCAGTTACGAGACCATCAAGAAGTTCGCGATCTTGGAGCGCGATCTGACCGTCGAGGATGGCGAGCTGACACCTTCGCTCAAGTTGCGGCGCAAGGAAGTGACCCGTAAGTATCAAGATTTGCTGGATTCTTTCTACTCTGAACACTACTGATCGATTCCGACCACCGCTCTTCCGATGCCAAACCGGCCTGCCCATGGAGCTGCCGTGACCCAGCCCGCGACCTTGATCTGCCTGCCCACCTTCAACGAGCGCGAGAACCTGCCCTTGCTGGTCGCCGACATCCACGCGATCGTGCCGCATGTGCACATCTTGGTGATCGACGACAACAGTCCCGACGGCACTGGCAAGTTGGCAGATGAACTGGCCGCCGCAGATGCGCGGGTGTTCGTGCTGCACCGCGCCCAGAAGCAGGGCCTGGGTCGGGCGTACGTCGCCGGCTTCGAATGGGCATTGCAGCGCGACTACGAACTCATCTTCGAGATGGACTGCGACTTCTCGCACATGCCAAGGTATCTTCCTGATTTCATACATAAAGCCAAGTCTTGCGACGTCGTGCTGGGCTCGCGCTATATTCCCGGTGGCGGTACCAAGGACTGGGATTGGCGCCGTCGCTTCATCTCGCGCGGCGGCAACACCTATGCGCAGTTGATCCTCGGCCTGCCCTTTCGCGACTTGACCGGTGGGTTCAAGTGCTTTCACCGCCACGTGCTGGAGGCACTGCCGCTCGCGGAAATCGTGGGCAGCGGCTACGTGTTCCAGATCGAGCTGACATGGCGCTGCGTGCTGCTGGGCTTTGCCATCGGCGAAGTGCCGATCGAGTTTCCGGATCGGACGCGTGGCCAGTCCAAGATGAGCGGCAGCATCGTTCGCGAGGCGGTCACCAAGGTATGGCAGTTGCGCGTGAGCAAGTCTCGGATGGCGCAGCGACGGAACTGAGCGGCGATTGAGGCTGGTCTCGGCCAGTCACCTGCGCTACGCTCCTCGGCCCGGCGCGCGGGCGCGAAGACACCGTCGGCGCCGCCAGAAACGACCGCAAGAGGACCACGATCATGGCAAACGAACTCAACGCGCTGCTTGGCAAGGGCAGTGAATTTCAGGGTAAGTTGACTTTCGAGGGAAGTGTACGCATCGACGGCCGCTTCACCGGCGAGATCTTCAGCGACGGCACACTGATCATCGGCGAAGGCGCGGAGGTCCAGGCTGAAATCCGCGTGGGATCCGTGGCGGTCTATGGCAATGTGACGGGCAACATCACGGCACAAGATGCGGTCGAGTTGCATGCCCCGGCCTCGCTGCGCGGCAACATCGCTTCTCCGGCCCTGCACATCGACAAGGGCGTGTTCTTCGACGGCGCTTGCCAGATGACGTCGGCCAAGGAAGAGCGCGCGAACGTCCCGCCGGCGATGCCGCGCAATGGCACGCACCGACCCGTGGCGCCAGTCGCGGCGATCGCGCCCGCAGCACCCAGCGCGGTGCCCGTGCGCCAGAGCGGCCTGTACACGACGCCCGAGCCGACGCGCGCGACGGGCGAGTTGCCGCACAAGTTCTGATGTGCGGCAGCGCCCGTCAACCGGCCTTGCCGACGTGGGCCCCCGAGCCGCAAGCGCAAGTGCCGCCTTGACCTTTGCGCCTACCGGGCTTGGCGGCCCTGTGAGCCCGACCACGCGAACCGACAGCCATGACGCCCGCAACGTCCTCAGCTACACTTGCGCGCCATCGCCGGCCGCGCCCGCAAGGAGCTTTCGCATGCCCCGCCACTTCCTCTCTGTCACGGACTTCTCTCCCTCTGAAGTTGCTGAACTTCTGCGCCTTGCCCACGACATCAAGCTGCGCCCTGAGCCGTACCGCAATGTCCTCGCCGGCCAGACGCTGGCGATGATCTTCCAGAAAAAATCGACACGTACACGTGTTTCCTTCGAAGTCGGCATGTACCAACTTGGCGGCCATGCCTTGTTTCTCAGCTCCTCCGACATCCAGATCGGCCGCGGCGAGACGATCGCCGATACAGCACGGGTCATCAGCCGCTACTGCAATGGCATCATGGCACGCGTCTATGGTCACGAAACCGTCGAAGAACTCGCGCAATACGCGAGCGTGCCCATCATCAACGGACTCTCGGACCTGGAGCACCCGTGCCAGACGGTGTGCGACGCGCAGACACTGGTCGAACACTGGAGTCCGGCCGGCACCTTCGATGTCGGCGTGCTGCGGGGCAAGACGCTGTGCTATGTCGGCGATGGCAACAACATGGCGCATTCCTTGCTGGATGTCGGCGCCGCTTGTGGCATGAACGTGACGATCGTCGCGCCGCAAGGCTACCAGCCTGACGCCAAGATCGTCGCGCGCTGCAAGCAGTTGGGGAGCCAGACCGGTTCGGACATCCGCGTCACCTCAGACATCGACAACGGCCCGCGCGGCGCGGACTGCATCTACACCGATGTCTGGGCTTCCATGGGTCAGGAGGAGGAACATGCCAAGCGGCTCAAGGACTTCTCCGGCTACATGGTCGACGAGGCGATGATGGCACGCGCCAATCCCGGCTGCCTGTTCATGCACTGCCTGCCGGCGCACCGCGGCGAGGAGGTCAGCGCGGAAGTGGTCGACGGCCCGCGTTCGATCATCTTCGACGAGGCCGAGAACCGCCTGCACGTCCAAAAGGCGATCCTCGTGACCTTGATGGGCAAGCATTGAGCCTGGCGCGAATCGTCGCGATGGCTGTGGCCAGCCTGCTGCTCGCTTGCCATCGCGAAGCACCGGCGCTTGCGCCCGGGCCCCGGCCGGCAGCCGCGGCCATCGACCCGGAGATCGCTCAGGTCGATGTGAGCACGGTCCACTTGTCGCAGGTGCATGAACGGCTTGCACAAATGGTGCACGCGGATAGCCAGGATCATGCTGTGGCCGAGGCCATCGTAGCGGCCACAGCTGACGTCCTGGTCTTGCGCGAAATGGCCGTGCTCAAGGAAGGCCCGCGCGAAGGCGAAAAGCTCTGGCAGACCGTCGACCGCTTTCTCGCAGCAGTGTGGAACGCCAAGACAGGCTGCAACCTCGGCAAGGACGACCTGCGTTGGACCTACCTGCGCGATCTCGGCCGCTACAAGCACCCGGCCAGCACGACGGTCTGGGACGCGCAGTTCGTTTGCTGCGATTCCAGCGAGGGCTGTGGGGTCCTGCAAGAGGAGTCCTGCCGCAAGCGTCTTCGCGCGCCGGCCATCGCGCTGGCGGCAAGCTTGCGTTCCAGTTTTGCCAGGATGCCCGATCTCGGGCCAGCGGCGGACGCCACGCGCACGACGATCGAGGACTCGCCCGCGCGGTCGCGACGCGTGCCCGAGTTCGAGGCGCAGGTGGCGGCCAGCATCGATCGCGAGCCCAAGCTGCAGTTGCGGCGCTATACGTTCTTTGCCAGGGGTGAGCCGGGCTTTGAGAAGGCTGCGTTCCGCAAGACGGATCCGGCGATCGAGTCCGTCGCAGCCAGTTTGCGCATCGGCGAGATCGCCGGTCCCATCGACACCGCGTGGGGCATCGACGTCCTCTTGATTGTCGCGCGCGAGCCCGGTCGATCCGGCGGGATGGATCGACCCGACATCAAGTCTGACGTCATGCTCCAGGCGTGTGAGGATGCGTCACAACAGGAGCGCTCTGCCTACCGCCAGAAACTGCTCGCCGGTGCCCGTGTGATATGGAACAAGCCGCTGATCGAAAAGACGTTTGGCAAGCAGGCACTGGCACTGCTGCCGCCCGATGCGACGGCGCGCGAATTGCCGCACATTCCGCCTGGTCTGTAGCGATGAGGGGCTGCGCAAGAGTTGACCGACTCGTTCTTGCCGCCGTCGCCGCGAATCCGAGCGATTACCCGCGCACGCGCTCGACCCGCGTCACGCCGCGCAACCGGGACAAGGCGCGAATCACCTCGCTCAGTTGTTTCAGGTCCGCGACGACAACCTCGAAGTCATTGATCGCGCGGCGGCCTTCCACGACGCGGCAGTTGGCGGTCAGGATGTTGACGCCGGCCTCCGAGAAGCGCTGCGACATTGCGGCGAGCAGACCTGATTGGTTTTCCGAGTAGACCCGGACGGCCACCGTCGCGCCGCTGCCGCCGGTGGTGTTCCAATCGCAATCGAGCCGGCGCATGGGGTCCGCGTCGAGCACCCAGTGGCAGCCCTTGGCATGGACCGTGATGCCGCGACCGCGCGTGACGACGCCGACGATCGCGTCGCCGGGGACCGGCGAGCAGCACTTGCCCATGCGCACCACGACGTCGTCGATGCCATCCACGGTGATGGCTGCGGCGCTCTTGCCGGGCTTGCGCGGGCGCTTGAGCACCTCCTCGACTGGCTTTTCCTCTTCCGCCTTGTGATCAGGCAGGAGAAACAGCGCGACGTCGGCCGCCGCCGCCTTGCCATAGCCGATCGCCACAGCGACATCGTCCAGCGTCGACACCTTGAAGTGACTCAACATTTTCGGGAAACGCTCGAGCTGCTGGGCCCGGCCCACCGAACACTTGGCGCGGCGCAGCGCCTTTTCCAGCAGATCCATGCCGACTTCCAGAGCCTTGGCGCGCTGCTCAGCATGGATGTAGGCGCGGATGCGGGTCTTGGCGCGGGCGGTCGCGGCGAATTCGAGCCAGTCCGGACTCGGATGTGCGTCCGGACGCGTTAGAATTTCTACGATATTGCCGTTGCGCAGGTGCTGGCGCAGCGGAACCATGATGCCGTCGACCTTGGCGCCAACGGTCCGCTCCCCCACTTTCGAGTGAATCGCGTACGCGAAATCCACCGGCGTGGCATGGCGCGGCAGCACCTTGACGTCGCCTTTGGGCGTGAAGGTGTAGACCTCGTCGTTGAACAGATCGATCTTCATCGAGTCCAGGAACTCGTCCGAGTCCTTGACGCCAACATGCCATTCCAACAACTGTTTCAACCACGAAAAGCGTTCCTCGTCGCGCACGCTGATCGACTCGCCCTTTTCTTTGTAGCGCCAATGCGCGGCGACGCCTTCCTCGGCAATGCGGTGCATTTCATTTGTGCGAATCTGCACTTCGATGCGCTGCGCGTAGGGACCGATGACCGTAGTGTGCAGCGACTGGTAGCGGTTCGATCGCGGCAACGCAATGAAATCCTTGAAACGACCAGGAATCGGCGTGAAGTGCGTATGGATGGTGCCGAGGGCCTGGTAGCACTCCTTGACGTCGTTCACCAGGATGCGAAATCCTTGCGCGTCATAGACTTGCTCGTACGGTCGCCCCGTCTTCTGCATGTCGCGCCAGATGCCGTACAAGTGCTTGGGCCGCCCATAGACGGTCGCGTCCGGCAATCCGTCCTCGTGCAGAAATCTGCGAAGGATGTCGACCACTTCCTTGACATACGCCTGCCGTTCGACCTCGCGCTGCCCGACCTGCCGACCGAGGCTGCGGTAGTCATCGCCGTGAAGATGGCGAAAACACAGGTCTTCGAGTTGAGTCTTCATCCAGCCGATGCCGAGGCGATTCGCCAGCGGCGCGTAGATCTCCAACGTCTCCTGAGCAATACGCTTTTGCGCCTCGGGTTTCATGTGGTCGAGCGTGGTCATGTTGTGCAGGCGATCCGCGAGCTTGATCAGCAACACACGGATATCCTTTGACATAGCCACGAGCATCTTGCGGAAGTTCTCGGCTTGCTTGTGCTCCCGGTTCGAGAACTTGATCTGATCGAGCTTGGTCACGCCATCCACGATGAGCGCGATCTCGGGCGAAAACCGCCGTTCGATCTCCGCGATGGAAACCGTCGTATCTTCAGCGACGTCGTGCAGGAGTCCCGCGCAAATGCTGGCGCCGTCCAAACGCAGTCGCGTCAGCAGGAAGGCGACGGCCACGGGATGCGCAAAGTAGGCCTCGCCGCTCTTGCGGGTCTGCCCCATATGCGAGCGCGCCGCGAAATGGTAGGCGCGACGCACGGTTTCGTGGTCGCTCTCCGGCAGGTAGCTGCGCAGCACCGCCACGAGCTCGTCCGCCAGCGGCACGCCCTCAATGACGACCGGCGCCTCGGACGGATCGGCACCACTGGGCGGGCGCGAACTGCGCGGGGCGGCAGGCATCAGCATGGCGACTTCGCTCAAGATTCACTCCCTGGTCGGTTCAAGCGCAGGCGACCGCCGTTCCCGAGCTTGCATATGTTCGGTGGCGCTGTCACGATTTTGCCCCATCGCATGGTCATGAACCTCACCGTCTGCGCTACCCATCGTCCACCAGCCGAGAACATCTGGCCATGACCAACCAACTTTCCATGCTCCTGGACCAACTCGGTGTCGAGTGGATCTTGTACCTGCTCGTCACCCTCTCTGTGCTGTCGGTCGCGGTCATGGTGGAGCGTCTGCTCTTTCTTTACCAGAATCGCGTGCCCGTCGGCGAATTGCAGGGCCAGCTGATGGCGGCGCTCGATCGCGGGGGCGACGAGGCAGAGCAGTTGTTGAGGCACTACCGCGGCATGGAAGCTCAGGTGGTCGCTGCCGGCGTGCGCGAGTTGCACCGCGGTCCAGAAGCTGTCGCAGAGGTCATGGCAGCGAAACTCGCCATCGAAAAGCAGCGATATGAGCGGTTCTTGAACTTTCTCGGTTCGTTGGGCGCAAACGCGCCATTCATCGGCCTGCTCGGTACGGTCATCGGAATCATGGGTGCTTTCGCCGACCTACGCGCGGCGGTCGGCCAAGCGGCCACCGGCTCTCGCTCCGCACTGATCATGGGCAGCATTTCGGAGGCCCTGGTCGCCACAGCGGTAGGTCTGTTCGTGGCGATTCCGGCGGTCATCGCTTACAATCAATTCCGCACGCAAGTCAAGAAGACACAAGCGAATACCGATGCACTGGCATCCATTCTGCTGGCGCACATGAAGACCGAAGCCGCGCACCCGAAGGGACGGGACGCGAACGCAGCGGCGTAAACGCGAGAGACGGGAGGCCCATGGCCGGCAAGATCGGCGGCGACGACGATGTGCTCGCCGACATCAACGTCACCCCCTTGGTCGACATCATGCTGGTTTTGCTGATTATTTTCATGCTCACCAACGAAGAGGTGAGCGAGAAGATGAAAAAGCCAAGCATCGAGGTCGATCTGCCCAAGGCGGCCAGCGCGCAGCTCAGGCCGGCCAAACCGCTCAGTGTCGTGATCAGCAAGGATGGCGCACTGTTTCTGAATGGGACGCCGGCGACGCAGGCGGAACTGAAGGCGCGCGTCGCCGATGCCGTGCGCCTGTCGCCAGGTATCGAGGCGGTGGTCAGTGCGGATCGCCGTGTGTCGCATGGCAGCGTGATCCATGTGATTGACGCAGTGCGGTTGCTCGGCGTCGAGCATGTGGCCGTCAACACGAAGGAACAGGACATCGATTAGTCGGCGAGCTGGCGAGTGAGACGAGGTTGCGGAGTCGGGCGAACTCTGCAAGGGGCGACCTGTAACGGAGCGGCGCGAATTGTGAATCGCGATCTGGTCATCGGCATCGTGTGTGCGCTCTTGCTGCACAGCGGCATCGTCTGGTGGGGCTCGCAACAGGTGCGGCCGCGACCGGCGACGATCGTGAAACAGGAAACGGTGCGCACAGTTCGCGAGCAGATCGCATTGCCCAGAGCGCCGGCGCCGCCCAAGCCGGAACCCAGGCCGGAGCCCGAACCGGCGCCATCGCCCGCAACCCAAGCCGCGATGCCGCCAGCGCGCGCTCCAGTAGCACGACCGCGCAACGCCAAGCCAGCGTCGACAGCCAAGCGGGCAGAGTCGCAGCCAAACAACGAGCCGCAACCGCTCGTTCTTTCACAGACGTATGGCGCGGCCGGCGATTCCGGTGTGGGCGTTCAAACGGGCAAGGACGACGTGCTGGGCGACCCGGGCGTGCAGGCCAACGAGCGCAACACGCGGCCTCGCGCACAAGAGGCTGCGCCGACGAAAGATCTCGGTGAGGGTGCAGGGGACCAGGGCGAGGCGAAGACCGAGATCCGCCGTGCGGCGCCGCGCTCGCGGTGCAACGTTGCATGGCCCCAAGGCGCGGAGATCGGCAACCGCATTGTCGAAGTCACGCTTTTGCTGCAGATCGACATCGACGGCACGGTCGGGCAAACGCGCATCCTGCGCTCGGCGGGGCAACCTTTCGACGGCGCCGCGGCTGCGGCAATGAAAGCTTGCGCGTTTCGCGCGGGGACACGCGATGGCAAGCCGTTCGTCGATCGCGTACCGTTCGTTGTAGAGTTCAAGCCGAACCCGCGGTAGCGGGCGACGCAAACGGGGTCGGAGATGCACAAGCCGCACTGCGCGCGGGCGACCGCTGGTGTCTGGGTGGCCGTTCTGGGAGCCCTGGCGCTGGTGGCTTGCGGCGCTACCTACGACCCCCCGTCGCTGATCAACAAGCTGCGCCTGTTGGGGATTCACGCCGAGCCGGCCTATGTGCCAGCTTCGGGAGAGACGGTGTTGCGGGCGCTGGCCGTCGGCGAGGCGGACGGCGCGAACCTCTGCTACGCGTGGGCCTTCTGCCCATTTGCATGGGCCAAGAATGGCGCATTCCGCTGTATCGATCCTCTGTTGCAGGTCGATCTCGGCATCGGCGCCACCGCGACCGTGTCCACGGACGTGGTCATGGCATCTCTGGCGCAAGCGCCGACCGTGTTCAAGAAGTTGGGCATGGCCCAGCCTGGCGGCGCTGCGGCATCCAAGTCACCGTCTGCCGCACAGGACCTTCCGGATTTCTACGTGATGGTGCAGGTTTCGACCGCGCAAGCCTCGGGCGGCGTATGTCCCTCCGATGTCGCAGCGACGCTGGGCAAGCCCTGCGCGGACTCCAGGACCTGTCTGCTGGGCTACAAGCGCCTCGCGTGGGCCATCGATCCAAAGAAAGTAAACAAGAATCCGAAGATCGAGAGCTTCTCGCTGGATGCCGTTCCTTGGCCGGAGGTCCTGACGCCAACGGCGGCGCCGGGCGACCGGCTGGCATTGAGCCTGACGTGGAATCCTGCGGACAAGGAAGCCACCGGACCTTCCATTGACCCCAAACTTGGCCAAGAGAAAGAGACATTGCTGATGAGCTGGTTTACCACCGCGGGCGCCTACGACAAGGAGAGGTCGTACGACGAGGTGCCGGGCAACGTGTTGACGCTGCCGTCGCTGCACTCAGGCGAGGACGAGCGCCTCCTGACGGTGTGGGTCGTCGTGCGCGACGGCCGCAATGGCGAAGACTGGACCTCTCGCAAGATCCTGGTCAAACGGGGTGTTTCTGCGAATTTGCATCCACTGTGCGCCGCGGATGCAAGCCTCGCCGGGTGCGATCACTTGGACGCCAAGGGCCAGGTCGTCAAGACGCCGTAGTGGGCTTGCGTGAGTCTCACGCTGGTCTCACTGACACTGCAAGCGAGACCAGCCGCGAGACCGCATCTGCGCGGCGCATCCAAGGATATCACAGCATTGCACGTTCACGGCATCTGGCACGCGCCGTGCAAAGCTCTGCGCGTGCGCAACCTTCGCGCGTCCGAGGAAGCCATGCCGCCACCCCTGCGCCGCACCGTGATCGATCGCGTCCTTGTTGGTCTCATGCTCGTGGTTTCTGTGGCCGTGACCACGCCGGCTTGGAGTGAACCTTGTGTCCTGCCTGATGTTTCCATGCCAGTCCTGCGCGAAGCCATGGCGCGCCTGACGCGGCCTGCCGCTCTCGCCGCAGCGCCTGAGCCAGGCAGGTGGCACGCACTGCTACCCAGCCGCGTCAACCTGCTGGTGCGGGGTGGCGAGCGCGCCGGAACGTACACGAATGAAGTGGGACCGGCGTTGGAACGCGATCTGTATGTCGCGGATCGCGGTATGACCGTGCGTCTTGACTGGGATCTTCGCCCGTTGTGGGCGCCGCCGCTCGGGCCGCGACAGCCGCCAGCGGACCTCTACCTGAACCACGCCGTGCACGCAGAAGAACTGGCCAATCGCGTGGCGCGGCAGCTCAAGGATCTGCGCAAGGCCCAAGCAGTCGCGCTGGTGGCGTTGAACGGCGACCCCGTGTGTCACGACGCCCGCGCCGATGCCGAAGCAGCCCTGCTGGTGTTGGAAAGCGTCGTGTCGAGCGCAAGACGTTAGGCGTCCTGCATGGCTGCGAGCTTCTGCGCGCGCTCTGCGGTGTTCAGCGCTTCGACGACGCCGCCCAGGTCCCCCTCCATGACGAGATCCAGCGAGTGGATCGTCAGGCCAATTCTGTGATCTGTCAGACGATTCTGCGGGAAGTTGTAGGTGCGGATGCGCTCGGATCGATCGCCCGAGCCCACCTGGTCCTTGCGCGCGCTGGCATTGGCGCTTGTCGCCGCCTGCTGCTGCGCATCAAAGAGCTTGGCGCGCAACTGCATCATCGCTTTGGCTTTGTTCTTGTGCTGCGAGCGCTCATCCTGGCACTGCACCACCACGCCCGTCGGGATGTGCACGATGCGCACTGCGGAATCCGTACGGTTGACGTGCTGGCCACCCGCACCGCCAGCGCGGTAGGTGTCGATGCGCAGATCCTCTGTGCGAATGTCGACTTGCGTCTCCTCGACCTCTGGCAGAACGGCGACCGTGCAAGCGGATGTATGGATTCTTCCTTGCGATTCCGTCACCGGAATCCGCTGCACACGGTGGGTACCGGACTCGTGTTTGAACACCGAGTAGGCGCCCTGCCCTTGAATGAGCACGACGACTTCCTTCAGGCCGCCCTGCGACGCCTCGCTTTCCGACATCACTTCGCAAGCGAAGCGCTTTCTCTCGGAATAGCGCAGGTACATGCGCAGGAGATCGGCAGCAAAGAGCGCCGCCTCTTCGCCGCCCGTACCCGCGCGAATCTCAAGCACGACGTTGGCATCGTCGCGCGGATCTCTGGGGATCATCAGTTCCCGCAGGCGCTCCTCGGCTCCTTCCCGCCGCAACTGCAGGTCGGCCAGTTCCTCGCGCGCCATCGTGCGCACGTCTGGATCGGCATCGTCGCGCGCCAACGCTGTTGTTTCATCCACTTGCCTCAACACGCTCTTGTAAGTGCGAAATGCCTCGACTGTGTCCTCGAGTGCCGCGCGCTCGCGCATCAACTTCAAGGAACGCTCGGGATCGCACGCGACCTCGCTCGTCGCCAACGCGTCACTGAGTTCGTCAAACCGGGCGAGCAACGCCTCGAAACGCTCGTACATGGTGATCCCTGTGCTGAATTAGCCGGCGATCGGAGCCGGCTTCAAGGCCGCATCGCCGAGCTGGGCAACGAAGTCGCCGTAACTGCCAAATACTTCGCCGTCCTCGGAGGTTGCCTTGTGCGCGGGGCGGCCGCGCTGCAACTCGGCTTCGCGCCACAACGTCTTGTGCAAGGCACACAGGGCGACCTCCAACTGCTCGTCGTCCGGCTCGCGCGTCGTGATGTGCTGCAGTTGCAAGCCGGGCCACGTGAAGGCGCGGACGATGGGGTTCGTGGGATAGCGCGCAGACAGGCGCGTCATTTCGTACGCAATACCAGCGACCGGGAACATCAGCGGCAGCTTGATGAAGACGAAAAGCAGTTGGCGCAGCCAGGGCTTCTGTGCCAGGACGCTGCGCACGGCATCGAGGGCCGGCGTGTGCGGGACGATGTAGTGCAGCAGCGGAAAGAAGCACGAAAACAATAGGATCGACACAACGAACGTGATGAGCAGGAAACTCGTGCCGCAGCGCGGATGTAGTGTCGTGTAGCCGCGGGCATTTTCGACTGTCAATGGCCGGCCGGCTTCGTAGCAGAAGATGCTCTTGTGCTCGGCGCCGTGATACTGAAAGACACGCTGGATGTCCTTGAGGCGCGAGATGAGGGCCAGATAGCCGATCAGAAACGCGATCTTGATGACGCCGTCGACGATCTGAAAGCTCAGATCCTTGCCCGACGCGAGCGAGGCGTTGCCCAGAATGATGCCTGTGAGCCACGTCAGGAAGTGCGGCAGTGCGGCGAACAGCCCAAAACCGAACGCGACGGAGGCGACGATGGTGCCCACAATGGCGAGGCTCGACGCGTCTTCGCCGGGCTTGGGCGCCGCGCCGCCCTCGCCTTCCTCTGCGAACTTGGCTGCCTCATTGGCGGAAAACGTCAACGCTTTGATACCATTGTGCATCGACTCGAACAGCACGACCGCGCCCCGCAGCAGCGGCTTGCGCAGCCAACGCGCCTTGTCCCAAATCGAATGCCAGGCATCCTCCTTGACGACGATCTCCCCGGTCGGCCGGCGCACGGCAATGGCGAGCGAGTGCGGTGAACGCATCATGACCCCTTCCAGGATCGCCTGCCCACCCACGCTCATCGGACCCTCTGCCATGTCGTCTCCCACGCGGGCCGGCGCCCCGCCTGCAATCATCCTGTCCAGATCCGCCGCCGATTTTGCGTCCTGCCGCAGCGTGCTGGGATGGTGAACCGGCAAACCAGCAGTCTACACGAACATTCCCCACCGCTCCACTTCAAGGCCAGAGACCGGCGAGAAGCAAGGGCTGACAACGGCCAGCGGTTTTGGCACAGTGGCTCCGCCGGCGCGCACCGGTCTGGAGCGCTTCATGAACGAATCTGTCGTCCTGCAGCGGCCCATCGCCGCGACGGTGCTTGAAGCCATCGCGGCGTTGGCGCCCGGCAGCCATGTCGCGACGGATGCAGACAACACGCTATGGGCTGGCGATGTCGGCGACGAGGTGGTGCGCATTGCCAGCGCGCCGCCGCACTTGCCCTGGCAGGCCGGCCAGGCGGACTTCGCTTGGTATGAGCGCGAGATCGAGACCAACTATGCGGGCGCCTGCAGGTTTTCGGCACAACTGCTGGCCCAAGTGCCTGCCGGTACGGCAGATTCCCGGCTGCGTGACGCCATCGCCGCGCGCGTGGCGCCGAGGACCTGGCTGGTGCAAGCGCTGCGCGCGGCCGCGGATCGCGGCGTGAACGTCTGGCTGGTCTCGGCCTCGCCACGGTTGGCCGTCGAGATCGCCGCGGAGTTGTTCGGCTTGCGTGGCCTGCCGATCCTCGCGGTCGATTGCGCGAGCGGACAGCCGCTGCGCTTTGCCGAGCCGGTGCCGATCGGGGAGGGCAAGGTTTCGGCGTGGCAAGCGCTGGGACTGCCGCAACCGGATCTCGCACTGGGCGATAGTCGCTGGGACTTGCCGCTGCTGCGCTCGGCGCGCAAGGGTCTGTTGCTCGCGCGCGCCGCCGACGACCTCGCCTGCGCATGGGCGTAGGGCCAGGCTCCAAGACAGGCGCCGTTTGCGTCGCGCCTGCTTCCGGCTATGCTCGGGCCGATGGTCACGCCCTCCAACCCGCCGCTGCATGACGCCCCGTGCTCGCCGCTCGCCGCTGATTTACTGCGTCATTCCGTGCTGCTCGTGACGGGCAAGGGTGGCGTGGGCAAATCGACGGTCGCCGTTTCCATGGCGCGCCTCGCCGCGCAGCGCGGCCAGCGCGTGCTGCTCGTGGAGTTGGAATCGGTCTCGCGCGTCGCGCCGCTGTTCGGTCTGCCGCGGGTGGGACCGACACCGACCGAAGTCGATCGCCGACTCTGGGTGTCGTGCCTGGACAGCGTCGATTCACTTCGTTTTTTCTTTACCCAACAACTCAAGGTCGCGACCCTCGTCAACCTGGCGCTGCGCAACCGCGCGGTCGAGGGCTTCTTCAAGGCCGTGCCCGCCGTCAAGCCGATGCTGTTTCTGTACCACCTGTGGCGCATCGAGCAGGATATGGGGCGGTATGGTGAGGGCCGCTTCGACCTGATCGTCTGCGACCTGCCGACCTCGGGCTTCACGATCGGCATGTACGCGATTCCCGACACGTTGGCACACGTATTTCGCGTGGGTTCCATGGCAACCTATGCCGTCGGGATGCGCGAGTTGCTGACACAGCCTGGTCGGGCCGGCCTGGTCCTGGTGACGCTGCCCGAAGAGATGCCCGTGACCGAGACCTTGGAGTTGCGCGCAGACTTGCTGCGGCGCCACGGTATCGAGACCGCAGCCATTGTCGTCAACGGCGTGTATCCACACGTCATGCGACCCGAAGACGTCGCACACTTGCAGGCCGCGGCACGCGCCGCCCCGGACGCGACGCGGGAGGCCGTGGATGAGTGGCTTTGGGCTGCACGCCTGCTGGCCGGACGGCGCGAACGCGCGGTGGCCTACCTGAAGCAACTGCAACACGCGATGGCGGGTCGTGTCGTCGAATTGCCCTTCCTGTTTCGACGTGATCTGCCCCTGGACGCGGTGGATCTGCTCGCCCACCGCTTCGGGGCCACCCACGAAGGTGCCGCATGAGCGCCGCAGCAGCAGCGCTGCCGGACGTTCTCAGGGACAGCCGCCTGCTCATCCTGGCCGGCAGCGGCGGCGTCGGCAAGACCACGAGTTCTGCCGCGCTCGCGCTACAGGCCGCGCTGGCAGGGCGGCGCGTCCTCGTGCTGACCATCGACCCCGCGCGGCGGCTGCTGCAGGCGTTGGGGCTGCACGGGCAGGATCTGCCGAGCAACACCCCGCTGGAAGTGCTGCCGCTGCGTCGTGCACACCTGCCTGCCGATGCGCTGGACAGCAGTGGCGAGCTTCGCAACCGAGGAACCTTGCACGCGATGATGCTCGACGCAGAGAGCGGCGCCATCGACATGGTCGAGCGCCTGCTGCCGACCGCGGCGCTGCGCGATCAGGTGATGAACAACCGCATCTACCGCGCCTTCCTGCCCGCCCTGTCGGCCTCCCCCGACTACATGGCACTGGAACTCATCTCCTTTCTCATGAGCGATCCCCGCTTTGACTTGCTCGTGCTCGACACGCCGCCGATGCACAACGCGGTGGATTTCCTGCACGCTGGCGGCACGTTGGCTGCCTTCATCAACGAACGTGTTCTCAAGTGGTTTTCGAAAGTTCCGCTTCCGGGTCAGAAATCGCGGTTCTCGATTTTGGGGGCCGGCACGTCGATGGCCATGTCGGTGCTCGGGCGCCTGCTCGGCAACGAGACCCTGCCGGACATTGCTGAATTCTTCGCTTCCTTCCAAGAGGTTCTGCCACGCCTGCGCGAGCGTGCCAACGAGACCGATCGCATGCTTCGCTCGCGCGACACCCACTTCGTCATCGTCACGGCGCCCGGCGAAACATCGCTGCGCGAGGCGCGCCACCTTCACCGCGAATTGCGGGAACAGACCATGCATATCGCGGGGTTCATCATCAATCGCGTGATCCAGGTGCCGCGAATGCTAGCGGATCCGCGCCAACTGGTCGACGCCACTGCGCGCCTGCGCCAACCGCTGCTCGATGGCGGTCTGGGTCTGGCTGAGAGCGCCGCGCTCACGGAACGGCTCGTTCAGGCTGCCGCGCGCCTGCGTCACCTGGGCGAGGCAGATCAAGCCCACGTGGCGTCGCTGCGGCGCCTTGCGGGCACGGACGCTTTCTGCACCGTCGCTGCACAGCGTGAGGATGACATCCATACTCTTGCAGAGTTGCGCGACCTGGGCGCTCGCCTCCTCGACGCAAGTGTCGCGACATGATACCTTCACCCGCCCCTTGACGAACCGAGTCCCCGCCGCGGTGACCCTACTTTCCAAGGGGTTCCGAGGTTTGCCATGACCACGAACCCGCCAGCCCACGCGGTTCCCTTCGCCCCTCAGCCCGGTAACCGCGTCAAGCCGCCAGCGGCAGCGGAGTCGCTGGCTCACCATGATCTGCGGGAAGGCGCATTTTGGCAGGCGATTCCGGCGTACCGCGCCATCGACGAAACGACCTTTCTGGACCACCGCTGGCAGGGGCGCCACGCGATCACGCGCACGGATCGGCTCTTGGAGGCGATTCAAGGCGTCGCATCGCCGGGCTTCATCGCCGACGCGGAAGCGGGCTTTGCGCGTTCACCGATGAGCGTGCGCGTCACGCCCTACCTGCTCAGTCTCATCAACTGGTCGAATCCTTACGAAGATCCGCTGCGTCGTCAGTTCATTCCCTTGGGCTCGGCGCTGCTTGCCGACCACCCGGAGCTGGTGCTCGACAGCTTGCATGAACAGGACGACATGCCGGTGCCGGGGCTCACGCACCGCTATCCGGACAAGGCGCTGTTCCTCGCGCTGGACACGTGCCCTGTGTATTGCCGTTTCTGCACGCGCTCTTACGCGGTCGGCCTCGACACCGGCACGGTCGACAAGGTCCATCTCGGTGCCGATACGTCACGGTGGGAACAGATCTTCGCGTACATCGCTTCGCGGCCAGAATTGGAAGACATCGTGCTGTCGGGCGGCGACGTCTACAACCTGCCGGCGCGGCACATCCGCCACATCGGCGAGCGCCTCTTGCAACTGCCTAATATTCGTCGTATTCGCTACGCGACCAAGGGACCGGCGGTGATGCCGCAGAAGCTGCTGACCGACGATGAGTGGTTCGACGCGTTGGTCAGTGTGGTGGAGCAAGGCCGCAAGCTGCACAAGGACGTGGTCCTGCACACGCACTTCAACCATGCCAACGAAATCACATGGATTACGCGGGAGGCGATCCACAAGCTGACCGAGCGCGGCGTATTCATCCGCAACCAGAGCGTGCTGCAGCGAGGCGTGAACGACTCGGTGGCGGCGATGAAACTCCTGATCAAGCGCCTGGGCATCGTGGGCGTGCACCCATACTATGTCTACGTTCACGATTTGGTCCAAGGTGTTGAAGACTTGCGCACGACTCTCCAGGTGGCCCTGGACATCGAACGCGGCGTGCGCGGCTCGACGGCCGGCTTCAACATGCCGACATTTGTCGTGGATACGTTGGGAGGCGGCGGCAAACGCGACGCGCACAGCTACGACTACTATGACCGCGAGACGGGCATCGCCGTGTACCAAAGCCCCAACGTCGACCCGCATCGGTTGTTCTACTTCTTCGATCCGATAGGCGGCCTGTGGCCCGAGGTGCAAGAGCGCTGGCGCGACCCGACCGAACGCGTTCGGATGAAGCTGGAAGCAGGACAGAAAGCCCGTGCCCGTTTTGCCGCGCGGCAGTAGCAGGCGCCGGCCGGTCGCAATGCACGGCATGGGGTGGACATCGCCGCACTGCTTGGCCACAATGGCGCGCCGGACGTTGATCGGGGACAGATTTCACCGACAACCCTGAATCGCTCGCGCTGACTGGCGGTGGAGCTGCAGATGCCCAAGAGGTCGATGTCAAGCAAGACCGCATGCGTCCGGTTCGCGTCCTGTTGGATGCGTGCGGCGTTGCTGGTGATCACACTGTTGTTGGCGCGGCCGGCAAGTGCTGGCCCTCTCGATCTGCACCTGGATCGGCTGATCAAGGCGCCTTCAAACGATCCGACGCTGCGCATCGACAACAGTTCGTACAAGCTGCTGATGCGCGAAGTCAGCCTGGCCATCGGGCCGCGCATGTCCGGGCCAGGCCAGTCGCTCGGGGCGTTGGGCATGGACATCGCCTACGAAATCAGCGGCAGTGGCGCAAACAGCGGTGCAGACTACTGGAAGAAGGCGGCCGACAAGCCCGAATCGACGATCACCACGCAGATGATTCGCGTGCGCAAAGGCCTGCCGCACGGTCTGCAGCTCGGCACAGTCCTGAGCCATATCAGCAACTCCGACATGTGGTCCATCGGTGCGGAGTTGAATATTTCGCTCATCGATGGCTTCAAGAACGTCCCCGATGTCGGTTGGCGCAACAGCGTCCATACCGTGCTGGGAAACAAAGATATCAGCATGGTCATCGCGGGAAGCGACCTGAGCCTATCGAAATCCTTCGGCATTGCCGGCGTACTGGCGCTCCAGCCCTGGGCGACCTACTCGATGACGTTCACGTATGTCAGCACGCACCAGATGCCTTACTTCGCGAACGACAGCACCCCGCACTTTGATCTGGCGACATTCAAGCAGTTTCCCGAAACGTCGGCCCTCAGCGACGCCCTCGCGCACCGTCTGGCGGTCGGCTTGCGAGTGGTGGTCGCGAAAGTGCAGCTCGGCGGCGAGTTCATGCGCTCTTTCACCGACGATCTGAATGTCGTGACTGGACGCCTGGGCGTGAGTTTCTGAGTAGTCTCAACAGAATGCGCTTTGCCACGAACCAAGCGGCAGCGGATGCCATCCTTCACGGCGACCTGCGTTCGGGCGCCCGCTTGATGCGCATGTTGGACGATCGCGTGCCGGGGGCGACGGCTATCCTGCGGCTGCTGTATCCGCATACCGGTCGCGCACAAGTCATTGGCATAACTGGAAATCCAGGGTCTGGCAAGTCGACGCTCTGTAGCAGGCTGATTGCGCACTACCGCGCCCAAGGCAAGACGGTCGGCGTGCTGGCTGTCGATCCATCGAGTCCATTCTCGGGTGGAGCCATTCTGGGCGACCGCATTCGCATGATGGAGCACGCCGCCGATCCCGGGGTCTTCATCCGCTCTCTGGCCACGCGCGGCGCCCTCGGCGGCCTGACGCGATCGACCGGCGACATCGTGCATGTCCTGGATGCCATGGGCTTTGACATCATCCTCATCGAAACCGTGGGTGTCGGCCAAGACGAAATCGACATCGTGCGCACAGCCGACACGACCGTTGTGGTGCTCGTGCCCGGTCTCGGCGACGACATCCAGGCCATCAAAGCTGGCATTCTCGAAATTGCAGACGTCTTTGTGGTCAACAAGGCCGATGCGGACGGCGCGGATCGGGCGATCGGCGACTTGCGCGGCATGCAGATGCTGCTGAATGCGATGCCGGAGTGGCTGCCACCCATCATTCCGACCATCGCGGCGCGCGGCGAAGGCGTAGCGACGCTGGCCAGCGAAATCGAGCGGCACCGGCAGTTCCTGGCCACGAGCCCCCAGCGGCGCGAACGCGAGCAGGCACGCGCAGCCTTTGTAGTCACCGGACTTGCGCGTGAGGCTTGCAGTCGACGGGTCGACGGCTGGCTGCGCGGCCACGACGAAGGCAAGGCGCTGGTTGGCGAAGTGGCCGCGCGGCGCTGCGATCCCTATGCGGCGGCCGAACAGGCCATCACGGCAGCGCTGCGAGCCCCTCCCGCCCTGTAGCGACGCGCAGGAGGCAAACGATGGCGCGCAAGCCCAGGCATCCACAGATGACCGAGACGCATTCTGCCGCGCAGATGTCGGCGTTGCACGCCAATGCGCCACATGTGCCATCGATCGAGCCCGCGGATGAGCCTGCGCCGAATGAGACGCCCGCGCAGCACTGGCTGGCGATGGTGCTCGTCGGGCTGGGCCTGGGCCTGTTGGCGCTTGCGCAGCTTGTGACGCCGGTCACTGCACCGAAATTTCCGGTGTTGTCATCTTGTTCACTTGCTCTCGTGGTTGCCACGTTCGCCTCGGTCGCAGGCGCGGCGGTGCTGTGCTGGCTGGGGCCACCACGCGCGGCAGCGGCAGTCCTTCTGTCCTGCGCCGCGATTGCCGCCTTGCTGTCGTTGCGCTTGCGCGAACTGGCTGAACCAGGGCTCGTTCTGGGTTGGGCCGCACCCTTGCGCGACAGCTTGATGGGCGTGACACCGACGATGATGGCGGCCGTAGCGATCGGCGGTGTCTGCGCGCTGTGGCTCGATGGCGGCTCAGGCCCGGCGCGTGCCCTCGCTGGAATCGGGGGCGTGGGCCTGTGGTTGCACGCATTCTTGCCGGTCGGCTGGCTGGGCTCGGCGGTCGTTCCCGCCCTTGCCGGCTTGAGCGGCATCGCCAGGCCAGAAACGCCCGCCGTGGACATCGCCTTGCAGGGCGGCACCTTCGTCGTCGTCGCTGCCATCCTGGCGACGGCGCTGCTGGCCGGTCTTGCAGGTTCGCGCAGCCTACCGCGCGCCGCGCTGCTCGCCCTGGCGGGCTCCCTGACAAGCCTATGCGTTGCCTGGCCTTTGCTGCACACCGTTCCCGCATCCGGCGTCGCCTTGCAGACTGCGGGCGCCCTGGTGCTGACGGCCGGCAGCCTGGTCTTCATGCTGCGCTGGCGCCGCGACGACGCGCTCGCCACTGTACGCCTGCCGGCGGAAGCCGCCGCCGTGGCGCTCATTCTCGCCACGTGGTGCATCCTCAAGGCCAACGGCTTGCGCTACTCCACGACCGACGAGGGGCTCTACTTCTACGCCGCACGCATGTGGAGCGAAGGACACCTGCCCTATCGCGATTTCTTCTTCTCCCATCCTCCCTTGCACATCGGCGTGCCGGCGCTGCTCTACGGCGTGTTTGGCTACCATTTCGTGATCGGCAAGCTCCTGTCGGCCGGCGCCGCGCTTGTCGCCGGTTTGGCCGCGTGGCGCATCGCCCGCGCGCACATCGGCGTGTTCGCTGGCGTCCTGACACTGGGCCTCTACCTGACAGCCTGCGAAGTGCTGCAGGCTTCGACCAACCTCACCGGAATCAATCTGACCGCTGCTTGGATGGTGCTCGGCATCTGGGCGGCACTGTCCCGGCGTTTCTTCTGGAGCGGTCTGCTGTTGGGCGCCGCCGCATCGACCGGGTTCTACTCGCTCGGCACCTTCCTCGCTCTGTTCGTCCTGGCCATGGCGCAGCCCCTGCCATCTGCAAACCTGCGGCGCTGGCAGCGGTTTTCCCGCCACCCGGCGGCGGCGCTGGCCCTTGGCTTTCTGTGCGTTTGGGGCACGCTCAACCTCTACTTCACGGCCATCGCAGGCGATTCCTATCTCGACGGCGTGTACGCCTACCACCTCGCCAAGCGAGCCAAAGTCGTCGGCTACGTGCCGCTGAGCGAAGGCCCCCAAGCCATCCTCGCGAACTTCTTTACGTTGCTGGAAAGCCGCGACTTCACCATCACGCTCTACTACCATGCGCCGCACTACCTGCTGGCCCTGCTGGCCCCCGTCGGCGTGGCCTTGCGTCTGTGGCTGCGCGGCTTGCTGCCGCGCACCGGACTGCTTCAAAGCACAGAGAAAAAGAGGAAGGGCGAAGCAACCTCCCCCACGGATTGGGCACTGCTGTTTGATCCACGCCGCTGGTGGCTGCATCCCGGGATGGGCGGCGCGACGATGATCGTGTGGCTGGCGACCGGCGCACTCATCGTCGAATTCGGTCAATTCAAGGAGCGCTATGACTTCTACTACTCGCTGCTGATTCCGGGACTTGCCGTCTGTGCGGCGGCCTGGCTCGACGCGGTGCTGGAACTCGGCCAGGCCGTGGTGCGCGGGATGAGAACGGAACGCGCCTGGCAGCCGCCCGCGGCGTTGCACTGGGCCACGGCTGGGGCGCTGGCCGTGTCGCTGCTCTGGGTGAGCGTCAATCTGTGGGCAAACCGAAAGGCTTATCCAAGCGAATTCAATCAGGTGGAGGGGTCGGGCGGGCTCGGCGAACGACTCACTTTCGACTGGCTCGACCCGCCTGGGCCAAGGTGGCTGGCCGAAATGACGCGGGGACTCTATTGGTCCGACACACGCCTGCGCGGCAACATCGAGTCGGGCGTCCATCACTACCTGTGGAACAAGAAGCGGTGGTTCTCCAAGGCCGAGGAAATCGCCGCGTACATCGAGGATCACAGCGAACCCAGCGACACGATCACCGGCGCAAGCGACTACGCGCCGTTGCTCGCCTTGCTCGCCCACCGCCGGCTGGCGGGCAACCAGGTCGACACGAATTCCAAGGTGTTCAATACCGGGGCCGTGCCGCTTGAGCAGTTCTGGGACAAAGCCTGCGCGGACCACGTCAAGTTCCTGATCGTCGCGCCGATGTCGTATTTTGCGCCGCAGACCATCCAGAAACGCTCGACAATCGTGGAGAACTTCAGGCGAGAGAAAGTCTTTTCCGATCCGATGCTGCGGCACTGGAAGAACACGGATATCGAACTGTGGGTGCGCAAATCAGAACCGCCGGCCAAAGCGTGCGAGTTCAAGGGCGCACGCGGCGCGGGACCGAGTCTGGATCGCGACTAGCCCGGCGTGCTACCGACACGTACCGACAAACACAGGCTGGGTGCGCAGTTGGCCACAGCCGTCCTTGTCGCAGTGCAGGGCCACGCCGTTGAGCGCCTCCAGCCACGCCTCGTACGGCGCATCCTGCGGCACGACGACCACGATCGAACTGGTCTGCTGGTCGGCCCACGTCTCCAAACGATCGCCTTCGCCATGGCCCGGCGCGGATTGCAGGCTCTGGATCGTGCCGTCGTCCGCCAAACGGCCCGTATGCACCTGCTTGCCATCGTGAAACACGACTGGTTTGAAGCCCTTGGCCTCATACAGATCCTTGCCGACCACCGCCCACGCGCTGCACTGCAATGGCTTGCCGCCGGGAGCCTTGAGCTTGAACGGCACCGCCTTGTCCTTGGCCAGCAGCGAAAGCGTGAATCCGGCGCGCCGGTTGCTGGCATCGCCGCGCCGCCGCCCGGTGAGAATCTGCGTCGTCCATTCCTTGGCACGCTCACCGACGATGGCGGCGCGCATCATGGCTTCCAGATAGCCGACAGGCACTTGCGCCTCGGGCACGATGAAGATCGACGACTGGTTGTACGCAGAGATCGTCGAACTGCGCACGTCCTCGACCAGCGCCGATACCTGCTCCAGAAGCCTAGCATCCGGTGCCCAATCCGGCCGCCACGGCGGCGCCTCCGGCTTGGCATCCGGCGCCGCGGTCTCGGGCGAGCGCAACACATTGTCCATCAACGACACACCCTTGTGCGTCACCGACAGCACCGCATTGCCGCGAATCGGCGCCGGCACCGTCGAACGGATGCCCGGCAGTACGGGAAACTCCTCATAACCCGGAACCTTCGCGATACGAGCCTTGTACTGCGCAGCGATGCGGTCGAGGAACGCATTGTATGGGCTCTGCGGGAACTTCGCCTTGAACGCCTCGACCTGCTTCACGTAGCCCTCGTAGTAGGGCTTCATGACCTGGAAGGGGCGCTCCTCCATCGGGATCTTCTTGCAGAATTCTCCCAGCTTCTGTTCGCAGAGTCGATTGGTCTCTTCTTCGAACAGCGAGGTCTCCGGCTTGAAGTCGAAGATCCACTTCCAGTAGGTGAAAAAGCGTGTCACGCGATCGTCATGCGGATCGGCAGAAAAAAGGTTGTGCGTGTGGGCGAGCTCGGTTGCGTGCAGGAAGAGAGCGTCGAATTCGACATCGTCGGCCCACGGCTGCCCTTGTGCGGCGCGCCGCGCCAGCGACAATTCGCGCCAATAGTCATTGGGCGCGATCTTCTCGTTCATGTAGTAGTCACGCTGGGTTTCCAGCCATTGCGCAACCGCACTCGCCTGGTCCTCGACCTTCGAGCCCTTGCCCTTGAGGCCAGCCTTTTTCACTTCGTTGGCCGGTGTCGTCGCGACGGCGCGCTTGATCCAGGCGAGCCACGGATGCTCCTCGTTGCCCGGATCGTCGTCGGTCGGCAGCATGGCAAGAATGCGCTTGCGGCGCGCCGCCATCGCATCGCCCAGGGCGGCCGTGCCTTCTTCTGCGCGGATTTCCGACTTCTTCTTCTTTGGGCCGCAGGCGGAAAGGCCCGGCAGAGCCAAGGCGAAAGCAAGAAGCGCGAGGGGCAAGCGAAAGCGAATCGACATGTTCACACCGAAGTGGCGGGGAAGCAAAGCGCTCGAGCGCGCGGATTGCGTGTTCTAACAGGGTGGTCGCGCGCGGACAAGCGCCCAATGGCACCCCGATTCGCAGTTTCTTGCACCCGTGATGGCTGGCGCACGTGCGTCTACGGCGGGAGGCCAAGCTGCCGCGCGGGCCGATACCAGTCGTTGTCGATGAGCCCGTTGATGAAGCGCGCGCGGATCGCGTCGATGTCAGCGCCCATGCGCACCATCGCGGCGCTGAGTTCAGCGTTGGAACCGGACCCTTCGGCGTCCAGGAGCCACGCAGCATTCGCAAGCACATCGGGAAAGCGGTACAGGAGTGCGCGGCCGCCGGGCAGGCGCTTCAAGGCGTGGTCCTGCTCGATGGACCACGCGCAGCCGTAGGTCCACAGGAACGCGCGACCCGGCAAATGACTGAATACGGAACGCCCGAATGGCCCGATCCGTGCGTCGACAATACCCAGCAGATCCAAGATGCTCGGCACGATATCGACCTGTTGCACCACGCGCTTCGACACGCCTGGCGCCACCGCACCGCCGGGATGATAGAACAGAAGGGGAACCCGGTACCCGCCGAGTTCGTTGTTGTATTCCGGCAGGATGGCATCACCAGTGTGATCGCCGGTGAGGACGAACAGGGTGTCGTCGAACCACGGCTCAGACCGAGCTGCGGCGAAGAAGCGCTCCAACGCGTGATCGAGGTAGCGCACCGTCCCCGCAATGGGG
>Ga0172369_10001715_pt1 | contig 31347 bp, 22 predicted proteins | sample LakKiv25m_FD_114539 | JGI IMG/M metagenome (GOLD analysis project Ga0172369, IMG submission 114539) | Freshwater microbial communities from Kabuno Bay, South-Kivu, Congo - kab_022012_11.25m | ecosystem: Environmental > Aquatic > Freshwater > Lake | place: Democratic Republic of the Congo... | reverse complement strand
GCTCAACTGGTAGAGCAACTGACTCTTAATCAGTAGGTTTGGGGTTCGAGCCCCCGACGGCCCACCATAATATCAATAAGTCAGCCGCCTTGTAGGCGGCTTTGTTGTTTCAGGGATAACCTGGATGCGGAAAATGGGTTCGGACTGACAGGCCGCCTACTTCCCAGCAAGATCGGCAACCCCTCCTTTATATCCCTGCATGCTATCTCGAAACAGAATCTTGAGTATTCCTCCTTCAGAGCGAACCGTTTCTTTGAGAGGATCCGGGCCGGGAGTGCCGCAGAGGTATCCAGTCCAATTATATCTCCATACAGCCCAATCTCCCTTTTCTCTTTATGGATGCAAAGTCATCACGATGTTGGTTAAGGAACCAATCACCGCACATAGGAGTGACCTAGCCCAACAAATCCCAGATTTGTCCCCCATAAGGTCTAATATATTCAGCCCCAGCATACAGTATTGATCTAGAAAGAAAAATGAAATTCTCCCCCGCAGAAGCCGTGGGTGTGCATTAGGCACCCTCTGACTGATGGAGTCAGTGTGTATCTTAGGCCCAGGGCGTCAAACCAACTCGCCACCCTGTAAATTACTCCGCATTCATATCGGTCGATCGCTCCCAGACGTGTCATGCCTTTATATGCGAAGCATTTTGTCATTTCCCACCGCAGGATGTTCTTTTCAGGAAAGCTGTAATTGAAACCCATGAAAGACCCTGTCAGTAAGTCAAACGCCCCCGCCACGAGTTGTCTTAGCTCTTCGAATTCTTGGATCTTTTCTATGCCAAGGGCGTTTCGAACTCTCTGTATCTCGATCGACGCCAGGGATTTTATTGCTGCTTTGTTGATCTCATTGGCGCTATGGATACCGTGCTTTTCCATGCAACGGGCGAACCACATGCCGTCATGAGTCATCCAGCACTTGAGAATCAGATCTTTGATTTCTTCTTGGTCCATTGCCTCCACCTTTGATGTTGTTAACCTGCGTTTGCGATCCTAGGTGAAGCCCCTGTCTAGCTATCCGGGCCCCCTTGCTTTTGCAAGTATTATGTTTTGGCCTTTGCAGTGGGCAAAATTCCATGTAAACCACTGAGGAATTGCTTTTGGCCAAGTCTATGCGGATTGCCGAAAGAAACGTCTGATCGAGCGAAGATCCGCCGATCTTAACATACATGAGCTGAGATTGCGTCGTGGCCTATGGTTCCTTAGAATGACAGGACACGGCGTTATCTGATTGCGGACGATGCGAAGCAACCTCGTCATCAATCTTGGCAACGGATATATGCGCGTACAGCGAGACTCGGTTCATTCCCACGGGTTTAGGGATCTGTAGAAAGTTCTGTTATTCACCTCGCAATCACCACGGGTATGTCTAGTCCATGGCGCACAGGGGAGATTGTGCTGCCAAACAACATATCCCACAACCCCCGGTGGCCATGGGCAGCCATGACGAGAATGTCCGCCTTTTGCTCCTGGGCGAGACGTACAAGTTCCCTGGGAACTGACCCGTACCCAAGAAAGGTCTCCACTGTGACCCCCCTGTGGCTTAAGGCAACAGCAAGTTTATTTAGGTAATCTTCATCGTCCCGCGCTTCTGCGTCGTAGGCGTCTGATCCGAAGGCAACGCCCGTAGCTCCTTCAACAACGTGAAATAAGCACAGGGCCGCATTATGCTGTCTGGCAAGCCCCAATGCGTGGCTGATGACTTTTTTGTCATCGTCGGTGAATGCTATTGCGACCCCAACCCTTTTGTAGTGAGGAATATCTAGGTCCAGGCCGTCTTCTTGGGCTAGAATGAAGTGACTGAGTTTCTTCCACGCTGGAACCGTTTGCCTTGGGGGTAGATGGACAAGAGGCTTGATAATTACGTAGATTAGAAGACTGCCTATGGCTACGGCCAAAGGCAGAATGATGACGTACACCAACGCTGGTTCGTTGGTTGTCTTAATCCACTCGGTAATCTCATTCAACACGAGCTTCACGTTGAGAGCCGTTATTACCAAGGCAATCATCCATGCGACCGCTTTCATCCACGCGTTGTTGGCAAATTGCCCCATGGACTCCCTGTCGCTCGTAAAATGGACGAGCGGGATGACCGCAAAAGGCAACTGCAGGCTCAGGATGACTTGACTGAGTATTAGCAGTTTGTAAGTACCTTCGTCTCCTGCGTATAGGATGGTTAGGGCCGCGGGTATTACTGCCAGGAGCCTTGTGAAAAGCCGTCTTAGAAAAGGACGAATCTTAAAGTGCAGAAAGCCTTCCATGACTATTTGACCGGCCAGTGTTCCCGTGATGGTAGAAGCCTGACCAGCGCACAACAGAGCAAGGGCGAACGCCGTACCTGCCAGGGCCGTCCCTAACAATGGTGCAAGCAACTCGTGGGCCTGCTGAAGTTCTGTTACCACGATTCCCCGCTCAAAGAACACGGCAGCGGATACGATTAGAATCGCTGCATTGACAAAGAAGGCGGCGTTGAGAGCCACTGCAGAGTCGATGGCGTTGAATCGGCAGGCCTGGCGTTTACCGGTATCCGATGGATCGTATGCTCTAGTCTGCACGAGGGCTGAATGGAGGTAGAGGTTGTGGGGCATCACAGTAGCGCCTATAACCCCTATGGCAATGTATAAACTGCCTTCTGGCAGCGAGGGATTAAAACCGCCAACGACCTGGTGCCACTCCGGCACAGCTATAAAGACTTCGAAGAGGAAGCAGAGTCCAATGACGGTAATGAGAAATAGGATCAAACTTTCGAATTTTCTAACCCCCAAATTCTGAATGGCCAGAAACAGCATGGTGTCAAATGCTGTAATGACAACGCCTAATAGCAGCGGCACTCCCAAGAGCAAATTGAGTCCTATTGCAGTGCCCAGGACTTCTGCCAGGTCGCAGGCGGCAATCGCGACTTCTGCCAAGATCCACAACATGTAGGCAATAGGTCTGGGATAGTTGTCTCGACACGCTTGGGCAAGATCCCGTCCTGCAACGATGCCAAGTCTTGCCGATAGGGTCTGTAAGAAAAAGGCCATGACATTGGACATCAGCAGCACCCAAAGTAGGCTGTACCCGAACCGCGCCCCGGCCTCAAGGTCTGTAGCCCAGTTGCCAGGATCCATGTATCCCACGCCTATGAGGTAGGCCGGGCCGAAAAAGGCGAACATTCTCTTCAGGATGTTGGCTCCCTGTGGTATGGAAACGCTTCCATGGACATCGGACAGAGAAATATTGACTCTGGTCATTGGCGACCTCTCGATGGAACGCCGTTGCATGCGCTAGTCCCATTGCCTGGTTTGCTGAGCAATGGTCCTGTTCTTAAATTACCTACTAATACAAGCCGCATGACGATAAAGTTCATAATCCTACGCGTTCCCTCGGCCAAACGCTGTCGCTAATTCCATAGCGGTCTCTAGTCGTTTATCCAATTTTGATACGAAAGCCAGACCGTTTGTAATGGGCATACGCTTCTGCTTGAATGAATTGACCAATTGAGCCCGGATCTTTTTCAACGCTTTACCTTAGTCTAGGCGCTTCGGGCGCCTATCCCCTATTGGATGACGCTTCACATGCTGTGTGACGCAGCATACTGCACAGGAAGGGTTACAGCAAGCATGGAGCAATGCCGAGAAGATCAGGAATTCCGTCAAGATCATCAAACTCATACAAACTACTGACCGTCGTATCGGCGTTGTGCCTCCAGGTGCTCATCGAGGTCCTGTGGCAACCTGTAGCCTCGTCAGCGCAGGTGACGATTTTCCCCTAAAGCCAATGATGGTTAACAAGAGGGCATGACCTCTTGCACGGATTCTAGTAGCCGTGCTAATTGTGGTTGTAAAATAACTTTTGGGGACGACCCGCGGGATGATCAAGAAAAAGATTTGCATGTTAGGCTCGTTCGCCGTTGGCAAGACCAGTTTAGTGCAACGATTCGTGAAAAGTATATTCGCCGAGAAATACCTCACCACCGTCGGGGTGAAGATAGACAAGAAGACTGTGGAAATAAACGACAAGACTGTGGACTTGATGTTGTGGGACCTGCAAGGGGAGGATGAGTTTCAAAAATTAAACATATCGTATTTGCGTGGCGCATCGGGTTATTTCCTGGTGGTTGACTGCACACGGGCATCAACCCTGTCGGCGGCGCTGAAACTCCAGGATAAGGTCCGTGAGGTACTGGGACAAGTCCCATTCTTGCTCTTGCTCAACAAGGTGGACCTGTTGGACCAGTGGGAGCTTGACCTAGATGAACTCAAGGACCTTGAGGGGAAAAAGTGGTCCATGTTGAAGACAAGCGCTAAGACAGGAGACGGAGTAGAAGACGCTTTTCGAGACTTGGCGTTACGCATGTTGGAGGGGTAAGCCACGAGGATTCCCAAAGCGATCGTACATCACCTGATGTGTGTTCACGTTGAACATTGTTCGATGGCTTATTGTTTTACAGACAAGAGGCATCGTCTAAAGAATTGTGGCGGCAGCCTCGCCACTTACGGGCTCGACCAGATCAAGTTTGGTGACAGCATGCAGGAGCGCCTACCCTTCTTGGAGGGAGTAACGGTTGGCCCCGGTGAAACGATTATCCTGCCGATAGTGGCATTGACGACTCACGTGTATGCTGATGTCCACATAGTCGGTAGCAAAACAGGTATTTGGTTAATCTTTCTTGATAAAACCGCACAGGCCAAACATTACCAGGCGTTACTCCAGGAAGCGAATGAGACTACACTCGTACGAGAGCAACTGACCAGGGCCACTGCAGAGCTGGAAGACGCTAGAAATAAGATTGCCTTGCTGCGGGCCAAGATAGGGAATTTGAGGGAACCACATCATAATAATAATGAGCTGTAGGGGTTGTCGAAAGAGGTTACGAATTGCTGTTCTTGTTCTCCAATCTTGTCATTCCGCTTGAGAAAGGAATCCACAAGCACAGGATTCGCGATCAAGTTTGGCATGACAGGTCTCCTGTCGTGTTGCCAACCATCGTAGCCTTATCAATTCTCTAAGCGCGATTCGAGAGGCGGTTGAACCTACAGGCCGCACTCATTCCAACAGAAATTTCGAGTAATGGCAAAGAATTGACGACGCTCGCTTAACCCAGCTATTGGATGGCGCCAATGTTGATGCGGAACGAAACTCTACGATTTTTCTCGTCCCCTGAGTCCTCGGAGACGTCTTGGATCGGCTCCTTAGAGCCCACAGCATGAATGTGCAGTGTAGCGCGGGGGATACCTTGGGATGCCAGGGCATTAACGACGTAGTCAGCCCTGAGGCGGCTGAGTTTCGCGTTTCTTTCCTCCGACCCTCTCTGATCCGCATGACCCACCACCTGAACATGCAGCGGGGCCATCAATCGGTTTGACGACTCTATGAGCCGCTCAAGGTCGGCGGCGGCCTTATATATACCATCCTTGTGACTCGGAACAGGCTTTGCTTGATTTTCCATAAACAAAATGTCCGTTCCTTCTAATGCCTTCTTGGTTCTCTGAATCTCCACTAAGTCAAGATCAATCAGTCCCTCGTCTCTGACACAAGGCGCTCCCGGAATGGTGCGAATCCATCTTCTAAATTCACCGATCCAGTTATGAGAAGCTTGTCCAACGACTAGGATGCAGTTTTCTTCGGTTTCAATCGATATCGTAGAAGGCGGGTTTAAGAGTCGTCTCGCTCTTTCGGCAACGAAATAGGGATCGACGGATTGGTAGGGTTCCCAGTGGAATGCGACTCGCGCATCGCGTAATGGGGTTGCTTTCAATATCCCCATGGGATCCTTGGCAAGAGGGTCAAGGAGACCGGACACCGCATAGTGGTCTCCCTTTTGTTCAGCCGACACAACTACTATTCCCTTTTCACGTCTCAGCGCTTCTATAAAATCCTGAAAGGCTTGTCGTTGTGCTAGGTCATCTTCTTTGAGGGCATTGGTACTAAATGCTTTCAATCCGGGGATGGCGGGCGCAATGCGACGGGCCTCGACAATCCAATCGTGTGGGGCTGAGCCTTCGGCCATTAGTATGCCGTCTCTTAACGTCAGCGTGACGGTCATCGGAGGCCTTAGTATTTCGAGAGCCCTTTTTGTTGTCAATCCTTGGTCCAGCGAATGGTAAGGAGTCCAATGGAAAACGACTGTGCTGGGGTCAACCTGGGCCTGCTCCAGGAGTCTAGTGGGGTCGTCGGCAAATTCGTCCCTCAGTCCCCGTATGACATGTTGACCGTCCTGCTTCTCGATGCCGGTAATGACTATGCCTTCTTGTGCATGAAGCAGGGATAGGAATTCCTGCCAGTGGAGGTATTCTCGAACTGAAAGAAAAGTCCAAAGGCCTATGCCTATAACGATAACGCCAGCAATTCCGACAAAAAGAGGTGAGAGTTTTTCTTTCTTCTCCATGTACTGGGCTATTAAACAATCTTCAAGCAGGGGCCGCGCCGATTCAAATGCTATGCAATCGCCTTCGAAGGATTCGAGCGCCTCATCGTATTGGGCGTGGATTTTTTCTATTGTTCGTTGGAGAACAGCACGATAACTTTCTGGAGCGGTTCCCCTTATCACGGCAGCCATTATGGCGCCGGGTCCTTGTTCAATCCATATCGTCAGGTCCCCAATCCTTATGGTTTCCAAGGAATCATGGTCCTGAACCTGGAAAGAATCGGCAACGAAATCCCGAATCGCGGTCAACATGCTTGAGACCATGTCTGCGTCTTGGCTATCGGCGCCCATCCTAACGACATGCTGAAGCATCAATCCAGTTTGCTTATGAATCAAGAATATTTGCTCGACTCGATAAATAACGCTGTGGAGAAGGACTATCTCAGGGAAGGGTTTTCGCGTTCGGACTGCCTCCCAACGCCATTTTAGGCCCTGCCAGGAGAAAGCGTTTTCGAGGGCCTCGTTTAGGGACTGGACCATATCCCGAAGAGCCTCGGATATAGCCTTTCGGATAGCGGGACCTATGACAGGAAAGAGGGCGTCGGCAAAAACCCTTAGATTTCGCTTGATGGAAAATCTTACGGCCTTCTCTACCGTGGGGGTCAGGGCTATGAAGAGTTCGTCGTCCGTTGCGGACCTGCGGACGATGGCATCGGGGAGGATGCGGCTTATCTCTCTTGCTCGTGTTTTCGGATCATCAAGCCTCGCTTGTACTTTCTCAACTTCGGCATCGAGAGGTCCTACGATGAGATCTCTCAACTCGTTGAATGATTCCTCTCCCGAGGATTCTTCATCGATTTTCAGATCTTCGCTTGGACGAACCAAGTAAGGCATTTTATTCATTGAGCAATTCGTTGGCAGCTACATCAAAATCAACTGGTGTCTTATTAATGCGCAAGGCCATCTCCATCAACAGTTCGGAGAGATTGGCCCGATCGACCTTTTCTCCCCTTAGTTCTTGCGCTTCCCTATCCAGTGATGCTGACAAGGCCTCATGTTTTTGTTGAATTTCTTCGGAGAGTTGCTTCGACAGGGCAAGTAGCTGATCGTTAAGTTCACGGACCTTTTTGTTTATATGATCTTCGGTTTCCACAATCCTCCTTTCCATTTCGGATGAGGCTTCCTTCGATTCTTGAGCCACCTCTTTGACAGCGGAATAGCGCTCGTTCTGTTCCTTCTGAAGCCTGTCGCTGAGTAATTCTATCTCCCTTTTAATGAAGGACTCCAACGACTCGAAATTCTTGCGTAAATCCTCCTTGAGGTCATTGACCTCTTTTCGCATTCGATCTTCCAGTCGGGAAAACCTCTTGTCATATTCCCGCATCTGAGTACCGAACAAAATGTCTCTAATCTTTTCTATGTTTCCCCCACTAGTCAATACAGATGCGTGGCCTTGAATCTGCTGGGCTTTTTTCTCATCTGTCGGGGCATCAGAGCCTGTTTTTTGCACGGGCGACGGGTCCTTATGCTCGAGATCATAGGTTGCCGCCGCGGTGCTGCTGGGGCTGTCTCCTGATTGAACAGTACTGCCTTTCTGTTTGCTGATGTTCATAGCATCTCACCTCTATATGATTCAGGAATTACTGAATTCTATGCCTAAGAGTGTTATATCATCTTGAGGCTGACAAGTGTCCCTAAATTCTGAAAGAGCCGAATGGATGAGATCTAGCAGATTATCGATTGGCCGATCCCTGGCATCCCGAACCAGGGATCTCAACCGGTCCGCTCCAAAAAGATCGCCATCTGGATTCTGGAGTTCGGTGACGCCGTCGCTATACAGTATGATTTTGTCGCCTCTTTGCAGTACCTTTTGATCTTCTTCGAAGGGAAGAATGCCCCCGATGCCTATGATGGTACCACCTTTGTCCATCAATTCTATGCCGCCATCCGGGTGGAGCAATATGGGCTCAGGGTGCCCTGCGTTGCTGTATGTTAAGACGCCTCTCACGCAATCTAGGACTCCGTAAAATATGGTAAAATATTTATCAAAACGCTCCATGGGAAACTCCCGATCTAAGGCTTGCAGCACTTGCATTGGAGAGGCAATAGACGCAGTGCCCGACGCTTGCAGCCCAGAATTCATAAGAATACCCGAGTACGGCTGGAGCATCTGGCACACGGATACTGCTAACATGGCTGCGGGCGCGCCATGCCCGCTGACATCGAAGATATATATTCCTAGATGGTCTGAATCAAGGGCAACCACATTGAACATATCGCCGGCCACTAACATGCACGGCTGGAATTTGCTAGACACCCGGAATCCCTGTATGGCTGGAACATCTTTGGGCAAGAAACGGGTCTGAATCTCGGCGGCGGCTTCCAAATCTTGGCTGAGCAGGCGTTGCTTCTCTAGGAGCAATTCATGGGCCGCCTTAAGGGCCTTTTGAGTCCTATAAAGGATTTCGTAATCCAGACCCTGTTCCCGGAACCGCTGGAGCAGACCCCTCTTTTCTTCATATTCTTCGCCAAGAAGCTGAACGAGCAGCACTTGCCGAGGACCGACATTCAGAGCCGAGAGTTCTAGATGGTATTCTGCACCAGACGCGTCCGACTCTACCCAAGGGCCGGATTTCAATATACTTGTAGTCTTTTCTAACCAAGATTGCTCAGCAAGAGGGAGAAAATTTTCGACGAAAGGCGAGAGAGCGTCGGGAACAATGAAACTGTCGCTAAAGGTGTCCGGACTAAAGATCCGCTTGAACCAGGCCGGGAGTGGTCCACGAACCAGAAACCTTCGGTCACCTTGTCGTTCAATAACCAGATACCCGTGCTTCGCTAGAATATCTCGGAAGACATTGTCATTCATGGAGAGATGCGGGCCTTTCACCCAATGTATAGCGATTGTATCTCTTTTCGCTGGATTTGGGCCATAGTACCTATGTATTGCCAAAATCACTCACGAGATTGCAAGCTTGGTCGCAATGAAACAAACGAATATCCTGTATCTGAAGAAGCCGAATACCACCTGACAATCTAAGCTCATGCAACCTATCGTCAAAAGAATGACTTCAATATAGAATTTCGTCTGCGAATCACCTAAGACCTGGTCATCTATGAAGAACTTGAGTCGATGGTTTCTCGTACTAGCATCAACAACTGCTTCACGTCGTATGGTTTAACGACCACTCCTGCCGCTCCTAGACCCAAAACTCTCCTTTTGATCACGTGTTCATGGAAACCCGTTACCACGAGAACCTTGGCTCTGGGATTCAATTTTAGGATCTCCACCAGACAGTGCTGACCATCCATTTCCGGCATGTTGAGGTCCAGCATCACAAGTGAGATGTCCGATGCGCGGTCTTGGTATATCGTCAATGCCTCTTTTCCATTGGACGCATCTAGGACCCGGTACCCGAAATTCGTGAGAATATCACGAGCCAATTCTCTAAGCACCTGTTCATCGTCAACCAATAGGATGGTTTCCGTTCCTCGCGGGGCCTCTGTTACTCCTTCTGAAGCCTTTTCTAACTCTTCCATTTGGACGGAGGGAAGGTAGATCTTAAAAACAGCGCCGCGGTTGGGCTGGCTAACGCAATCTATGTGGCCCCCATGCTGCTTGACTATCCCGTACACCGTTGCCAGGCCCAGACCAGTTCCCTTGCCTACTTCTTTGGTGCTGAAAAATGGATCAAAAATGCGCTCGATGGTTCGCTCGTCCATGCCATGCCCTGTATCCGACACAGTCAACAAGACATAAGGCCCTGCTTTGATTTCCGGGTGTGCGGCTAGGAAGGAGTTGTCCAACGATACATTCTCTGTCTCTATGGTGAGGGTTCCCCCCTCATGCATCGCATCTCTTGCGTTAACAGCCAAGTTCATTAGGACCTGGGTAATTTGAGACGGGTCTGCCATGATCTTGTTTACACGGCCTTTGGCGACGACAACAATCTTGATTGTCTTAGGGATACTGCGTGATAAAAGTTTGTGGACTTCCAAGACCTCCCTGGTCAAGTCCACAGGCCGAAGTTTTGGCTCAACCTTCCTACTGAATGTCAGCAAGTTTCGCACGAGGTCAGCGCCTCTCTTGCCCGCAGTGTGTATTTTTCGGAGGTCTTCCAAGTCCTGGGACCCATCGGCCTGGCGATTGATAAGGATTTCTGCGAACCCAATTACAGCCTGTAGCAGGTTGTTGAAATCATGGGCAATGCCGCCAGCAAGTGTGCCTACGGCCTCCATCTTCTGAGCCTGCAGCAACTGCTTTTCGAGGCTCTTTCGTTCCGAAATGTCTCTGATGGCAACCCCTCGAATCAGTTTACCGCCTTGGTAAAGAGGCCTGACTCGAATCTCCATTGGAAAAGTTGTACCATCTTTTTTGAGCCCAATGGCCTCATATGCCCCAGTATCTTCTGTTCTAATCCGATCTAGGACTTCGGGCAAAGAGTCTGGCGAAACCGTCCTATCCGGAATATACTCCCCAAGCAACTCATGCGGTTCATAGCCAAACATTTCGAAAAATTGGTCATTGGCCTCGAGAAGGATGCCTTGATCGTGGAAGATTACTGCCTCGAACATGACTTCGGCAATCTGTCGATAGCGGGCCTCGCTTTCTTTAAGGGCAGCCTCGATCCTTTTTCTCTCAGTTATGTCCCGCAGCACAACCACCATTCCAGCGGGTTTGCCCTCGACGTCAAGATATCTGCCAGCGCTAACGCTCACGTCGATAGGATGGCCATCCTTGGTTAGGCGCTGTGTCTCGAGAGATTGGCTTGTATCGCCTTCGTAGAGGACCTTCTGTATGCGAGCCACGGTCGATTGTCTATCCCATGCCGGCAAAGTATCGAGAGGCTTTCCTTCAGCCTCCTGAATTGTCCATCCGAACAGGGCAGTATGGGCTGGGTTGAGGTAACGCACCCTCCCCTGAATATCGTACACTACTATGGGGTCCGGAGAGCAGTTAAGAAGTGTGTGGTAAAGCTCTTCCTGCTCTTTGGCTTCTTTGAAAAGGCGCCTATACGATTCTCTACTAGCCTTTAATTCTTCCAGATATCGCTTTCTTTCGGAGATGTCTAGGATATTCACCATAATGGCAGGACGTTCCCGATACTGGATTACGTTTGTCAGTAGTTCGCACCAAACTTTCTCTCCAGACTTTTTCCTCAGCACCAGTTCATAACGAGACGGTAAGACATTTCCCGCCACACGCTCTTGGAGTCGCGCCTTTACCATCTCGTGATCACTACGGCGCACTGCATCCAGGATGTTTTGACCAATCATTTCCTCTGATGTGTATCCTAAGATATCAGTCAGCCTCTTGTTTACGTAAACAGCGACTCCGTCTTGGTGAATCACTATACCTGAAAGAGAGTTCTCCGTTATCTCACGATAGCGTGCCTCGCTATCCCTAAGAGAGTCTTCTATGCGCTTCCGGGCCGTGATGTCCCGCGACACGCCGTGGATGCCGATGAGCTTGCCGTTATCGTCCCGAATGCCTCTGACCGTAACCTCTAACCAGACCGTGCTGCCGTCCTTTCTGTACTGTTCAGAATTGACTGTAACGGTTCTATTAGGATCGTTATCCCCTTCCAGTTCCTTTTTTATCTCTTGGGCCAGCATTTCACGTATCATCACAAGGGATTGTGGCGTAACCATCTCTTCCAATGTTTGGCGATATCTTTCCTCCTGTGAGAAGCCCAGGAGCTTTTCTATGGAAGGGCTGACGTAGCTGGTCCTAAATTCGAGGTCAGTGGTCCATACCATATCTTCCATCATTTCCGCGATAAGCCTAAACTTCTGCTCGCTCTCTCGAAGGGCTTTTTCGTAGCGCCGCTGGTCTGAAATGTCTCTGGCTACATGAACGCTCTTTATTATTGTTCCATCAGAGTCTGCCCACGGGGTGGTACTCACCCTATAAGAGGCGTTGAGGCGAGGCTCAGTCATCTCGACCCAATGTTCTCGGCCATCTTTCATAGCCTGAACATGCGGGCAAAAATCGGGTGGTTTGTCGGAGCCGTGAACAGCTTCATAGCATTTCCGTCCCCTGAGTTCCTCGACCTCCACTCCTAACGTAGCCCCCGTCGCCCTGTTTGCCTTCATGATATTGTGTTCCCTGTCAAGTATCATGACGAGATCAGGGACTGAATCGAACGTCTGTTCCCAGTCTTCCTTGGCCTGCAACAGCTCCTGCTTTTTTCGCATGCTTTCAGTGACGTCTCGCGCGATACCGATGACAATTGGTATTCCGCCGAGCCCCCTCACCACTGTATTACGGTACGCCAAGAGTAGCTTCTCCCCTGAGCTATTTTCAACCAGCATGGTACCGTTTGCGCAGCCTTCCCGCTGAATTGTTTCCAAGTACGCGTCGAACAAATGGCGGACCTTAGGGGCCAGGTAGTCCCTTATACTTTTCCCGATCATGTCCGCAGGGGTCACCCCTAGCCATTTCGCGGGACCGGCGTTGACAAAGATAACGTTTCCTTCCAAATCATGGGCGCAGATGGGTTGCTCGATGTTTTCCACGAGGAGCTTGTACCAAGTATCTACGAATCTCAGTTGGGCCTCTACAAGCTTTAGTTCAGAGAGATCTTGCACAACGCATCGTGTTTGCTTGAAGCGGCCGTCCGGGTATCTAATGATCCGCCCTTGAAATGCAGCGGGGATAATCGTCCCGTTCTTCTTTACAAGGTCAAGTTCCACGTTACTCTGGTAGCCTGACGATTTGATTTCAGAGAATTTCGAGCGAAAGCGTTCCGCAGATGCGGGGGCAAGGAAATCGCCAAACCAGCGGCCTATAACCTCGTCTCTTGCGTAGCCTGTTATGATAAGCCACGCTTCGTTGACTTCCAGGAGGTGACCGTCTTCGTCAAGTGATTGATACCCGCAGGGGAGTTCGTCCACAGAAAAGAGGGGTGCTCCAGAATATCCGGGGCTGCACTCTTCTGCACTGGCGGTGGTCGCTGAAGGAGCCTCCGTCTCGAAAGGGCTCTTCCCATTATCCACCGGCTTGGAACTAACTTCTCGTTTGGTTCTGTCGCGATCTTCCATGGCAGGCCTCTACAGGAAGGATTGGCAAGAGAAAATACCACATTAATTATGACACTTACTTAGCACAAAGAAAATCAGTTTCCAATGAGCTTCTGTTTAATGACCGCTGGCATGATTTTACTACATGCCGAAGTTTGGCCGAAGTTGCATCACTACTATATACCCTTTGCCAACAGAAATGGCCAGATTGATTCTTGGCCTTCGGCTCTTGGCAATGACAAGCTGGCCAACGGCGGGTCATTTCGAGTGAAGCGAAGTAATCTCGTGATAAGTTTCTAGAAAGGCTATATAGTATGGAAGTTGAGAGGCTCCAGGGGAGCGCTGAAGCAGTCTCCAGCGCGCATCTCTTCCTGGGCAAGAGAGAAAGGTAAACAACATTGAGCGCCAAGCAATGGGAAATAATTCATCACGGAGACGAAAACGGGAACGGCATGATCGTGAGGCTTGAGCTGTTGTCTGGCCGTGAGATAGTGGGGTTTGCTACGAAAAATGTTTACGGCGGCGCGTGGGACGTAGGGCCCACCTGGAATTACCTCATTAACGGCGATTCGCTAACCCTGGTGGATTCGGGCCGACGAGGCATGGGCAAACCGCTCGTGGACATGTTGGGGGCAGCCAACTTTAAGGCAGATGATGTGGCGAACGTGATACTGACACACGGCCACGAGGATCATGACGGCGGCTTGTACGAGCTTATGAGCAGGGTCAAAGTAAGCGCGTACGCGCACCAGGTCTATTGCATGCTCAATCGTGTGGACCCTACGAAAGCCCCTACCACGGACAAGGCCGAAATGCCGGCTGCTTGCTGGCATTGCCCCATGCCGAAGTCGTTCGCGGAGAAATACTGTCCGGACTATCACCACGACCGGAGGAGATTGACGGTCTTGCCTCTCGGCGCGAGGCAGCACCCATTTGATAGTGGGATTCAATTTTTTCATGTCCCGGGTCATTCACCTGACTCGCTTGCGATCCTTGTGGATGATGATGCACTGCTTATCGGGGACACCATCCTCCCAGACATCACGCCCCATCCCACTAGAGAACATACTTTCGAGCTAACCAAAGGAATGCTCCTTGCGGAATATAGGGCGCCTCAACAGCTCTACGGATTGAGGGCGTACATGCGGTCGTTGCAATTTGTCAAAGGCCTTGCCGCGAGGCAGGACGACCTTGTAGTGTTACCTGGCCACAGGCTATTTTTCAAAGGAGACTGGCATAAGTTGCACTTGGCAGAGCGGATCGAGGAACTGTTCGCACATCACCGTCAGCGCTGTTCGGACATACTCGATCTTCTTAAGACAGGGCCGCTCAGCGCGGAGGATATCGCAAGACGATACTTTGAACCCAGGCTTCTAGAGGGTTTTGGGATGAACATGGCAGTGAACGAAATCCTCAGCCATTGCGAGCTCATGGCCATGAGTGGAGACCTCGTTTCAGGTGGAAATGCCCAGTTCGAAGCCACCGGCAGCCGGCATTTTGATGCGCTCATTCTAAATTTCTCATCAACACCGGGTCTGAAATGAATCCCGGCGAGGTTTCTATAGCCGTTCCCGAGACTAGACGCGAGACGCGTGCATGAGTTCATCTCTCATTCCCGTGGAAAAGGTAATCTATGAATCCCGAATGCCTGATCAGGTAGCTAATGACAAGCCATGACCTGAAGCGTCAATACGGTAACTGGCCAACATACTCGAGGCCACTTGAATGGCCATGAGAATCAACGCAAACAGCTCTAGCTTCCTACAGAACTTTAGATAAACACTATAAGGTTCCAGAATAGCTAAGAATGAACCTAAACCTATGGTATGGCGTTCATAAGCGTATTGTAATGCGATTGATCTTCATACATCTGTAGAAACACCCTGTGCTTCGCGTCGTGGTATGTCTTGACAACTCCTTGACTCGGTCTGATCACCTTGTCGGCGGCACTCATTCTTCCCATGGCTTCAATCACGGAGGTGCAATCCCCTGCGGCAACCGCGCCCAGGATAGCCGAACCGAGGAGTACCGCCTCCGGTTCTTTAGGGAGCACCATTTTTCTGCCTGTTATGTCAGCATGTTCGCGAAGAAAAATCGGATTCTTGGAGCCGCCTCCGGTGATGAGGATGGTTTCGATGTCGAAGCCAGCGTCTGTCATGACATCCAGGATGTGTCGGGTGCCGTGGGCGACCGCCTGAACTGTGGCCAAATACAGCAGTGCTAGGTCTTCAATGCTGTCACCTAGCTTCAGTCCTGAGATCATGCCGGCGGTATTTGGGTCGGCTCTGGGAGACCGGTTTCCGTGGAAATAAGGGAGCATGTGGAGTTTTTGGGTCAGTTTCGCAGGAAAATCTTTTCCTCCAGCAAGTCTGTCCAGGACCTCAGCGAGGATTTCATACACGGTGACTCCGCGTCTTGTTGCCTCCTCATCCAGGTCTCGGCATCGTGCATGGCTGAAGATAATGTGGTCTATGAGCGCTCCGGTCGCAGATTGACCTCCCTCGGTTAGCCATAAACCAGGGATCATGGCAGAATAAAACGGTCCCCAGACGCCGTGGATAAAGCGGGGTTCTTTGGACACCGCCATGTGACAGCTAGACGTACCCCCAATCAGGGCGAGCCTTTTGTCGAGATTAACCACATTCTCTCCGGGCACAGCAGCCCCTAGTAGGCCGAGGCCACCAGCGTGGGCGTCGATGATCGATACCGCGACCGGCGTCCCAGGGTTGAGCCCAAAATCTGCTGCTGCAAGCCGGGTAAGTCCTTTGGCTATAGGTTCGCCCATAGGCCGGACGCGTGCGCCGATGCGTCGGTAACCTTCCTCAACTAGATCGCCGAGCCCAATGGCATTCCAGTAGATATCGTCCCAACAACCAACGCTGCCTTCTATGGTGGGCGACAAATGACCTTGATAGGTCCATTTGCATACAGTTGTGCACAGGGAGCGGGTCTCATTGCCGGTGGCTCGGTATGTCAGAAAATCAGCTAAGTCAAGAAATCGGTGAGCTCGCGTCCAGCAATCCGGCAGATTTTCGCGGAGCCAACAGAGCTTTGGCGACTCCATCTCAGGGGAGATGACTCCGCCGACATAGCGCAACACGAGGTATCTCCCCTGGTTGATTCGGGCTGCTTGCTCCACAGACCTGTGATCCATCCAGACAATAACATTCTGTTCATCATTGCCGGTGGGACTTACCGACACGGGCCGATCTCTCTCGTCGAGGACGACCAGAGAACACGTTGCGTCAAAGCCGAGGCCGCGCACTTCTTTCGGGTCGATGTCAGCCGCGGTGACAGCCTGGCGTACCACATTCCGAGTTGCAGCCCAAATTTCGTCCGAAGATTGCTCTACAAAGTCTGATTGCGGCCTCCATATTTTTATCGGGTGCGCCCCCTGTCCCAGCATTCTGCCGCGTGAGTCGAATAGCCCTGCCCGAACACTCCCTGTACCGACGTCGACACCGATGTAGCAGCGACGGTCTCGTGTCATATCATGAAATCCTTCCCAGAAAGCGAACTTTGAAACCGAGCATTTGAGACAGAGACGCCATTTCTTCGAGGATGTTTCCATAGGCCACCGCGATGTGGTTGCTCATGTAGTGGGCCATAAGGGTGTCGCGTGGGACTCCTAGATCAGCGGCCATAAATGGCCACTGACGGGTGGTTCCCCGCCACCACTGCTCTCGGAGTTGCTCTGGCAGAGCGAAGACTTCCCCTTTACCAAGGTCCATCCATATTTCGTTGGCTTTAAGGTATGCCCTAGCCCACGTGACTTGACCTGGCATAGCTTCACCTGCGAATGTGCCTCCCGGAATTGGAAAATACTCTGCCGGCTGCCGGTAGGAGTGGACGCCTTTGAGGGTGTTAGGATCGCCGGTCATGGCATAGCCGCCGCACGAGCCAGAGTTGAGAAGAACCCACAAGAATTGTCCCTCATATTCTGCGCCCCAGCGTACGTCGTGGAACATGACCGCCTGATGGATGCCCTTGGTTTTTAGAAGGCGCTTCATCAGCTCCATAGGGACGAGGTTGCCTTGATCACCTTCTGTGGCGGTGATGACAACATCGCCATTGCTCTCCGGCCGGCACACAGAATTCAGAAGTCCTTCCGCGAAGTCAGAGGGCGGCCGCAGCGGTACAAGCCCGAGTTGGTATTGCCAACCCACGCAGTCGGCTTTGAATTCGGCTGCGAGGTCAAGAACGGTCAGGTAGTCCCTTAGCTGTTCACGCGTGGCGTTTTCGTCAAAGTCATCAGCCCCGTCTTCTCGCCAGTGGAATCGCACGCCGTTCTCTTTAACAAAGGCCAAGGCTTTGTCCAGACGATGATCAGAGACCGAGCGGCCACGGGAAATGATCCAGGCTTGGTCCACTTTATGCTCCGCGAATCCAATGGGGGCCAATCGTCGCGGCCCGAAGTATCCGTTGATCATGCCCATGGAAGTGTCTCCCAGCATTAGAGCCAGGATCCTTCGTTTCTTGATCTGATGGAATACCAGCTCGGCGCGAGCGTGGGCTTCCCTGGATATAGGGACCGAGTAGGAGATGCCTTGAAAAGGGTACTTTATGCTACCTGTGTTGCACCACTCATCCAGACGAGACATAAAGGCGTCGTCCTTCGTCCAATCTGGCGCTGCGCTCCAGATGCGGGAGAAGTTTCTACAAAGGCTTTCCAGGCATGCCCCGGTGTTGAGAAGACCCACCAGCCCGGGCCATTGGCCAGAGAAGTTGCTCGCCAACAGCAAAGGGCTGTCTTTGCCGACGACGCCGTCCGTGGTATGCGGCCCATAGCACCAGTGTACAAAGATACCTATGACAGGATCGTCCACGGCACCGAGTCTTTCAATTGCTTCGTGCGGTCGCGAGATAAAACCTTCGATACGATAGCTTACACGACCCAATTTTTTCAGAGCCCGCTCCAATTGTATTGTGGCTTCCTCAGCATTTGGTCTAGCTAGGTCGTTGGGTTCAGAGCGATAATCACCCGGCCAAAAGATGCCAATTTTCGTTGAAACCATTTTTGCCTCTAGTGTCGTCAGTTGTACGATTTTTCACACTGCGTAGCCAGCCTTGCGGCGAGTGAACTGGTCAACCGCTACGGCCAAAACAATCACAATTCCAATAACGATTAACTGAGCGTTTGTAGATACGCCCACTAGGGTGCATCCGTTCCTTAAGAAACTAATAAGCAAGGTGCCTATCAAGGTGCCCGTGACCGTGCCTCTGCCACCGGAGAGGCTGGCGCCCCCTATTACAACCGCTGCGATGACGTCGAGTTCGGCGCCTACGCCTGCCGTGGGCTGAGCCGAGACCGTTCGGCTCATTGCGATGACAGCCCCGAGCCCGGTAAGCAGCCCTCCGAATGTGTAAATGGTTAGGATACGCCTATCTACGCGTATTCCAGCGTGATGCGCAGCCTCTGGGTTGGAACCGATGGCATACGTGTGACGGCCGAACCTAGTGAACTTCAATATAGCTCCTGACACGGCTATCACCAGTAAGAACAAGATTACTGAAATCGGCACCCCTAGATATGTTCCCTCGCCTAGGTACCTAAAGGATGGGCAATTGATGGGTTGGCCGTCATACATGACCAGGGCTATTCCTCGATACAGACTCATGGTCCCTAGAGTCGCAATGAACGGTTGGAGTTTGAGCCTTGTGATCAGCGCACCGGACAACAGACCGGCGGCTGCACCCGTTAGGAGTCCGGCGGCTATACCAAAGGCCATAACTCCCGAAGAAGGCGAACTTCCGCCGAGTGACACCATTGTTCCGGCGGCGCACATTCCACACAATGCTAGGAGCGACCCCACAGAGAGATCGATTCCGCCTGATATGATGACGAACGTCATACCGATTGCCAATATTCCATACACAGATGAACGCCGTAGCACATTGAGAAAATTGTCCAGGGTAAGAAAGCTGTGGGGTTGCCACAGGGAGAGGACGGCAATTACGAGTATGAGGCTCCCGAAGGGGAGCAGTTCCCGAAATAGTTTATTCATATACGGCTCACGTCCACGGCGGCGAGTTGCATTACGGCCTCCTGGGTAGCAGATGAGGACACGAGATCGGCTACGAGACGGCCTCGACGCATCACCAGAATTCTGTCGGTGACGCCTAAAAGTTCGGGCAAATCCGAAGATACGATTAGCACAGCCTTCCCTTCCGCTGCCATTCTTCCAATCAGATGGTAGATGTCAACTTTGGCTGCTATGTCGATGCCACGGGTGGGTTCATCGAGCACCAACAGCCGCGACTGCGCGATAAGGGCTCGACCTAATAACAGTTTTTGCTGATTACCGCCTGAGAGGGCCGAAGCGAGCGTTGCCGGCCCGGCCCACTTGAGCGACAGGGTCTTCGCGGTCTTCTCTGCAATGTCCTGCTCTTGGCTGAGGCGCAAGATATATTTCATACCAATGTGTGCGAGGCACGGCAGAGTCATGTTCCAAGCCGCTGGTAGATCAAGGCATAGTCCTGACCGTTTTCTGTCCTCCGTAATGTACATGATTCCGCATGATAGAGCATCAGAGGGAGTCCGAATCTTGACGCTCTTACCGTCTATGTTCACGCTGCCGTGGACTAGTGCTTCCAAACCACACAGAGCCCTAGCGAGCTCAGTGCGTCCAGCGCCCACGAGCCCGGCGACGCCCACAACCTCTCCCCAATGCATATTGAAACTCACATTTTTCACTGCCTTTGACGTCAGTCCAGAGACGGCCAAAGCTTCAGAGCCAATTCGGACCGATCGTTTCGGAAAGTGGTCTTTCAGGTCTCGACCGACCATATATTTGATGATGTCCGGTATGCCGAGGCCCATCAATGGGCCGCTGTACACAACACACCCGTCGCGTAGGACTGTTATGGCTTTGGCTACCGCCACGACCTCTTCGAGCTGATGCGAAATGTAGAGGATTGTGGTTCCGGCCGAAGCCAGCCTGGTCACCATCTCGTGAAGCGCAGCCGCCTCGTTTTTGCCGCAGGACGATGTCGGTTCGTCCATAACCAGTATCTCGGCATTGCGTGCAAGGGCCTTCAGCACCTCAACTATTTGACAGGCGCTTGGAGAAAGATTCTGTACTTTTTGACTAGGGTCCACATCAAAGCCGTATTTATGAGCTAAGGATCGAGTGCCCATAAGCATACGCCGTGGCGAGTAAGCGCCCGGTAGGAACCCCGTGGGCTCTATCCCCATCCATACATTCTCGGCGACGGTGAGATCAGGCGCAAGACTCAGTTCCTGATAGATCATCGCGACGCCTGCTGCTAGTGCGTCTGCAGGATGCTTCCAGACGCAGGGTCTTCCATCGCGCACGACAAACCCCGCGTCCGGCTCATAGACTCCGGATATTATCTTCATCAAAGTTGATTTTCCGGCTCCGTTTTCTCCCACGACCGCATGGATCGCACCCTTCGTCACACATAGGGTGACGTCATCGAGGGCTTTCACAGCTCCAAATCTTTTGCTTACACCCCTGATCTCAAGTGCGTAACAGGGACCCTGGATACTTTCTGACAAACTCGTCAACTCTCTTTACCAATGAGCGCCCGAATCTCGGCCGAATTCAGCCGATCCCTGGTGATTAGTTCAACGCCTGTTTCGATTCTAGGGTTCACGGGTTCACCCTTGATTGCCGCCACTACGCAGCCCACGCCTTTGTATCCCATTGCGTAAGGATTTTGGACAACTAGGGCTGAAATTCGTCCTCCCTCGAGACCCCTAATCAGGGCTTCGGCAGCGTCGAAGCCGATCATTTTCACCGAGTCTGCACGACCTTGACTCTCCAGGGCGCGAAGGGTCCCAACTGAAGTTGACTCGTTGCACGCGAAAATTCCATCGAGGTCTTTGTGGCGGGTGAGCAGATCCTCTGCGGCAGAGAGAGCAGTCTCGACCGTGTCTAGACCGTAGCGATCTTCAACCATGTTGATAGAAGGATACTCATTTTTCAACGTCTCCATGAAACCGTTTTCCCGAGCCGTTGTTGAAGCTGAACCGGACATGTACTTGATGACAGCGACGTTGCCCTTGCCCTTCAGCAGCTTTGCCATGTGCCGTGCTGCCACCGCTCCGCCGGCGTAGTTATTTGTGGCTACAAAAGAGACTCGCACATCGGTTCCGATGTCTGAATCGATGATGACGACGGGTATTTTGGCTGATGCTGCACGTTCTACCACGGGCACAAGCGCACGGGAGTCGGTGGGAGCGAGTACGATGCCCGCTACTTTTCTCACGATGAAATCCTCCACAATTTGGATCTGTTTTTCACGATCACCCTCCCGATCCGGCCCGGCCCAGAAGATGCTAATATCGTATTCCTTGGCTGCCTTTTGCGCCCCAGCTAGAACCGAGTTCCAGAACGAATGGGTGGTACCCTTGGGGATCACTGCGATGGGACCTGATTTACGAAGGTTTACAGGTACGCTCTCGTTATTGGAACTTTGTGGTTGCGCTCTATTACTCTCTTGGTTCTTGAGCAACACACCAGCGATCACGGCTGCAGCAGCCACCACCACAAGAAGTATGATTAGTGCGTTTCTTTTCACCCCGACTCCTTCCCCTGTAACAGAAGCAAGGCTCATAGCCATACTCGAAACTTATCACGAGATTGCTTGCCTTCCCTCGCAATAACACCTCCATGGCGCTCTTATCATTGCGAGGAGCCGAAGGCGACTCAGCAATCTGAGTTCATATAAATCTAGCGGTGAAGCTTTTGTCGAATTCACGTTTCCTTTCGAGAACCGATTTGTGTCCTTCTGCAAGACTCATTCGCTAAGCCAGAGTCCATCATCAGGAGATTCTCGCATTATTTCTTCTCTAGCCCCGAGGAAAGTCCGGTATCCTCCACTCAGATTCCTTGATCGGAACCCGTTCTGTACTAGAATCCGGTGGGCAAGATAGCCTCTCATGCCTACAGCGCAGTACACAACGTACAGTTTGTCCCGATCTAGCGTACTCAACGCGGCTCTCAACTCATCCATGGGAATGTGCAGAGCGCCAGGCAGCGTACCCGCCGCCTTGATTTCCTTAGAGGATCGTAGATCCAACAGGACAACCCCCTGTTTTATTAATGATGTTAACTCATGCCAATGAGCCACCTCAACGTCGGCTTTTAGGATGTTGGCCGCCGCGAAGCCAGCAATATTAAGAGGATCTTTGGCTGAGGAATACGGCGGCGCGTATGCCAGTTCCAATTCTTCGAGATCAAAGACCGTCATGTTGCCATGGATGGCAGTGGCTATGATATCAATCCTTTTGTCCACACCCGAATGGCCGACGATTTGTGCACCAAGGAGCTTCCCATCTCCAGGTGCAAAAAGCAGCTTTACGGCTATAGGGGACGATCCGGGATAGTACGAGGCGTGAGAGCCGGAATGGGTGTAACTGACTTTGTATGGAATTGAGTGCTTTATCAACGTCTTTTCATTGGTGCCGGTACTCGCCACCGTCAAATCGAAAACCTTGACGATGGATGTTCCGAGTCCCCCCTTGTACAAGTTCCTGCGCCCCATAGCATTATCCGCTGCGATTCGTCCCTGTTTGTTCGCAGGGCCAGCGAGGGCAATTGACGTTGGCATACCCGTTACTAAGTCTCGAATCTCTACCGCGTCTCCAACCGCATAGATGTCCGGATCATCGGTTCTCATGGTCGCGTCAACTACGATGTGCCCCCTGGGACCTAAAGTCAGCCCGGCATCCTTGGCCAATTTGTTTTCCGGCCTGATTCCAAGGGCTGAAATAACCAAGTCGCCTAAGAGTACTTTGCCTTCAGCCGTCGCGACCCCTATGCGGGCCTCTTCCTTCACAAAAGATGCTACGCGTTGCCCTAACTCGAGAGCGACTCCGTGTTCCCGGAGATGAGCGTGGACGACAGCAGCCATTTCTGGGTCCAACGGCGCCATAACCTGATCGCTCATCTCCACGATGGTGGTTCTTATGCCCCGATGGACTAAGTTCTCTGCCATTTCCAGACCTATAAAGCCTCCTCCTACCACAACAGCGGTCTGAGGTTTCTTCACGTCGATTAATGCCTTGATCTTATCGGAATCCGGAATATCACGCAGATAGAAAATGCCTTCTAGATCGTTGCCCGGTATAGGAGGTTTTATGGGTTCAGCACCGGGCGCAAGAATGATCTTGTCATAAGATTCGGAGTATTCATTTCCTGAGTCACGTTCCCGAGTCAAAACACGCCGCGCGGAGCGCTGAATAGCCAATACCTGAGTCTTTATGCGCACGTCTATATTATACCGTTTCATGAACGCGTCTTGCGTCGTAACCAGAAGCTTATCTCGGTCTTCGATTACTCCGCCGACGTAATAGGGCAAGCCGCAATTGGCAAAGGAGATATGAGGGCCCCGCTCGAATAGAATGATCTGAGCGTGTTCATTCAATCGGCGAGCCCTTGCCGCTGCAGTAGCGCCGCCCGCCACCCCGCCTATAATCAGAAGCTTTGTAGCCATAGGAATTGATCCTTTTCAATTTTTCTTATCGGTGCATAATACTACAGCCATTCTCGAAACTTATCATCAGATTGCTTCGCGTCGCTCACAATGACGCCTTGGCGGCCCTCTCGTCATTGCATGGACGGAGGGTACCAAAGCGATCGTAGCTCACATCAATCGGACACCGAAGCCTTTGTGGAATTCACGTGACTTTCCAGAACCGCTATAGTCAGGGCGAGTCATAGGTTTCTGCGCGCCGTCAGTTCTTGCGGGATGAGAACTCCGTGAAGAAACGAATTCAAAGGAACTGGCAATCCCAGGGCGGCCCCTGTTCTTGCTACAAATCCGTTCAATGCTTCCAACTCCGAGGCCCTGCCCTCAATAATGTCACGCTGCATTGACGTTGTAGCGTCCTCAGGCAGTCCATCGACCACGGCCATAACCGAATCAACTACTTCTGACTTAAGCGCAATCCCCTTGTGCTCAGCCAGGGATCTGATCTCTTCTATTGTGTTCAAGAGTATTTTTCTAGTTTCGGGGATGGATCGAATCAACCCAGCCGGGACTCTGGTAACGGCTGCAACACCGCTCAGGGATGCTATGAATAGAAATTTTTCCCACATGGCCGCCTGTATATCGTCAGGGATTTGGGCGTTTACGCCGGCCGCTACGAATATGTCTTTCATCTGAGAGGCACGCCGGCTCGGGGAGCCGTCTAGTTCACCAAGGAGGACCCTAGGTTCAAGTCCGGCATGCCGGATATGAGCAGGGCCCAGCTTGAAAGAGACTATATAGCAGAGCCCTCCGAGAATGTGATCCATTCCCAACTCGGCCCCCACCAAGAATGGCGACTCCACACCGTTCTGCAAAGGCAGCACAAATGTGTGGGGTCCTATCATCGGACGAATCTGTCTCGCTGCTTCGGGGACCTGCCAGGATTTCACGGCGAGCAGTACTGCGTCCACATGGCCCACATCAGCAGGGGTATCGATGACCTTAACAGGTTGAACCACAGTCTTTCCGTCTAGGGTTTCTATAGTGAGGCCCTTTTCCTTCAAAACACGGCAGCTTTCCCCTCTTGCAACGAAGACTGTTTCATCACAAGCGGTCATGAGACGCCAGCCGAAAAAGCCGCCTACCCCACCAACACCTACAACTGCAATCCTCACGGTTCCTCCTTAGTCTTCGCCATTACTGGAAATAAGAATTAAATCATATACAGGGTCTAGCATTACACGGCACTGAGCCCCTGGCCCCTCTCCCTGTGGCATAAGGCTGGGCACCATTGGAAAGCCTTATTGCTATGATTCACGTGTTATGAAACTTTCAGGACCTGTGTTAAGTATCCTGTCCGAGGCGTAGTTCATCGCGTATTTCGCTCGGCCTGCTTTCTTCTTTCTTCTTCTCTGATTTCTTTGCGCAATAGTTTACCGACCTTCGATTTTGGGAGCATATCGCGGAATTCTATATATTGGGGTACCTTGTAGGGCGCCAAGTGATCTCGGCACCACCGGGTGAGATCTGGACCGCTCACGCCCCGAGTGTCCTCTTTGAGGACCACAATTGCCTTTATTCTCTCTCCCACCATGGGGTCGGGAACACCGACAACGCAGGCACCGATGACAGCACGATGATCCTGGAGTACCGCCTCGATTTCCGAACACGACACGCGAAACCCTTTATGTTTTATGACGTCGGCTTGACGGTCCACATAAGAGAGCTCACCGTCTTGGTCAATTCGGACGAAATCGTTCATTCGGTACCACGTGCGTCCATTGATCTCGACGTATGCTTTAGCCGTTTCTTCGGGCTTGTTCCAATACTGCTTCGCAATGAATTCAGAAGTTACCAGCAGCTCACCTGTTTCCTCAGGAAGCACGGGCGCCAGCGTCTCAGGGTCCACTACCATGATTTCTCTTGAGGCAAAAGGTCTCCCAACCCTCGTCGGCGCAGGTTCTTTGTCCAAAGGACTCATTGCGGCAAAGCCTACTTCGGTAGAGCCGTATATCTGGTATATGGGACGGCCAAAGTTAGCCTTCCATCTGTTGAAGATCTCTACGGGCAGAACGTCACCTCCGCTCCAGCAATATCGCAATGAACTCAAGTCAAAAAGCTCCAGCCGGTCGTTCTCGAGGATCATACGGTATAAGGTTGGAGCCCCCAGGAACAATGTTACTTTGTACCTCTGTATCGCGTCCAGTATGGCATCCACCTGGGCAATGGGCATCAATACGGCGGAGTTGCCTTTGTTAAGGATCATACCTAAGATTACGCCTAGGGCAAGCTGATGAAACAATGGATTCACCATGATGAGAGTGTCTTGGCCTTCTCCCACGTGTCCCTGTACTACCTCTGTAATTTCATTAACAAAGGAGACCATGCCTGTGTGGGTGGCGATGCATCCTTTGGGGAAGCCGGTCGTCCCACCGGTGTACAGTATATAACATAGGTCCTCTGTAGGTATGATGTCGACGTGGCGGGGCTTAGGGGGGTAGTCTCTCAGCAGTTTGCCAAAGGCGAACACGTTTTCGGCTTGTTCGATGGAACCTCGGGGCGCCGTGTCAAACAAGAGTCCAAAGATGCGTTTGTATAGTGGCAGCATTTCAACATACGAGGTAACGATTATCCGTTCGAGGCTCGTATCAGTGAATACTTCCTTCACATATCTGAAGTTTGTGTCTAGGCATATTATCGTCTTCGCGCCAGAGTCGTTGAGGAGGTATCTTATTTCGCGAGGAGTGTATATGGGGGACACGGCTACGGGAACCCCACCCACCATTTGAACCCCGAAATAAGAGATAAGGAATTGTGGGCAGTTGGGGATGTAGATCATGACCTTATCGCCTCGACGGACTCCAAGGTCATCCAACGCAGTAGCGAATCGTTCTATACATTCCCTAAGCGCCCGGTAGGTGAGCCGCTCCCCGAGATAGATCAAAGCATTGTTCTCGGGGTGCTTCTCGCACGCCCGGTAGAAGCCCTCGATGAGTGGTTCACTAACCCTGGGCATTTTCAATCCTCTACTGCTGTCGGTACACGCGGGTTGAAGCTTTTTTTGTACCGCTTGAGGGCATCGCTCCTCAAGCTCCGGTCCGATATCTATCCGGAAGAGATTCGCCTGACTGGCCATTCATTGGCTTCACCCTTCCTGGATACCAAAATAAGCCGATTTAACATCCGGGTTGTCCATCAACTCCTGAGAAGACCCTTCCACAACAACCCCTCCGTTTTCTAGCACATAGCCATAGTCGATGATGGGAAATACTGGCCGAGCATATTGTTCGGAAATCAATGTGGTGAGCCCCATTTCACGTCCAATGTCGGCTATTGCGTTCACCAAGACATCCTCCATCACCGGGCTGAGACCTAATAGTGGTTCATCCAGGAGGAGGAATTTGGGTTGGGCCATGAGCGCTCGGCCGATAGCCAACATTTGCTGTTCACCGCCGCTGAGAAAGCCTGCCACTCGTTTCCTAAGCCTTACCAGATCGGGGAATATGGTAAACACGTAGTCCAAAGTAGCCTTGGACTGTGACCTTGTGGCGATGATGCCCCCGATCTTGAGATTTTCGAGGACAGTACTCTCCTTGAATATCCGCCTCCGCTCAGGGCACAGGACAATCCCCATGTGGGCCCTGGAGCTGGGTTCCACATCTATGATGCTTCGCCCCTCGAACAGGATTTCGCCCATGACAGCGATTCTTATACCGCCGCGCATCCTTTCTTTTCTAGCTGTGTCGAGAATCATTCCCGAAATGGTGAACATCAGGGTCGTTTTACCAGCGCTGTTGGCCCCGAATACCCCTGTGATCCTCCCCGGTTCACATTTCAGACTCACGTTATTGATAGCAACGGCATTTTCGTAAAACACCATCAGGTTGGATACTTCGAGGAGACTCATCTCCGGGTTCCTCCGCCAATGTAAGCGGCCTTGACGTCGTCTCTCGCCATGGTCTCTTGTGGATGACCTTCTGCGATCTTGCAGCCGAAGTTCATGACCAGAACCCGGTTGGCCACTCTGAACAGCTCTCGGAGTCTGTGCTCGACCATAATCAGGGTCATGCCCTCCATGATCATCTTTTCGAGGAGGGGAATCATGCTGGTGATCTCGGCCATGCTCAAACCCGAGAAGACCTCGTCGCACAGAATGATTTCAGGCTTGAGCGCTATGCACCGTGCCAGTTCCAACTTTTTTTGGTACCCCAGGGGTAGGGAACCCGCCAGTTTGTACGGAACCCGAGCGTCTCTTTCAAATCCTATTTCCTCTAGAATATCTATGGCAACAGAGTCCAGGTCACCTAGCCTGCCCTCTGGGGACTTTTTTATGCGAGGAGAATTGAGAGGGAGAATCAAGTTCTTGTATGCCGGGAGACTGTGATACGGCCTAATGATCTGAAAGGTGCGGGCAATGCCCAGGTTGGCTATCCTGTTTGGGGCCATGCCGGTGATGTCATGGCCCTTGTACACCACCCGACCACGGTCCGGCTTGACGAAGCCTGTAAGCAGATTGATAAGGGTTGTCTTACCAGCGCCGTTAGGTCCAATGATGCCCAAAACGTCGCCTCGTGAGAGGGTGAATGCGACACCCACGACAGCCTGGACCCCTCCGAATGACTTGCTGAGGGCCTCGACGTCGAGCAGAATATCGTTGGCCATGGTCAAACCTTTTCCCAACGTTCGAACTGATGGTATTTCCGCTCAAAATAGTTCATGAGGCCTTCAGGTTTATAAAGGATGAATAGCAACAGAATAGAACAGTACAGAACGACTCTAAGCTGTCCGAATCCTCTCAGGGCCTCCGATAAGGGGGTCAGGATCAAGGCGCCGATTACTGCGCCTGAGAGCGTTCCCATGCCTCCCATTACCGTTGCTGCGATGGGCAGAATGGAAAAGTCCATGGCAAACAGGGACAGCCCGAGCCACCCATAGAGATGGGCCTGATATGCCCCAACGAAACAACCAGTCAAGGCAGCGACGAACACTGCCAGCACACGATATTTAAATATGCTGATTCCGGAAGCCAATACTGCTTGGTCGTTGTCCTTGATCCCCATCATGATAAGCCCTACATCCTCTGTCACCAAACGGCGGAGAGCGAAAAGGACGCAGAGCAGGGTCAATACAATCACATATTGTTCCCACCACGGATTCGGCAGGATATCCAAACCTGTGATTCCCTCGGTACTCCCGAACAATTCCAATGCAATGATAATGTGCGTCGCAAAGAGCGGGAGCATGAACGTGACAATGGCGAAGTACACACCCCGCAGCCTGAGACAAGGCATGAGGACCACCGTGCTTACGCACGCGCCTATTACCGCAGCTAGGGGAATCGTTAAGAGAGGAGGCAGGCCGAGGTGAGCGTTCAGGAGTCCTGCCGCGTACCCTCCAAAGCCTATGAACATTGCACCTCCGAGACAGACGAGACCGACGTACGCTGCCAAGAAGTCGAACCCCATTGCCAATACCGCCATTATTCCGGCTGCGCATAGGACCTTCTGCCAATATAAATCAAGGAGCAGGGGACTTACGAGGAGACCGCCTATAAGGAGCAGCCTCGGTGCAAGCAAGTAAGTCATCTCTCTCCAAGAAGACAGACTGTACAATCCCTCGCTTCGAACTTTGATACTCCGATCGAGTCTTTTCTTTCTCCGGTCTTGCGCAGCCATCAGACTCTTTCCTCCAGCTCCTTCTGTCTGCCCAGCAATCCCGAGGGCTTCAACAACAGGACGAGAATGATGGTACCCACCAACACAACGGATTCCCACAAAGCCCCGAAGAAGAAAGTGCTCAGCTTCACGGCGAATCCCACCAGAAATGATGCTAAAACGGTACCACTCCAACTCCCCAGTCCGCCTATTATGCAGACAGCAAGGGCGTAGATGAGGACATGGTAGCCGGCCTCCACGGTTATGTTACCTAAAGGGAGAATGATTATAGCGGCCAACCCAGCCAGGGCTGAGCCAATGGCCATCGAAGCCATGCCAGCTCTGTTGGAGTTTATTCCCAGCATCAACGCAGCCTGTTCATCCTGAGCGATGGCACGCAAAGACAGGCCGATCTTGGTATGATGGGTAAAGAGCCACAGGATCGCCACTAAGACCGCCCCAGTTGCTACGACCATTAAGCGCTGGTAATCCACAAAGACGCCAAGAACTTGGATCTTGCCTTCAAACAACGGTTTCAAGAAGTAGTTTGGGCCTATGAATCCTTTGAAGCCCCCGATGCCTTGCAGCCGCAAGCCCTCCAGAATAATGAGCCCACAGGCGAAAGATGCAATGATTTCAGAGGTCGGCATTCCTCTGAGTCGAATCAACACAAGGCGGTACAAGGCCATTCCCACCACTGAAGCCACCACCAGGGAAATCCCGATGGCCAGGCCGTAACTAATGTGTAAATCATTGATGCAGGACCACGTCACGAAGCCGACTAGAACATAGATGGACCCGTGAGCGAAATTGGGCACACGACTGACTCCATAGACAAGGCTGAAACCTACGGACATTAGCACAAACGTGACGCTGCTGATCAAGCCATAAACCAGTACCGTTTCCATCTCAACTCCCTTTGGGTCGGTTTCGCGCGTACCTCCTCATTTCGCTGAAATGCCTTCACCGTCTATATATGGCACCCTTGTAAGTTTCCTACTTAGATCCAAGGGTATTACAAGCTTCTTGTCAAAGATGTTACTTGTTCATCCACGGTGGCAGCTTGATTTCGCCCGTGGCAGCGGCATCCGGAAAGACTTGAACTCGCTTTCCATCCTGCCACTGGACCCAGCAGCCTAGCACGCTCGTCTTTGGATCGTAACCGTACACCACCTGATGGTTCTCGTTGAAGCGGATCGTGCCGCGGACGGCTGGGAGATTGGTCTTTTCCAGGGCTGCGATGAGGGCATCGTCATCTAATTTACCCGCCCTCTCTACCGCGTCTTTGAGCACGTACATTGACTCATAACCGCTTACACAGCCCGTGCTCCGCGGGGGAACGTTCCACCGCTTCAGAAAGGCGTTATAGAATTCCATAGCCTTCGGTGTTGCCTTTGTAGGTACGTTACCTGTTTCAGAGAGGGTGACGATAGAATAGGCGCACTTGCCGTCAGTGGCTTTCCAGAATCCCGGATCCTCGGCTGCACCTATGAATCCCACGGGAAGGGCTTTCACCTCCATTGAAGCCCATTGTTTGAGCAGGATGGAGGTCTCAGGGGCGTACGCCCATATGAAAAGGATTTGTGCGCCGGAGTTCTTGCAGTCTGTCAGTGCTTGTGCGTAGTCAGTGGCCCCGATGGGGTGTTTGTCATGACCCACGACCTGCCATCCCTGCTTCACAGCTAGGGCCTCGACAATCTCAGAGGCCTTTCTGCACATCAGGCTGTCATCTATAGATATGAAGAGCTTGTCAAACCCGTAATTCTCTTTCATTCGGGCTAAAACGTCCAGAGCCTCTTTAATATACCATTTTACGCTTCCACTCTCTCGGAAAGAATATCGGTACTTCTTCGGATCTTTGGCAAACTTGTCCTCCCAACTAGGC
>Ga0172369_10001712_pt1 | contig 31355 bp, 21 predicted proteins | sample LakKiv25m_FD_114539 | JGI IMG/M metagenome (GOLD analysis project Ga0172369, IMG submission 114539) | Freshwater microbial communities from Kabuno Bay, South-Kivu, Congo - kab_022012_11.25m | ecosystem: Environmental > Aquatic > Freshwater > Lake | place: Democratic Republic of the Congo... | reverse complement strand
GCTCTTCATGGGCTTCTTCGGCGTCAACGTGCTGCTGCGCAAGCAGTGGGTGGAAAGCGAGCGCTTCACCTACCCGATGAACCTGTTCCCGCGCCAGTTCTTCGGTGAAGACGCCGTCGACCTCGGCGACCTGCTGCGCAATCTGTCCCGCAACAAGGTGCTGTGGATCGGCTTTGCCGTCATGCTGCCGCTGGTGCTGCTGAAGGGCATCAACTTCTACGTGCCCTCGGTGCCGGCGCCGAACTTCGGCGACATGTGGATGAACAAAACGCTGGGCGCTTATGTCACCCACCCGTTGCTGAAGGCCTTCCTCAACCAGGCCGGCGTCAACCTGGTGTTTTCGCTGTTCTCCATCGCGCTGCTCATCGAGACGGACCTGTTGCTGTCGATCTGGGTGTTCTTCTTCCTCTTCCAGCTCTGGAACGTGTTCGGGCAGGCGTTCAACTTCACCCGCTTCGAGGGGTACCCCTGGCAGTGGTCGCAGGTCATCGGCGCGTTCATTGGCTACGCACTGCTGGCGCTGGTTACCGCGCGTCGGCACCTGGCCAGCGTCTTCAAGCAGATCTTCGGCCTCAAACCGCGCGAGGACCGCTCGGAGGTGGTTTCCTACCGCACCGCCTTCATCATGGTGCTCGCCTCGCTGATCATCATCGGCGCCTGGGGCGTGTGGACGCACATGGGCCTGAAGGCCGCGCTGCTCTTCTTCGGCTGGATCCTCGTCTGCGGCCTCACCGCCAGTAAGATTCGCGCGGAGGCCGGCCTGCCCCTCGGCTACTGGATGCCCTACTTCGGCATGATGTTCGTCGGCGCGATGGGCGGTTTCGTCACCTTCGGCACCACCGGCATGCTGGTATCGGCCATCGTCAGCGGCTTCATCGGCGTCTCCTGCTTCTACTTCGTGGCGCCGGCGCAGGTGGAGATGATGGAGCTGGGCCGCCATTTCAAGGTGCGGCCGCGCGATGTGGGGTGGGGGTTGATGCTCGGCTTGCTGGGCGGCCTGATCATCGGCGGCTTCACCTTCATGAGCTGGGCCTACGGCAAAGGCGCTGACAACTTCAGCTTCTCCTGGCCGTACGTGCAGGGCACCTGGTACTTCAAACAGACCTACACACCGGGCGAGGCGGCCATCGACAGCGCCTTTGCCGCCCACAAGTTGGCGGACCCGAAGACGGCGCCGATGGACGTCGTACACAACGTCAACGCCAAGGGGCTGGGGATCGGTTTCGTGCTGGTGCTGGTGTTCGCCTTCCTGCGGCAGACCTTCATGTGGTTCCCGCTGCACCCGCTCGGTTATGTCATCGCCGGCAGTCACTTCGGGTATGTTTTCTGGTTCACCTGTTTCCTGGCATGGGTGGTCCGTTTTGTGACCTTGCGTATCGGCGGCGCCCACTCCATCCGGAAGGGTCTTGTTCCCTTTAGCATCGGCATGTTCCTGGCCTGCATCGCCTCGATCATCATCTTCGAGATCGTCGGCTTCTACTTCCAGGCGCATGGGATGACGACCGTTTACTGTTCGTGGCCATGATATGAAAAACAACTCTTCGATAACCAGCCAGTTGGTGGTGGGCGTGGTGTTCGCCGTGCTGACGGTCTTCACGCTGTGGCTCTTTATCCACGCAGCGGAGCCGCCGGAGCGCAAGCCGAACATCAAATTCGATGACAACTACGACGATCAGCCGTTGTTGAATCAGCTCACCGAGCAGGGACTGCAACAGCGCCTTGCAGAGATCAAGGCCGCCAGCCTGACCGGCAACGGTCGCCAGGTCGGCCGCCTGCCGGGGACGCCGGGGTTCGAGAAGACCGCCAGTCTGGTTGAACAGACGTTCCGCAAGGCCGGTCTGGAGGTGGTCGAGCAGCGTTTCCAGGTGGTGGTGCCGGTGACCGAGTATTGCGAAATTCTCGGTGAGAACGGCAAGCCGCTGCCGGGCGTGACGCTGTATCCCTTCGAACCCTCCGGCCTGGTGCCCATGGTGACGCCGCCCGACGGCGTGTCCGGCAAGCTGGTGGTGACGGAATCCACCAATCCGCTGGACCTGGTGGGCAAGCCGGTGGAAAACAGCATCGTGCTGGATCGCAGCATGTCCGGCGTCGCCTGGCCGGCGCTGGCTTCCATGGCGGCAAGAGCGGTGATCGTGAAGGAGAGCGACGCGGAAGTGCTGGGGCAACAGGGGAACCTGGATGCGCCGCTGCCGTATGCCTCGATGATCACCCAGTACGACGTGCAGTATCCGCGCTTCTACGTTCGCGGTCCGCTGGAGAAATTCGCCGGGCAGGAACTGACCGTGCGCTGCAAGGTCACCTGGCAGTCCAAGCCGGTGAAGAACATCATCGGCGTGCTGCGGGGCAGCGATGCGTCTCGTGAAGCGCTGGTGGTCAACGCGTATTACGACAGTTACTCGATCATCCCGGAACTGGCGCCGGGCGCCGAGCAATCGATTTCGCTGGCCACGCTGCTCGAGCTCGTGAAGGCCATGGGCCCATACAAGGGGCAACTGAAGCGCGATGTCATCTTTACCGCCGTCGCCGGGCACTGTGAGGCGCAGCGGGGCACCTATAAACTACTGGAGTCCATCGAGCGCTTCTCGAAGGATTATCAGGAGTATAAAACCTTCGAATCGCAGGTCGACACCAATAAGCAGCGGTTGCAATACGTGCAGCGCGCGCTGGAGATCGTGAACTCCGACGATGCCTGGACGGATGGCAACAACGGCGCCTACCGCGCGAGGTGGCTGAAGGAAAATCCCGCCAACGAGAAGGACGGCGGCGCCGGTTTCCGCCGCTGGTTCGAGAAGGCGTTCTCCACGGTCGCCGGCGAGGTGAACCTGGCGGTGCGTGAGGATTACCTGCAAGCGCGCGTCGAGTGGATCCGCCGCGGTCGTCCGACCTTCACGCTGCCGCTGGATCAACTCACCGCGGCGCAGCGCAAGGATCCGAAATTTCAGCATCCGCTGATGACGGCCTACATCGATCGAAAAGTGCTCGATACCGAAGCGGGCAACACCATCTCCACCCCGTTCTGGATGGTGGCCTACAATCTGAAAAAGCAGAATCCCGATCATACCTACTTCACGGAGTGGGGCTATCGGGAGAAGGCGCGCGCGTATTTCGAGCAGCTCAAGGCTTATCACACCGAACAGATTGCAGAGCTGGAAGACAATATTCAAGTGCGCAACCTGTTCGTGCCGGATAATGGCCGGCGCGGCGGGTATGACCGCATGCTAACCGTCAACCTGGAGTTGTATTCCGGTGGCCAGCAAAAAGAGAAGGACCTGTGTGTGATGGCCGGGATGCCGCTGCCGGGCACCAAAGTGGAGCCGCAGAGCACCGACCTGCGCAACACGCTCCAGGAATACGTCCCGCTGATCAACGGCGCTGACCCGGAGTTCAGCGTGGTGAGCTGGGGTACCAAGGACGCCACCGGCAACCCCGGCGACGTGCCCATACATAATAACCTGGCCTCGGAAATCTGGTTCCGCCACAGTGAGATGGCGTTTACCATCGCCAACCGCAAGTTCTTCCCCGCGCGATTGGGCACGCCGGACGATACGTTCGAGAGCATCTCCACCGATCTGGTCAAGCAATATATGCCGGTAATCGGGCGGACGCTGCTCGCGGTCGCCAAAGGCCGCATGGCCTTCAAGCGGGTGCCCCCGGTGCCCGGCCTGCGCGAATTCGTCTCCTGTTACGGCACGCTCTACACCTCCGCCGGGACGGCTTCCATTGTGCCGACCCATCCGATGGGGCAAGATACCTTCGTGCATGTGCTCTGGGGCGGCGCTTCTCCCAGTCCCACGCCCGCGTTGACCACGCGCGGCATCGTCGTTAACCCCATCCTGCAGGTCAGTCCCTACGGGCAGTATGAGGTGAAGTACCTGGCGAAACCGGCGTACGGCGCCATCACCATCGATGCCGCGCGTTTCGATCCCAACGGCATCGTGAACTACTATAAATATATTTCCACCACGCGCGGCATGTTCCAGAACGAGCTGGTGGACGATCTGCAGCTCATGGTGGGCGGCAACGGCATGAAGCAGCTCAACCTGTCGCTGTTCCGCTGCTCGCAGGTCGCCTGTTTCCAGAAGATCAACCCGAAGACTTTCAATGCCTTCCCCGCGTTTGAATTCATGCAGAGCATCGGCATGCAGCCGCCGGAAGCGGTTCACACGGAAAACGCCGCCCCGCAAGGCATCTTCGCCTATATGCCGCCGGACACCAATTTCTACGTGGCGATGAAGGACGGCAGTCCGGCCAACCCGAGCATTCAGACCTACCGGGGATTCCTGCTGAACGTCACCAACAAGCCGGAAGGCCAACCGGATCTGCCGGCGCTGACGTCGCTGACGAAGAATGACAAAGGCAAGCCGCGGCCGCGCATCAGCGAGGCGGAGCTGTACGGCTACGGCTACCTGGCGGCTGACTGGCCCAACCTGACCTTCCCGTATTTCGACGGCGCGGCATCCATGCTGCGGACGAACCTGAAACGGTTGACGCTGCAGAACAGTTATTTCATGGCCGACGACCAGATGCTGGATTCACAGGAACAGGGTACGATCTGGTTGGAAAAGGCGAAAGCGATGCGCGAGAAGGGCGATCCCTTCTCCGCCGTCAACGCGGCCGGCAAGAGCTTCGCCTACGCCATCAACAACCATCCGGTGATTCGCAGCAAAATCTCGAATGCCGTCTTCGGCATCATCTGGTATCTCGCCATTCTGGTGCCGTTCGTCTTCTTCTTCGAGAAGCTGGTGTTCGGCTTCACCGACATTCGCAAGCAATTGGTGGCGGTAGGAGGATTCTTCATCTTCTTCTTCCTGCTGCTGCGGCAATTCCACCCGGCGTTCAAGATGGTGAGCAACCCGCTGGTGATCCTGCTCGGGTTCCTCATCTTCCTGCTGTCGCTGTTCGTCACCATCATGATCAGCGGGAAATTCCAGCAGGTGGTGAAGTCGATCCGCAAGCGGGAAGGCACGGTCGAAGGCGCGGACGTCAACCGCGGCGGCGTCATCGGCACGGCGTTCATGCTCGGCTTGAACAACATGCGCCGGCGCAAGGTGCGCACCGGGCTGACGTGCGTCACGCTGGTGCTGATCACCTTCGTGATGATCTGCTTCACTTCGGTCACCACCAACCTGGTGGACGTCGAGTACCCGACCGGCAAAGCGCCGTCGAACGGCATTGTCCGCCGCGACCCCAGCTTCCAGCCGATTACCGACGCGGAGCTGCAAAACATCCAGTCCGCCTACGGACTCGATTACCCGGTGTCGGTAGAGCGCTGGATCGTCGGCGGCGCGCCGACGGCGGTGCAGAAGCTCAACACCACCATCAACATCGACCGCAAGTTCAAAGCCGGCGCGCAGGAGATCAACAAGCGCGGCGTGGCCAACGCGGCGATGGTGCTGCAATGGAACGAGCCGCAATTCACCGGGATCGATAAGTACCTGATCACCAAACAGCCGGAGAACGCGCAACACGCGCTCTTCCCGCCGCCGGCCAACATGGCCGCGGTGGCGCCCGCCCCGCCGGCGACGAACTATGTCATCATCCCGGACAGCATGGCGCGGGAATTGAACCTGACGACAAAAGATGTCGAAACGGGTACGCCGACGGTGGTGATTCGCGGCCTGGAGTATACCGTCCGCGGCATCTTCGACTCGATCAAGCTTAATACCATGCTCGGTATGGATGGGCAATCGATCCTGCCGTATGACCTGAACAGTCCCACCAACCAGGGCCGGATGGCCTCGACGAATGCGGCGGCCAACCAGCAGCAGGCGCAGCAGGTGACGCGCCCGCGGAATATCGATCGGCTGCCTTCCTCGCAGGTGGTCATCCTCAGCGCGGCGCTGCCGCCGGCCTCCCTGCTGCCGGAAGAGCAGAACATCGCCGTCTACTGCTCGGTGCTGCTGCCCGATCCGGACCAGGAGTATCAGTTGCGCGCCGACCTGCCGAAGCGCCACGGCGTCGACCTCACCACGCAGAAGATGGTGGTCTCCGAGTACCTGGAGCGCCTGGGCATCGGCACCTACTACGCGAAGGGCGGCATCGCCTATTACGGCTACCGGGCGCGCAAGAAGACGCTCGAAGGCCTGCTGGAGCTGTTCATCCCGCTCTTCATCGCCGCCCTGACGGTGTTCAACACCATGCGCGGTTCGGTGTATGAACGCAAGGATGAGATTTATGTCTACAACGCGGTCGGCATCGCGCCGAACCACATCTTCTTCATGTTCATGGCGGAGGCCTGCGTTTACGCGGTGATCGGGGCCATGCTGGGGTACCTGCTCAGTCAGGTGACCGGCACCATTATGGTGGCGCTCAACCTGACCAGCGGCCTCAACATGGACTATAGCTCGATCGAGACGATTTATGCCTCGCTGGCGATCGTCATCTCCGTGCTGGTCTCGACCCTCCTGCCGGCGCACACGGCGTCGCGGATGGCGCTGCCGTCGGACGAGATGAGCTGGTCGGTGCCGAAAGCGGACGGCGACATCATGCGCTTCAACCTGCCGTTCACCTTCAGCCCGCACGACCGCATCGCGGTGATCAGCTACTTCTACCGCTGGCTCGATGCCAACGGTGAAGGCAGCTCCGGCCCGTTCTACTGCGCGCCGCCCAAGCTGCTGCTGAACCAGAGCGACGCGGAGGTGCGCAGCGGCGGGCTGATCCCGGCCATCGAGACCCAGGTGTGGCTCAAGCCGTACGACCTGGGCGTCTCACAGCGGCTGACCATCGACCTGCCGACCGATCCGGAAACGAATGAATATATCGCGCACATCTCCATCGAGCGCCTGTCCGGCACCATCTCCGCATGGGAGCGCGCGGTGATGCCCTTCCTCGGCTCGCTGCGCAAGCAGTTCCTGAACTGGCGCGCGGTCAGCGACGAAGAACGCGCGGAGATGTTCGAAGAGTCGAAAGAGCTCTTCACGAAGACGCAGACTGTGGAAGAAACGCGGGAGACAGTGAATGTTTAATCCCATATTCGGGACCCGATCAGCGAAATATGAGAAACTCGGGAGACGGTGAATGTCTAACCCCATATTCGGGACCCGGTCAACGAGATACGATGAAATTCGGGAGACGGTGAATGTCTAACCCAACTATGCCTGATGACAAAATCCGTGACGCCGCCGCCACCGCGGTCGCCGACGGCACGGACATGCCGGAAGCCATTACGGTGGAGGAGACGACCGCGCATGCCTCGGTGCGCGACAGCGAGTTGGAGATGTACCGCTCGCTGCTGCAGCCGCCGAAGGAATTCAAAAACGGCTTCACCTGGACCACCGTAGCCGGCGCGCTCTTCTGCGGCTTGCTGATGATGCCGGGCTCGATCTACCTGAGCCTGATCACCGGCGGCGCGATCAACGCGTCGTGGGTGACGGTGATTATCTTCACCGAGGTGAGCCGGCGGGCGCTGAAGTCATTGAGCACGCAGGAACTGGTGGTGCTGCTTTACGTGGCGGGCGCCATGGCGACCGGCGGTCCCATCGCCGATCTGATCTTCCGCCAATATTTCATTCAGTCGGATGCCGTCAAGGATATCGGCCTGTTCGGCAAGTTCCCCGCATGGTGGGCGCCGCAGCCGACCAGCATGGCCATCCTGGAACGCAACCTGTTCCACATCGAGTGGTTGATGCCGCTGCTGCTCATTCTGTTCATGGCGATCATCGCACAGATCCAGAGCTACACGCTGGGCTACTTCTTCTTCCGGCTGACTTCCGACGTCGAGCGGCTGCCGTTCCCCTTCGCGCCTATCAACGCGCAGGGCGCGATGGCGCTGGCGGAATCCGGCGAGAAGAAACAAACGTGGAAATGGCGGGCGTTCTCCATCGGCGCCATCATCGGACTGGCATTCGCCACCCTGCAGGTCGGCATACCATTGGTCACCGGCGCACTGCTGACCAAGCCGATCACCATTATCCCGCTGCCATTCTATGATGCCACCACGGCAACGCAGAGCTTCCTGCCCGCCACGCCGACCGGCATCACCATCGACCTCGGCATCATGCTCTTCGGCATGGTTATGCCCTTCTGGGCGGTGATGGGGATGACGGCGGCGGTGCTGCTGACCTTCATCATGAATCCTCTTCTGTATAAATTCGGGGTGCTCTGGCGCTGGCAGCCGGGCATGGACACCATCAACACCTCGTTCTGCAACAGCGTCGATTTCTGGACCTGCTTCGGCATCGGCGTCACGCTCGGCGTGGCCATGATCGCCTTTTACCAGATGGGGCGCGACCTGCTGCGGCAGGCGCGGGAACGGCGCCGGATTCAGAAGGCGACCGCCAGCGGCGTGGCCAAACGCGAGAATATCTGGGGCACTCCGCCGTTCGGCCGCGGCGACTTTTCACCGTGGGTGGCGCTGCTGATGTATTTCGCCTGCGCGCTGATGGTGGTGGCGTTATGTTACTACCTGCTGATCATCTTCCCCGGACCGGGAGAAGTGAAGCCCGGGGCGAAGAACATCATCTGGTTCCTGCTCTTCTTTGCGCTGATTTATACACCGTTCTTCACTTACATCAACACGCGTCTGATGGCCATCAACGGCCAGCAGGTGGTGATCCCCATGCTGGCGCAAGGCGCGTTCCTGCTGTCCGGCTTCAAGGGCGTGGAGATCTGGCTGGCGCCGCTGCCGCTGGGGGAATCCTATGCCACCCAGGCGCAGTCCTTCCGCGTTACCGAGCTGACCGGCACCAATTTCTTCTCCTACATCAAGGCGAACCTGGTCATCGTGCCGCTGGCTTTCCTGTTGAGCCTGGTATTCTGGGCGTTCATCTGGCATGCCAGCGCCATCCCGTCGGAGAACTTCCCGTGGGCGCAGAAGATGTGGGACCTGCAGGCCAAGCAGACGGTGCTGAACTACTCCATGACGCTGCCAACCGGTGGATCGCAGCCGCTCTTCTTCCAGGCGCTGCAGCCCAACGTTGCCGGCGGCGGGCTGACGGGCGGGTTAGTAGTCGGTGGCGGTGCGCTGGCCTTCACCATTATCATGTTCAGCATCCTGTCGGTCTTTAACCTGCCGACCATGGCGGTGTATGGATTTATTACCGGGATCGGCGCCATGCCCCATGGGTTACTCTTCATTATTTTTGGCGCGCTCATCGGCCGCTTCTATTTCCAGAAACGGTACGGGCAGACGCAGTTCCTGCAGATGGCGCCGGTCATCGTCGCCGGCTACAGTACCGGTGTCGGTTTGATCGCGCTCATCGGCGTGGCATTCAACCTGATCATCAAGGCCATCTCGCCTGCGCCGTTCTAACGGCATAGTCTCTAAGCGCGCTTTACGTGAGGTAAGGAATGGAAGCAATAGGTAGACAGGTCAGACTGCCGATCGGGACGGCGATGCAGATCGCCATGCAGGGCATCAAAATCCGCCTGGGCCGCGCGCTGGTTACCATTTCCGGCGTCGTGCTGGGCATTGCCTTCCTGATGAACGTGCAGACCGGCTCGCACATCTCGACGGCGATGAAGAAGGAACAAGATGTGCGCATGAAGGTCGACATGATGGTGTCGCTGGTGAAGATGCAGATCGAAAATCCGAAACAGCAGCAGATCGCCGTCCTCGCGACCGGCGCCGTGTCGCAATATGAACGAGACACGCTAGCGAGTCTCCTGAAAAGCCAGTTCAAAATGCGCGTCTACGGCCTGCAGATGGCTAAAGTGCAACAGGTGCAGCTCGCTGACCTGACCACGGGGACCGACGCCGTGCTGGTCATCGGCAATGGGGCCAACTGCCCGCTGTCGGTGGCAGCGCTGACGGGCTCCATGCAGCAGCGCGTGATCCTGGATACCCGCGACGACCGCACCTTTGACGGCGCCGCGTATCGGGACGCGTCCGGGGTGCGGCGCGAGCTATTCTTCGGCAAACGGATGCAGGACGAGCAGAATAAACTGATGGAGCGCCAGCGACAGGCGAAATTTCGCAACCTGTGGATCGTCTCCATCTCGCTGCTGGTCACCATCATCGGCATCTCCAACGCCATGCTGATGTCGGTCACCGAGCGCTTCAAAGAGATCGGCACCATGAAATGCCTGGGCGCGCTGTCCGGCTTCATCCGCCAGATGTTCCTCATCGAGAGTGCGGTCATCGGCGTGGTCGGCTCATTTGTCGGCATCCTGATCGGGATTCTCTTCCCGCTCATCCTGTATAGCTTCGCCTACGGTGCGAAAAATGTGTTCACCGGCGTCGATTACAGTTATCTGGGAGTGATCAGCCTGGAATGCCTGCTGGCCGGCACCGTGCTGTCGATCATCGCCGCCATCTACCCGGCCACCATCGCCGCGCGCATGATTCCGGCGATGGCGCTGCGGACGAATGTGTAAGGGGAAGTGACTAGTGACTAGTGGTTAGTGACTAGTGCACTTGATAATGAACAACTGATCTGGGATGTGGAAACTGACCACGTCAGAAGAAGACTAGTCACTAGCCACTAGCCACTAGTCACTTTAGAGGACAACACATATGAGCGTTCCGACGCTGGATCTGAATGCATTGTTCGATATCGGCGGCTCCACCGGCCAGGGGGAGTATGTCATCCGCGCGGTGGATGTGAAGAAGGAGTTCCGCAACGGGGACAACGTGACTCACGCCCTGCGCGGCGCCACGCTGGACATCTTCCGCGGCGAATATATCTCGATCATGGGCCCGTCCGGCTCCGGGAAAACCACCTTCTTCAATGCCATCGGCGGTTTGTCCAAACCCACAACCGGGAAGGTCTATATCGATCAGGTGGACATCGCGCAGCTCGACCCCTACGAGTTGGCCTGGCTGCGCTGCCGCAAGGTCGGCTACATCTTCCAGGCCTTCAACCTTATCCAGGTGATGTCCTGCCTGGAGAACGTCACGCTGCCGATGGCCTTCGCGGGAGTGGACGGTGAAGACGCCCGCGACAAGGGAATGGATATCCTGAGGATGGTGGGCCTCGCGGACCGCGCGCTGCACAAGCCGGCGGAGATGTCCGGCGGCCAGCAGCAGCGCGTCGCCATCGCCCGCGCACTGGCGAACAGCCCGTCCATCCTGCTCGCCGACGAGCCGACCGCCAACCTGGACCTGCACACCGGCGAAGAGATCATTGAGCTCTTCGCGCGGCTGCGGGACGAGCTGGGGGTGACGATCGTGACCGCCACCCACGACCTGAAGATGCTGAAGATGTCCGACCGCATCGTGTGGATCGAAGACGGGTTGATCAAGCGCGTCTCCACCGCCGACGAAATGGACATCAAGCTGGAGGAGATTCATTAATGGCGAAAGCCAGCCAGCCGCAACGACCGTTGATCGCGGACCCCTTCGCGGTGATTCCCGTCCAGCCGGACGATGTAGACCAGCGCCGCGACAGCAGCGGCATGATCCACCTTCGACGGCGCGTTGAACCGAAGGGTTTCACGAAGAAAGTGGCCGATTTCCTGCGCTACGATTACGCGCGCAAGATCGAGCTGGATGAGAACGGAACCTTTTACTATAGCCAGGTCGACGGCGAAACGCCGTTGTCGGTATTTGTCGACAAACTGGCCGAGAAGCTGGATGTCGAGCGCAAGCAAGCCGAAGAAGCGGTCATCCTGTTCACGAAAAAGCTGATGACCATGAACATGATCGCGCTGAAAGTGCCGGAAAGCGCCCAGCAGCGATGAGCTCGATGAGGAGTTCAGATGAATCGGGATAATGCACTTATTCGCGTCTTCGATGTAACCCGGCGCTATCGCCTTGGCGAAGAGATCGTCTGGGCGCTGCAGGGGATTTCCCTCGATATCTACGAAGGCGAATACCTGTCCATCATGGGGCCGTCCGGCTCGGGGAAATCCACGCTGTTCAACATGATCGGCGCGCTCGACATCCCCACCACCGGCAAAATCGAGTTCATGAACGAGGACCTGTTCGCACTGCCTGAAGACAAGCAGGCGTGGATCCGCTGCAACAAGATCGGCTACATCTTCCAGTCCTACAACCTGGTGATGGTAATGACCGCGCTGGAAAACGTGGCGCTGCCGATGATTCTGCGCGGGGAGCCGAAGGCGCAGGCGCACGAGCGCGCAATGAAGATTCTGGAGAACGTCGGCCTCGGGCACCGCACCGATCACCTGCCGGCGCAGCTCTCCGGCGGCCAGATGCAGCGCGTCGCCATCGCCCGCGCGCTGGCCAACGACCCGACAGTGATTCTCGCCGACGAGCCCACCGGCAACCTGGACTCGAAAACCGGTGAAGAGATCATTGTGTTGTTGCAAAGACTGCAGCAGGAGCAAGGCGTGACGGTCATCACCGCCACCCACGACGTGAAGATGCTCAGCATCTCCGACCGCATCGCCTGGATCCGCGACGGCAAGCTCGAACGCCTGGAAGAGCGCGAAGACGTGAAGATCACCACCGGCGAGATGGCGCACGCCACAGAGTAATGGATCGCCTTAAGCCAAGCGGTGGAAGTGCGACTCTCAGTCTGGAAGGGTGCGAGAGCCCCGCCCGAGTATAGGTAGGCCTACCTAAATTCGGGCGGGGCTCTCGCACCCTTCCAGACTGAGAATCGCACTTCCACCGCTTTTCTGCAGCGAAAGAATTACAACTCGACCAGCCGCGTATCTGCCACGCCTTCGATTTTGCGGATCTTGTCCAGCACTTTGTCGGTCGGATGCTCATCCACTGCCAGCACCATCACCGCCTGGCCGCGCGCCTGGATGCGGCCGACCTGCATGCCGGCGATGTTGATGTCGTGCGCGCCGAGAATCTGGCCCACCGAGCCGATAATGCCCGGCTTGTCGGTGTGATAGGCGACGATGAACATGCCGTCCGGCGCCATCTCCACCCAGAAGTCATCCACGCGGGTAATGCGCGGGTTGTCGCGGCCGAACAGCGTGCCGGCGATGATGTGGCCGTCCGCTTCCGTGTTGACGCGCACGGTGACCAGCGTCGCGTAGCCGAACGCCTGGCAACTGCTGTTCTTCACCTCTTTGATCTCCACCCCGCGCTGCTGCGCCACGAAGCGCGCATTGACGAAGTTGATGCCGCCGCCGAGGATGGGGGTGAAAAGCCCCTGCAGCAGCGACAAGATCAGCGGGCTGGTATTCTCATTGGTGATGTCGCCGCAGTATTCCACTTCCACCGAGCGCACCGCGCCGTCGCTGAGCTGCCCGTGGAAGCGGCCGATCTTCTCCATCAGCGTCATGTAGGGCTGCAGCCGCGCCAGCAGCTCCGGCGCCAGCGCCGGCATGTTCACCGCGCTGCGGGCGGGAATGCCGTGGAAATAATCGCGAATCTGCTCCGCCACGTCCACCGCCACCTTCACCTGCGCCTCTTCGGTGGATGCGCCCAGGTGCGGGGTCAGCAGCAGGTTGTCGGTGGTCGCCGCCGCTTTCACCAGCGGATTATCGGCCGCCGGCGGCTCTTCGGTGTAGACGTCCACCGCCGCGCCGGCGATGACGCCCTTCAGCACCGCGTCCGCCAGCGCCGCCTCGTTCACCACGCCGCCGCGCGCGCAGTTGATCAATCGCGCGCTGGGCTTCATGGTGGCCAGCCGCTCGGTGTTGATCATGTCCGCGGTGTCTTTCGTCTTCGGCACGTGGATGGTGACGAAATCGGCGATCTTCAGCAGCTCATCCACGGAGACGAGCCGGATGCCCATGCTCGCGGCGTGCTCCTGGGTGACGAACGGGTCGTAGGCCACCACGTCCATCTCGAACCCCTGGCCACGCCGCGCCACCGCGCCGCCGATTTTGCCCAGGCCGATGACGCCCAGCGTCTTGCCGTAGAGCTCGGTGCCGGTGAAGCGCTTGCGGTCCCACTTGCCCAGCTTCATGGAGGCGTCAGCGGGGCAGACCTTGCGCGCCAGCGACAGCAGCAGCGCCCAGGTGTGCTCGGTGGCGGCCATGGTGTTGCCTTCCGGCGAGTTGAGGACGATGACGCCCTTCTGCGTGGCGGCCGGCACGTCGATGTTGTCCACACCCACGCCGGCGCGGCCGATCACCTTCAGCCGGTTCGCCCTGGCGAGCACATCGGCAGTCACCTTCGTCTGGCTGCGTACGATGAGGGCGTCGAAATCGCCAATGGCGGAAGCAAGCTCATCAGGGGTAAAGTCGGTTTTGACGACAACCTCAATATCGGCGTCGTCGAGCAGGGCACGGAGGCCGTCTTCGGAGACCGGGTCGCTGACAAGCACCCGGGCGGTCGCAACTGCAGTCATATGTCGATCCCCTTTCAAGGATACTGCGTACAATGCCCCGCCGCTCTTCAGGAATTCCACTGCGCGCGCGTTTCACCGAGGACGCACCCCGGCGGGTCTGGGCATTGGTGCTTATAGTACCAGTATTATACCATGAGAACCTGTGTAAGCAAGCGTGGTGTATTCAATAAGGACTGAAAAGATAAAAAAAGATTGAAATGATTTGAACTTCAAATCATTTCAATCTGTAAAATCTTTTCAATCATTTTTTAAAGCGAGCACCGCCTTATGTATCATGCCTTCACGCCTTCCACCTTTTTCAGCCGCGCTTCTAACTCGTCGATGCGTTTGCGCAGGCCCTCCATGCACTCGTGCACCGGGTCGGGCAGCATGTCGTGCGCCAGCGTGTCGATCTTCTTGCCATCCAGCCGCACCACTTCGGCGGGCACGCCCACGGCGGTGGCGTTCGCCGGCAGCGGGTGCAGCACCACCGCGTTGGAGCCCACCAGCGCGCCATCGCCGACGGTGAAGGAGCCGAGGACCTTCGCGCCCGCGCCCACCATCACGTTGTCGCCCAGCGTCGGGTGCCGCTTGCCCTTCTCCTTGCCGGTGCCGCCCAGCGTCACACCCTGGAAGAGGGTCACGTTGCGCCCGAGTTCCGCGGTCTCGCCGATGATCACGCCCATGCCGTGGTCGATGAACAGCCCCTCGCCGATCTTCGCCCCCGGGTGGATCTCGATGCCGGTGAGGAACCGCGCCAACTGCGAGACGAATCGCGCCGTCAGCGGCAGCCCCCAATTCCATAATTTATGCGAGATGCGGTGCCACCAGATGGCGTGCAGGCCGCTGTAGCAAAACAGCACCTCGGTGACGCTCCGCGCCGCCGGATCCCGCTCGAAAACCGCCTGAATGTCCCGCTTGATCTGCCCGAACATGACCATGCCTCCCGAAAAACTGCAATACCACCAACAACGTAATATTTGTCGTGAATTTAAGTATAGCTGCAGCGAGGCGGGGTGTCAACTATATCGGGTAATTCGAGCGCCTGCAAGGCTTGCTATAATAGGGAGGTAGGAGGCAATCGAATCTACGATCGCACCAATCGAATACTTACTTGTTCACAACGGCAATCAGATCGCCTTTACTCCCGGCCATCTCGATCTTCTCCTTGATCGCCTTGCCCCCATCGTCGCGGCAATCCGGTCCGACGCTATACAGCAGGTATTTCACGCCGTGTAACTGATAGTGAAGCGGTTCATTGATAATAAAGGGATCATCCGGGAGCTCCGGCAGATAAGCGGGTACCAGTTGTTTCAGGCTCGCAGGATATTTCCGATGCTCAATCTGGTATGCCCGAAGCGCCAGTGCTGTAACCAACAACCGTTCTCTGGTTAAATGACCGGTAAAAGTGCACGGCATGCCACGTAGAGCTTCGACCGTATCGGCCGGAAGGAGATCGTTGATGCCGGACGGAACACGCGGTAGCGGTTTTTGCTGACGATACGGCAGCCGCGCGTTCGCGATGGCTTGCTGATAATAATCCTGGTAGTGAGATAATTTCCGTGTCATGAATTCTGTGATTCTTTTAGCATCATCAATGGATTCTGTCGCCATATCCTTTTTCATGTGATGCTGGATCATCGTGATGAATGCCCAGCATTGTTCCTGAATGCTATCGGCGCAAGATATCTGGCGGGAGAAAATCTGCTCGAGCCGTGTGCTGATGCTGCGCGCCTCTTTCGCGTTAAGGTGATCGATATCATCCCAGAGGGATTTCAACGCAGTCGCCTCGATATTCCGGCCTATTCCGTAAAGATCAACTTGACCGGCTGACATGAGCTGGCTGCCGAATTCCATGTAGTCCAGCGTGCAGTTCGCCGCGGCAAACGCATCGCCATCGGCTCGCTTCACGTCACTTTCCATGCGAATCAGCAAGCTTAATCTGACGGCTTTCTTGAAGAGCGGCGTGCTTTCATCTCTGGTATATGTCCGCGGGGTTTGGAATTGATGGGTAAAACCGTGCCGCACCAGCGCCAGCGCCATCGCATTCCTGGCGAGTAATTTTTTCGCGGCCGGACCGGAGGTGCCTTTGCGGATTTGCTTTTCGTCGACTAGCGCCTTGCCGGCCTTCACGAAATCATCAAAGGCGTTCGGGGTGGGCGGCTTCTGCGCCGGCACGGCAATGGGTGGAGGGACCGGATTCTCCAACACTGTCTGCACCCAGATGCCGATCGCGGTGCTGTCGTCCCGGGCGGTGATAATAAACAGCGATACGGCAGCCAATGCCGCGAGGCTAGCAAGCACTACGACGGTTCTGGTCCAAAAGATACGAGAGTGAGCCCGCTCTGTCATGGATATTCCTCCTGAAATGGATTCCATGCGCGATTCCACTCAAGTATAACAGGCGTTCGCTAAATGATCAAGCGCTTATTCGCCATAGCTGGCCGTCACCACCGTATGCAATCCCCCGCGCACGTTGAAATCACCCGTCACCGTGATGCGCCGCGGGCGGCAGGCGGCCATCAGGTCATCGAGAATCTGGTTGATCACGGCTTCGTGAAAGGCGCCTTCGTCGCGGAAGGACCAGAAGTAGAGCTTCAACGCCTTCAATTCCAGGCACAGATCGCCCGGTACGTAGTTGATGCTGATGACGGCGAAATCCGGCTGCCCGGTGCGCGGGCACAGGCAGGTGAACTCCGGACAGGTGATGTCGATAGTATAATCGCGCTCCGGGTTCGGGTTCGGAAAGGTTTCCAGCTCTTTTCCTGGCAGGGTCGGCATAGGTTCTCCTTATCGTCGGGGCTTATTATACCCGCAGGAGAGGCCTTCATCAATCCATACAGCTAATTCATGCTCCTGCTCATGCTCAAATACGAATGCCGGTAGGGGCGATTGGTAATCGCCCGAGGATATTTGCCCATTCCCGGATCGTGCACGAAACGTGGGGCGATTGCCAATCGCCCCTACCGGCACCCGTATTTGAGCGTGAGCATGAATCATTATTACTCTTCCGGCGGTCGCATCCCCTCGTAATACCCCTCCCGAATATCCTGCAGGTACGCGTCCACGATCTCCGAATCCACGTCAGCGGTGGTGAGCACATGGCGGACGAAGGCCAGGCTGGCTTCCAGCTCCACGTGCACTACGTCGCTGATGCCCATCGCGAAGTAGAGCGCCGTCTCGCTTTCGGAATGCGAGCGCAGCAGCAGGCGCATCTTCGGGCAGAGCTGCCGCAGGTGCAGCGCGATGGTGCGCACGTCGTCGCTGCGCGGCACGGCAATCACCCCCAGTGCGAAATGCCCGGCGCCGGCGCGCGCCAGCAGCCGTGGGTTGGCGGCGTCGCCGTAAATCGCGTGGATGCCGCGCGCCTGCAGCGATTGCACCGTGCGGCGGTCGATGTCGATGACCATGAACGGCACGCGGAAGGTGTCCAGCGCCTGTCCGATGGTATGCCCCACGCGCCCATATCCGCAGAGCAGTATCGACGGCAGCGATCCCGGAGCGGTCGGCGCCGGCTCGTCTTCCGGATAGCCGGTCATCCCGGCCCGCGCCAGTTGGCGATACAGCCAGCGCGACGCCGGCTGCAGCACCGGGTTGAGCGCCATCGAGATGATGGCGATGGCCAGCACCACGGCGTTCAATTGCGGAGGCAGCACGTTGATGCGCTGCGCCTCGCGCGCGATGATGAAGGAGAACTCGCCGATCTGCGCCAGGCTGACGCCGGTGATCAACGCAGCATACGGATGCTGCCCCGCCGCGCGCAGCAGGCCGTAGACCAGCAGACTTTTGCCGATGATGGCGACGACCAGCAGCAGCACGACCAGCGGCCACACCGCCAGCAGCGCCGCCGGGCTGAGCAACATGCCCAGCGAGATGAAGAAGAGCAGGCCGAACAGGTCGCGCAGCGGGATGATCTCTGACAGCACGGCCTGGCTGAAGATCGACTCGCTGACGATCAATCCTGCCAGGAAGGCGCCCAGCGCCAGCGACAGCCCCGCCAGTGCGCTTAAAATGGCGCTGCCCAGCGAGATGGCCAGTACGGTGAAGAGGAAGATCTCGCGCGAGCCGGTGGACGAAGCCCATACCAGGATGCGCGGCACCAGCCAGCGCGCGAAGACGATGATGATCAGCAAGAACACCACTGCCTTCAGTAGGCTCAACGCCAGTGCGGCATAGGAGCCGGCATCGCTGAAGAATGGCAGCGTGCTGATCAGCACCACCGCCAGCAGGTCCTGCAGCAGCGAGATACCCAGCGCCGTGCGCCCATACGCGGTGTGAAAGGCATCTTCCTCGCTCAACAGCCGTACCAGCACTACCGAGCTGCACAGCGCCACCGCGTACCCCATCACCAGTCCGGCGGCGGGTGGGAAACCGAACAGGATGGTCACGGTGAAACCGAGCAGGATCGCCAGCAGCGTATGACCGAGGCCGGCGATGAGCACGGCGCTGCGCATCTCCAACAATTGCCGCAAGGATAACTGCACGCCGAGCGCGAACATCAACAGCACCACGCCGACTTCGGCGAGGAAGCGGATGTTGGCCTGGTTGCGCACCAGCCCCAACCCGAACGGCCCGATCACCAGTCCGGCCACCAGGTAGCCGAGCAGCGGGCTCAAGCGGACGCGGTGCGCGAGGAGGGCGAACACCAGACCGGCGATGAAGATGATCGCCGTATCCAGCAGCAAGCGATTGATTTCAACCGGGAAGGGTGCCGCCATTTGCGCCCCCAGTATAGGTCGAGGCGCGGCCGCTCAGCGTTAAGGTAGCCGCCCAACAATGATGAAGGGAGAAGAAGTGCCCAAGCCATCATATCTCGAAGTGGCCGTTGCCGCCGCGCGCCGGGCGGGCGAGATTCAGCTCGCCGGCCTGCAGCATCAGATCACAGTGTGCTCTTCCAGCGCGCATGATGTGAAATTGCAGATCGATCTCGAGTGCGAGAAGGCCATCCGCGGCATCATTCGCCACGCCTTCCCCGATCACGCGGTGCTGGCCGAGGAGGGTGGGGGAGCGATTGCCCCGGACGGACCCACCTGGATCGTCGATCCGCTCGACGGCTCGGTCAATTATTCTCGGCGCATCCCCTTCTTCTGCACCAGCATTGCCGTGCAGGAGGCGGGTGAAGATGTACTCGGTGTGATTTACACCCCGATCTTCGACGAGCTATACGTGGCCGAAAAGGGCAAGGGCGCCTTCCTCAACGACGTGCGCATCCATGTCAGCGACGTCGACAAGCTGTCGGATGCTATCATTGCCGTCGGCTGCGGGAAATCGGAATCCGCCGTCCTCCCCTCGGTCGAGATGATTAACAGCCTGGCTGTCACCGCGCGCAAAATACGCATCCTCGGCGCCGCCGCGCTGGATATCGCCTATGTCGCTGTCGGTCGTCTGGATGGGTATTTCGAATGCGGCCTGCGCACCTGGGACATCGCCGCCGCCACGCTGCTCCTCCGCGAAGTCGGCGGCCGCGCCCGGATTGCCCCCGCCGGCGAATACGCCTGGGACGTGCGGGTCGATAACGGAAAAGTCTGGTAGACCACTGTCAAGCCTCACATGACATGCCTGCTCACTTAGCCGGGAGAGAAATCATCTCTCCCCCGGCGAGAAAGAGGTGTGAAGATTCGCTGCATGTGGTATAGATAACACAATTCTGGTCTTCCCCCCAGGACCCGCATCGAGGTTATCCCATGTTTCGCAACATCTATCTTGCCTTTATTGTACCTGTATTACTGATTATCGCTTTCTTGTCATTCGTGCCGTGGCTGTCTCAGCAGGCTGCGGGGCACCGAGTTTCCATCGTGACGAAGGTTCGCGCGAATGAGGAGACCACAGCGCCCGCGGAGACGACCACGACCGAAACGGCGCAACCGGCAACCGGCACGGACACATCGACCGCCGACACGCCCGCGAATACGTCGAACGTGGCGGCATCGGATGAAAAGAGCGAATCGACCACCACCGAAACGGCTGATGCCGGCGATACGGCGAAAACGCCGCCGGATAAAACCACCGTCATGCTCGGTGGCGGGCCGCAGGACGTGAAGCTGACCCCGGAAGAGCAGCGCTTCGTGGACCTGACCAACAAGGAGCGGAAGGATCGTGGCCTGAACGAATTGATCGTAGCCCCGCTGCTGGTCACCACCGCGCGGGCGAAGAGCCAGGAGATGCACGATAAAAACTACTGGGGCCACGAAGAGCCGGGTAAAAAGAACAGCACCGCCATGTACCGCGTGCTCGCCGCGTTGAAGGAGCAGCCGAAATACATGGTCGTGGGCGAGAACCTGTATTACTGCAGCCAGGTGCTGGTCGACTCCGGCCACACGGCGCTGATGAACAGCCCGACCCACCGGAAGAACATCCTTAACCCGGACTACAAATACATCGGCATCGGCGCCTACATCTCCAAGGACGGGAAATTCTGGGTGACGGAGCACTTTTTAAAGATCGATTACTAGTAGGGAACGCCCTCCGTGGCGTTCCTGTTCACACAATTACACCCGTTCACGACATACGGTACCAGGAACGCCACGGAGGGCGTTCCCTACCAATATAAAGCGGGCGGCTGATCATCAGCCGCCCGCTTTTCAGTTTACCATCAAAAGCTCGCTTACTTCGGCGCGTATTCTTTCGCGTTGACTTCCGAGGAGAGCAGCACCTGCTGGTCGGGGAGGACGGCTTCCATGTCGGTGACGTTCAGATTCTCGTCGCCGAGGGGCAGCGCGACCTGGCCGCGGGCAAGGACGGACTTCACAAAGCCCATCATGATCTCGAAGCCCTTGTAGGCCTGCTCGAGGTTGCACGGATGGTCCTTGGTGCCGTCCAGGTATTCGGCCATGTCCTGGATGTAGGGCGGCATGTCCAGATCGTAGTTCATGGCGCCTTCGCCGCTCCAGGAGCCGGATTTCGTCACCGCGCGCCAGCCGCCGCGGGTCAGCACTTCGGCGAAGCCGTCGGTGCCCTGCGCGCCGATGCGGCACTTGCCCCACCAGTAATCGACCTCGGGTTGGTCGGGCGCGCCCGCGCCGGTCTCGATGATGCCGCGCACGCCGTTGGCGAACTGAATGAGGCCGGCGATGTAGTCCGGAGAGGCGTGGATATCGCTGAACTTGCCCTTGCCGGCCGCCTGCGCCATCACCCACTCGGCGTCGGCGTTGCCGTTGTACCAGCGCGCATAATCGATCATGTGGGTGATCATGTGCATCATCCAGCCGGTGGAGGTGGCATACACGGTGTGGATGCGGCCCAGCGCGCCGCTGTCGATGATCTCTTTCACCTTCGCGTAGTGCACGCCGTAGCGATGCTGGTGGCTGACCACCGCCTTCACGCCGCTGCTGCGCACCAGGTCCATGATCTTCTTCGCTTCGATGGTGGTAAGGGCGACGGGCTTCTCGAAGGCGATCAGCTTGGCGCCGTTGTCCACGCCGATCTTCACCATGTCATACCGCAGGTTGGGCATGGTGGCGAAGCAGAACACATCCGGCTTCAGCTCTTTCGTCAGCGCGGCGGCGTCGGTGCTGATCTTCGGGTTGCCCAGCTCAGCGGCGGAGGCTTCCAGGCGGGCGGTGTCGATGTCGCAGATGCCGACGACTTCGAAGCGCGGGTTGGCGTGGAACGCGGTCGCGTGATGCTTGCCGCGCTTGCCCATGCCCACGACAACGACCTTATACACGTTATCACTCATGGCAATTCACCTATCAATAGAGAATGGGAAGAAAGGGCGAGTCTCCTCGCCCTTTCATCGTATCAATTATGTGCGAAGCGGGCTTAGGCCTTCTTGCACCACTCGAGGACTTTTTCGATCGTGTAATCGATCTCGTCCTGGGTGAGCTCGGGGAACATCGGCAGCGACACGCAGTTGGCGGCATTCCACTCGGAGTTGGTCTGCGGGCCGACGATGCGGGCCTCTTTGCCCCACGGGAAGTTTTCCTGCTCATGGATGGCGATGGGGTAGTGCTGCTTGGCATCCACGCCCGCGTCATTGAGGAACTTCGAGAACTCGTCGCGCTTGCCGTTGAGGGTCTCCACCACATACAGGTGGAACACGTGGCGGTAGCCCGGCATCTCGTAGGGCAGCTGCAGCTTGTCGGTCACGCCGGCCAGCGCTTTGCTGTACATGCCGGCGATCTCGCGACGGCGATCCGACCACGCGGTGATGTATTTCAGCTTGACGCTGAGGAACGCCGCGTGCAGGTCGTCCAGGCGGCTGTTGAAGCCGTAGGAGTGGACCGAGCGCTTGGTGGAACCATGGTTGCGCAGGCGCTTCACGCCGGCCAGGATGTCGTCGCGATTGGTGGCGATGGCGCCGCCGTCGCCGTAAGTGCCCATGTTCTTCTGGATGATGAAGCTGGTGGACACCGCGTCGGACAGCTCGCCGATCTTGAAGGTGGCGCCGGCCGCGTCGATGGCCTGCGCGCAGTCCTCGATCACCAGCAGGTTGTGCTTCTTCGCGATGGCGTTGATCTTATCCATCTCCGCGCACTGCCCATACAGGTGCACCGGGAAGATGGCTTTCGTCTTCGGAGTGATGGCTTCTTCGATCTTGGCGGGGTCGATGTTCTTCGTGCGCGGGTCGGAATCGACGAAGACCGCGGTGGCGCCGGCGATCCAGATCGCTTCGGCGGTGGCGAAGAAGGTATTGGTGGTGGTGATGCACTCATCACCAGGGCCGATGCCCAACGCCAGCAGCGGCAGCCACAAGCCGTCCGTGCCCGAGTTGATGCCCACGGCATACTTGGTGCCGAAATAGGTGGCCAGCTCCTTCTCGAAGCGGGTGAGGGCGGGGCCCATCACATACTGGCCGGACATCATCACATCTTCATACGCTTTATCAAGTTCAGCTTTCAGGTTCAGATACTGGCGCACGTGGCCGTAAAAGCTGACCTCCATCTTGACCGACATGATTTTACACTCCTCTCGTGAAATAGGTCGCCCGTGATCACGGGACGACGAAAAATGGGGTCGAATGCTCCCGATTCATTGCAGGCGCTGTCAAGTCCGTTTTCCCGACATTTGACCGGTGCATATTATAAGAGTATTAGGGAATTTTTACAAATCCATAATTGTATTCAGCGGTTGACGGCAGAACGCGGCCTTAATCTGCCCGGGGAACTGTCTCGGCGAGGCAAAAGGAACGGCGCCAGAAATATGAAAAATGGGAGTCATGAGATAAATGGGTGATCCCATTCTTCCCATGACTCCCATTCTTCCCATTCATCCTTTTACCGCGTAATCGTCACCTTCTGCAGCCCGCGCGGCTTGTCCGGGTCGTACCCTTTCAACACCGACAGCGCGTGGGCAAAAATCTGGCCGGCGGCGATGGAGGTGAAGGGGCTGATCACTTCGGGCACATCCCGATCGGGAATCACCGGGAAGGAGACGTCGGCGGCGGCCAGCGCATCCGGCGAGTTGCCGATCACCACGGCTTCCGCGCCGCGGGATTGCGTATTCGCAATCACCGACATCACCGACGGCAGCGTGACGCCGCGATTGGCGAAGGCGATGACCGGATAGCCTTCCTCGATGATGGCGATGGGGCCGTGCACGAAATCCGGCGAGGCGAAAGGCTGCGCGCGAACATTGGAGGTTTCGCGCAACTTCAGCGCCAGCTCATATGCGGTCGCCAGGTTGTAACCCCGTCCCAGCACCACGCACTCGCGCAGGTAGCGGAAGCGCTCCATCTTATTCTGGATCTGCTGCTCGTGGCCCAGCACGTCGGCCACCAGCGACGGCAACTGCTCCACCTGGCCGCGCAGCTCCGCGCTGCGGCTGATGGCGGCGGCGAGGATGAGCAGCGCGCCCATCGAGCTGCTGAAGGTCTTCGTGGCCGCCACCGCCAGCTCCGGCTTCGCGTGCAGCTCAATGGTATGCTGCGCCACCTCCGTGATCGGCGCGTTGCCGACATTGGTGATGGCCAGCGTGTCCGCGCCCGCCGCGTTGGCCTGCTCCAGCACGGAGATGACGTCCGCCGCCTCGCCGGACTGCGAGATGCCGATGATCAGCGATCCCTCCACGTTGACCTGCGCCTTGTAGATGCTGGAGATCGACGGCGCCGCCAGCCCGGTGGGGATGTGCGTCATGGTTTCGAACAGATACTTGCCGTACAGCGCCACGTGGTCCGACGTGCCGCGCGCGGCGATGAAGATGAAGCGCGGGGGATGCTCCGCCCAGCGCTCCGCCAGCGTCCACACGCGTTTCAACTCTTTCGTAATCAAACGATCCAGGGCAGACGGTTCTTCGCGAATCTCCGCGATCATTAACTCGCCTGGCACATGATGGTCCATAGAAAACACCTCGATTCTATCAACCGGCCATTCGGCCGCTATTATTACCAATTCTCAATAGGTATGGTGCATACCTGCCGGCGCCGCATTCTTCGTTGTTAAACCAATGGTGCTTGATTCACCCCTGCACCATATGCGTCCCTGCAGAGGGACGCCCGGCTGTACAGCCCTGCAGCACCGATTTCTAATCGGCGCGAACACTCACCCCTCGCCCCTTCCCCCTCGCCCCTTTGGGCGGAGAGGATACCCCCAAATGCCCGTACGAACGGTGCGACATCTTTGCTAAAAAAATATAACAAAAAGTGGCACTGCCTGTTGTGAAAAACCGGCAAAGCTGTGCGGCGAGACCATCGGTGGAGTTATCTCGCTCTCCGGGACGGGGACGGTGGTGGCGGAGGGATCACCACATGAAGAGCGTTGTCGCACATCTCACGATCCTGATCGGATTTATATTGGCAGTTGGAATGGTGAGCCAAGCCGGCGCGGCCGAGAAGTTGCAGTCGCCGTCGGAATCCCTGGCCGGGTTGAAGCCCGGCAACGCGATTGGCACGGCCACGGAACGGTATGGTTCATACGACATCGTCCTGCCGGGCTTTACTGAATTCTATGCGGGCGGCAGCCGTGGCACGAACGCGTATAACTGGACGATCGGCTCCACCTATGGCGAGCGGGCATTGAGCTTGGAATCCACCTATGGCAGCAAGACCATCCACGTGGTGATGGTGGATCGCTATCCCGGGCTGGGCACGTCGCGCGGCCTGCAGGTCTTCATGCCGGAAGACGCCGTCGGGCAGATCTACGGCATGCCGGATTTCGCCTTCGAATGGACCGTGCTCGATCCATCGGTGATCGAGTTGTTTTACATCGATGAGGGGCTGATCGTCGTCCTGAGTCAAATGCCCGGGCGGCCGAACTGGACGGTGACCAAGCTGATTCTCACCTATCCGGACTATCTGAACAATGCGGTGGCCATGCGCGAGCGTCAGGGGCTGGCCAGCCACGATGTTCAGGACATTACGCGAATGTATCGGGTCTGGTCACGCATGGCACAGCCATCGGAATAACGCCAGCCCAGTAGAACGAGGAGGACATATGACATTACAGCAGCGCGTTGTAACAGGAGTATTGACAGTCGTGCTGGGTCTGGGCGGGCTGTGCGCCGATAAGCTGACACCGCCGCCCGAAAGCCTGAACGGACTGCGGCCCGGCACGTTGACCATCGATGACTTGCAAAAGAAATATGGCAAGCCCGACGTGACGAATGATGGAGGGCTGCTCGGACTGTACGGCGGCGCGGAGCAGAGCAATCTCTATGGCTGGTTCATGGTGGAGAACCCGCAGTATACCGTGCCCGACCTGGCGGTGGAAACCGCCAAGGACAGCAACCGCGTCGACCTGGTGATGGCCATCGGCTATGATGGGTTGAAGACGGAGAAGGGGATCGCCTGCTTCCAGTCGGAAGCGGATCTGATCAAAGCCTATGGCGCGCCCGACTTTGCTTTCGCGGTGCCCATGCAGGGTTTCGTCCTGCGCGAGCTCTACTACGTCAAACTCGGCATCTCCTTCGACGTGGCGCCGATGGATGCCGGCGGCGATCGCGCGGTGGCGGCCATTTACGTCACCTATCCCGAATACCTGCAGAGCGCCATCCAGATCCGCCAGAAATATATCGGCCAGGGCGTCGGCAAGGACGTCACGAATGAATATAAAGGCGTGACCAACACCTAATGCGCCATGAAGACACGCAAGGTTCAACGCCGGGTGGAACAGGACGTCCCGCCCGGCGTTGAACAGCTCTGGGAGCGCGGACCACGAGCAGCCAGGATGGATGATCCTCTGAGTCCGCGCGAGTCGCTTGGACTGTCTCCGTCATGAATGAGAAATTGGATCAATATGACCCTGTTTCCCATCCTCCCATCTATCCCATCTCATTTTTCCCATTCCCTCCCATTTTTCCCATCCCCCTCGCCAATGGACCAGCCCACCGAGCCAATCCTCTCCAGCCCAAGCTTCGCAGGCTCGCATGTCCCCGCCCTGTCCTGCCCTGTCCCTGTATTGCGAGGAAGCCTGCCAAAAAATAACAATCGCACGACTCAGGCTGGCTCAAACTCTTACTCTTTCTCTTTCTCTTTCTCCCCATCATACAGAGGAAGACGACGGAAAAAAACGAATAGAGTTGTCATAACACTATCCGTCTCTTCCCATAATAAGGAGGTTTCCCGAAATGGACATCCCACGCATCTTCAACATCACCGAAAGTGCGCACCGCATCCATAACCCGTTCACCCCCGAAAAGCTCGCCACCCTCGGCGCGGCGCTGCGTCTGGCAACGGGCGCCCGCGTGCTCGACCTCGGCAGCGGCTCGGGCGAGATGCTCTGCACCTGGGCGCGCGATTACGGCATCACCGGCGCCGGCATCGACCTAAGTCAATTGTTCACCGAGCAGGCGCAACGCCGCGCGGAAGAGCTCGGTGTCGCCGACCGCGTCACCTTTATCCACGGCGATGCCGCCGGCTACGTCGCGGACGACAAGGTCGATGTGGCCGCCTGCCTCGGCGCCACCTGGATCGGCGGCGGCGTCGCCGGCACCATCGAATTGCTGGCGCAAAGCCTCCGCCCCGGCGGGATTCTCCTCATCGGCGAGCCCTACTGGCGCCAGCTCCCGCCGACGGAAGAGGTGGCCCGCGGGTGCCAGGCCCATGCCATCGCCGACTTTCTCATCCTGCCGGAGCTCCTCGCCTCCTTCGGTCGCCTGGGCTACGACGTTGTGGAAATGGTGCTGGCCGACCAGGACGGCTGGGACCGCTACGAGGCGGCCAAATGGCTCACCATGCGCCGTTGGCTCCAGGCGAACCCCGGCGACGAACTCGCGACCGAGGTGCGCGCCCAACTGACCGCGGAACCCGAGCGCTACGCCGCGTATACGCGTGAATACCTGGGGTGGGGCGTGTTCGTACTGATGGCGCGGTGAGGCGTTGTATGACGGATGCCGAATTTCTCGCAAACAGGCGCCGTTCTGTGTTCGGTTGCGGCAACCGGGTGATGGTCAACGATTGCGCTGCACATAAGGTGGTGGCTCGCTGTGATATGAAATTAATAACACTTTGCTGAACAGCTGTTCAGCAAAGTGTTATTCGGTAAAGTCTCACCGAATTAACAACGAAATAATGACTTTTGATTGCTGTTCCCACTAATCACCATTAGATGGCAGAAGTCGAAAGCTAGTCTTGCTATTTATCGTTTTTGCCAGTTCACGATACAGGCGTTGTTCTTCAATATCTAAAGCAGAAAGTATAAGTTGTCCAGGAATCGGATTTTGTTGAGCCAACCAGAAACAGTAATCGTCTTCTCGTGAAGATATTAAGATCTTAATGCCTTTCCGAGATAATTTGGAAAACAGAGATGCTTCTTCTACACCATTTTTTGCGAGTATATCAATTCTGTCACACCAATCGCATGCAAAAAGGTAGAATTGTTCTTTAATTGCTTCTGCTAACCGTTCTTGTACTGGAGATAATTCACATTGTATATTCTGTTGATCACTTTCAGCAATTGTGTGATCAATAGATTGAATATCATCTATTCGAGAAAAGCTCACACCACATACAAAAACTGTACCATGGGGCTTCCTATCGCTAAATTTACCTCCTGAGCCAGCGCTTACTCGCCAAATGTCGACGGCTAATTCAGGAAATTGCAAGTAAAGTAATAAAGAAATTAATATAAAAGGCTTAGGTCCTAAAGGCGCAAGTATAATTCGGTGGTTATCTGATAATTCAATACACAAATACGATAGCATATTATTAACTGCCATTAGATCATCCATAGGATACTGGAATACTCTATCTTCGCTAAGAAGATCTAAAAGTTCACTGTTATTTTGTATTACTCTATCTGTAAATTCTTGATAAAGTGCAGGATTTGTATAAAATGCGTATGTTTCAGCAGCTTCTACATATTCATACAATCCAAGCGCTCGTTCACGAACATATCCGAGTCCAATAATTAAGGCAGTGCTTTTTGATGGGAGTTGTGGTCTACAGAATCCTGGAATAGGCCCCATAACTTTATTGGGGGTAGGAGTTTCTGGTTCTGCAAATTCTGCAGGAGTATAAGAGAAGAAAATATTCACCTCCTTCGGTCCTGATTCAATTGCTGGCATTATAGAGATGATTGCAGCATACCATACTCGCGTCATAGATGAATAATCGACTATAATCGATATATTATCTTGTTCAATAGATAGAATCTCTTGTAATATTAATTGAATCACGTCGTCACTGTCACCATCTGCTTCATGTGATTTATAACCGAGTCGCATGAATTCTTTATCATTCTCGATTCGACTAACAGTAATTCTGTCTTTGAATCCTAACACATATCGCTTTTGAATTTCACAATCAGAAAGTAGATTTGGTAAGAACGTGCATCGGGTTTCATAACCTGATGCTGCAATAATTGCATCTATATGCTTAACATCACGAAGTTGCTCAAGCGTAACTTGTGACATTCCTGTCATTCTCATTGTTGCTCCTCCAATGATAATGAAGCTTGACCAGGAGTTTCCCACTCCTTAACAATTGGGAGTGTGGTTTTTAAGCAATTGCTTAGCTTAACCTCATTATTTAACCGGAGTGGCAGACGCCACAACATCGACAAAATATACGCTAGACGAAATCGTTTCCCAGTCAACTCATAATCTCCGACATCATCGTCAGGATTAACATGTATAATCGCACCATGATAGGCAGCAGTGTTCAACATGGTAGTGACAGATTGCGGTGTCCAGTCACTATCAACAATAAATGTACCTACAGGATCAAACGGAAAATCAACACTATAGATTCGATCTTCAAAATATTTTCCAATCGATTCTATTAACGAATACAAGTGAATAGACTTACCCATCTCGTTTTGGATTAGCACCTTTGGTAGTGATTTTATTAGAGCAACATATGCCTTTGCAGATTGTTGGAGAACTTTTGCTTGTACTCTTGTGGGAATAGTTTTTATCTTTTCCTTTCCAACAGAAGCTTCAGTTATCATATCATCAATTATCTTGATCAATCTTCTTGGATTACCATCGCATATATCGTAAATTGCTTCAACGCCAGAATACACAGTCGGTCGTTTTCGAGACCGTCCAGAAATACGGCCATCTCTATGCTTCATGAATTCGTTACGGAGAATTACTGTTGGTTTGATTTTTCTGAGAATAGAATCGCGCTTTGTCTGGTCTGCGGTAGTTGGGTTATCTGGTGGTATTCCTTTGCTCTCGAGCAATCGTCTTAATGAACTATCCCACTCGGCAGCCTCTCGAATAATATCCCATTCTTCAGAGCCTTCTTCATACGGTATTTGTTCGGAGTCTTCGTTAAGTTGAACATATGGTGATCTACCAAGCACATCAGCAGGTTTTTTGTTAATAATACCATGGCGATTTAGTAAGGCTCCAACAAGCTCATTACTAAATATAAAGAATTTTGCTTTATTTTCTTTGTGTGGCCAAAGGCGTATGATATCATAATCATTGTTCAAGCTTGCCTTTGTGTTTTCTAGAAAACCTGGGAAAGGGCAAGTACTAAGTTTGAAAAGAAACCTTTCATCAGTACTTCGCAATTTTGTTGCAAGATCCTGTTGAAGCCACTCAGGTGCTAATTCCAATTCATCAAAGCACAAAGCCCATTTCCTTAAATTGTCTTGCGGGAATATCGTGTCGAATGCTAGGCAAGACGTCCGAATATTCGCAAAATAGTCCATGAAAAAATATTCAGGTAAATCGATAGACTCTTCAATAGTAGTCTTTGATTGCATGATACGGTTAGCTATACGTATTGTATCACTAAATCTTGCTTGAACCGCAAGGCGGATTGCAGTAAGGCGTGGGATAGTCGGTGGGAGTAACCAGTAAGAAACTAACAGCTGACATAATTCTTCCTCAGCATTTTTACTCCAAATATTCTGAAGTTCAAACTTAATTCTATCTTCCATTGTTGTTACGAGTGCATCAAGAATATTCAATGTTACTAACGAGATTGATAGCTGGTGTCTGAATGTCGGATAGCGTTCTAGTTGTTCTTCGCAGTATTTAATTTGTTCATCCCAATGTACATCAGTCGGTATATAAACAGCACAAAATGGTAGTACTGAATTCAAACGAATTGCTATTTGGTTATCCCATGTATTTAAAGCTCTTTGCGTAAGCATTTTCATCATCGTAGTTTTACCGCTACCTCTTGGGCCAAGTAAAACAACATGATTATTACCAGTTAGTTGATAGAAGAATTCGTTTGGTACAAATCTTTGAGCGACTTCTTCTGGTTTCATGTTCCTCGCATTAAATGACGAGGCATCACTAAGTATACTTCCCATATTACCCACCTCCCCTGACGGATTTGCCAATTAACTGTATCTCATCAGGTGAATCAGGATCGACTAAAACTTGGAGACCATAACCATCCAACAGCAAACGGCGAAATTTTATAGCATCTGATGGAACCATGTATTGAAGTTCTGGAAAAGTTTCAACTATATTTGACCAGTCCTCCGAATGACTTCCGCGATCCATGAACCATGAGGCAATATTACCAGCAACTTCATGCGTTAACTTTCTACAACCGAATCCTGCTGGAGATGGAAATCCAGCGGACTTATCACAAGTGATTTCCCAACCGTCACGGCAATGTATTTTAAACTCCCATGATTTGATTTGTCCAAGGCGAGTGCAGCCAGCCACCTGTGAATCATTCAGTGTAATGATGTGGAATAAATTCTTTGTATTTGAGGCTGCGCCAGTATCATTTCGATTCATTGATGCTAACCCGGATTATTCATGAAGGAGCCGACTGCTCCTCTTTTGCCTGCCGACACGCCGCCTGTGGGCTGATTTCCCTCTGCCGCTGGCACTGCTCGCCGCGGTCCTGCGCCCCGATCTGCCGGATTT
>Ga0172369_10001711_pt1 | contig 31357 bp, 25 predicted proteins | sample LakKiv25m_FD_114539 | JGI IMG/M metagenome (GOLD analysis project Ga0172369, IMG submission 114539) | Freshwater microbial communities from Kabuno Bay, South-Kivu, Congo - kab_022012_11.25m | ecosystem: Environmental > Aquatic > Freshwater > Lake | place: Democratic Republic of the Congo... | reverse complement strand
GTCATAAGCTAGGGTACTTTCTTGGCTTTTAACTTCTAAATCTTTTTGCCATGGCATATAACCATCTTTTTCTGCTTTTACTGTATAGTAATTTGGATGCAAGTTATTTAAACGCAAAGGCCTAGTGTTTGCTAATTTTTGGTTATTTAAATATAAACTAGCATCGGCTGGTATGGTATCTAAAAATAAAACGCCTACTTGTTCAATTTTTCCTTTTTGAAAATTATATCTGTAGCCGTTAGTATAAAGTACAATGATTGGCGAAATAATAAAAAACGCTAAAATAAATACTGAATAGATGATTCGGCGCATGTTTAGTGTCATAAGTACATTTGTCTTTTAGTGTTTATTATGATAGAATTTTAGTGTTATTTGATGTCACTTTAAGCTTAATGGGTGACAAATTTACTCTTATATACTTAACTATGTCTCAATTTATTATCCAGGGAGGAGCAAAATTAAAAGGTGATGTTTTGGTGAATGGAATGAAAAACGCCGCCACTCCTATTATTGCCGCAACTTTACTTACTAGCGAAGTGTGTATTATCGATAATGTTCCAAGAATTTCCGATGTTGAAAAGATGCTAGAGATTTTAAAGAGTTTGGGCGCAAAAGTCAATTGGTTAGATGAACATAAACTTTCTATTCAATGCGATCAAGTTGGTTTGGCCAGTTTAGATAAAAAAATGGTTAAAAGCATGCGTTCATCAGTTTTGCTTTTAGCTCCTTTGTTATCCCGTTTTAAAGAAGCAGTTGTGCCAGAACCAGGTGGTTGTATTATTGGCAATCGCCCATTAGATACACATTTTTTTATTTTAGAGAAACTTGGCGCTAGTATTAAGCAAGAGCAAGGTTTTTATCACATCAGCGCTCTTAATCTAACTGGGACTAACATCATTTTACCAGAAATGTCAGTAACTGCAACTGAAAATGGTTTAATGGCGGCCGTATTAGCCTATGGCGATACAAAAATTTCCTTAGCTGCTGCAGAACCACATGTTCAGGATTTATGTAATTTTTTAGTTAAGATGGGTGCAGAAATTGAAGGTATTGGCACTCATACATTAAAGATTAAAGGAGTTAAAGAATTGCACGGCACTGAATATACAATTATTCCAGATCAGATAGAAATTGGCACCTTTGCTGTGGCGGCAGCGGCCACTCACGGCGAAATTTCAATTCATCCGGTAGTACCAGAACATCTAGAAAAAATATTGTCAGTTTTGAGCACTATTGGCGTATCTTGGGAAATAAAAGGTGATACTTTGTTTATCCATCATAGTCATCCATTAAAGGCGTTTAAATTACAAACATTGCCTTATCCTGGTTTTCCTACGGATTTGCAGGCTCCGTTGGGTGTTTTAGCTACCCAGTGTCAAGGCACCTCATTAATTCACGATCCAATGTATGAAGGAAGACTAGGGTATGTTAATGAATTGGTAAAGATGGGATCCAATGCTGTAATCTGCGATCCACATAGAGTATTAATTACAGGACCAACTCCATTGTATGGCCAAGAAATAAAAAGCTTTGATTTACGCGCTGGCGCTACAATGATTATTGCTGGGTTGTTAGCAGAAGGGGAAACAATTATAAATGAAGCCGAAGTAGTTTTTAGAGGCTATGAAAGAATTGATGAAAAATTAAAACAACTCGGGGTTTTAATTGAGTATAAAAAATAATACAAAATTTTAAACTATGGAAAATTTTAAAATCTTTTTTACAAAAAATCCAGAAACCGGAGTTTCTCCGCATCAAAAATTTATTTATAGCGGAGTCTTGGTTGTTTTTACCGCTGTCTCATTTTTAGTCGGGCTAATTTATGGCATAAATAATAATGAAGCTGGCGCTGTGTCTTCTACATCTTTCGTTTCATCAGATGTAAATATTATTGGCATTAATTCTGAGGCAAAGGTAAAAAATGTTGACTTTGAAATGTTTTGGGATGTTTGGTCTAAATTGCAAAGGAAATATGTTGAAAAAGATGTTAAAGACAGCACACTTTTTTATGGATCTTTAGAAGGTATGGTGGCCTCTTTGGGTGATCCGTACACTATTTATATGCCGCCACAAAAAGCAGAGCGCTTTCAACAAGATTTAGCAGGCTCTTTTTACGGCATTGGCGCCCAATTGGGAATGAAAAAGGAAATGATAACAATTATAGCGCCCCTGCCAGATTCACCAGCTGAAAAAGCTGGCCTAAAGGCTGGCGATCAAATTATTGCAGTGGATGGATCTGATACCTACGGTTGGACATTAGATGAAACAGTAAATAAAATAAGAGGTAAAGAAAAAGGCACAGAAGTTAAATTAATGATTTTTAGAAGTGGACAATCTGCGCCTAAAGAATACGTTATTGTAAGAGATAATATTGTTATTAAAAGTGTAACCTGGGAGATGAAAGATAAAATTGGCTATATTAAAATTGCTAGTTTTAATGAAGATACTGCTAGTTTGTTTGATAAGGCAATTAAAGACATATTAGCTAAGAATCCAAAATCTTTAGTCTTGGATTTGCGTAATGATCCCGGAGGATTTTTAGATACTGCTGTGCGCGTGGCCAGTGAATGGATACCAGAAGGTGTAATTGTTGAAGAAAAATTTAGTGATGGTAACGTGGAAAAATATAATAGTAGTGGATCTCACCGCTTAGCAAATATTAAAACAGTTGTACTCATTAATCAAGGTTCAGCCAGCGCTTCAGAAATTGTTGCAGGTGCCTTGCAAGATTATGGCAAGGCAATATTAGCTGGAGAAAAATCTTTTGGAAAAGGATCTGTGCAAGATTATGAACAACTAGCAGATGGATCGGGTTTAAAAATAACTGTGGCTGAATGGTTAACACCAAAAGGACGTCGCATTAATAAAAATGGCATTGAGCCAGATAAAAAGATTGTGGCTGTTTATCCAGAAGATGGATCTACTTCTTCAACACCAGCATCTGCAGGTACTATAATTTCAGAAGATAATGTTTTAGAAGAGGTCTTGAAATCATTAAAATAAATAAAACAAAAAAAGTGTCCTGCTCTAAGCCGGGCACTTTTTTAATTCTATGTTTAAACAAAATTTCTTTCCCATTTTTCATCTACCTCTACTGTTAGATCTAAATATATTTTTTTGTTCATGATTACTTCTAATTCTTTACGCACTGTAGAACCAATTTCTTTAATCTTTCTAGCTCCATCGCCAATAATCATTTTGCGGTATCTGGTGTTAAGTGTTAAAACTACCGCGTGAATAACTTTAATATCTGGTTTGTCTTCAATTGATTCAACAACAACAGTAGCTGTGTAGGGGACTTCATCTCCCATGGTGTGAAATACTTTTTCTCTAATCAATTCTTCAATAAAAAACTTTTGATCAATATTAGCTACTTGCTCTGGTGGATATAAAGGTTCGCCAACTTGTAAATATTGATAAACTAGTTCAACCAAACCTTTGATGTGTTTATTTTTTAGAGCGGAAATTTCTATTGTCTTATCAAAATTTTCACCTAAGGCGCGGTAATCTTCTAAAAATTCTAGTTTGTCTGGTTCTAAGTCAATTTTATTAATAGTTAAGATCTTTGGCTTATCAGTAATTTTACGCATGACAGAAAGCATATAGCGTTCTTCAGAGCCAATTTGGCGGGATGGATCAACAACATAAATAATTACATCTATATCATCTAAAGCCTCCATTAGTTTTTGGTTTAGTTTAGGTGTAATGGAACTGCGACTTTCCTTAAAATAACCAGGCGTATCTACAAACACAATTTGGCCTTTTTCATCATTTCTAACACCTTGTATAATGTGACGTGTGGTTTGCGGTTTAGGTGTAGCTATAGCTACTTTAGTGCCTACTAACGCATTTAAAAGTGTGGATTTGCCTACGTTAGCGCGTCCAGATAACACAACCATGCCGATTTTTTTATCAGAGGCAATTTGTTCTGGTTCTTCTATAATAGTTGGAGCTTTTTTAGTCATATGGAATACTCTATCATAGATAGAGATTTTTGGCTAGAACTATCACATTAATCCCTATTTGTCAAGCCTCTAACCTTATGATAAGATAAAAGCAACTTTAAATAGCCATTTTTATATTTTATGTCAAATACTCCAAATAATGAGCCTAATTCAGTTAAACCAGCCTTTGAAAATGCTATTACTCCAAGAGATAAAGACTTTTCACAATGGTATTTAGATGTAATTGCGGCCGCCGACTTGGCAGATTATGCTCCAGTTAAGGGCTGTATGGTGATTAAACCTTACGGCTATGCTATTTGGGAAAATATTCAAAAGGTTCTAAATAGTAAATTTAAGGCCAGTGGTGTAAAAAATGCTTATTTTCCATTATTAATCCCAAAAAACTTTATTGAGCGTGAAGCTTCTCACGTGGAAGGATTTTCCCCAGAAATGGCAGTGGTGACAGAGGCTGGCGGCAAGAAATTAGATGAACCATTTGTAATCCGCCCAACTTCAGAAACAATAATTTATGATATGTTTTCTAAGTGGGTTCATTCTTATCGCGATTTACCATTGTTAATTAATCAGTGGGCAAATATTATTAGATGGGAAATGCGTACAAGGTTGTTTTTAAGAACAACAGAATTTTTGTGGCAAGAAGGTCATACTGCCCATGCATCAGAAAAAGAAGCTGACGAACGCGCCTTAATGATGCTAGAGGTTTACAAAACGTTTACTAGTGATTATTTAGCAATGCCGGTTTTTACTGGCACAAAATCAGAATCAGAAAAATTTGCTGGTGCTGTACGCACCTACTGTATAGAAGCTATGATGCAAGATGGCAAAGCTTTGCAAGCTGGTACATCCCATTTATTAGGGCAAAATTTTGCTAAAGTTTTTAATTTAAAATTTTTAAATAAAGAAGGTGTTGAAGAATTTGCATATAATACCAGTTGGGGTGTTAGTACTCGTTTAATTGGTGGTTTAATAATGACTCATTCTGATGATAAAGGCTTAGTGTTGCCGCCAAGTATTGCTCCAATCCACGTGGTAATTTTACCGGTTTTAACTAATGAAGAAGAAAATCCAAAAACATTAGCGGCTGCAGAAAAAATTGCAGTACAATTAAAACAAGAATTAACTATTGAAGTAGAAATTGACCAAAGAGATCATTTACGTTTTGGTGCTAAAATTTTTGAATGGGAAAAGAAGGGTGTGCCAGTAAGAATAGAAATTGGACCAAAAGATTTAGCTAAAGAATCTACTATGGTTGTTAGACGTGATCAAGACGGTAAAGAAGCTGTGGAATTAAATAATTTAACAGCGCATATTAAAAAATTATTAACAGAAATTCAAAATAATTTATTGCAGAAAGCATTAAATTTTAGAGACAGTCATGTTTTTGAAGTAGAAAATTATGAAGAATTTAAAATTAAGGTAGAAACTGGTTTTGTGGCAGCTGATTGGTGTGGACAAGCAGAATGTGAAAGTAAAGTAAAAGAAGAAACCAAAGCAACAATTCGTTGTATGCCATTTGGCGCAGCGGTAAAAACAGAAAGATGTTTAATTTGTGGTATGGAGGCTAAAAATCGTGTATTTTTTGCTAAAGCTTATTAAGATGAAAATAATAATTTCAAAACCAAATGATTACGCGCGTAATTTTATGCGTAAATGTGGGTATGCGGCTTTTACAGATCCACGCACACATGAAGATAGTTTTGTAAAACGTTTAACCGGTGATTTTTATCCTAGGTTTCATGCTTATGCTAAAGAAAATGATGATGAATTAATAATTAATTTGCATTTAGATCAAAAAAAGGCATCCTATGAGGGCGCCGATCATGCACATTCTGGAGAATACGACGGGGAATTAGTAGAACAAGAAGCGCAAACTATTAAAGAAACAATTGCTTATTACGCAGCCGAACGCCGTGGAGGAGACAATGATTAAAATATATGTCTCAAGCAACTGATGAAATCAAGGCCAAAATTGACGTAGCTGATTTGATTTCCGAGTATATTCAAGTTAAGCGCGCTGGCGCCAGTTTAAGAGCGTTGTGTCCGTTTCATACGGAAAAGTCGCCGTCTTTTATGATATCGCCACAGCGTCAAACTTGGCATTGTTTTGGTTGTAATACTGGTGGGGATATTTTTGAATTTGTAATGAAAATAGAAAGTTTGGAATTCCCTGAAGCTTTAAAATTATTAGCTGAAAAGGCTGGGGTAAAATTACCGGCGTATTCTTCAGAAATTTCTTCTAGTCAACGCAATAGATTGTTAGATATTATGAAGTTGGCTGCTAAGTTTTATCATAAAATTTTATTAGAATCTCAGCGTGGGGAAGTTGCTCGCGCTTATTTAAAAAAACGTAGCGTGAATGATGAAATGATTGAAGACTTTGAAATTGGATATATTCCAGAAGAGTGGGATTTGCTAACAAATTTTTTATTAAAAAAAGGTTTTGGTATTAGTGATTTATTAGCGGCTGGTTTGGTAATAAAAAAAGATGGGGGTGGCAATTATGATCGTTTTCGCGGACGCGTGATGTTTCCAATCAATGATGTACATGGTACAATTGTTGGTTTTACCGGTCGTCTGTTAGATACATCAAAACCAGAAGCTGGCGGTAAATATGTAAATACGCCACAATCTTTAGTATTTGATAAAAGCCGTGTGATCTATGGATTAAATAAAGCCAAATACGAAGCTAAGCGCGCTGATTACATTGTTTTAGTAGAAGGTCAAATGGATGTTATAAGCTGCGTACAATATGGTCAACATAATACAGTGGCAACATCTGGCACTGCTTTAACTAAAGAGCAAATAAAATTAATAAAACGTTTTACTGATAATTTATATATTGCTTTTGATGCTGATGCGGCTGGACAAGAAGCGGCAACTAGAGGTTTGGAATTGGCTTTAGCAGAAGGAATGAAAATTAAAATAATTACCTTGCCGCCAGAGGCTGGTAAAGATCCAGATGATTGTTTAAAAAAGAATCCCGAAATGTGGTTGCAGGCTGTAAAAAATGCCAAAAGTATTATGGAATATTTGTTTAATAAAGTTTTATCGCAAAAAGACATTAAAAAACCAGAAGATAGGGGGGTGATTTCCTCAATGCTCTTAGAAAAAATTGCGCTTTTACCAGACGTGGTGGAACAAGATTATTGGATAAAACAATTAGCCAAAATTTTGGATATTGATTACAGAATTTTATATGAAAAATCAAAACGTCCAATAAAAAAACAGTTTGCTGCTGCACAATCAACAACTGCTGTAACTACTAAACCAATAGAAAAAACACCAGTAGAAAAAGCATCAGAAAAACTTTTAGCATTATTATTTCATTATCCAGAATTTAGTGATTTTATTTCTGATACTATTAAAGCAGATGTTTTTTCTATAGGAAATCTACAAGAAATTTATAACAGTTTTATCTTATTTAAAAAAACGCATTCTATTAAAGAATTAGATCAAGAGAAAGTTATCCACAATTTTATGGAGTGGAGTGCCTCATCAGAGCTTTGTCAAATATTGGACGTTTTAAGCTTATTATATGATAAAGAATATGCCAATTTAAAGGAAAAAGAGGCAAAAGAAGAGTCTGTTACTCTCGTCACTATGTTAAATAGCTGGTATAATAAGAACATTCAAAAAGTCTTGGAAAAAGCCATGCGCGCGGCTGAGGCTGCCGGGGACAAAGAAAAAGTCCAAGAGCTGATGCAGAAATTTAAAAACATCATATGATTAAAAAGAAAATCAAAAAAATTGTGATTAAAAAATCAGCTCCAAAAACAAAGCTTAAGCCAAAAGCTAAAAAGCCTCTTGTTAAAGTTGCGCATCAAAAAATAAAAGTTAAAAAAGTTGTAAAAATAATTAAAAAGACAGCCAAGGTTTTAAAAATTAAGCCTGCAAAAAAAGTTGTGGCGCGAGCATCTGTTAAGCAAGTAGCAAAAATTGTTGCAGAAAAACCAGTAGAAGAAAAAATAGTGCCGCCAATTCAAGAAATGATTGATAATTTTATCAGAAAAGGACGTACCAGAGGGTTTTTAACGGAAAATGAAGTTTTGTTTGCTTTTCCTAATTTGGAGGAATATGTTGATTTGTATGAAGAATTTTTAGCAAACGCAGAAAAAAGCAATATTACCGTTGTGGAAGGTAAGGAAAATTTATTGCTTCGTCAGGATGAAAAAAGAGAAATGATGTCTAAAGCTGTTAATCAAAATACAGAAACAGCTTTGCCACGTTTAGATCTAGATGAATTATCTAGCGATTCAATTCAAATGTACTTGCGTGAAATTGGTAAAATCCCTTTGTTAAAAGGTGAAGAAGAAGTATCTTTAGCAAAGCGTAAAGAAGTGGGAGATAAAGAAGCGGAAAAAAAATTAATAGAAACAAACTTGCGCTTGGTGGTTTCTATAGCTAAAAAATTTGTAGGCAAACAATTATCTTTGTTGGATTTAATTCAAGAAGGTAATATTGGTTTGTTTAAAGCTGTTAAAAAATTTGATTATCGCCGCGGTTACAAGTTTTCTACTTATGCCACCTGGTGGATTCGTCAGGCAATTACTCGCGCTTTAGCAGATCAATCTCGCACTATCCGTATTCCTGTGCACATGGTAGAAAATATTAATCGCGTACAAACAATTTCCAGACAATTAATTCAAGATCTAGGACGTGAACCTACACCAGAAGAAGTAGCGGCAGAAATGGGTGAGGATGTAGAAAAAATTGCGCACATTTTAAAAATTTCACAAGATACTGTTTCCTTAGAAACATCAGTTGGTGATAGTGATGAAGATAGTACATTAGAAGATTTTATTAAAGATGTTAAAAATGTTACACCAGACAGATCTGCTGGTTTAATGTTGTTAAAGGATTATGTAGTTGATTCAATAAAGGATCTATCACCCCGTGAACAAAAGATCTTAGAAATGCGTTTTGGTTTATTAGATGGGGTATCCCATACCTTAGAAGAGGTGGGTAGGGAATTTGATGTTACTCGCGAACGTATTAGACAAATTGAGGCTAAAGCATTAGAAAAAATAAAAGGTTTTGCCAATATTGATAAGCTTAAGGATTATTAAGGTTAAATTTAGATTGTAAATAGATAAAAGTTGACAAACTTTTGTTGAGCTATTATAATATTTTAGCAGTAATAAAAGTTTATATTCTGGGGTAGCTCAGTGGTAGAGCAGTGCGCTGTTAACGCATTGGTCGTGGGTCCGAATCCCACCCCCAGAGCCAAGAATTTCGGTGAAAGCGACCCGAGTGCGTCGTGGTGTTCACCTAAATTATTAGCTTGAAAGCCGTCCTTAAAGGGCGGTTTTTGTGTTTAAGGCTGGATTTTATTCTAAAAAATAGTATTATAAATACATGGTGATAATGTAGTTGAATGTGAGGTGGCTTTGAGAATGATCGAAAAAATTTACGAAGCAAAGGTAGAAATTATTGACGGTCCCGCTTATGCACCTATTTATAAATTGGCCCCTAATACTGGGGACGCTTTTTATATACAATTTTTACCTGGATGTGGAAGATGGCAGTTAACCTAAATTTTTAAAAATTAAGCAAACCGTCACAGTCTTTCAAATTTAACATTACGGCTCAGACGGTTTGCAATCTATAGTAAACTCTTTTTCTTATTATCTGTTGATGAAGGGATTTGAGGATTTTAATCTTGCTATTTACTACCAAAAGTGATATGTTAAAGAAAAACTAAGACATTAACTATGAAATGGTATAAAAAACAATTAGCCGAAAAATTAAAAAAAATTGAAGAAAATTTATCAGAAGAAGAAAAAGCAACTAATAGCGCCGCGCAGAAATCTTTTGGTTTAAAAAACAAGCCAACTGCTCAAAAAGCCTTTTTAAGCCCCGTGGCCGCCAGTAAACTAAGTAGACCTAAAACAGATGGAAATTAGAATGTCTCGGATAATTTTTTCCTTATTTTGTTTCATACATGTAAAAGTAGTATAATATTAATAAATAATTTATTTATTAATATATACGCGTATGAATAAAAAATATTTGTTTTTTATTTCTGTGGCTTGTGTGTTAACTTTAGTAAGTGCTTCTAATGCTTTGGCTAAGCCAAATGAAGCCAGAGCTGAAGATGAAAATGAAATCAAAATGGAAGCAAGAGTAGGCGATGATAATGAGAGGGAGGATGAAAACAGGGGTGTTAGTGGTACTAGTACCAGTGAGCAACATAGAAGCGCTGTTGCGGATGTAGCGCAAAAATTAAAAGAAGTAGCTGAAAAAGATGGTAGTATTAGTGAAGAAGTAAAACAAGTAGCACAGGAAGAAAATGATACAAGTGAAAAAATTAAAGAAAAAATGGAAGAAGTTGAAAATAGAAGTTCATTTAGAACATTTTTATTTGGATCAGATTATAGAAATTTAGGTGCTTTAAGAAGTGAATTAGTGACAACGGCAAATCATATTGATAGATTAACAAAATCATTAGATAGAATGACTAGTTCAACTCTTAAAACAGAATTAGAGACTCAAATTACGGAATTGGAGGCTATTGAAACAAAGGCGGAAAATTTTGTTAAAGCCAATGAAAGTAAATTTAGTTTATTTGGCTGGTTGGTAAGATTGTTTCAATAAGTAGTTACTTAGATTAAATTTTAATATGGAAGATTAAAACAGCGGCAATGTAATGTCGCTGTTTTAAATTAGGATAATTAGCGTGGTTTGTGGCCGTAACCTTGCTTTATTTACTAAAATGTGGTACGCTTGAATTTCTTAATAAATTAATTAAAATTATAAGAACAATATGGGTTTTAACAAATTTAACAAAAGCCGTGATAATAGAGGCTCTGGCGGCAGAAGTTTTGGCAGTGATTCTCGTAGTGAAGGTAGTTTTGGCGGACGTGATAATAGAAGTTCTGGCGGTAGTGACCGCTTTGGAGCAGGCCGTAGTTTTGGTGGTGGTGAAGATAGAGGTAGTAGAAGCTTTGGCGGCGGTGGCAGATTTGGTGGACATAAGCAAATGTTTCCAGCTACTTGTGGAGAGTGTGGCGAACGTTGCGAAGTGCCTTTTAGACCAACCGGAACACATCCTGTTTTTTGCAGTAATTGTTTTCAAGACCAAAGTGGCGCCAGTTCTAGCCCAAGTCCAAGATTTGCGCCAAAGAGCTTTGGTGCTAGCGCTCCAGTAAGTTCAGCTTCTGGTATAACAAAAGCTCAATTTGACACTTTAAATGTCAAATTAGATAAGATCTTATCCTTGTTGTCAGCGGTTAAAACAGTGACTGTTCCAGAAGTAGAAGCGGAAGTGGAAGAAAAACCAAAAACAACATTTTTAGCAGCTAAGAAGCTTAAGAAAGCAGCAAAGAAAAAATAATTTTTCCAAATTACAAACAGTCCTTTTACAGGGCTGTTTTGTTTTAATAAAATCTGTAAATGCGTTATTATAAGATATATGAAACAACAAAATAAAATTATTATACTAGTAGTAGTTATTATTGTGTGTTTTTTATTGGTATTTTTATTTAAATTTTATTATCAAAATTTACGCGGTATAGCGCCGGCCTTAAAATCGCTACCAAAAAATATTTCAGAACTTTTAACAAATAATGACGGGGCGACAATTAATGAAACTGATTCTCCACTTAAAATAGCAAATAGCTTTTTTATTTCAATTTTTGCTAAAGATTTATCCGGTCCGCGTGTTTTGGCTTTTGATTCTGTTGGTAATTTGTGGGTTAGCGAAACTAATAATGGTACTGTAAAAGTTTTAGAAACTGATGGTTACAAGGTTACTAATATGAAGGAAGTTTTAAGAGGTTTAAGAAAACCGCATGGATTGGCTTTTGATCCTAAGAATAGTAGTATATTATATCTGGCGGAAGAAAACAAAATATCAAAAATCAAAATAATTACGCTGGATAAATTACAATCAGAAAAAATTGTGGATTTACCAATAGGTGGACGGCACGTGACTAGAAGTTTGGTTTTTGATAATCAAGAAAATTTGTATGTTTCCATTGGTTCTATGTGTAATGTTTGTAGCGAAACAAATCCAGAATATGGTTCAATCATGAAGGTGAATTTGGCAACTAAAAAATTAGAACCATTGGCAATAGGATTGCGTAATGCCGTATTTATGCTTTATTCCACACAGGATAACAATCTTTGGGTAGCTGAAATGGGTAGAGATTTATTAGGTGATGAATTGCCGCCAGATGAAATTAATAAGATTAGCTTAACAGCTTCAGGTATACAAAATTTTGGCTGGCCGATTTGTTATGGAAAAAACATCCACGATATTGAATTTGATAAAAATATCTATATTAGAAATCCATGTCAAGAACCTTTTGAGGTTTCAAGTTTTGTGGATTTACAAGCTCATTCTGCACCATTAGGATTGGTTTTTGCCAGTAGTGGATTAAATTGGCCAAAGGAATATGTAAATGATCTTTTGGTTGCCTTTCACGGTTCCTGGAATAGAACAAGCCCAACCGGCTATAAAATTGTTAGAATTGTTTTAGATGAGAATAGAAATTATATAGGACAAGAAGATTTTATTTCTGGCTGGTTAACAAAGGAGGGAGCCATAGGCAGGCCAGTAGGTATGGCATTTAACAAAGAAGGAAGCTTGTTTATTTCCGATGATAAAGCAGGCGTTATATATAAAGTAACATACAAAGAATAATAAAGGTCGAAACAATTTTTATAAATTAATTTATTATCATTTATGATTAATACAAAACATCTGTTAAAAGTAGTGGCCGCGTGGATAAGTATTACATATACTATCTGTTATGTTGGTGTTGCAATTTATCCACCAATTAGAGCATTGTTTATGAAGTACACATTGCATACTAACATAGCCATGACTTCAGATTATTTTGGTATTGGTTATTTTTTCTCTGGCTTGGTTATTTGGAACATTGCAGCCGTAGTTCTAGCTTGGTTATTTGCTTATTTATTTAATAAAATGAAAGAGTAATTTTATTTTAAGTAATTAAATAAATATTAGGGCAGTAATGTCCTAATATTTATTTTTAGATGTTTGACGTATTTATTTAGTTGTTGTATACTTGAGTAGTCAATTAAATTAACTACGCATTTATGCACACAATTACTCCAGCAGTGAAATTATTTTTAAATATGGGTAAAACCCAAACAGTTTTAACTCATCGTTTTGATAGAGGTTTGGGTGGTTTAGGTTTTAGCGAATTTTTGATATTATTGTATTTGGATCAGGCCGAAGAACAAAAAATGCGTCGTATTGATTTGGCTGAAAAAATTGGGATGACAGCTTCTGGTGTAACACGGCTTTTGTTACCAATGGAGAAAATCGGTTTAATAAAAAGTGGACCAGTAGAGCAAGACGCAAGAGTTAGATTTGTTATATCATCCACGTCTGGAAAAGTAAAACTAGCAGAAGCCTTAGAAAGATTAGATTTATTAGCCGAGGATATTATTCCTCAAAATAAAATAAAGGAGTTAGACGCACTATCTGATTTGTTAATTGAAATTGGAGGTCGAACATTAATGATGTAAGTATTATTATGAATACACTAGACAAATATTTAAGCAGTGATATTGTGAAGATAGAAAAAATAGTTTGCGATGAAAAATTTTGCCATCGTTTAGGTGAAATGGGTTTGTATTTAGGTTCGGAAATTCAAATTGTAAAAAATGATAATTTTGGACCGCTTATCTTAAAGATTTTTGATTCGCAGGTTGCCTTAGGACGCCTAGAAGCGCAAAAAATTTATGCCACAAAAATATAATTATGTTATTGGATTGATTGGTAATCCCAATGTTGGTAAATCAACTCTTTTTAATAGTTTAACTGGCGCTAGCCAACAGGTTGGCAATTGGCCAGGTAAAACTGTAGAAAAAAAAGAAGGTGTTATATCGTGGCAAGACCAAATTATTAAATTGGTTGATCTGCCTGGTACTTATAGTTTAACAGCTTTTACTAAAGAGGAATCCGTGGTTGAGGATTTTATCAGACTGGAAAAACCTGAGGCGATAATTCAAATTATTGATGCTCAAAATTTAACTCGCAATCTTTTTTTAACATTGCAGCTTTTAGAATTAAAAATTCAACTTATTTTGGCTGTGAATATGTTGGATTTGGCTAATAAAGATGGAATTGAAATAGATATTGCTAAATTGTCCGAATCTTTAGGTGTTCCTGTTTTAGAAATTAACGCGCGCAGAAAAAAAGAAATCCCTATTTTTTTGCGTAATGTAATTTTGGCTTTTAAAACTGAACAGGTGGGTGGTAAAAAAGCTGCCGTAAGTAAAATATTGGCGGAACATATTTTGGATGCAGAGTATATTCATCAACGATACGAGTTTATTAAAGGATTGGAAAAAGAAGTGGTAAAAAGAAATTTTAACCGCTCTAGTAAAAAATTTGATCGTTATATAGATTCTATTGTCATGAATAAATATTTTGGCATCCCTTTTTTTCTGATCGCGATTTGGTTGGTTTTTCAGGCAACATTTAAATTGTCTGCTCCGCTTACTATTTGGATTCAATTATTTTTTTCTACCTTAGCTGTTTGGGCAACAAATTTTTTTTCCGGTTTGGGAGTTTCCAATTGGTTTATTTCTTTATTTACGGAAGGGATTATTGGCGGCGTGGGTGGAGTTTTAGTATTTTTACCAAGTATTGGGATTTTATTTTTTCTTATATCCGTGCTAGAAGATACAGGATACATGGCGCGGGTTGCTTATATTATGGATAGATTTATGCATAAGCTTGGTTTGCATGGCAAGGCGTTTATCCCATTAATTTTAGGTTTTGGTTGCAATGTGCCAGGTATTATGGCTACACGAACATTACAAACAAGACAAGAAAGACTTTTAACTATTTTAATTAGCCCTTTTATTTCATGCAGTGCTAGATTGCCAGTTTACGTTTTATTTGTGGGAATATTTTTTGCCAAATATCAGGGATTAGTTATTGCATCTTTATACTTACTAAGCGTTACAGTTGCTATCTTAGTAGGTTTGGTTTTTAAAAAAATATTTTCCAATGGTTTATCAGCGGAATTATTAATTGAATTGCCGCCGTATCGTTATCCAACAGTTAGGGGTTTATTGTTACACATTTGGGAAAAAATTGGAGCATTTATTAAAAAAGCCGGTACAATAATTTTAGCATTTTCAATAATTATTTGGCTCTTGGCTAGTTTACCAATAGGGGTAAATTACGGATCTAAAGAAAGTTTTGCTGGTTCTATTGGGCAGCTGATTGCGCCACTATTTACACCATTGGGATTTAATAATTGGCAGACAGGCGTTGCTTTAACATTTGGGTTAGTCGCCAAGGAAGTGGTGGTAAGTACATATGGCACTTTAAATGGCGTAACTGATGTCTCAGCAGGTAATGCTGCTGGTGTTTTATCAGTAGTATTACAGCAGTATTTTACACCATTATCAGCTTATGCGTTTTTGGTGTTTGTTTTATTGTATTCGCCGTGTGTGGCCACAATTGCGGTAATCAGAAAAGAAACAGTATCTAATAAGTGGGCTTTATTTGTGGTAGCTAATACAGTATTTGTTGCTTATATAATGGCCTTGTTTATTTATCAAGGTGGAAAATTAATTGGTTTAAATTAATATGAAATATATAGAAATAATTATAGTGGCAGGGTTATTTTTGTGGGCGCTTTATTTTATTATTAAATATTTGCAAGGGTTGTTTAAAAAAAATTGTGATAATCCTTGCGCCGGTTGTTCTTATTCTAAACAATGTAATAAAAAATATGAATAATTGTTGTAGTTTTTTAAATGTGATATTATCTATTTATTAATTTATAATTTAATTTAATTTAATTTTTATGCCAAACGTTAAAATTTCAACTAATAAAGGGGATATTACTCTTGAATTATTTGCCGCTGATGCTCCTAAAACTGTAGAAAATTTTATCACACTTATTAAAAAAGTTTTTTATGATGGAGTGATTTTTCATCGTGTTATTAGTGGATTTATGATTCAAGGCGGGGATCCAACAGGTACCGGAACGGGCGGCCCAGGCTATAAATTTGCCGATGAATTAAATTCGGAAACTGAATCTTATAAACGTGGCTATTTACGTGGAACAGTAGCTATGGCTAATGCCGGGCCAAACACCAACGGCAGTCAGTTTTTTATTATGCATAAAGATTATCCATTACCACACGCTTATACAATTTTTGGTCGTGTCACAGAAGGTTTGGATGTGGTAGATGCTATTGCGAATGTGGAAAAAGATTTTTCCGATAAGCCACGAGCGAATGTAATAATGTTAAAAGTAGAAGTAATAGAATAAAAATATGCGCGTGGCTGTGATTGGCGGAGGCGCAGCAGGAATGATGTGCGCAGCAACTATCAATGAAAGTAATTCTGAAATTGAAGTTTTTATAATTGAAAAAAATGATTCACTTGGCAAAAAAGTAATTATTTCTGGCGGCGGACGTTGTAATATAACAACAGGAATAGAAGATATTAAAGCAGTCATAAAAAAATATCCGCGTGGTGACAAATTTATAATTTCCGCCATGCATAATTTTTCATCAGCTGCTGTGCGCGCCTGGTTTGAAGATCATGGTATAGTTTTAAAATGCGAAAAAGATTTGCGCGTCTTTCCAAAATCCAATCAAGGTGGCGACGTGGTAAAAGTTTTTGAAAATATATTTGCTGAAAATAAAACCAAAATATTTTTTAAACATTCAGTGCAAAGTATTCAAAAAATCAATAATAAATTTGTAATTGATTTTAAAAATCAAGCGCCACTAGAAGTAGATTTGGTTGTGTTAAGTGTTGGTGGACAGGCCTATAGAAAAACCGGATCAGTGGGGGATGGATACGCAATTGCGGAATCGTTTGGACATCATATTACTCAGTTGGCGCCAAGTTTGTTTTCTTTTGTGGTTGAGGAAAAATGGGTTGGTTATTTAGCCGGTTTGTCTTTTATTAATGCAAATATTTTTGTTGCGGGGGATAAGCAAAAAAATATTACCGGCCCGTTATTATTTACGCACACCGGTATTACCGGCCCGGCTGTTTTTGCTATTTCCGCGTTAATTGCTTTTGAAGATTTTAGTATAGAAAAGCCATTGAATATTTTAATTGATTTAATTCCAGACAAAAAAGAAGAAGAAATTATTTTGATATTAAAAAAGTTTATTCAAGAAAATCCAAAAAAAGTATTTAAGTATTCTTTGCATAATTTTGTGCCGTTAGTATTGGCAGAAATAATTTGCAATGAATTAAATCTAGAAAAAAGAAACGCCGATATTAATAAAAGCGAATTATCGCAAGCTGTTAGTTGGTTAAAAAACATCCCCTTAAATATTGTAGGTAGAGGAGCTGGGGATGAATTTGTAACTGCCGGTGGAGTGGATTTGAGAGAGGTGAATCCTAAAACAATGGAATCTTTAATTATCTCTGGCTTGTATTTTGCCGGTGAAATCTTAAATGTAGATGGTTTTACCGGTGGTTTTAACTTGCAAGCTTCTTGGGCTATGGGGCACGCTGCTGGTGTGCATATCTCTAGCCTAAAATAGGTTGACATGAATAAACTTTTTAAGTAAGGTTAAGGTACTAAATCCTCAACTTCTTGCTGGAGGCGGCCATGACCATGCATGATGACACTGGTTTTGATGCAGCTTCGCATGAGGTTGCTGAAACTTATTTGAAGCAAGTGGTTAGCGTTGATAAAAATGCCTTACGTGATATTAATGAGATTGCCAGGTATCTTTTTTCAAGTCAAATTAAGTGTGTTTCAGCCAAAGCTTTAATTGCTCTTGGTCTTGCTAACACCAGTAATGTTGATGTTTTAGTAACTGCTCTTTTACAAAGAAAGTACATTACAGTATCAACTAAAGAAGGTTTTTACAATATCGTACCTCAGGGCTTAGTACCATCCAAATCGCAACGTAAATCAAAACTATTAACAATGGAGGAGAAGATGGAAAGACTGCATGAACCTTCTAATCGTGATGAATTTTTGTATTTTGCCAGACATTCTTGGTTAGATGTTGCTTGGTCTCTTAGTCGGCAAGGTTTTAATATCTTTGATAGGTTTCCTGGTACTGCCTTAGTAGCGCCTGATCGGTATCCTTTGCCGGTCACAGCCTCAAAGGTATTGGAAATTTTGATTGACGATGGTATTGTTTTTGCGCATAGCGAATCTTATTTTAGATTTACGGATAAGGCAAAGACAATCCTGGCTACCAAAAAATGTGGTAGTATTTTACCACCTGCTGACGCTACTCCGGGTGGGGTAACGCGAAGTACGGGTGATAAAAAACATTTAAAGACTCTGCGTCGTGATCTGCGAGAAATCGCTGTAGCCTTGAATACATGGGAATTTAAGCGTGATGATAATAGGCTTGCTGCGGTTCTTGTGAAATTAGTGCGTAATTCTCAACTGGAAATAGTGAGAAGCGTTGATGGTATTTTTGCTGCTTGCGAAGAATTATTAGCAAGTAATAATTTTGTTTTTAGGAAAGGCGATGCATTTGTTATTAAACAAGATGATGAAGAATTGCGAGCTAGGATGTTGGCGGCCAATGCTGTAACTCATAGTCCCACTCAGCGGCTAATTGTTCCTCTTGTTGCACAAGCACCTGTTGCGCGCCCGCCTTCAAGAGACGAAAGGCGACGTGGGCAACAATTTGTGCCGTTTCCTCGTGTTTCTACTCCTGCTGAACTACCTAAGCCACAACCTGTGGTTAAGCCAGTGCCTGTACCCGCTAAAATTGTTGTGCCAGTTGTAGAAACTGTGCCAGTTGCGGCGCCTGTTGTAACACCATCTCCAGCTCCAGCCCCAGTGGCCGCAGCTGATGTTGTACCTACTCCTGCGCCTGTTCTTGCTGCTGGAGCAGCTCCTCTGGCGGTTGAAGTAAGTTTTAATACTTTTGATCAAGCTGTTCAATCTGGTGATTTAGCAGTTGGTGGTGAGGTGGCTGTTCCACCTGCTTCAATTACGATTAGTAAAACAGATTTAGTGCCAGACGATTCTCCTGTTTCATTTACTGATGCAAAGTTGGTTGCTGTACCAATACAGAGTAAATGGGTTAGTTACGTGAAAACACAATACAATAAAACAACATGGACTCGCATCCATTTAATTATTGGTCTTACTAAGGCTTCGCAATACATGACTCCAGATCTCATTGCAATATTAGTCAATGAGTTTGGGTTTTCTAGTGCAGGTGCCTACCAAGTAATCTATGAATGTACTAAGATAAATGGATTGGCTACATCAAGGCGTATTAAGACTACGGGTGGAAAATTAGTAGCTTGGCAAAAAGATAAAATTGTTGATTATGAATCTTTTTTACGCCAGCTAATTGGTGGTTTTGCTGCTAGTTTGCTTACTGAATTTTCTGAAGCGTCACAACCAGAATCTGTCCCTATTCCTGTAGTTGTTGTTAGCGCAGAACCTGTCTTGGTGACAAGGCAAGACACTGCGCCTGTTTCTGCTCCTGAACAATCATCAGTTAAGGTTCCTGTTAGAGCAGAAGTTGTCTATGCTAAAGGTGTCCAACCAATTGATACTGAATTTGTACAGTTTGTTATTGCGAATTATGATCACACCAAGTGGTCGCATCATGACTTTTTTTACGTAGTAACCCGTGGGATGCCATATGAAAGTTTAGATTTGGTTAATGTTGTCTCTCAATTTACAGATCATATTCGTCATTGTGTCACTGAACGTATCTTTACAAGTACATCAAGAGGTTTGTCTAAAGCCGTTCGTCATGGTGAGAATAGAAGGTCCGGTAAAACAATTTACTGGTGTGAAAATAGAATCTCAAGGGATACGAAGGATTTGTTGCAACAAGTACAAGGTCGCTATATTAAGCAAGCAAAGGGCGAAGCACAGAAGCCTGATGTTACACCTTTGTCACCGTCAGCATCTGCTGTCCCTGTACCCGCTAGTCAGGTTAGTCCAGAACTTGTTGTTCATGTGTTGAAACTAAATGATCATATGAATACAAAAGAGGATTTAGCAAAAGCCCTTACAGAAATTGATCGTCTGAATAAATCGCTTGACGAAGCTACAAGTTTCTTTGCTGCCGAGCAAGCAGCGCACAGAGTAACCACTGGCAGATTAACTATTGAAGAGGCTGCTCACAAAGCAACTCTTACTCAACTTGATGAACTGGTTGGTGCTCTTTCCATTCTGCAGAAATTTATGAAAACTATTAAAAAGTAGACTATAATAAATAACAAAACCGGCTCTTAACAAGCTGGTTTTTGATTGTCTAAATAAGTAAAGAAAAAAGCTTAAATTTAACGTTTTTAAGCTTAAATATGCTTTTATCTTATCCACCTTTGACAAAATCTTCATTTTCTGTTATGCTAGAGCATCTTTAATTTAAAATTATTATGGAAATTAGAAACATTGCAATTATCGCTCACGTAGACCACGGCAAAACTACCCTCACAGATATGATCATGAGGCAAACCGGTATGGTTACGGATGAAACTATAAGTATGGATGTTAACGCTCTAGAAAAAGAGCGTGGTATTACTATTTACTCAAAAAATACATCTGTTTTTTATAAGGATACAAAAATTAATATTGTAGACACCCCAGGTCATGCGGACTTTGGTTCAGAGGTAGAACGCGTTTTACGTTCAATTGATTCCGTACTTTTAATTGTTGATGCTCAAGAAGGGCCAATGCCTCAAACAAAATTTGTTTTAAAGAAATCTTTAGAATTGGGATTAAAACCAATTGTAGTTATTAATAAAATTGATAAACCAGGAGCTAAGCCAAAAGAATGCCATGATTTAGTTTTGGAACTATTTATGGATTTAGGTGCTAATGATGAACAGTTAGATTTTACAACTGTATACGCCATTGGTAGAACTGGTATTGCAAAAAGAAAATTAGAAGATGAATCAACTGATTTAACTCCTTTATTAGATACTATTTTAGAGAAAGTTCCTGCTGCAAAAGCAGATACCACTTTGCCATTTAGAATGCAACCATTTAATTTGGCCTATGATAATTATTTAGGACGTTTGGCCATTGGCCGTGTTTATGAAGGCGTTTTAAAAGTTGCTGATAAAGTATTTATTAGAAAACCAAACGGAGATACTCGTACTGGATCAATTACAAAAATTTACACCTTTCATGGTTTGCAACGCAAAGAACCTCTTCAAGCAGAAGCAGGGGATATTGTGATGATTGCTGGTATTGCTGACATTTATATTGGAGAAACAATTTGTATTAATGCCGATCAAGAACCATTGCCGGCTATTTCTGTTGATGAACCAACAATCGCCTTAAACTTTTTAGTAAATAATTCACCTTTTGCTGGACGTGAAGGTACATATGTAACCAATCGTCAAATTCGTGAACGTTTAGAAAAAGAATTAGAAGTTAATGTAGGCTTGAAAATTGATTTTTCAGCTGCGGATTCTTTTAGAGTTTTTGGCAGAGGTGAAATGCATATTGCAATTTTGTTAGAAAATATGCGCCGTGAAGGATTTGAATTACAAGTTTCCCAACCTCAAGTAATTATTAAAGAAGAAGCTGGTGTTAAGTTAGAGCCATTTGAAGAAGTAACAGTGGACTTACCAAATGAGATGGCAGGTTCTGTTATTGAGAAAATGGCCAAACGTAAGGGCATGATGACAGAAATGCGCCCAGAACATGGACACACAAGATTAATTTTTGAAGCTCCTACTCGCGGACTTTTGGGTTATCGCGGTGAGTTTGTGGTTGATACACGCGGTGAAGGAATTTTGTGCACACGTATGATTGGTTTTAGGCCATTTGTGGGTGAAATTGCAAAACGTGATACAGGTTCTATGATTTCTATGATGACAGGTAAGGCCTTAAGTTATTCATTAGCTAATCTAGAAGAGCGTGGAATGATGTATATTGCGCCAAATACAGAAGTGTATGAAGGTATGGTTATTGGTAATGTTACCAAGGGTAATGATATGGCAGTTAACCCTATTAAAGGTAAAAATCTTACTAATATGCGTTCCTCTACAGGGGATATGGCAATTAAACTTACTACACCTATAGAAATTACTTTAGAGCGTGGTTTAGAAATAATGACAGAAGATGAATATTTAGAAATAACTCCAAAAAGTATTCGTTTAAGAAAACAAGGTTTAACAGAATTAGAAAGAAATAGACAGAAAAAATAAAAATATTTTAAAAAGCAAGGATTGTTTCCTTGCTTTTTTTGTTTATGGTATAATACTATATAAGTTGATATTGTGAATAACTTTTATATCTATGTTTGGTTTAGAAAAGAAAAAAGAAACTAAAAATGTTTTAATTGTAGAAGATGACGCCTTATTAGCCCAAGTGCTATCAAGAGTGTTTACAGAAGAAAAATTTAAAGTGGTTAATGTAATGGATGGTTTAGAAGTAATGGATGTTGCAAAAAAAATGAAACCGGATATTATTTTGTTAGACTTAATTTTACCAAGCTTGGATGGTTTTGGAGTGTTAAAACTTTTAAAAGAAGATTCAGTAACCCAAAATATTCCCGTAATAATTATTTCTAATTTAGAAGAAGTATCCGATGTTAAATCTGCAAAGGTTTTAGGAGCTGAAGAATATTTTATTAAAGCTAATATCCAACTAGATAAAATTTTGCAATTTGTTAAGAAAAGGCTAAAGGTTTAATAATATGGCAAAAACAACTAAGGCAATTTTATTAATAGTAGAAGACGATGAAGTTTTGTTGCGCGCTTTGTATTTATTATTTCATAAAAGCGGCTTTACCATTGCTTCGGCCACAGATGGCGAAAGCGCTTTAAAAATGGCAGAGCGCCTTAATCCAAATTTAATTTTATTGGATTTGTTATTACCAAAAATAAATGGTTTTGATGTATTAAAAGATTTGAAAGCAAATCCAACATTAAAAGATATACCGGTAATTGTTTTATCTAATTTAGGCGATAATTCGGATATTGAAAGGGCAAAAAATTTAGGAGCCAGTGATTATTTTGTTAAAGCCAATACCAATTTATCTGATTTAGAAAATAAAATAAAAAATATAATAAATCTTTAAATTTAAAAAAATGAAAACAAAATGGTTGAATTTAGTTTTAATTCTAACCAATCGAATTTATTCTAAAAAGCAAAGCCTTGTTGGCGAGCCAGGAATAAAGGTGATAATAAAAGTTTTCGGCTTGATCTTTTGGGAAATTGTTTTAGCTCTAGTCTCTTTTCCGTTGTACCTTAGTTTGAAATCATCTAATGTAGTAGCCTTTTTAGAAGAAAAGGGGGGTTATAAAAAAATCTCCTTTGATTATAATTTACGTAGAATTTTAACTCTTACAGGCGCCTCTATTATACTTTTAATATGGGTACTTAAATTAATCTTAATATTGGCCGTGCCAAATGTTTTTGGTCCCTTAAAATTATATAATATTGCTAATTTACAGTCAGCAGATATAACCATAGCTGATTTAATAAATACAGAAACTGCAATTCAAACAGCTAAAATTGTTTCAAGTATTCCAACGCCAGAATTAAAAAAAGCAGAAAGGTTAACTGGTGGCGATTATAATTTTTCTGGTGTCGGTGTGCCTAACTCTGAAATCATTTTGCTACTTTCAGATATTCACACTGTTGTATATTCAGAAAAAATTGATAGTTCTGGAAATTGGAAAATTCAACATCTTCATACAAAATTTAATTTACGCGAAGGAGTACACTCTGTTTTACTATTTAATTTTAATAGAGAAAACGGTACTAGAAGCAATTTTGCTCCAGAGCAGTATTTTAGAGTTACGTCAACCTGGTTAGATAAATTAACAAATAATGTAGATTCATTAGCCAATTGGTCTGTAGTTTTGATTATTGCGATTGGCATATTCTTAACTTTATTGACAATATAAAATATGTCTAACAGCTGGCTAAAATTATTCTTCCGTTTGTCCGGTTTTGTTTTTATTTTAAAACAAAAAATGGTACAAAGTGAAAGTTGGATAAAGGCTGTGCCATATGCGGTATTGTTAATTTTATTAGAACTTTTACTGGCATTTGTTTCTTTGCCATTGTATTTTTTTGTTAAGCCGGACGCCTTACAAGAAAGAGGTTTTATTTTTCCGTTGGCTGAACATGAAAAAGTAAAAGCGCATACATATATAATAAGAAGAAAAATCAGTATTACCACTATTTGTGGCGTGGGTGGGGTTTATGCATTTAAACTATTGGTAATTGGGATTGTTTCATTATTTTTAATAGGTGGTACGCCATTATTGGCGGCTACTCAAAACTGGGATTTTAGTAATTCAGGTGATTATACATATGATAGTGCAAAAATAGAAGTAACTGGTGGGGTTGCGCAACTAAAAGATACTGGTTCAAATGCTTCTGGCTCTACTACTAATTCTGGTTTTGATTCAGGTACTACAGGCTGGACCTATGCGGATTGGGGTCAGGGTGGCGGTGAAGTAAATATTGCAGGGTCGCGTGTTATGCCCGGTGGAAACCCAGGCGGCTATATTAATATTAGCGCGCCAGTTGGTCGTGGTGATGAATTAGGAGGTTATTGGAGACAGCCATTTACTACTACTGTTGATAATCCAACTACTACTGTAAATTTTGATTGGTTAGTGACTGCTTTTGATTCTACACCTTTGCCAAATACGTTTAAATTATATGTTTTTGTGGATACAGGATCTGGCGTGCCAACAATTGGACAGGAAGTTTGGACTTCAGGGGAAATATCCGGTACTAGTGGTTGGGCTTCTGTTTCCAATTTAGATGTTTCATCTAAAGTTACTACGGCCGGTACATACTATTTAAAAGTTGCAATGTGGGTGGAAACTCCTGGTAGTAATTCAGGGCCTTTTACTGTTGGTTATGATAACGTACTACTTAATTGGTCAAAAATAATTCACGTTTACGCCTCAGATAGTCCATCTATCAATCCTACAACATCTCTGACAATGCCTAAAACAGTTAGTTGGGATTCCTTTACAGAAACAGCTACAAAAAATGGTGGGGAAATTTCTTATCAATTATCCAGTGATAATGGAACAACCTGGGAATATTGGAATGGTACGGCTTGGGCTACAGCCGGGGCTGGGAATTATAGTACGGCGGCCATTATTAATACCAATATTGGAACTTTTACAACCAGTAGCAATCAAATAAATTTTAAGGCCTTTTTAACAGGCAATGGATCACAGCAGGTAATTTTAGATAATGTTGAGGTGGGGTATACAGAAAATACTCCGCCAACTGTTGCAAGTTTAACCTCAGCGCAAAATACCAATTATGGTTATGTAAATATTTCATATAATTTGCAAGATGTTAATAGCGACCCATCTGATTTAGTTACCTATGAATATTCTTTAACTGGCGCTTTTGCAGGGGAACAAGTAACTATGGTTGCATCGTCAACTGATCCATCTCATAGTGGTGTTACAGGCTTAATCACATCACCTGGCGGCGTGGCTCATACTTTTGTTTGGGATGCTAAATCTCAGTTAGGGGCTGTTTATAATACTGCTGTTTATGTTAGATTAAGAGCTAATGATGGAATTCAAAATGGTTCCTATGCGGCTTCTAGTGCTTTTACAGTTGATTATGTTGATTCAGTAGTTTCTAATGTTTCAGCTGTAGAAGTTTTGGATTCTACAAATGTCCAAATTACTTACGATGTAACAGATAACACAACTGATAATTTATTTGTTGAGTTACAAGTTTCCTCAGATGGTGGAGTTACGTGGGATGTTCCAACAACATCTGTAACTGGCGCAGTGGGATCTGGAGTTACAGCAGGAACTGGAAAAATTATTACCTGGAACGCGGGAACTGATTTTACAGGACAGCAACAAAATGATATTCAGACTCGCGTAAGAGCAAAAGATAAATGGCAAAACCAAGGCGCTTATGCTAATTCTGCAAATTTCTCTTTGGATACGTTGGCGCCTACTGTGGCCTCTACTGCCGATTTATTAGCGCAGCCAAATGCTGGTGACACTACTGTTTTAATTGGCGGTTCATTTACAGAAAACAATCCAAGCACTAATACTTTCTATGCGGCAATTAATAGTGGATCTTATAATACTGCAACCACAGGAACATTAGATACTGCCTCGCCAGCAAATCAAAATACAGATGTTGGCGGTACTTTAAAGGGTAATGATTATATCTCAAAAGTTAAAATTACCCATACAGATGATTATGGACAATCTATTGATAATGAAAATTTATCACCAGCTGTTGCATTTAAATATGTAAAGCCATATACACCAGCTGCTCCAACCTTAGATAATCCTATTACTAATAGGTTAGATTTAACAGTTAATCCAAATATAAATGAAATTACTGGTTTGGAATACACAATTTTAGAAACTACAACAAATAAATATGTTCAAACAGATGGCTCATTAGACACATCAGCTGTTTGGCAGGTTTTAGGAACAGCTGGTGGGGAATGGGGTAATAATACCTCAGTTTCTGGAAAGGTTAGGGTTACAGGTTTATCTTCACCTGTGGCGCAATATATTTTTAAGGTAAAATCTCGTAATATTTCAGATACATTGCACGTTGCATCATCTGAATCAACATTTTCAGCTACAGCGCAAATTACCAACACTGCTCCAGCTATTACATTAAATAGTTATGCTCAAACAACAGATGGAACGCAATATGTACCTGTTGATTATACAGGCACAGATGCTCAAGGTGATATTAGTAGTTTAGTAACTTATCAATATTCCACAGACAATGCAAGTTGGTTTACTATGACAGAAAAAGCCGGAGTAGGAAGTAATGGAATATCTAACTTAGTATTTTTACCAACGGGCAGTAACTATGCCTTTGTTTGGGATTCAGGAACTGATTTGCCAAATATAGAAGATAACGCTGTTTATGTTAGATTAAAAGGCAATGATACTTTAACTGACGGTAGTTTTGGAACATCTGCTGCATTTGAAATAGATAACAAAGTTCCAGTTGTTTCTACTGTTAGCGCAGCGCAAAATTCCGGAGCGCGTACAGTAGATATTATTTATACTTTAACAGACAATAATAATTCAACAGTGGTGGTAGATGTTTCCTCTGATGGCGGTTCTACTTGGACTGTTGTCACCTCTAGCGCCACAGGTGATGTGGGATCTGGTGTTACACCAGGCGTAGGCAAAACAATCATTTGGGATGCAGGATCTGATTTTAATAATCAGTATAATACTAGCATGCAAGCGCGCGTTAGAGCTGTAGATAATTATGGCAATGTAGGTAGTAGTGCTACTTCATCTAATTTTACAGTTGATACAAAAGCTCCAGTGGTAAGCAATGTTTTAGCAAGTCAAGATTCTGGCGTAGATACTTTTACATTTCAATATGATGTTTTTGAAGATATTGGAAATGTAACTATTGCTTTAGAAATTTCTTCTGATGGTGGCTCTACTTGGGTGGTACCTATTACAACTGCCGTTGGGGATATTGGATCTGTAACACCTGGAACTGGAAAAATTATTACTTGGGATGGAGCAACAGATTATAATAATCAGGAAAAAACTAATATGCAGATTCGCATAACTGCTACTGATCAATTTACAAATAATAGTAATTTAAGCTCAACAAATTTTTCTCTTGATACAAAAGCTCCACGCATTACATCTGTAAGCGCCACGCAGCCAATTGGCAATACTGATGTAACTATTACTTACACCTTGGCAGATCAAAATAATTCATTAATTGAGATAGATATTTCTTCTGACGGCGGTATTTCTTGGGATGTGGCAGGCACAAATGTTACTGGGGATGTTGGCAGTGGCATAACTGCTGGCAGTAAAACAATTACATGGGCAGCTAAGACTGATTTTAACAATCAAAATATTAGCAACATGCGGGTAAGATTACGCGGTAGAGATATATTTAATAATCAATCAACAAATACACAATCTTCTAATTTTGCTCTAGACACCTTAAATCCTGCAACTAATGTAGTAGTTGATTTACAAGCTCAACCAAATGCCGGCGACGTTGCAGTTTTAATTGGTGGTTCATTTACAGAATCAAATCCTAGTACTAATGATTTTTATGTTGCCTTAAATGGTGGCGCTTATGGCGACGCTACAGTAGGAAGTGGTAATACTGCCTCACCAACTAATCAATTAACCGCGGCGGGTGTTACTTTAAAAGGTAATGATTATATTTCAAAAGTTAAAATTACACATACAGATGATCATAATCAAACAACAGATAATGAAAACACTTCACCAAATATCGCATATAAATATGTAAAACCATATACACCGTTAGCTCCTACCGTAGATAATCCAACTGTTGGCGCTGTAGATGTATTAATTAATAAAAATACTTCAGAGGTTGATGGTTTGGAATATGCAATCTATGAAGTAACTCAAGATAAATATGTTCAAGCTGATGGTACGCTTGGCGCATTAGCTGTTTGGCAAACAATTGGTACATTAGCAGGGCAGTGGGGTAATTCAACAAGTATTGCTGGAAAAATTAATGTAAATGGATTATCCACTCACTCCTACTTGTATCAATTTAAAGTAAAGTCTCGCAATACCTCAGATACTCTTCATGCTGCTTCTTCTGAAAGTGCCTTATCTGGCGGCGCTTCATCATTAAATCAAGCACCTGTAATTGTTTTAAATTCCATTGCTCAAACAACTGATGGATCAAAATATGTAAGCATTAATTATACTGGTAGCGATATAGAAAGTGAAAATTCCAATATTATTACAGTTGAATATTCTACGGATAATGCTACGTGGAGTACAATGACGGAAAAAGCTGGTGTAGGAAGCCAAGGAACATCTAATTTAACCTTCTTATATACTGGCTCTGCGCATAATTTTGCGTGGGATGTGAATACTGATTTGCCAAATACAGAAGACTCAACAGTTTATATAAGATTGCAGGCCAATGACGGTACTTCTAGTGGCGCTGTGGTGGCATCTAGCGCATTTACAATTGATACAAAAAATCCAGTAGTAACAAATGTTACAGCTAGTCAAACTATAAATTCCAGTAATGTCACAATCACCTATGATTTAGCAGAATTATCAAATTCAACTGTGGAATTACAAATATCCTCTGATGGCGGTTCTACATGGGATGTTGCTACCTCTAGCGCAGCAGGGGATGTGGGAACTGGTATCACTGGTGGAACTAATAAAACAATAATTTGGAACGCGGGAGTAGATTTTAATAATCAAGAGGCAAACAACATTAAAGCAAAGGTGCGCGCAGCAGATACTTATGGCAATACTGGCGCTTTTGCGCAATCTGCTAATTTTAGTATTGACACCAAAGCGCCATCAATTGCCAATGTAGCGGCTTCTCAAGATCTGGGATCAAATTTTGTTACTATTACATATGATATTAGCGACGCCAATAATTCTATTGTTTATATAGATATATCAGAAGATAATGGCGCAACATGGGGCGTAGCGACAACAACTTTGTCTGGTGATGTTGGATCTGGTGTAACATTTGGAACAGGCAAAACAGTAACGTGGAGCGGATCTGTGGATTTCCCAAATAGAGAGCAGGGAAATATGATGGTAAGAGTTAGGGCAACAGATGCGTATGCTAACGCCAGCGGCAGTATTTCTTCAGCAGCCTTTAGTGTAGATACGAATGCCCCGGTTATTACTAATGTTTCAGCATCTCAATTAGTAGATTCTAATTTTATTGCAATTAATTATGATTTAGCAGATTCAGGAAACGTCACAACATCAATTGATATTTCAGATGATAGTGGATCAACTTGGACTGTAACTGATGTAAGTGTCAGTGGCGATATTGGTGCTGGAATTTCTCCTGGTGTTAATAGAATTGTTGTCTGGAACGCCGGAATAGATTTTAATAATCAAGATATAAATACTATCAGAGTTAGAGTTAGAGGCACAGATGCCTATAATAACACAAGCACTAATGTAGAATCTACGGATTTTAGTGTAGACACTCTTTCACCTGTAGTTGCAGTAGAGGCAGATTTAGTATCTCAACCTAATGCCGGGGATACTACTGTCTTAATAGGTGGATCATTTACAGAAACAAATCCTACTATAAATATTTTTACAGTGGCAATTAATAATTCTGCTTACTCAGCATCAACTACTGGGGAAAGTGGCACAGCCTCGCCAGCTAATCAGGCAACTAATGTAGGAGCAACCTTAAATGGCAGTGATTTTATTTCTAAAGTTAAGTTGGAAGAATCAGATAATTATAGCCATAGTATAATCAGTGAAAATGTCACACCAAGTACTATATATAAATTTGTTAAACCATATACACAAAATGCGCCAACAGTTAATAATCCTCAGAACTCAACTGTTGATGTAATTGTAAATGCTCATGCGGCAGAGGCAGCAAATGTTCCATATGCAATTTACGAAATTTCAACTAATCAGTATGTTCAAGCAAATGGTACTCTAGGCGCCTCAGCTGTTTGGCAAACAATTGGTACTTTGGCAGGGCAGTGGGGTTTTGCTAGTGGTGTAGCTGGCAAAATAACTGTTAATGGTATTGCGTCTCCCGTTGCTCAATATAGCTTCAAGGTAAAATCAAGAAATCCCTCAGATGTGGCCAATGCTTCTACAAGTGAAAGCAATTTTTCTAGTGAAGTTGGTGTTACAAATACTGCGCCAACAATTAGTATTACAAGCGCCAGTCAGGTGACAAATACTAATTATGTATTAATAAATTATTCTGGAACTGACTCACAAAATGATACCAACAATATTACAACTTTTGAATATTCAACAAATAACTCCACTTGGCATGCAATGACAGAAAAAGCAGGCGTAGGCTCTAATGGCACAAGTAGTTTGATATTTTCCGCTAGTGGATCTGCTTATGTTTTTGGATGGGATATTTCAACTGATATTCCAAATACCGAAGCTCAAACTGTTTACGTTCGTTTACAATCAACCGATGGCTTAACTAATAGTAACTTAGAAATTTCGTCGGCCTTTGCAATTGATACTATTGGACCGGTAATCTCTAATTTTAATATTGGTCAAACTCCTGGCAGTTCTAATGTAGTAATTAATTATGATTTATTAGATAATTCCGGAGCAGATAACGTAGTTGCGCTACAGATTTCAGCGGATAATGGCGCTACATGGAATACACCTACCACTACTGCTAGTGGCGATGTAGGTTCAGGCATCTCATCTGGAGCAAATAAAACAATTAACTGGAATGTTGGAACTGATTTTAATAATCAGGAAAATTCTGCAATGTTAGTAAGATTAACCGGAACAGATAGATTTGGTAATCAAGGAAATTCAGCTACATCTAATAATTTTACAGTTGATACTAAGGGTGCTGTAATAAGCTCAGTAACAGCTAGCCAAACAGTTGGCAGCACTAATGTAGTAATAAATTATAATTTAGCGGATTTGTCAGCTGCAGGTTTATTAGTTGATTTACAAATTTCATCTGATGGTGGCATTACATGGG
>Ga0172369_10001709_pt1 | contig 31389 bp, 29 predicted proteins | sample LakKiv25m_FD_114539 | JGI IMG/M metagenome (GOLD analysis project Ga0172369, IMG submission 114539) | Freshwater microbial communities from Kabuno Bay, South-Kivu, Congo - kab_022012_11.25m | ecosystem: Environmental > Aquatic > Freshwater > Lake | place: Democratic Republic of the Congo... | reverse complement strand
ATGTCTGGGTCTGTGCTGTCTGTGTTTGCGTTTCTGATGTCTGGGTCTGTGCTGTCTGTGTTTGCGTTTCTGATGTCTGGGTCTGTGCTGTCTGTGTTTGCGTTTCTGATGTCTGGGTCTGTGTGGGTGCTGGCGCAGGCGCAATAACTGCAGCGCTTGATGCTGGCGGATTTGTATCAACGCTAAATGTATTACTTGTTGCAAAATCTCCATCAATTGTTCCGTCATTTGCCTTCAAACGTACGCTAATGGTATTGCTTTGTGTATTTGGAATATCCGTGGCACTATCCCAGACAAATGTAAACGCAGCACCGCCAGAGGTAAATGCAAGGTTGGTTGTGCTGTTTCCAGATCCACTTTTTTGCGTCATTGTTGTCCAAGTAGCACCATCTCGGGAATATTGATACGAAACAAGACTCGCAGTATTATTCTGTTCATCTGTCCCTGTATATGAAATAGTGACATAACTTGAAGCGCTCTGTGTTGCTGCTGTAGAAACGACATTTGTTATTGATATTACCGGAGCAGTATTTTGTACAGGTGCAGTTGCACCAGCAGAAATAACTGCTGATGTTACTAAGGGAACACTAATAACTCCTACTTCATTACCCGCAACAATAGATACAAGTTTTTCACCGGTTGTTGCGGCATTTGTTAATTGCTGCGTACCTGTTCCGCCTTGTGTGGCGTGTGTGCCAATTTTTATAGTAATGACTTGATCTGCGAGGATAGTTCCACTTCCACTTGAAGGATATGTAAAAGTAATTCTTTTATTTACACTATCTATTGCTGCTCCCCAAATTGCGTTTCCCGGAACTGCTCCAAGGGTAAGCTGGGTTTGCGTGGCAGTTGCTGACACTCCATATGAAAGATCCATGTCTGCATACGTGACACTTCCAGTGCTTGAGATAAGATTTTGGAGATTTAAAACAATTGTGCCAGATGAAAGAGCAGTGCGTGATTGAAAATAAATAGTATGGTTTGAGGCCTCTCCTATGGTTTGAGGCTGGATGCGATATTGGACATTATATAAATTTGCAGCAAAAACAGACATGCTGAAAAGAGCAAGTGAAAAAAATATCGCAAGAATAAAGAAATACTGCGGCCGGATACGCATACCTTTGTTATATTAGCATCATTTTTTCAAGGCAGAAAGGGGTGAAATCATCCGTATTTTTCGTAAGCGACGGTCAATAGCAAACCATATTCCAAGTAGCATGAAAGCAGCTGATCCATATACGCCTGCCATTGCAATTGGCGATGATTCTATATCTTCAATAATCCATCTCATAATCGGTCGCACGAGTGCTTGAAATGGCGTTGTGACAACAAGATTTGGAGAAATGATTTCCGAATAATCATCTTTATAGATAACTTTTAGTTTGAGAGGATATGTTCCCTCATCTATGGGAGACGTGATAAATCCACTAAAACATTTAAAAGGTTTATTATAAAATAATTTTTGCTGTTTATTCATGAATTCAAGAATAACAGATGCTATAGGACGTAAGAATAATTTTTCTTTTATGCAAAGATTCATTTCACGCGCGCCAGAAGTATAAAAATCATAATTTACAAATCGTATAGGTTCTGTGCCTGTTTTTTGTACAAGTTCAAGATCTGTTTGTGTAACTCCTGAATTTCTTGGGATAAATTTTATGGAAGATTTAAGAATCAGCTGTCCTCGCTTTCGAATGTCTTCTCTGGATGTTACTGTGGCAAGCGCCGCATAGATTGTTTGCGGAATAACATATGCGCTTAAAGTATTTTGTTCAGCATCTAAAATAGTTTCTTCTATAGGAATCCATTTATTTTGTACAGGATCCCAATGATTGATTTTTAAGCTAGATGGATCAATACCCGCAAGAAGATCCGGGTTATATTTAATAGTAATACGAATGGGTTTTTCTACCTTGGTGCTTATGTTAATTTTATAAAATACTTTATCCGGAACATCTTTTCCGGAAGGAATACGAATTTCACTATCCAAGTTTGATGCTTGCGTAAGAGGAATTGGTTCAATAGATATATTTCCATCTTCTGTAACAGTATGTTCTTCAGCTTCTGCAAAAAAACCTGTTGTTTGACCGCGTGTATCAGTATTAATAACGCTTGCTGACGTTACTTTTCCTGCCTCAACTTTAATATTTGCAGGTACGCCTAAAGAAACAACAATAGGTGTGGGTGTTGTTGGCGCTGTGCTTTGAGTTGGCGTAGATGCGGATATTTCTATTGGCTCCGGTGTAGGAGTTGGAGTGGATGAAGATACCGTAGGTTCTGATTGTGGCGTCTCTGTGGGTGTTGAGATTGGCGTAGGAGCAACTGTTTCAGAAGGAACTGGCGCAGAAGTAGGAGTTGGAGTGGATGAAGATACCGTAGGTTCTGATTGTGGCGTCTCTGTGGGTGTTGAGATTGGCGTAGGAGTAGGGGAAGCGGTAGGTGTGGATGCGGGTGGAACAATCGCGCCAGCCTGCGCTTGCGTTTGTTCTGCTGCGGGACCTCCTGCTCCAACAGCATCGTTTTGAAGAAGCGCAATCGCAATAGTTCGCGAATCTCTATTCCCAACTTGTAGAGTGATAGTGTGACTTCCCGGTGTAGATCCATTGATAAGCTGTTTTGTTCCACTGGCATTTGTTCCAATACGTATAATCACACGTTGATTAGTGGTAATAGGAGTACCATTACTTGACGGAAAAGTAAATGTTATTGTTTTTTGTACAGAGTTTACCGCAACTCCCCATACCGCCACTCCTCTTTCTGAATATACTGCGCGAGATAATTCTTGTCCGGGATCACCGGTGAGAAATTGAATGTCTTCATATGAAACGCTATTCATGCTTGATATTGCATCTCCAAAAGAAATAGTGATAGTATCTCCGGTATTTGGAAATCCTACACCGCTTACCGCAGTAAATTGGATAGTATGATCCGCAGGAGTATCTGTGCGAAGTCGCGTCATGATATCAGAAACGCGAGAGAGATTGAGCGCGTGTACATTTTGCGGAATAAGAAAAACTATAGTAAAAAAAACGAAAGAAAAGAAGAGAATAAAAGATTTGCACAAGAAAGACAGCATAGCTATACGTTAAAATGTTCCAACGCCAACAAAATATAATGTATCCGTATATGTCCCTGCTTCAGTATTTGTTGAAATAGCAGTTTTTACAATAATATTTGCATAGGACGTATTTGCAGTTGTATTCCAGATAGAACTCAAAGAGGTTGAAAGTGAGCCGATAGTCCTATCTACAGTGGAATACGTACAGGTACTATTATAGGGTGAAATTGCGGTTGCATTTGAGCTTCCTCCATTACTGATCATGCATACGCCATATCCTTCTATTCCTGGAGAGAGCGCAACACTTGCACTGGCATTATATGGAGTATCAGGTATTTGGTATGCTCCGGAAATAAGTGCTCCATTTGCAGAAGAACCATATAGTGTTGCTTTTGTTGTCTGTCCTGAATTTGAAAACATATACGTGCAGATAAAAACATTTGATACATTGATATCGCTTTGGAGAAGGGCGCCCGGAAATGTAACTGATCCGCTTGAAGACTGACTGGTGCTGGGGCATGCTGCGAGCGTTGTAGATGTATTTATTGCGAACGTAAAGGTTGGCGATGTAGTGGCAGTAAATGATATTTGATCATCTGAAGTAATAGAGATGCGAAGTTCTCCAGTATGTGCTTTTGCAATTCCTTCATCATCATGAAAAATCGCAATACTTACAGAACTTGCGGCAGATGATGGATTTGTGAGTTCTCCGTTTGTGCTGTCATTTGCAATGATAAGTCGCATTGCTCCAATATTTGTGCCGCCACTGTCAGATGCAGTGTATGTGGTCGTACATGGTTGAATGCGGAATATAAAATTTGTTGTATCAACAGCAATGCCTACTTGATTACTTTGCGTACAAGTAAGTGAATCTGTAGACGTTCCTGTGCCAGATACTACTTGAGCAATAGTTATTTGCGTAAGTGTGCCCGCAGAATTCCCTGTTTGATCCTGCCAAAATGTAAAATCTCCTGTTGTCCACGTACCGCTTGAAGTGAAGGTTGTTGAGAATTGAACGGCCAAAACATCTTTTCCTCCTGTTGCGTCAAAATCAGCGCCTGCAGCAAGGCGAAAGTCTATGATATGTTGTGATGCGACTCCTTGTTTTTCACGAGACATGGTATCACTTGTATTAGTAATTTCTCCGGCAAAAACATAAGGAGTATACAAAAAAAATATAGATAAAAATATCGTACATCCAATAAGAATTTTTGCGATAAACTGAAAAAATTTTTTCATAGTAATCATGGCACTCTAGTATATAGTATATCAAAAAACTTCCGAGAAACAAATTCGAAAGTTTTTGATTGGTATAGATTTTATATCACGTTTAGAATGTACCTACCGCAATAAAGTAGAGTGTATCAGAGTATGTTCCCGCAGCCGTTGAGGAAAGTATAATTACCTTTGGGATGATATGGGCATAGGCAGTTGCCCCGCTAGAATTTGGGGTGACCATAGACCACATTTCAGCAAGAGAGGTTGTTAATGATCCTGCCCCGCTTAATTCTCCGCTACTATAGGTACAGCCTGCACTTCCACCACCAAAAGGAGATGTGGAGGTTGTATTATTCCCATAATTTGTTCCTGAACTCATGACGCAATAGCCATTATCCGCGGTAGATAATGAGAATGCCGCTCCAGCTTTTAACGCCGTAGTATTATATGTGCTTCCTGCAAGATACGTAGGCCCCGCTTTAAATAATCCTCCATTTGCTGAATATCCGTATAGTTTTACTGCAGTTTCAGCATTTGACGAAACATACGTACAAATAGTGGAGGTTGCCACGTTCATACTCCCTACCACAAGTGTATTAAAGCCAACAGTTGCTGATGATGATTGCGAAGTAGCGTATGTAACACTACAGTCCGCCGCTGTATTACTGGTCATAGGATCTTGATTGAGCGCAAAGGTAAGTGTAGACGTAGCTGCAGGACCGCCACTACTTCCTACTTGATCAGAGTCCAGGATAGCTACTGCAAGCGAATCAGAATATGCATTTGAAACCCCTTCATCATCAAGTGCTACCGTAACCTGTTGATTGTTTGATGCAGTTGCTGGATTTGTAATGAAAGCAGATGCAATTTTTATAGTAATACCAACTGCACTTGCATTTGCAGCATCTACATCGCTACATCGCTTAAATTTAAACGCTCGATCAGTGACGTTTACTTGCGTGACATAATCACCAGAACAATTCGGATATGTTTGTGACCCAGTTGCATCTGTTGAAGTAATAGCGCCCATAGTAAGTGCTGTAGTACTGGCATTGTCTGTGACAGAAAATTGGACGGTAGTGGTGACCGTCCATGTGCCACTCGCACTAGGAGTAAATGCATTTGAGCTTGATGCAAACGTAACAGTAAGAATATCATTATTGCCAGTAGAATCCCAATTTACGCCACCCGGAAGAACTATGGTAAATGTATGTTGTGACATTGTATTTTTTTGCAAGCGCGTCATTTTATCCTGAACACTTGTAAAGGCAGCTGCATACGCGTTTGGCGTAACAGATCCGAGTACTGTAAATAATACTGTTGTAAAAATAGCAGTTTTTGCCATGACTCGGGAGAATATATATTTCATAGAAGAAAATTTATAAACAGACATATCTCTATCTCTCGCTAGTATAGCATATAAAAAAAACTTCTGAGAATATATCTCAGAAGTTTTTAGTTTGTATGTGCTTATTTTCTGAATTATTTCTTTACTGTTCCTGCAGATTCAAGCATTTTCTTGATAAGAAGTACTAAGATGACCACAATCACGAGAGCAATGATCAGCCAAAGTACCAAGAGTCCTGTAGGTAATACCCAGAAAGTAAAGCTTTTTGATACACTGCCAGCTCCACCCATGGTGACATCAAACAGTGCGGTGTATTTTCCGAATGCGAATCCAGAATCCCACACAACCTTGAATTCACGGTTTGATCGCGGCAATACATTGCCCACACCTGGCAGATTGTTGAACGGAAGTACTGTTACAATACTGCCAAACATGTTTTTGATCTTCACGTCACCTTGTGGCTTGAAGTGACGATTTCCGCCGTTATTGAATCGTGCAAGGAATGTGATAGGAAGCTTATCAAACTTTGTGAGGCCGCCTTCAGTACCGAAATAGGTGACTTCTCCTTTTTCCACTGTTTCTCCACGTACATCAATGGCAACATTGATTCCCGTGAGGCCAACAACAGAAGCACCTGATGTCGTCGGTTGACTTCCGGTGGTTGTACCCCATCCTACCATAGCAAGATGCGTTCCCGGAGGTGCGTCTTGTGGAAGGCTGATAAACATGGGAACACTTTTTGTTTCACCGGGCTGAAGTGTAGTTTCCCCACCATCTTTAAATATGATCCAGTTTGGAAGCGTTGACTCAGATGTTGCCGGTACGTAAGTTGCGCTACCGTCTTCTTTTGTGCTTGCGTCTGCAGTGTACATTTTTGGCGCTACAGTAATGGGGTCTATTCCATCATTAGTAAGCTTAATAGTCTTTGTGACAGACTCACCAGGACTTAAGGTAATTTCATCGATCGTGACTGGCTGTACCTTGAGGGCGTGGGCATTTCCTGCCCAAAAAAGAACCCCCAAAAGTACGGCTAGCGCGACAATATACATTTTTTTCATATGCACAGCATGGGTTATGCGAATTAGAAGTTACATGATTGAATCGTTAGAAAGTACCTGCCGCAACAAAATACAGTGTATCAGAGTATGTTCCTGAAGGAGTAGTACTAAGAATGACTGCCTTTGGAATGATATGAGCAAAGGAAGTAGTATTTGGAGTACCAGTCCATATAGAACTTAATGATGTGGTCAGAGATCCTGCCCCACTTACTTCAGTACCTGTGGTACAGTCGTTATTTGTTGTATTACCGAACGGAGTAGTGGCAGTAGCATTAGATCTAGCATTTGAAATATTACTACTCATAACGCAATAACCGTTATCTGCAACTGAAAGAGAAAAACTTGCCGTAGCAGTTTTTAACGTCGTACTGCTGTAGGTGCTTCCAGCTAGATAGGTGCTCCCAGCTTTAAGTCCTGCATTAGTAGAATATCCGTACACCGTTACCGCTGTTTCTGCATTTGTTGACACGTATGTACAAATAGTAGAAGTTGCAACATTCATACTCCCCACTACGAGCGAATTAAATCCAGCTGTCACTGTTGCTGGTTGAGATGTTGCACTACACGCTGAAACACTTGCTCCCACAGCTTCCTGATTTAATGCAAACGTCAGTGTAGAGGTTGCTGCTGGAGCGCCCTGACCGCTAATAACATCAGAGGGAATAATCGATGTCGCAAGACTATCAGAGTACGTATTAAGTTGGCTTTCGTCATTCATGCTGGCAGTTGCTAGGTAATTATTTCCCGCAGTTGCCGGATTTGTAATACTGCCTGTTCCGTTATAAATAGCGATAGTGATAAAATTGCCTAAACCTGGCGCTACAGTGCTACCATCATTTGCAGAGCAACGCTTGAACCCAAATTTTCTATCCGTGACATTCACTGATATCACAAGATCAGCAGTACCCAAACATGATGGCCAGCTTCCACCAGTGGAAATAGCTCCAGTTGTGTCTGTGGATGTAATTGCACCCACAGTCATAGTGGTTCCACTACCTGCTGATGTACCATCTTGGATTTTGAATTGTGCAGTTGTTGTTACTGTCCATGTGGTACTAGCACTTACTGTAAAAGCAGTTGCAGCTGAGCTTGAAGCAAATGTTATCCAAATAGTATCCGAACTTGTTCCGTCCCAGTCAATAGAGCCAGGAAGATCTATGCTAAATGTGGACGTGGTTGCCGTACTTGCTTGAAGTCGATCTAATTTCCATTGAACACTAGTAAACGCAGTTGCATACGCGCTTGGCGCAGCAGATCCGAGTATGGTAAGAAACATGGTTGCGAATACCGTAACTTTTGTTAGGATTCTGAAGAGAGTATGTTTCATAAATTTTTTAGATTAATTTAGATGTGCGGTTAGTTTTTTTCTTACGCAATGGTTCGACCCTTTATAAATGCGTAAGTAATAGTTTAATTTTTTTTAAAACAGCTGTGATGTGGAGTTCTCCACACCTTCATAAATAATTATAGCATATTTTAAGAAGATAGTTGAGGCGGGGTTATCCACATTGTGTCAATAGTTTGTAGGAAGAATGACATTTTCATTGTGTCGGATATCGGTTATGTTATTTTTTTCATTTATATATACAGAAATAACATCAAATCTGATGTACGAGTCATGCAGACTATGAATATGAAGAAAATGACGCATGCTTTTTGAGATTTTTTTTGCCTTCCAGTAATCAACAGCCTCTTCTGGATACCCGTATTGCGTACTACTGCGTGTTTTTACTTCTATAAAAACAATCTCATCGCCTTTTTGAGCGATGAGATCAATTTCTCCGGTATGATGGACGCGATAATTTTTTTCAAAAATAGTATAGCCTTTATTTTTCATGAATTCAGCCGCAAGCTGTTCGCCGTGTGTTCCCAAAATTTGTTTGGGAGTGTGCATATTATTTTTTCTTTGGCAGGTATTTTTCAAGCTCTTCCCGTTCTTTAAGCGCTTTGATCGCCGGCTGCATATTTGTCTCATAATAATGCCAGATAAGGTATGCCCATATTCCTACAGAAATACACCAGAGTACGAAAAAGTATCTGCCAGAAAGAAATATAATATTTTCATATGCAAAAAACAGCCATACAAGGCCAAATGATCCCATGGTAAGACACAAACTTTCTATCTTTGCAAAAAGTTTTTTCTCTGGTTTTGTAAATGTTATTTTATTTTTTTTCTGGTATATTTTAAGTCCAATTTTTCCCGCAATGCCGCTTCCAAAAAGGATTAGAAAAAATATTACTGTTTTCATGTCTAAAGGTCCGGGGTGAGGAGTGAGCCAATAAGATAGCTCAAAAAGCTGTTTTACATCCATATAATTTAAGATTATATAAGCAAAAGTGTATACGACTTATGCGTCAATCACGTAAGTTACGTTAAAAATCTTTTCTAAAAGTAAGTCCAAAATGGTACGGGCCTGCATCAAACTCATCAAACCATGTAAGTCCAAGTGAAAATCCAAGGTCTTTTAATTTTTTTTGATCAACACGAATATTCTGCGGAGGGCCAAAAGGGGAGGGGGTATGCTTCCAGTCAATAATAACAAGACGTCCGCCAATGCGCAAGAACCGCGCACTTTCTTTGAGGATTGTCTCATGTTGAGAGTTTTGAAAAAGAACATTTATAAGAAGCGCAAGGCCACAAGATCCGTCTGGAATCTGTGCGGCGCCATATTTTTCCAGATCAGACCAAACATATTCAACGTTTGTAATGTTTTGCGATTTCATTTTCCCTTTTACTACTTCAAGAACTCCTTTTTGCACGTCAACTGCATAGACTTTCCCTGTTTTTCCTGCTAATCGCGCAAGAGAATCTACAAAATGTCCACCCCCACCACAGCCAAGGTCTGCAACTACATAAGATTCTTTAATATCGAGTTTTTTAATGATCTCGTCAACATTAAGAAGGACAGTGCCTCCTTTCACGTCTTGCATGGGCATATAGTCTATATAATAAGGTAGGTTATAGTTTATTTTTTATTCTGTATACTATTCATTTTTTTAAACGTGCTCCAAAATCTTGAAAATGATAGTTTTTTATTTCGGAAAAATTTAACGCGGTTCCCGTTTCCTTTTTTGTTTCACAAAAAAGTTTTCCGACCGCTATTTTTCTTCATAAAAAACTCCATTTTCTAAGACTTTTCCGCAAAGTTTTCAAAAATGAACAGTATACAGCCTAGGGATTTAGAAAATTATAATCTATTGCTTCTGAATTAATCCTTTAAAACCTTCAAATATTTCAAAAGGAACAGCAAATATAGTTGCTTTATCTGATTTTTCAATAGTGGTAAGAGCTCTTAATGAAAGCCCCCCAGGAATAGATGTAAGGTTTATTGCAGCTTTTTTAAGATTTTCTGATGCTACAAGCTCTCCTTCTGCTTGAATAATAACTGCTCTGCGTTCTCGTTCTGCTTCTGCCTGCCGAGCCATAATGCGTTTCATGTCTGCCGGAAGTTCAATATCCTGTATTTTAATAGAAATGATTTTAATGCCCCAGCCACTGATTTCTTGTTCCACAAGACGCTCAATAGTATTTGCAACTTCTTCTCTTTCCGTAAGAAGGGTATCAAGTTCAATGCGTCCGGCACCATCTCGCAATGCGGCTTGCGCATATTGAGATATGGCATACACATAATTTTGCACGCCGAGGATTGCGTTTTCCGGTTTTTCAACCAAGAAATAAACAACTCCATTTATATATACCGGAACATTGTCTTTTGTGATAACTTCCTGTTTTGGAATATCTATGGTGGTGATTCGTAAGTCAGCGCGTAATAGTTTTTGGAAAACAGGAACAATCCAAATAAGTCCTGGTTTTTTTGTCCCGCTATATTTACCGAGCGTAAGAATAACACCTCGTTCAAATTGATTGATGACATGAAATCCTTTTGCAATAAAACCAACAACAATCAAAACTAAAATAAAAATTTCCATATTTTTTTATGAAATTTTTATGAATAAAAGTTGAACACATTTGTGGTTCATATGAGACTTCTGAATTGTAATGATATATGGGCCAAGATGGATTTGAACCATCGACCCCCACTTTATAAGAGTGGTGCTCTAACCCCTGAGCTATTGGCCCTTTTGGTATAATTTTCACTATAAATATAATAAAATGAAACTATTTTTTTGTCAAAGAAGTGTACATACATATTATATTATACCTTTTTAGTATAATATAAATATAAAGCGTTATTTATTTACGATTTTTATTTAAGATGATATATTTATTATGCGATTATTTTTTGAAGAGGACTACTCAATACTCATTTTTTTCAACCAGCACTTCAAAACTTTGAAAATGATAGATTTTTATTTCGGAAAAACTTAACGCAGTTCCCGTTTGCTTTTTTGCTTTGCAAAAAGTTTTCCGACCGCTATTTTTCCTCATAAAAATCTCCATTTTCTAAGGCCTTTCCGTAAGGTTTTCAAAAATAAGCATTGAGTAGTCCTTATTACGCATTATCTTTAAGTTTCTAAATATTTCATCTGCAATTTTTTTTATGAACGAACATACGTTTGAAAAAATATATCACCCGGGAGATTTTGAAGATAAAATTTATGAAATGTGGGAAAAGTCCGGCTATTTTAACCCCGATACTATTAAAAAGCATGAGCAGACATTTTCCATTGCCATGCCTCCGCCAAATGTAACTGGCAGTTTACATATTGGTCATTCGCTCATGTTGGTATTACAAGATGTCATGATTCGTTATCACCGCATGAAAGGAGATAAAACGCTTTGGTTGCCCGGTACAGATCATGCCACTATTTCTACGCAAAATAAAGTTGAAAAACTTCTTGCAAAAGAAGGAAAAACTCGTCAAGAACTAGGGAAAGACGCATTTTTACAAAGAGTATACGAATATATAGAACAGTCTCGCGGCACTATACGAAAACAAATACGGAAAATGGGCGCAAGCTGTGATTGGTCTAGGGAAAGATATACGTTAGATGAGGGCTTATCTCGCGCGGTATCTGAAATATTTGTTCGCATGTATCGAGATGGCCTTATTTATAGGGGAAATAGGATGGTTCATTGGTGTCCGCGCTGTACTTCTACATTGGCTGATGATGAAGTGAAACACATTGAAGATCCAGGAAATCTTTATTATATTCGTTATGCGATTCAAGGAACAGACCGTGTCCTTATTATTGCCACAACTCGTCCGGAAACCATGCTTGGAGATACGGCAATAGCAGTAAACCCTCATGATGAGCGATATAAAGAATATATAGGTAAGGTTGCCATATTACCATTAGTAAATAGGGAATTGCCGATTATTGCAGATGAATACGTGGATCCTAATTTTGGAACAGGATCTCTGAAGGTAACGCCTGCGCACGATCCAAATGATTTTATGCTTGGGCATAAATATCATCTTAAAGCACCAAAAGTTATAGATGAATTTGGTAAGATAACCCTCACCGCGCTACAAGAAGATGGTGTTGATATAACGCCTCTGCAAGCATACGCTGGTCTTGATAGATTTGAAGCACGTAAACTTCTTATTGAAAATCTCACAGCTCAAGGATTTATAGAAAAAATTGAGGATTATCGCCATACCGTAGGACATTGCTATAGATGCGATACGGTCATAGAACCTCTTATTTCCTTGCAATGGTTTGTAAAGGTTGACCAAAAAATACCCGGCCTCAAGCAATCGCTCAAACAACTTACTCATGACGCAGTAAGTTCCGGATCTATAAAAATTTTGCCAAAACGTTTTGAAAAAATTTATTTTAATTGGATTGAAAATCTTCATGATTGGTGCATCTCTCGTCAATTATGGTTTGGGCATCAAATACCTGTATATTATTGTCAATTAGAAAAAGGCGGATGTGGAGAAACAATCGCATCTGTTATTGCGCCGGCATATTGCCCCAAATGTAAAAATGAAAAACTTGTTCGAGATGAAGATACGCTTGATACATGGTTTTCTTCCGGTATATGGACATTCTCAACACTTGGATGGCCGGATAATGCGGAATTAAAGGGCGGAAAAATAATAAAGAAGGGGGATTTAGCACAATTCCATCCAACAACAGTATTAGAAACCGGCTATGATATTATATTTTTCTGGGTTGCACGCATGATTATGATGACATGTTATGCGCTCCATGAAGTGCCATTTAAGACGGTGTATCTTAATGGGCTTATCTTGGATGTTGAAGGGAAAAAGATGAGTAAATCAAAAGAAGAAATGAGCGTGAATCCGCTTGATATTATAAAGAAATACGGTACTGATGCACTTCGCTTAAGCATGCTGGTTGGTATTACACCGGGAAATAATGCTCGCCTAAGCAATGAAAAAATTGAAAGTCAGCGTAATTTTTTGAATAAAGTGTGGAATATTAGTAGGTTTATTCTTGATATACTTGCTCAACAGAAAAAAACAGATGAAAAATCAAAGCAAGTGCTAACCCTTGCCGATACATGGATTATTAGCCGCTTACATACTACCGCTCAACGAGTTACCGCGTGTATGGAGAAATTTCAATTCTCTCAAGCAGTGGAAGAGCTCCGGCAATTTACGTATGATGATTTGGCGGATTGGTATATAGAAATTGCAAAAGTTGAAAAAGAAAAGCACGTCATTCTTTCTCATGCGCTGGAAGCAATGCTCGTGCTCTGGCATCCATTTATTCCTTTTGCAACAGAAACTATTTATCAATACTATGCAAAACAAAATAAGTTAGGAGGAAAACGCAATACTCACGCATCCCTTCTTATGGTTCATGCATGGACTAAAGCAGATCCATCTAAAATTAACAGTGAAGTAGAACAAGAGTTTGCGCGTATTAGGGATATGATTACCGCCATTCGCAATGCGCGATCGGAAAATAATATAAGCCCGGCGCAAAAAATTCAAGCTATTGTTTTTGCTCCAACGCAGTCTGAATTTATAAAGAAAAACGAACAGATTATAAAACATCTGGCGCGCCTTGATTTTTTTACGGTATTGGAAGCAGGAGAAAAACCTCAAAATGCCCTATACCTTAAAGTTGGTGGCATGGAAGTATTCCTTCCATTGGGTCTTATGAAACGAGAAGAAGAACAAGGAAAAATACAAAAAAGAATTGAAACACTCAAAAGTCTTATTATAGGCCTTGATCAGCGGTTGGAAAATCAGGAATTTCTTTCTCGCGCGCCAAAAAATGTGTTAGAAAAAGAAAAAGAAAAACGCGAAAGTTATGCGTCTGAAATTGTAAAACTTGAAGAGCAGCTTAAAAAGCTTGGATAGATTTTTCACTTCTTAATCCAACTTCATGAGCTTGCCGTTTTGTTTTGCTTTGCAAAACATGAACCAGAAAAACCACAGAGAAAGCAGAATATAGATGATATTTACAATAAATCCTACAGTAAGAAGGTGGAGCGGCAACGCTCCATTTTTTAATACTTCGCGCATACCTTCAAAGATATAAGACGGAGGAAGAATATATGCAATCCAGCGAATAACTTCAGGTAATGCGGAAACCGGGTAAAATACCGCGCTAAATGGCTGAATAAGAAATGTAATGCCAAATGCAAGAATTTGCGCAGATGTTCCCCAGCGAAGGATAAGCCCGATAGTAAAAAGCCCCAATGCCCAGCCAAAAAGAAGAAGATTAAGAACAAATGGTATAATAGAAAATCCAAACATCAAAAAATTCAAATGATACAATACAAATACTAGCAGAGACATAACAATACCAATAAGAAAAATACGAACAATGCCAAGGAGAAGTGTTGAAATAAGAAATTCAGCCACAGTAATAGGGGATACAAAAATATTCAAAAGATTTCGTTCCCAGATTTCTTCTAAAAATGCAATTGATGTGGAATGCTGTGATTGATTAAGAAGATTCCAAAAAATAAGCGCACCCAAAAGAACGGTAAGTACATTTATGCCAGTGATATTGAATTGTTGGAGATACAGACTTAAAAATCCCCAAAGAAAAATTTCCATCACTGGCCAGAAAAAAATATCCATCAGACGCGGGATGCTGCGCTGATAAAGATATAGGTGTCTCAAAAGAAGCGCATTGATTCTATACAGTTTCATAAGAATATTTATTTTCCGCGGGCAATTGCCAAAAAGACATCATTCATATCTTTTTTGCCGTATTTTTTTATAAGCTGCTCCGGAGTGCCGTCATCAGTAATAACGCCTTTATTCATAAAAATAACACGATCACATACTTCTTCTACTTCTGCCATATTGTGTGATGTATAAAGAATTGTTGTGCCATGTTCTTTTTTTATTTCCAAAAGAAGACGCCGTGTTTTGTCTGCGATATCAGGATCAAGAGATGCAGTTGGCTCATCCAGAAGTAAAACATCCGGGTTATTAAGCAGTGCCTTGGTAAGATTAACGCGCGTAAGCTGCCCAGTGGAAAGGCTTGATGTCATTTTTGGCAAAAATTCCGTGATATCAAAAAATTCCGCAAGCGCTAGCACGCGCTTAAGGGGATTTTTAATTCCATACAATCGCGCAAATGTTAAAAGATTTTCTTTTACTTTGAGATTATAGGGAAGCATAATATATGCAGAAGAAAAATTCACTCTATTAAGGATTTCTTCCCGATGTGTTTCTATTTTTTTTCCAAAAATCTTTATTTCTCCGGATGTTGGTGTAATAAGATCAAGTATCATTTGAATGGTAGTTGTTTTTCCAGCGCCATTTGGCCCAAGAAGTCCGGTGATCTTCCCTTTTTCAATAGAAAATGAAACACAATCAACTGCGGTGACTGAGCCAAATACTTTTACAAGTTTTTTTATTTCAATAATGGGAGTGTGTTTCATATAAGGATTATTGTATAGTAATTATTGCTTTTTTCCAAGACGCAGAATACAATAGGTATATATGAAAAAACACGTACGCACAAAAAAAGAATATATTGACCCACAAAGCATATTGATGCAAGAGGTTGTGCTTGAGCTTAAAAAAGCAATTCATGCGCAATTTTGGCAAGATATTTCATTCCAGCAAGATCTTTTAGAAATTCCACCGCTTCCTGAAATGGGCGATTGCGCGTTGCCATGTTTTTTTCTTGCAAAACAATTAAAAAAGTCACCCATTGAAATTGCCCAAGAATTAGAAAGTGCATGTATAGCAAGTGATTGTATTGATCACGCGCGCGCACTGGGACCATATCTTAATATCTTTTTTTCTCCACTATACATTGCCAATATTCTTTTTACATCTCAATCTTTGTCAAAACAAAAAAACCAAAAAAAAGAAACAATTGTCATTGAATATGTTTCTCCAAACACCAATAAGCCATTGCATTTGGGCCATATGCGCAATGCAGTACTTGGAGAAAGTCTTGCATGTATATTTGAATCAGTCGGATACAATGTAGTGCGCGTTTCTCTTGTAAATGATAGAGGTATTCATATTTGTAAATCAATGGTTGCATATGAGAAGAAACAGAAAGAAGTACATGGCACGGAAAGTATATGGGAAACACCCCAGAGTACTGGTATAAAAGGAGATCATTTTGTGGGAGAGTATTACGTACTTTACAGCCAACAAGCAGAGCATGATGAACAAATTATAAAAGACGCGCAGGAATGTTTACAAAAATGGGAAAAGAATGATAAAAAAACACGGATATTATGGAAAAAGATGAATGCATGGGCATTAGACGGACTGAATAAAACCTATCAGCGGCTTGGCATCCATTTTGATAAAGTTTATTTTGAAAGCGAGCTCTATACACAGGGGAAAGAAATTGTCCGCAAAGGGCTTTCTAAAGGACTTTTTAAAAAAGACGAAACCGGTGCAGTATATGCAGATCTTACTGCATTTCAGATTCCCAATAAAATTTTACTGCGCAGAGATGGAACATCGCTCTATGTAACACAAGATATGTTTCTTGCAGTGCAAAAAGCAAAAGATTTCCACGCATCGCGCTTTGCATATGTTATAGGGTCAGAGCAAGATCTTTACATGAAACAGCTTTTTGCCATTCTTGAAATGCTGGGATATGCATGGGCAAAAAATTTCCATCACGTGAGCTATGGCATGGTGTGCTTGCCGGAAGGAAAAATGAAATCACGGGAAGGTACAAAAGTAGATGCTGATGTGCTTTTGGATACACTTAAAGATCTTGCATATAAAGAAGTACAAAACCGTGGAGAAAAAATTTCTAAGAAAGAAGCGCATACACGCTCTGCGCGTATTGCCCTTGCGGCAGTAAAATTTTATCTTGCAGAAGTGAGCGCAAAATCAGACATGACATTTCACCCGGAAGAATCCATTTCATTTACCGGCAGAACCGGGCCGTATGTGCAATATACCTATGCACGCGTAAAAAGTATTTTAAGAAAGTATACTTCAAAAACAAAAAAGTCAGATATAAACTCTGGCTATGCATGGATACAAGAAAAACAGCTTTTACTCCTTCTTATACGTTTCTCTGGAACAATTCAATCCGCTGCGCACTTGTATGATCCATCAGTTGTGGCAAAATATATCTATAGTCTTGCAAAGGCAGTGAATGAATATTATCATGCAATACCGGTATTACGCGCCGCACCCAGTGAGCAAGTTGCTCGTATTATACTCTTACAGTGTGTTGCTCAAACACTTCAAAAAGGACTTGCGCTTCTTGGTATTGAAACATTGGAAAAAATGTAGATTTTCGCTTGAAATTTCCTAATTTCGCTACGGAAATTATTATATAAGAGGTCTTATGGAATTTGTTATTGTAGTGAGCATATACTTATTATTTCTTGCAGTATGGGTATTTTTAAGTATGATGACAATTTTTATGATGCTACGCTATCAAGGAATTTCTCTTATAACATGGGGGGCTGCATTGTTTTATGCAGGTGCAAGCGGAATAGTACTCCTTGTTACTATGATTGTAGTAAGTAAACTTGAAGTTGATTGGACAAGTCTTTTGTATTTTTTCCGTGCCTCATTATAGACGTAATATAGCCGTATGATATTTTTTGGAGAAAAAGTCATTCTCAAAGTTCGCAAGCACCCCATTGTTTTTTTTGTTGATAGTTTTTTTTGTTTTATACTTCTTCTCATTCCTTTTATTCTTTTTGGCGTTATGTATATTTCCGGAAGAGGATTTGAAATTCCCAGAGAAAGCATTTTAAGCCTTATTGTTGTATTAGTGGTAGGTTTATATTATTTATACACACTTCTTTTCTTATTATTTAGTTTTTTTATGTATTTTTTGGATAGATGGATTGTGACGGAAAAACATATCATAGATATAAAGCAAACATCTCTTTTTTCACGAACTGTTGCCAAGCAAGAACTTGAACGCGTGCAAGATGTTACAGCAGAAGTAAAGGGATTTTTCCAGACCATTTTTAATTTTGGCAATGTTTATATCCAAACCGCAGGAGAACAAGAGCGGTTTATTTTTGAAAATGTTCCGGATCCCAATGGCATTGTGAATACTATCTTAAAAGTTGTAGACCAAACAAAATAAAAACCTCTGTAAAATAGAGAGGTTTTTGTAATTTTAGGAATTGGAGAGGAGTTTTTGATTTTCTTTGCCGGGAGCTTCACAAGAAACAAAGGAGTTGAACAGTAAACATCAACTGTTTGAGCGAAGCGAGTTTTGATGTTTGCGCTGTGAGACGACTATTATTTCGTGAAGTGGAGGCACTAGCAAAAGAAAACTTTTCTCCGGTTCCTCGTTATATCCACCCTTTTGCGGTAAGCGCATTTTGTGCTGCATCTATCTGCGCTTCTTGCTTGCTGGTGCCTTCACCAGTGGCAATACGCTCTTTGCCTAAAAAAATACCAATAACGAATTTTTTTGCATGATCTGGGCCGCTTTCTTCCAGTACTTCATAATGCGGCGTAATTTTTATTTTTTCCTGTGCCAATTCTTGAAATCTACTTTTTGGATCAACATCAAGTCGTTTTTCAATAATAGTGGCAAGATGAGGAATAATATATTTTTTAATAAACTTTTCTGCTTGCTTGTAGCCACGATCAATATATATAGCGCCAATAGTCGCCTCAAGCGCATTGGTGAGTATGTATTGCCGCGCTTTTCCGCTTGCATCTTTTGATTCTCCACGGCTTAAGTATAGAAGAGGATCAATATCCAAAGGCCGTGCAATATCTGAAAGCATTTTACTATTTACCAAGCTTGCGCGCCAGTTTGTCATGTCGCCTTCAGTTGCTTCTGGAAATGTAAGATACAAATAGTCTGTTACTACTAATTCCAGTACCGCGTCACCAAGAAATTCAAGACGCTCATTATGACCTAATTCAAAACCAGGGTTTTCATTCAAGTATGAACGGTGCACCATGGCCTGACGCAAGATATCACTATTTTTAAAAGTAATGCCAATCTTTTTTTGAAATGATAAAAAATTTTTCTCCTCTCCATTCATAGTAATTTCGCACATCCCCGATTGAAGTCGGGGTTGACATATCTTTTTTTAGGATTGTTGGGATTGCTGTTTTTTTTCATTTTCTTGCTCTTCTTTTCTTTTCTCTTTTTCTGCTTTTTCTTTCTCTCGTTTTTCTTTTTTTTCTTCTTGAATTTTTTGAAGTCTATCTTCTTTTTCTTTAATTTCCGGCAAAATCTTTTTATAAATAGAACCAAGTACGCCATTTACAAATTTTGATGACGAAATGCCGCCATATGTCTTGGCAAGTTCAATAGCCTCATTAATTGCTACACGAGCAGGAATATCGGGATCATATACTATTTCATAGATCCCAATACGTAAAATATTGCGGTCAACAATAGTGATTTGCGCTAATGGCCACTCTGGCGCAAATTTTTCTATATATGTGTCTATCTCTTTTTGATGTGTCAAAATGCCCTCAACAAGATGTTTGGCAAATCCATCATCCTGAAAATCGGGAGCAAATTCCGCAAAATTATAATCAAGCATGTCGGAAGCATCATCCGCATTTTTCCCCTTGAAGTCCCACTCATAGAGTGTCTGAACTGCAAGCGTCCGTGAAAGGAAGCGGTTGGACATACATTATATATATTACAGGATGTGAAAAAAGAGCTTAGAGAACAAATGAGTTAGTCCTGTTTTTCCTCCGGAGTAACAGGGGTCTGTTTTTTGAGTTTAGGATTTTTTACAATTGTAACAAGGCGTTCCTTATACGTGCCGCAATATGCGCATGCGCGGTGTGGAAGAATCATCTTTTTGCATTTTGCGCAAGGAAGAAGTGATTTCTTTTTTAAGGCAAAATGAGATGCTCTGCGTCGTTTTGAGGATCTGGATAGCCGTTTTCCTGATAATGCCATACAAAATAGCTCAATAGTGATACTAATATCATATCACGATTCTCTATTTTTGGCAAGAGCATTGCATGAAAGCCTATATCAGACAACGGTAATTGAGGCTATTTTGTCATTTACTTCTTTAAAACGCATAAGGCGAACGCCTTGCGTGTCTCGTCCTAGTGTTGGCACGCTTTGAATGCTAATGCGAATAACTTGTCCCTTTTCTGAAATAATAAGGAGGTCACCGCTTGTTCCTTCTACTGGAGCTTTTGGGTTAAGAACACCAGCCATGACAATGGTACCGGTTTTATTGGTAATTTTAGCTGTTTTAATACCAGATCCTCCCCGTCCTTGTATTTTATATGCCTTGAGATTGGAAAGCTTACCAAATCCATTTGCTGTAACGATAAGCACATGAGCGTCTTTGGCAAGTGAAGCCACAATATCCATACTCACTAAAATATCTCCTTTTTTGAGACGTGCACCGCGTACGCCCGCGGCTGTTCTGCCCATGGGTCGTACCTGCTGTTCTTTAAACCGAATAGATCGGCCGCGGGCAGTAACCAGCATAATTTCATCTTTGCCGGTACTTGGTTTTACCCACTCCAATACATCGTCATCTTTTAGTTTGATAGCAATAAGGCCAGATCGTCTGACATTTGCAAAGTCAGAAACATCCACCTTTTTAACAAGGCCATATCGCGTAACCATAGTGAGGTATTTTTGCTCGCCAAGCTCTGCTAATGATAAAACTGCAGATATTTTTTCTCCTTGCGCAAGCTGGAGAAAGTTAACAATTGCCTGTCCCTTTGAAGTTCGAGATGCAACTGGTACGTCATATGCTTTTAATTGAAATACTCTACCGCGCGTAGTAAAGAATAATAGATCATTGTGTGTCATGCAGCTGAAGAGTTTTTCAACGGTATCTTCTTCTTTCGTGGTAAGGCCAATCACGCCCTTGCCACCTCGTGCTTGAAGCTTAAATGTATCTGGTGGAAGTCTCTTGATATAGCCATCCCCGGTAATCATAACAACTGTTGATTCATTTGGAATAAGATCTTCCTGATGAATTTCTCCAACCGGACCTTTAATAATTTGTGTTTTTCTCTCATCAGTATACGATTCTTTTATTTCTTCAATTTCTTTTTTGATTACGCCCTTGAGTTTTTTGGGCGATGCTAAAATTTCTTCTAATTCTTTGATAAGCGCGCGTTTTTCTTTGAGTTCTTGCTCAATCCTCATGCGTTCAAGATTTGCCAATTGCTGAAGTTTCATTTCTAAGATAGCAAGTGCTTGACGTTCGCTAAGCTTAAATTTTTTTATGAGATTTTCTTTTGCTTCATCTTTATCAGCAGATTGTTTGATGGTTTTGATAACAGCGTCAATATTATCAATAGCAATTTTGAGACCAAGTAAAATATGAACACGGTCTTTTGCTTTGTCTAGGTCATATTGCGTGCGCCGTGTGACAACTTCCTTTCTAAACTTCAAGAATTCTTCAAGAACTGATTTCAAACTAAGTGTACGCGGTTGAACGCCGTCTACAAGCGCAACCACATTAAAGTGAAACGTATCTTGGAGTTGCGTGAATTTGAAAAGTTGATTTAAAACTTTTTTAGGATATGCATCTTTTTTAAGATCCACTACCATGCGCACGCCTTCTTTATTTGATTCATCACGCAAATCTTTTATGCCTTCAATTTTTTTCTCTCGCACAAGGTCTGCAATTTTTTCAAGTACCGTAGCCTTGTTAACCTGATAAGGAACTTCTGTTACAAGAATCTGATACTGGCCGGATTTATTCTCAACAATTTCCGTGCGTGCGCGTATAACAACGCCGCCGCGGCCTGTAATATATGCTTGCTTGATTGCTTTAACGTCGTAAATGATGCCGCCAGTTGGGAAATCCGGCCCTTTTACAAATTGCATAAGATCTTCCACTGAACAATCTGGGCATTCAAGAACATGAATAAGCGCATCAGCAACTTCCTGTAAATTATGCGGCGGAATAGTGGTTGCCATACCTACGGCAATACCCACTGTGCCATTAAGTAAGAGGTTGGGAATGCGCGCTGGCAATACTGTAGGCTCTTTGTGCGTACCGTCGTAATTTGGAATAAAATTTACTGTATTTTTTTCTATATCTGCAAGCATCTCTTCTGAGATACGCCGAAGTTTTGCTTCTGTATATCGCATGGCAGCCGCAGAATCTCCATCCATAGAACCAAAGTTTCCCTGGCCATGAACTAGTTGATAGCGCATGGAAAAATCTTGCGCCATACGCACCATAGTGTCATACACAGATGCATCTCCATGAGGATGATATTTTCCAAGCACTTCACCTACTACAGTTGCGGATTTTCTAAATTTTGCGCTTGCACGCAAGCCAATGTCTCCCATGGCATACAGAATTCTGCGTTGAACCGGCTTGAGACCGTCGCGTACATCTGGCAATGCCCGAGAAATAATAACAGACATTGCATAATCTAAATATGAGTCTTGCATTTCTTCGGAAATATTCCGCGGTGTTACATGTCCAACAAGATCAAGGGGCATTTTGCTTTGAGTTTTTTCTTTCATAAGAGATCAAGGAAATTAAGGAGTAATACGAATCGTTGATGATGAATTTGGTGATTGAGAGGTTGTTTCTAAGGGAGTGATATTACTGCTAGTGGCGCTTTGAAGCGCTTGATTCTGTAAATTTTTTTGTATAACAATTGTCATAGCCTCTTGCAGATTTTCTTGTTTTTGTTTTTTTTCTTCCAGTGCCTGTAATTGCTTTGTAACTTGCTTGCTAAAATCTCCAAATACTTCTTGAGATTGTTTATTAAGGGATGTTTGTATTTTTTTTGTAGAAGAACCTATGTCTAATGTCATGCTTTTAACATTTGTAACAAATGTTGGAAGCCAGAGAAATAAAATAAGAGCAAAGCCGCTAGAAACAATACTTATAAATGCAATATTTTTTGGATCCTTTTGCATACTGCTTTGCAATTATGCGGGATTAAGCGCAATAATTTTTGTTTCTTCTGCAGGTAATTCTTTTTTTGTTATTTTTAATTTATCAACCTTTTCAATATCTTTTACGCCATATTCTTTAAGAAATGCGTCTAATGGATTTTGATCAAGTTTGAGCCCTGGAAGCTTGTATTGCATGGGAATAACAATGCGCGGCTCAATCTGGTTAATAACTTCTACTGCGGTTTTTGGATCAAGGCATTCTTTATCTCCAACCGGGAGAAGAAGAATATCAATGCGACCGAGCTGGTCAAGTTCTTTTTCGGTAAGTTCTCGATCTAATTCACTCATGTGGCCTACAAAAATATCATCAATATTGAAAGAATAAAGCGTGGTATATGGCGCTTTTTTTTCTTTTGTTTTTTTAATCAATGGAATGCCATACACATAAATTCCTTTTGCCTCATATTCTCCGGGCCCCGTGATAATAAAAGGCGGATGCTCTTCGTCTTTTTTTATGGCATCCAAAAAGTTATGACATTCTTGATCTGCGCTTACTGTTACAAGATCTGCTTGTAATTTTGGCAATCGCCAGCCAACAGCAGGAGAAAAAGGATCAGTAACAAGTGCTGTGTCCCTGTTGCTTGCCTGAAGACGAAAGCATGCATGCCCATACCATTGAATATACATAAGAAATGATTAGTGAAAAATAAAGAATTTAATGAATACAGTATACCATATTTTAAAGAAACTTCAAGTCCTTTTTGATATAACCATGAGCTTTTTATTACTGGACACATGGTTAAATGTATGGTATTTTTTATGCACTATTCATAAGTATATTATATGACTATTGCGGTAGTAGGAACCGGGTATGTTGGCCTTACTGCAGGTGTTTGTTTGGCGCATTTTGGCAATACGGTTATTTGTTTTGATATCCAAGAAAAGAAAATAGAGCGATTATCGCGCGGAGAATGTATTATTTATGAGTCTGGTCTTGAAGATTTATTAAAAAAGGGCATTTCTAGCGGTACGCTTTCTTTTACCACTGATTCTATCCATGCAATCCAAAATGCGGACGTTATTTTTTTTGCCGTAGATACTCCTGAAGGCGCCTATGGAAAAGCAGATCTTTCTCGGCTTCTTGCGGCTGTTAAAAATAGCGCACAATATGCAAAAGAGGGCGCTGTATTTGTAAATAAATCAACCGCGCCAGTAGGGACAGTACAAAAAATAAAAGAAGCAATACAAGAGGTTGTTGGAAATAAGGCTTTTTCTGTTGCATCAAATCCGGAATTTTTAAGTGAAGGAAACGCAGTACGAGAATTTTTACATCCGGATCGCATTGTTATTGGTGTAGAAGATAGCCACGCAGAGCAGGTTTTAAGGGCGGTATATGCCCCTATTACTGGCGATGATCATCCATTGGTAGTTACTACTATTCCAAGCGCAGAGCTTATTAAATATGCCGCAAATTCTTTTTTGGCTCTGAAGATTTCTTTTATGAACGAAATTGCTGATTTTTGCGAGGTATGCGGCGCTGATGTAAAAGAAATTGCCAGGGGCATAGGCTATGATAAGCGCATTGGAAAGTATTTTTTGCGCGCCGGTATTGGATATGGAGGCAGTTGTTTTGGAAAAGATGTAAGTGCACTTGCTATGAGCGGGGAAGAACACGGGTATGAATTTAAAATCATTAAGGCATTGAGCCAGGTAAATACATTGCGGTATCAGATTATATTAAAAAAACTTCATAAGCACTTGCCAGACATAAAAGGAAAGCGTATTGCGGTTTGCGGCCTTGCATACAAGCCCATGACCGATGATGTGCGAGACGCGCCATCGCACCGGATTGTGTTTGAATTGCTTTCATTGGGCGCACGCGTATCTGCATATGATCCAGCTGCAAATGATTCATTTCGTGCGCTATTTTCTCATGCAAGCCAAGTGCATTTTGCACAATCAGCATATGCCGCGCTTGGAGATGTTGATGCGCTGATTATTTTAACGGAATGGGATGAGTTTAGGAATTTTGATCTTGTAAAAGTAAAACAGCTTATGAAAGGAAATGTTATTATTGATGGTAGAAATATTTTTGATAGGAAAAATGTAGAACAAGCAGGGTTTGTATATGAAGGAATTGGGAGGTAATAAAAAAAGAGTACATTAGCGTACTCTATTCCATATCCATGGCTGTCATGAGGCGTTGCCATTCATTTTTTGGCTTCCAGACTACATTGCCGCATGCAATGTCTTCTGCAACCGTCGGATCATCTTGGCGATATTCCGGAATGATGAGGCGCACAAGACTTATGACCGGTATGGGCGCAGTGGCGTTTTCTGGTACATACCACGCGTCTATGGTTGGAGAACGATTAAGAAGACAAATGATTGCAGGCACTGACGCGCTGGATTGCTGTATGAGCTGTATGAGCTTCTGCGTTGTTGAGAAGTTGTTGCATACGTCTTCAACAATCGCAACGCGGTCACGCTGCTCTGGCGCATGACGAGAAAAGATGACATCGCTTTTTTCTCGTTCATGGGCAGTTGCTAGCGCTGTTACCTTTTTCTCTGCATAGATGACGCGGCGGTCGCATACCAGGCCTAACATCTGCGCAAACGCATAGCCGCCTAATGGAGCACCACAGAAAACATCTATGGAATCAATGAGCGGGTTTATGTACAGGCAGAGTTGTTCTGCAAAATGCTCAAGCACCAGAGGATACTCTTCTGCTTTTGCAAAGTTTGCGTAAACATCTCCTACCCATTGTTTGCGTGTGTCATCTGAAGTTTGGTATGTTCCGGCATACCCAACAAGTGGCCCAAATCGCTTACCATCTTCTCCCTTTGGACATTCGTAATATCCATTGCAATTACCAAGCGTTTCAAGAGGATTGTCTGTAATGTCTACCAAATAATATGTAGGGGTTGCTGGCTCTGAATGCAACACAGAGAACTCCTTTCATGTGAAGGTACGATTATGTAAGAAAAGCGTATCTTATATACAATAAAAAAGCAAGATATGGCACAGTCACCGTCTTTTTGCGAATTATGCGGTATGGATTCCAAATATCACACCCAGTCATGGATTCAAGAGTTCATGCAGGTATTGCTTGGGATTATGTCTGGACACATATTCCCTTATGCAGTGGAACGTAGTATGAATAGAATATTGGAACGCGTTTTTCTTTTTTTAGGTATAGTACACTTGGAATCAAAATTTACAAAAAAAGATATTCCTATTCGTACCTATTGTTTTATAGAAGAAGGAAGAAAGCACGGCATGCAATTTAGAGTATTTCGAGGTCCATTTGGTTTCATAAATTATTTTCGCATGCGAGTGAATGGAAAAGAATATACATTTGAGGGGTTACCGGTAGCTGATTTTGCAAATAGTCGCGCATTAAGCGATATTGATGATAAGGCAAAAGTAAAAAAGAATTTTATTAAAGGAAATTTTCCCGCATTGCAAAGCAAATCATTTTGGTTTTTTCAGAAACATGACTCTTTGCGCTACGGCAAACGCCTTGGATTTCCTCTTGTTGTTAAACCGCGCAATGGATCGTATAGCAGACACACTACTACAAATATTACAAATAAAGAACAGCTTTGTTCTGCCATTGATTCAGCTATTCAATATTCGCCAACATTTATTATAGAGCAATTTTTTGATCAAGGATCTGTATTTCGCGCAACAGTTATTGATTTTGACTATGTTGCATGTGTTTGTAGAACTCCTGCGAATGTGATTGGCGATGGAATGCATACCATACAGGAATTGATTGATATAAAAAATGCAGATCCGGACAGAGGAAATCCGGATCAAGAAGAATATACGCTGTTTAAAATTGCTGATAATGAAGTATTAGAGGATCTTTTGCGCGAACAGAACATTACGCGGCAAACCATACTTCCCGCGGGAAAAAAAGTTTTTCTTCAGAGAGATCCTTTTATTCGTCTTGGCGCAGATTCTGACGAAGTAACAGATATAGTGCACCCTGAAAATATGAAATTATTTAAAGACATTGCAAAATATTTTGATATTCGCGTGGTAGGTTTGGATTTTTTATGTTTGGATATTCAAAAGTCATGGAGAGAGCAACCATGCGCGGTGTTAGAACTTAATAGTTTGCCATGTATTGAAGTGCATCATTTTCCTTCGAGCGGCATGCCGCAAAACGTAGCAGAAAAAATTGTTGATCTTGTATATAAGTATTACGCAGTATGACTATTTTTTTTATTTTTCTTGGTATTGGCATTCTTTTTTTTATTCTTTTTTATTTTTCATACATTATTTCGCTTGTTATAGCCGGCATTGTTCCGCTTGCCACTACGCAAAGTGCTGTACGTATTATTGCAGATATTATTCAAGCAGAAAAAACAGCCCATACTATATATGATGTGGGATGTGGATATGGGGAATGTTCGCGTGCATTGCAAAAAAGACTTCCGAATGTATGCATATATGCAATAGATAATAGCACGTTGAGGATTTTTTATGCGAAGATTTTTTCTTTTTTACAACGTAGAAAAGTTTTTTTTCAAAGCGGAGATCTTTTTCAGATGCCTCTTGCAGATGCAGACGTGGTATATTGCTATCTTCCCTGGTCACTCATGCCACGCCTTGAAGAAAAACTTTTAAAAGAATTAAAACCAGGAGCATGCGTCATTACAAATACAACACGTTTTCCACAGTGGACGCATGAACAAACACATCAGACGCATGCAGGAAATGAATATTTTGAGATGCTGTATGTGTATAGGAAAAAGTAAAAAACACCATCTGATGATGATGTTTTTTACTTTGGTGTTTGTTGGACGAAATCCGAACTTTCTTTGACGAAAATCCGGACTGCGAATTTTGATTGCCACGCTTCGCGCGGCAGAAACAAAAACTTTTCCGCTCGGGCGGGCAAAAAGGAAGGGGGTTGGGGGGAAGGAATTTTTGCCCGCCCTCGCTTTCGCCGCTTCTTTTTTCGCCGCCGCAATTTTTCGTGCCAATGAAATTGGCGCGCCGCCTATCACCTTTATTCTACCCAATCCGGTTTAATTTTCCAATCCGTCTTTGGTAGAATTCCAAAATTAGAAAGACACAAAGTATTTCTCGGATCGTCCATAGAAAAAGTTATTGTAAAACCTCGGCCGTCGTTATCCTTCGGTGGCTTCATCTTTCTTTCCAAATGATATTTTAAGGTATAGACAACATCAAATCCCTTATTTTTAAAGTCATTAACAAATTTCTCTATTTTATTTATTCCTTTCTTTATTTCCCTTGCTTTGTCTGAATTTGTAAAATAGGTACAATCATAAACAAAAATTTTGTCAGTAGAACAATCACACAGCGTAGCTTCAATCTTTCCATTTTTAAATTCTTTACCTTCAAAAAGTAGTTTGTCTGATTTAATAGCGAATTCTATTGATTCATGCCCAGTACATTTTATGTAAAATAAACAACCTTGCACATTTTTATCTTGGGATTCATTTTTAACTTCGGCGATTATCTCATCTGACTTTCCATAAAAAAGTATTGGCCGCCAAATACAAGGGCTATTATATCTCGTATTTTTTTCTCTAAAAACTTTACCATTTACTAGCCACTTTCTTTGTAGTTTTGCAAGTTCACCAACGAAAAAGTTTATATAATCTTTTTCCAACATAACATTTATTCCGTGTACCCGTTCTTTTCTTCTCTCGAAAAAAGCTTTTGAGCCATTGGAAAAATGCATTTTAAAACCAATCAATCCTTCTTTTTTGTCAGTTAATAATTCGAATACTTCATAATTTGGCATTCTATGAAATTTTTTCGTCTTTCTAAAAGATAATCGTATTAGTTTGTATAGATCAAAAAAAGCCTGATAAAAGGCAAAACAGCGAGCCAATTTTTCCGAAAGCACTTCAAAAGAGATGGCGCTTGGTATACCATTTTCACAAATTCTAAATTCGGTATCTGTTAGTGAATAATCAGAATGATAAAAAGCATTTCTGATCTCATCATCAAAAAATGAGTTTATCTTATTTATTAGTTCCTGCTCCCCGATTTTTTCTGCTTCTTGTTTAAGGGTAGCTATTTTCTTTGTCGGTGATTGTGGACGAAAACTGAAGGGTTTTTTCTTCCCTAAGGGTTCACCAGGGAAAGGAAATGGAATATAATTTTTGCCTTGAGCACATTGCAAAAGATTAAAAAGAATTTGATATGGTGCAGACATCTCGACCGAGTGGCAATAAATCAATAAAGCAAGACGAAAAGAAGACTTATTTAATCCCTTTTTGCTATTTTTTTGTAGAATTTTACTAAAATCAATTAAAGCTTCCTGTGCTTCAACGAATGGATCCCAACCGCCATCTTGAATTCCGCTTACACGAAGTAAGGTATAAACATATTGAAGCCCACTTGTGTCCCGAGTACGAGCAAAAAGTTTATCAAGATACTCTCGGTACTCTTGATAATATTCTTTGGTTGAATCTTTAACTTTATACTCAATCTCATCTTTTTCCATAATTTTATGAAGCCGTTTCAAAAATCTTTTTTACCAAACTTGTTCTTGCATAAAACGCGCGGGTTATCGGCCGTCTTTCGCCCGTTCTTGGATTTATTCCGCCAATTCCTTTTGTTCTTGCTTGTATCCATTGCCCGTCTTTGCCGGTTAAACTTTCAAAGCCGTGTTTTATCAATTTCTCTCGTATAAAATCATAATCGGCTTTTATCTCCTTGATCAGTTCGTCGTCTTCAGCAAAATCCAAACTGGCAACTTTCAAAAGTTTTCCACCCTCGGCATTTTTGCCATTCCATTCAACAGCACAAAAAACAATGGTTTTTAGTTTTGCCCAACAATGACTTTCAAAGAACGAATGTGCTTTTAATTCCGCTGGATTTATCATTGTTATCGCCATTGTTTCTTTAGGCACAAGTTCATTTTTGACATAATGAAAAGCAACAGATTTTAATTCGTAGGAGAGCCCATTTGGTGCTTTTGATACATTCGTTTGAAGCCCTGCTAATCGTTCCAAAACAAGCCCTTTCCAGCCCTTATTTTGTTTGCCCGTTTCGTATGTCGTAATGCCATGTTGTAAAGCCAAGGCACGCAAATCTTGCCCGATATACTTTTTTAAATTTTTTATGGCCGTAGCCCGCGTTACTATTTTCATAATTATTTGATAAGTTTATTTTTCAAATTGCGATCCAATTCCTCAAATCGCTTTATTGATAAATCTAAAAATTTTGGATCAGTATCAATGCCAATAAATTGCCGTCCCAAAAGATAGGCGGCAATTCCTGTTGTTGAACTTCCGGTAAACGGATCAACGATTAAGTCGCCCCTGTTTGTGCTGGCAAGCACAATTCTTTTTAATAAATCCTCTGGTTTTTGCGTTGGGTGTTTGCCAAATTTCTTTTCAATCGTTTTCGGTGTTCCGATAGACCAAACCGAACGCATTTGAAGCCCGGGCTTTTTCAAAGCGTCTTCGGGCCAAGTGCCGTTTTTCATTAAATCGTAATTAAAAATATGTTTTGCTTTTTTATCTTTTCTTGCCCAAACAAGTGTTTCGTGACTGGCAGTGAAAAAACGGCAACTTAAATTCGGTGATGCGTTCGGTTTGAACCAAGCAATATCGTTTAGGACATGAAATCCAGCAACTTGAAGCGCAAAACCGCATTGATAAATTGAGTGATAAGTTCCACTAATCCAAATTGTGCCGTGCGGTTTTAAAACTCGTTTGACAGCTTGTATCCATTCAAGATGAAATTCAAAATCTTTTTTTAATCCGTTGCTTTTATCCCATTCGCCTTTGTTTACGCTTACACGCCGTCCAGCATGAACCGTAAAGCCACCGTTTGAAAGAAGATAGGGCGGATCAGCAAAAACCATATCAACCGAATTTTCTGGAAGTTCGGCTAACAATTCCAAGCAGTTTGCTTGGTAAAGTTTGAATTTAGGTTTTTCGTAATATGGTTTTTGCATAATTATTTAAACAATTCTGCCACCGGCACACCGAGAGCTTTTGCTATTTTTTCTAATGTGTCCACAGTCGGGTTTGGGCTTTCGCCGGTTTCTATCTTTACAACCGTATTTAACGCCAAATCAGCGTCTTTGGACAGGCGATCTTGGGAAATTCCTTTTTTCAGCCGAAGTTTGCGGATATTTTCGCTAACTGTGTTTGCCATAATTGTTTGACTTTGCTAAACTATTATAATACACTACTTGTAGTGAGTGTATATCAACTTGTTTAATATAATGATACCGCAAACTTCAAAAATAAGCAAACAAATTTTAGGGAGTTCCTTAACCTTTTCCGCGCTGGGAGGGAGGGGCAAACACAACTTCCTTTCTGGCGGCGCATTTCGCAAAGCGAAATATGAAAAATTGCGACGGTGAAAAAAGAAGCGGCAAAAGCGAGGGCGGGCAAAAATTCCTTCCCCCCAACCCCAGTGTGAGAGAATTCTCTTTGAGAATCTCTCGCGCTAGAATGCAGAGATACGGTGCGGACATGGCGCTCCCGAACCCTGTCAATCCGGCATGGAGCTGGATAACGACTCT
>Ga0172369_10001705_pt1 | contig 31445 bp, 25 predicted proteins | sample LakKiv25m_FD_114539 | JGI IMG/M metagenome (GOLD analysis project Ga0172369, IMG submission 114539) | Freshwater microbial communities from Kabuno Bay, South-Kivu, Congo - kab_022012_11.25m | ecosystem: Environmental > Aquatic > Freshwater > Lake | place: Democratic Republic of the Congo... | reverse complement strand
CTGACACAGAAAACATCCCACGCCCGCGGGGCCGCGGAGCCTGTGGATCATGCGCGCGGCCTCCAGATCGTCGTCGAGCTTCTCGAACCACGCGGCGACGTCCATCGTGCGGTCTTCAGCCATGCAGCACCACGCCCTCTCGCTCCGCGATCGAAGCGACGCTCGAAAACAGCCTTCGCACACGCAGGTACTCGTCCGGCGTGTAGACGAAAAGATCCATCGGAAGGCCGATACCGCGGAGCGCCGGACGAACGCGCCGGCTGCGCTCTCCCAGCGTGCCGTCGAAGTCCAGGACGACCATGATGTCCACGTCGCTGTCCGGGCCCGCATCGCCGCGCGCCTGCGACCCGAACACGACGATGCGCTCGGGCCGCAGCGGCAGGAGCCTGCGCCGGATTTCCTCGAACAGCTCGGCGCGCGTGCGGGTCTGACGCGTTCCCGCTTCCATGCGTGCAGAATACCGCTCGCGCGGCATTTCCGCTACAACTCGCAAGTCCCTGCGTCAACGGCGGTCCGAGCGCGCCTTGGAACCGCAGCCGGGTCGCGGCGACCCCTCGATGCGCCGCCCGCGCGAATCCTTCCGCGCGCCGCCGGATCTGACGCTGCGAAGCCCCCGAATACGGGGTGAACCGAGCGGCCGTGCGGCCGCGGGAGCATCACCATGTCCGGAACGACCGCGCTGGGAGCAGCCAATTTCAACGAGATCGTGAACCGGGACGGCATCGTCCTGGTCGACTGGTGGGCGCCGTGGTGCGGCCCCTGCCGCATGTTCGGCCCGATCTTCGAGCGCGCCGCGCAGAAGAACACCGACGCCGTGTTCGCCAAGGTGAACACCGAGGAGGAGCAGGGACTCGCCGCGGAGTTCGGCATCCGCTCCATTCCGACGCTCATGATCTTCCGCGACCGCGTGCTCCTGTTCTCCCAGCCCGGAGCACTGCCGCAGGCCGCCCTCGAAGAACTGCTGGGCAAGGTCCGCGCGCTCGACATGGACGCCGTGCGCCGCGACATCGCGGAGAGCGAGCGCAAGGCAAAGCCGAAGGCCGCCGCGCACGCAACGGCGTAGTCGACCGGGACGAGCGGATGTCCACATATTAGGATATCTGCTCGTCCAGGCCGTCTGCACAGCCGCGAGGCGAAGGACCGCTTGCCCCTGCGCAGAGCCGTCCGCATCTTGTGCGAACGGCTGCGCGCGCGGCCGCTGGGCGGGGGCGGACGGTGCAGAGTACGGAGTACTACCGTTTTCTGGCGGCCACTCTGGGCCCCGCGCAGCTCGGACGCGCGGCTTTGCGGCGTTTGAGGCGCGACACCGTGCGTCGCCTGGTGCACCTGCCGCGCCCGAAGGTCGAGCACCCCGCACAGGCGGCCCGGCACATCGTCGGCGGCCATGTGGGACGCGGTCCGCTCGAGCCCGACGACTTTCCCGCGGCAAGGGAAATCGCCGCGTCCACGCTAAGCTGGTACGCTGCCGAGGCCCACGCGAGCGCGGATCGCGTCCTCGCAGGCGACCTGTTCCTCTTCGGCGCATGGCGCGGCCACGCCCGCGGCGAGCTTGCCCGGGGCATCGCCTCCGTCGACTGGACGCGCGACCCGCTCGGAGGCGCCCGCGCACCGGATCTGCCCTCGGACAGGCTGGATCCGAACCATCCGAGATCGGACGCGCGATCGATCTGGGAGGCCGGTCGACTCGCGCACGTCCTGTGGCTCGCGGTCGCCGACGCCCTGCCCGCTCCGCGCGAGGCCGCCAAGTCGCGAGCGGCTTCGGATCCGGGCATCCATGCACGTGCGGCCGTTGCACACGTGCGCGATTTCGCGGCGACGCAACCCGTCGGGCACGGCATCCACTGGACCTGCGCCATGGAAGCCGGGCTGCGGGTGATTCACGTTTCACTTGCGCTGGACCTTCTGCGACGCGCCCCCGAGGCCGACGCGCTGTTCTGGATCGAGGCCGCACGCCTTCTCTCCGACCACGCCGACTACCTCGCGACCGAGCTGGAAGACGGCCGCGCGGTGCCCAACAACCACCTGCTCGCGGGGCTGGCGGGACTCGCAGTCGCGGGATCGCTCTGGCCAGGCGTTCCGGCGGCGGAGAAGAGGCGTTCACACGCGCTCCGGGATTTCGCGGAAGCGCTGCTGGACCAGACCGCACCCGATGGGCTCGCGTTCGAGGCCTCGCTTCCGTACCACCGCTTCGCGACGGAGCTGGGGCTCGTCGTGGAAGCCTGCGCGAGGCGAGCCGGCGCGACGCTGGGAGGTGCGGCGCTGGATCGCCTCTGGCGCATGGTCGACGTCGCGGAAGATGCCACGCTCCCCGACGGACTCCTCGCGAACGTCGGCGACAACGACTCGTCGCGCGCTTTCGCGTACCGTCCGCGGACGCCGCTGGAAACGCCTCACCTGGCGGCCATACGGACTGCTCTCGGGGGTCCCGGGAACCCCGGCCAGATCGAGCCCGAAGCGCTGTTTCTGTGCGGAATCCGGGGATTCCGGCTCCTCGTCGCACGCGCGCCCGGTCGAAACGACCCGCAGCCCATGATGGTCGACGGCCTCGCGGTGCTGCGCTCGGGCGGGCGCGCGGTGACGCTGCGGGCGGGCGGCAACGGGCAGAAGGGCCTGGGCGGGCACGCGCACAACGACAAGCTCTCGACCGAAATCGTGCTGAACCGCAGGCGCTTCGTCGTCGATCCGGGCTGCCCCGTCTACGCGGCCGACGCGAAGGAGAGAGACCGATTTCGCTCCACGCTGTCGCACCCCGTGCTCTGCGTCGACGGCGAGGAGCAGTCGCCCATTCCGCGCGGCCGCCCGTTTCTGCTGCCGGATCGGGCGCGGGCGCGCCTTCTCGAGCTGGACCTCGGCCCGGCCGGCGCGCGCGCGTCCGGCGAGCACGCGGCCTACGCGCGGCTGCGTCCGCCCGTGCTGCTGCGTCGCGAGGTCGTGCTGCCCGAAGGCGGCGGACCCGCGGGGCGCTGCGTCCTCGTGACGGATCGCCTTTCGGGAGGGGGCGGGCACGTCGTCGAGGTGCGCTGGCCTTCGCCCCTGCCGGGAGCGCTCGTCCGGGGCGCTTATATTGAAGAGATTCGCTCGCTGCGGGCGCTGGAAGAGCTGCCCTGCGGCGAGGGAGCTTTCGACGCCGAGCGCGTGATCGCGTGGCCCACAGGTCCGGACGGGCCGGGCGCGCTTCTCGCGATCGCCTGCACGCAGCCGTTCGAGGTGTCGGTGGAAGGCTCGATCTGGTCGCCGGGCTGGGGCGAGCGGCGCCCCGGCTGCACGGTGCGGGTCCGGCTGCACGCGCGGCTGCCGCTTTCCGTGACGAGCGCGTTCCTCGCGGACTCGTCGCGCTGAAGGGTGCCGCAGGGCATCCGTGGGGAGACAGGGCATGGAAGGCACGGGGAAAGCGGACCTGATGACCCTCATCGAGGCGCGCACGGCGCGCGTGGGGCTGATGGGCCTGGGCTACGTGGGACTGCCGCTGGCGCTCACGTTCGCCGAGCAGGGCTTCGCGACGACGGGCTTCGACGTGGACGCGGAGAAGGTCGGGCGCCTTTCGCGCGGCGGGAGCTACCTGCGCCACATCCCGGACCGGCGCGTCGAATCCGCACGAGAATCCGGACGATTCGAGGCGACCCGGGACTTCGCGAAGCTCGCGGACTGCGACGCGATCGTCGTCGCGGTTCCGACGCCGCTCACGCCGGCGCGCGAGCCGGACATGACGTTCGTGGTCCATACGAGCGAGATCGTGGCGCGCCACCTGCGCCGCGGGCAGCTCGTGGTGCTGGAGTCCACCACCTGGCCGGGCACGACCGACGAACTGGTGCGCCCGATTCTGGAGCGCAGCGGGCTCGTCGCCGGACGTGACTTCCACCTCGCATTCAGCCCCGAAAGAGAGGATCCCGGCAATCCCGACTTCGACACGCGCACGATTCCGAAGATCGTGGGCGGCTTCACGCCGCGCTGCCTGGCGCACGCCGCGCGCCTGTACGAGGGAGCCGTACAGCGGGTCGTGCCCGTGAGCGGCACCCGCACTGCCGAGATGGCGAAGCTGTTCGAGAACATCTTCCGCTCGGTGAACATCGCGCTGGTGAACGAGCTGAAACAGCTCTGCCACCGCATGGATCTGGACGTTCACGAGGTCGTCGACGCCGCCGCGACGAAGCCGTTCGGGTTCATGGCTTTCCACCCCGGCCCCGGGCTGGGCGGCCACTGCATCCCCATCGACCCATTCTACCTGACCTGGAAGGCGCGCGAGTACGAGTTCGCGACGCGATTCATCGAGCTGGCGGGCGAGATCAACACGTCGATGCCGTACTACGTGGTGCAGCGCACGCTGGAGGCGATGAACGACCGCGGCCGCGCTCTCAAGGGCGCGAACGTCCTGGTGGTCGGGCTCGCGTACAAGAAGAACGTCGACGACGTGCGCGAGAGCCCGTCGTTCCGCGTGATCGAGCTGCTGCAGGAGCACGGCGCGAACGTCGCGTATCACGACCCGTACGTCCCGAAGACGCACCGGATGCGCCACCACGACCTGCGCCTGGAGTCGCGCGACCTGGACGACGCGGGCCTGCGCGGCACCGACGCGGCGATCATCCTCACGGATCACGACGGCGTCGACTGGGCTCGCCTGGTGCGCCTGGTGCCGCTTGTCGTCGACACGCGCAACGCCACGAAGAACGTGAAGGAAGGGCGCGAGAAGATCGTGGCGGCATAGGCTCGCGCGCGAGCCGGCCGCCGTCCCGTCTGGCGGGGCGAGCGGCCGGCCCGCGCGCAAACGGCTTCGCGCGAGGTCCTCGGTAGCGCTCCTGCCTAGGGCTCCTTCACCAGCTCGTCCACCAGCGCGACAATGGCGTCGATGTCCGCCCCGCGGATGGCGCCGCGCTGGATGCGCTTCACCTTGCGGTCCCTGCCCAGCAGGATGAAGATCGACGTGTTGTTGCAGTCGCCGAGGCCCCACGCCGCCGGAACGGCCAGGTCCTTGTCCGTGAGGATGGTCGAGTTGTACTTCTCGATCTTGCCCCGGACGATCTTGCGGATGAGGAAGTTCGGGGCCTTGGAGTCCTTCAGGTCCGCGATGCCGATGCCGCGGTACTTCGCCTTGTCGTAGTTCTTGGCCTTGAGCGCGTCGGCGAGCGGGTCGTTCAGGTCGGCGGCGTCGGCGTCGTTGTAGAAGATGGCGAGCACCTTCTCGCCGAAGTCCGGAATGGACGCGGGCTCGTCGTTCGCGTCGCGGATCTGCACGTTCTTGAGCTCCTCGCCTGTTTCGGCGGCGAGCACCGGCGCGGACGCGGCCAGAGCCAGAGCGACTGCGGAAAAGCTTCCCATGCGGTTCATCGCGACCTCCCGAGGTTGCGGTTCGAGGCGAGCCTCCGGGCTCGCGCGAGGGCACCGCACAACGTCCTAGCCCGGGCGGGCGCGCCCCGGCAAGAAAGAAGCGCGCCGCCCGCCCGCCGGCCCGTTCGCCGCACCGCGTCGAAACCGGGCTGTGTCCACGCCCGGACTCTGCTATCAAGTGCGGACGCATGGCGCCCCTCCGCGAGCCAAAGGCCCCCCGCACGCGCGTTCCGGCGTGGCACGTCCTCGCCGCGGCGCTGCTGCTGCCCGTCGGGGCGGCCGCCGAGGCCGAACGCGACCGCTTCAGCGCCGGCGGCTATTTCCGCGTCGCGACGCGCCCCGACCTGCAGGGCGGCAGCTCGAAGCTCGGCTACTGGAACGTCAGCGGGCGCCTCCTGAACGAGGGCCCGTGGGCCGCGCTGGAGCTGAAGCTCGACATCCTGCAGCCCCAGCCCGACGCGCACCGACCGTGGACCAGCGTTCACGCGAAGGTCGAGGGCGGCAGCCTGCTCACCACCGACCCCGCGCGCGGGGCGCTGGGCGAGTACCGGCTCACGCAGCTCTACGCACTCGCGGGCGACGTGCTGCTGGACCGCGTGACCTGGCAGGTCGGCACGCTCGACACGTGGCTGGGCGACCTCGGGCTCTACGACATGAAGCCCGCGCAGATTTTCTACGAAACGGTAGGAGCGGCCGCGCGCTACCGCGGCGGCGTTCTGGACGCGATGATCGGCGTGGGCGATTCGGGCTGGTTCCTGCGCGGGGCGGCGTACGACACCATCTTCACGGTCGGCGGCCTCGCGAAACTCAAGTTCGGCGGATTCGAAGTGGGAGCGGGAGGGCAGCTCCTGCACGAGCCCTCCATCGCGGGCGATCGCAACGCGCCCTACACCACGCCCGGCGTGCGTTTCGAGGACTACGTGCGCGACGTGCGGACCGGCTCGCACGAGGTCGTCGACACGGTGGCGCGCGAGAAGTTCGGCGGCATCGAGCGCATTCCCGACGGGGCGGAGCTCTTCGACCGTGTCCGGCCCTCCCCCGCCACGTCGGGCAAGGCGGTGGGCTACATCGGTTTCGGAGGCCTCGGGCCGCTCGTGTGGAACAGTTTCTACGCCTCGCTCCAGCTCCGCCACCCCGACGCCTCCATCACCGAGAGCTACGGCGGGCACACGTACACCGTCTACGTCAAGGACCTGACCGACCAGCGCTGGCAGCTCCTGCTCGGAAACGAGGCTCGGTTCGAGATCATCCCCGACTGGCTCGACGCCGCGTGGGGCATAGTCTACGGATGGAATACAGACAGGGACAACACGGTCGCCTCGGGCGACGACAACCGCACCTTCTACTCGACGGTGCTGCGCCTGCAGGGCTACCCGGCCGAGACGCTGCACCTGCTGGCGGAGACGAGCCTCGCGAACGAGATCTCGGACAACGGCAACCTGTACCGCAACCACGTCGACTCCATCTACGCGTCCAAGGGCGGCGCCGCGGAAGTGCGCGGGCTGGAGTTCGGCGACGCGAGCCGGCGCACGACGTGGCAGTTGAAGGTGGGGCCGGTCATCAACCCGACGGGGCTGGGAATCTACGCGCGCCCGTCGATCCTGCTGCTGTACGGGCTGCAGTACTCGACGCAGAACAACGCGTGGGGCAACGGCTTCGTGGAGAGCCTGAACCAGTACAACCAGTTCGGCAACGAGGAGCGGCACTGGCACCACGTGCTCGCCCTGGAGGCCGAGGCATGGTTCTGACGCGCCGTCCTCCGCGCTGCACGGCAGCGCTGCCCCTGATCGCCGCAGCCCTGTCCGCGTGCGTTTCCGTGCGATCCACGGTCGTGAAGGCGCCGCGCCCGACGAGCGTGTGCGTCGTGGCGCTGCTGGACCGCGAGGACTCGCGCGGCGTCGAGCCCGTGCCCGCGCGCGTCGCCGAGCGCGTGGGCGCCGCGCTGACCGAAAGGAACCTGCAGCCCAGCGCCCTTGCGGCAGGGCTTTGGGAGGGTGAATTCGCCTCGCGACGGACCACGGCGCACCGTGTCGCGTGGATGGCGTCGCACACCGACGCGGAGCTGCTTCTCCTGCTGGAGACGAAGGCGGTCTTCTATTCGGCTCTGAACGGGCGCTATCGCTGGACGGTGGACGGCAAGGCGACGCTGGTGCGCCGCGCCTCACCCGCCGACGCGACCACCGGCAGCTTCGAGCTTCCCGCGTTCCTGGACTTCGAACACGAGCGCGAGGCGAGAGCGCTGGAAGCGGGCGCGGCGCCCATCGCGGAGAAGATAGGTTCGCTCGCGGACTCGGTGCTGGGCACCCTCGCGGAAAAGCCCGCACAGGAATCTGCGCGCCCGTCGGGCGACAGCATCTACTTCGTGCTGGTGGACCGTTTCGCCAACGGCGACCCGTCGAACGACGCCGACGCCGACCCGTCCGACCCCGAGGCGTTCCACGGCGGCGATCTGCAGGGTGTGCTCGATCGCCTGGAGGATCTTCAACGCCTCGGAGTGAAGACCGTCTGGCTCTCGCCGGGCTTCCGGATGCGCCCGCAGAAGTTCTTCGGGCACGGCGCCTACCACGGCTACTGGACCGAGGACCTCGCGCGCGTCGAGCCCCGATTCGGCGACGAAGCGTTGCTGAGGAAGGTGAGCGACGAGCTGCACCGGCGGGGCATGCGCCTCGTCCTGGACCTGGTCCTGAACCACGTAGCTCCCGATGCGCCGCTCGCGCGCGAACGCCCCGATTGGTTCCACCACAACGGCCCCATCCGCGACTGGAACGACCGCGCGCAGCTCGAGAACAACGACGTGAAGGGACTGCCTGACCTCGCGCAGGAGCGCGAGGAGGTATACCGCCACCTCCTTGTGGCATCGCTGCACTGGATCGACCGCGTCCGCCCCGACGGCTTCCGCCTGGACGCGGTGAAGCACGTTCCACTCGCGTTCTGGGCGCGCTTCAACGCCGACCTCCGGGCGCACGCGGGACCGGCCTTCATGCTGCTGGGCGAGGACCTGGACGGCAACCCGGCGCACGTCGCCCGCACGCTGCGCGAAGGCGGGTTCACCGCGGTTTTCGACTTCCCGCTGTACTACGCGGCGACCGACGTCTTCTGCCGGGGCGCGAATCCCGCGCGTCTTGCGGCCATGCTCGTTGCCGAGGAGGACCTTCCGCCGGAGAGCCTCGTCACGCTGCTGGACAACCATGATCTGCCCCGCATCGCGAGCCTGTGCGCCGCGGGGCGGCGCACCCATGCCGCGCTTGCGTTCCTGCTCACCGCGAGAGGGATTCCGTCGATTCTCTACGGAACCGAGACGGGGCAGGTCGGTGAAAAGGAACCGGACATCCGTCGCGACGCCTTCCTTGCGCGCGTGCCGGAAACCAGCGAAGTGGCGCGGCATCTGCGCCTCCGCCGGCCCGCCGCGCTCTGCGAGTCGGGGCTCACGCGGATCCTGCACGTCGGGACCCGCGGACTCGTGCTGCTCCGCGTCGACGAGCGATCCGCGGCGATCGTGCGCATCGACGACGACGCGCCGAATTCCGCCTTGGCGCTTCCCTCCGACCTGGCCGATGCCGTGCCCGGCGTCCGTCTCGCGCAGGACTGGAGCGCACTGGAATGCAGCACGCGCGCGGGTTGCGACAGTCGAGTCGACGTCGCGCCCCTGGCGCCACCGGCCGGCAGGGATTTCCGCGCCGTGCTCGCGTCGCTGAAGAACCCGGCTCACAAGGCGCTCGCGGTCGCGGTAACGGGAGCCCCCTCGAGCGAAGGCGACGCGATGGTGCTCGCCGGTGCGGGCCGCCTGCTCGGAGAGTGGGATCCTGCGCGCGGACTCGGGCCTCTCGTCGCGAGTGAAGGCGCATTCACCGGCACCGTGAGCCTGCCGGAGGACGGCGTGTACGAGTTCAAGCTTGTGATGCGCCGGGCCGACGGAACCGTGCGCTGGGAGGACCGGGACAACCGCTATCTCGTCGTTTCCGCCGCGGGGCCGCGTCTGGCGCTGCGCTGGAACGGTCCCGACGGAGCCTGAATCGCGGAGCCCCGCATGACAACGCCGCTGTTCTTCGAGCACGTGGGCAAGCGCTTCGAACAGACGGTGGTCCTGAGCGACATCCACTTCGAGACCGGCGCGGGCGAGCTGGTGGTGCTCGTGGGGCCCAGCGGCTGCGGCAAGAGCACGCTGCTGCGCTGCGTCGCGGGGCTCGAGACGATCACGGAAGGCGCCATTCTCGCGGGCAACCGGCTGCTCAACGACGTGCCGCCGCAGGATCGCGGCGTCGGCATGGTGTTCCAGAGCTACGCGCTCTACCCGCACATGACCGTCGAGGAGAACCTCGCGTTCCCGCTGCACGTGAAGAAGGTTCCACTCGGCGAGCAGCGCAGGGTCGTGGGAGAGGCGGCGGAGCTGCTGGGCCTCGCGCCTCTGCTGAAGCGCTTTCCCCGGCAGCTCTCGGGAGGCCAGCGCCAGCGCGTCGCCATCGGGCGGTGCCTCGTGCGCAAGCCCGAGATCTACTGCTTCGACGAGCCGCTCTCGAACCTGGACGCCGCGCTGCGCGCGCAGATCCGCGTCGACATCAAGGCGCTGCAGGGACGCCTGAAGAAGACGATGCTCTACGTCACCCACGACCAGGTGGAGGCGATGACGCTCGCCGACCGCATCGTGGTGCTCAACAGGGGCATAGTACAGCAGGTTGGCTCTCCGAAGGAGCTGTACCGCAGTCCGGCCAACCGTTTCGTGGCGCGGTTCATCGGCACGCCGAGCATGAACCTGGCGCGCGGACGGGTCGCGTCGGGCCTGTTTTCCAGCGGATCGCTCGCGTGTCCGCTGTTCGCGCCCGACGGCGAGACGGTGCTGGGCGTGCGGGTCGAGGACGTGCAGGTGCTGGGCTCCGGCAGCACGGACGGGTTCCCGGCGCGCGTCGAGGCGGTGGAGCCCGTGGGCGAGAGCGGCTATTTGCACCTTCGCGTCGAGGGCGCGCAGCTCGAGGGCGACGATCCGAAATCGCCCGGAAAACATGCGGAGTCCGAGACGACGGAGCGCCGCCTCGTGGCGAGCGTGCCGGGCCACGCGGCGTTCGGATACCGCCCCGGCGACGAGGTGCTCGTGCGCCTCGGCGCGGATCGCGTCCACGCGTTCGACGCGGCCACGGGCGTCGCATTGCCGCGCGGGGACCGGTCGTGAAGCGGGTCGGATGGATCGCAGGAGCGGTGGTGCTGGCCGCCCTCGTCCTGCTCCGGCCGATCACGACTCTGCTGCGTCCGCCGAGGGAGGGAACCCGGCTGGTGCTGTGGCATTCGCAGCGCGGCGAAGAGCGCGCTGTGCTGGAAGACCTGCTCCGGGACTTCAACAGGAGCAACGAAGGCAAGGTCTACGTCGAGCCGCTCGGCGTCCCGGACGAGGCGTTCAAGGACAAGCTTCTGCGCAACGCGCCGCGCGGCAGCGGTCCCGATCTCTTCATCAGGCCGCACAACGAACTGGGCGAATTTGCGCAGAACAACGTGGTCGCGTCCGTCGGCGGGAAGGAACTCGATGTCCTCTACACCCGCAAGCTCATCGACGGACTGAGCGTTGGGGGCATACATTACGGCCTGCCGCTCACCTTCAAGGGGCTGTTCCTCTTCTACAACAAGCACTACGCGAACACAGCCCCCGTGGACTTCGCCGACCTCTTCGCCATGCGCGAAAGACTGCCGGATGGAGTCTTCCCGCTCGCATACGACGCGACGAATCTGTTCTTCCATGCTCCGCTGCTTCTGGCGAGCGGTAGCGGGATCTTCGGACAAGACGGCAGGAGCTTTACGCTCTTCGAGAGTCCCGGACTTGAATCCTTCCGTCTTCCGGGGCAGTGGCGCGCGCAGAGGATTCTTCCGCCGGAGCCGAACTACAACGAGGCCATCCGGTTGTTCGAGTCAGGGAGCGCCGTGGCGATTGTCAACGGACCATGGTACTGGCCGGGGGGACGCCTTCGAGCACAGGAACGCGAGTGGGATGTGGCTCCGCTGCCGTCCTTCAACGGTCGCCCGGTCGGTTCCTTCGTGACCGTCGAGGGTGTCTTCCTCTCGTCGAAGTCGGCCCACCCAGCGGAATCGCTTGATGCCGCTGCCTTTCTGACAGGGCGGGAAGGCGCGCTGGCGCGGCGGCACCGTCTCGGCCAGCCGGCTGCCTTGCTCGTGGATCCATATGTGGATCCGCTGTCGGCCGATCCGCTGATGAGAGCCATTACCGTGTCGATGTCGTCCTCGACGCGCCACCCCATCATCCCGGCACAGGAGCATGCACTGAAATTCGGTCTCGTCACGCCGAACGACCCCCGCATGGCGGGCGTGTGGAACCCCGGCAAGGACCTGCTCGCCGCCTCCCTCGCCGGCCGCGACTTCGACGACGCGCTTCGCGCCGCCCGCGCCTCGCTCGCGCTGGTGGACCGCCCTTCACAGCCGCCATCAGACTGGCGCCCCTGGGGAGCGCTGCTGGCCGCTCTGCTGCTGGGCGGCGCGACCATGCTCGTCCTGCGCCTTCGCCGCGACATCGCCGGCCCGGAAGCCGCGCGCGCCAGGCTCACGGGCTTCGACGGGAAGGCCTCGCTCCCCTATCTGCTCCCCGGAATGATCGCCGTCGTCGTCGTGGTGTTCGTGCCGCTCGTCGTGGGCGCGGGCATGTCCCTCTTCGAGCACCGTCACGGCGAATTCACTTTCACCGGCCTGCGCAACTTCGCCGACATCCTCCTCCCGTCGCTCGACGAGGCTCTGCGTGCGCGGTCGTTCTACTTCGCGCTCGCCGTCACGGTCCTCTGGACGCTCGTGAACGTCGTTGCACACGTGACGTGCGGCGTCGTCCTCGCCTTGCTCCTGCGGCCGGGGTGGAACCGCCTGCGCACGGTGTACCGCGTGATCTTCATCCTGCCCTGGGCGATTCCCAACTACATCACCGCGCTCATGTGGAAAGGCATGTTCAACGCCCAGGTGGGCGCGGTGAACGTGCTGCTCGCGCCGTTCGGCTTCCAGGGCTTCAACTGGTTCGACCGCTTCGGCACGGCGTTCGCGGCGAATCTCGTCACGAACATGTGGCTGGGCTTCCCCTTCATGATGGTGATCACGCTGGGCGCCCTGCAGTCGATACCCTCCGAGATGGAGGAGGCGGCGACGCTGGACGGCGCCGGCCGATGGCAGCGCTTCCGCTACGTCGTCTACCCGTTCCTGCGCCCGGCGCTGGTGCCCGCGGCCATTCTCGGCTCGGTGTGGACCTTCAACGCGTTCAACATCATCTACCTCGTGAGCGGCGGCGAGCCGGGATCGCAGACGGACATCCTCATCAGCGAGGCCTACCGCTGGGCTTTCGAGCGAGGACAGCGCTTCGGCTATGCCGCAGCGTATTCGGTACTCATCTTCCTGTTCCTTCTCGGGTGGAGCCGCCTCACCGCCCGCCTGCAGAAGTCGGAGGCCGCATGAAGCCGCGCCTCCGAGAGATCGTGCTCGTCCACACTGCGCTGCTCGCCGCGAGCGCCGTCGTGCTCTACCCCGTGCTGTGGGTGCTGAAACTCTCCCTTTCGCCCGGCGGGCGGCTCGGAAGCGACACCGGAGCGCTCCCGATCCCCTCGAGCTTCGACTTCTCCAGCTTCGCCGCGTTCCTGGGCGCGCGCGACTTCAACGGCAACCCCATCTTCTGGTACCAGCTCGGCAACTCCATCCTTGTGAGCGCCGTTTCCACGCTCGTCGGCGTGGTGTTCGCGCTCACGGCGGCTTACGCCTATTCGCGCTTCGCGTTCGCGGGACGCACCACGGGCCTCAAGCTCATGCTCGTGTCGCAGATGTTCCCCGCGGTCGTCACCGCCGTGCCGCTCATCGTGATCCTCGACTCGCTGCACCTGTTCGGCACGACGGCGGGCCTCGTTCTCGTGTACTCCACGGGAGCGGTGCCGTTCTGCATCTGGATGCTCAAGGGCTTCTTCGACACCATTCCGCGCGACCTGGACGAGTCGGCGCGGCTGGACGGCGCGGGCCACTGGGTCGTCTTCACGCGCGTGATGCTGCCGCTCGTGCGCCCCGGCATCGCGGTGACGGCGCTGTTCTGCTTCATGAACGCGTGGAACGAGTTCATCATGGCGTCCGTTTTCCTGGACGACGCGACGAAGTACACGCTGCCCGTGACGCTGCAGCAGCTCGTCGGCGGCTACGATCCCGACTGGGGCGTGTTCGCCGCCGGGTCGCTGCTGCTGTCGATTCCGGTCGTGGCGGTGTTCTTCGTTCTACAGCGGCATCTCGTCGCGGGTCTGACCGCAGGGGCGGTCAAGGGCTGAAACCTTCAGCGCAGCGCCACCCTGCCCCGCCGTCCGCGACCGCGGATCGCGCCGTCGAGCGAAATCGGCCCCGGCCCTCCGACGGCGAACGCGAGCCCGATCGCCGCCAGCAGCGCGGGGTATTCCAGCGGCCCGCCCGCACCGGTCCCGATGCTGCGCCACAGCGGCAGGTGGAACTTCAGCACGACGCCGATCATCACGACCGCCACGCCCACGCCTGCAAGGCGCGTCATGAACCCCACGGCCAGGCCCAGCCCGCCCAGCAGTTCGCCTGCCACCGCGCCCCAGGCCCAGAATGGCCCGCCGGCGCTGTGCAGGAAAGTGCCCGAATCGCCGGCCATCGCGACCGCTTTGTGTACGCCGTGGGCGGCCAGCGTCAGGCCGAAGCTCACCCTCAGGATGAGAAGCGCGATGGCGGTCGTGGACGGCATGGCTGCTCCCGTTCGGCTGCCGCGACACAAGCAAGCCACCGAAGGGCGCCGGACGCAATTTTCCGGCCGCCCGGCCCGAGACAGACCCGTCGAAAAACGCGCCCGTTCCGGGTAGAACGGAGGCGCGGACCCTCCGCCCCCGGGAGGCAGCATGGCCATCCGACGGCCCGACCCGAATCTGCTCGCGCGCTATCCGACCGCCATCACGCAGGGCGACATCGACGCAAAGGACCGCTTTTTCGGCGTGCTCCCGGGGCTCGCCGTCGGCGACGCGCTGGGGGCGCCCCTCGAATTCCTGTCCTGCGGCGAAGTGCTCCGAAGGTATCCTGCACCCCTCCGAGACATCGTCGGCTGCGGCACGCTCGGCTGGTCAACCGGCGATCCGACCGACGACACGCAACTCGCGCTGCTGCTCGCGGAGAGCCTGGCGCGTGCCGGATCGCTCGACATGGAGGACCTCTGCGCGCGCCTCGTCGCGTGGCTCGCGTCGGGACCACGCGACGTGGGAAATCTCACGCGTGCTTCTCTCGAGAACCTGCGCGCGGGCGATCCGCCCGACCAGAGCGGCGTGCTCGCCTGGGAGGATTCCGGCCGCCGAGCCGCGGGCAACGGGAGCGCCATGTACTGCGCCCCGCTCGCGATGCTGCACCCGAAGCCCTCCGACCCTCCCGCGGAGGACGCCGCGCGCGTTTCGCGCATCACGCACGCGGACCCGCGCTGCGTCGGCTCGTGCGTCGCCGTGACGACGGCGATCGCGGGCCTCGTGCGCGGCGACGAGGACGCGCTGCCCGCGGCCGCCATGGCGGCGGCTCCGTGGTGCGACGAGGTGCGCGCGGTCGCGGAACGGGCGCTCGCGCGGCCGCCGTCGGCGCTCTGCGTCGATGGCCCCGATTCCGGCTTCGTGCTCGTGACGCTGGAGCTGGCCTTCAGCGCGGCGGCACACGCCGAGGATTTCGAGGAGGCCCTCGTCGAGGTGGTGAACAAGGGGGGCGACGCGGACACCAACGGGGCCGTGGCCGGAGCCCTCCTCGGAGCGAAACTCGGGCGAAAGGCGATTCCGCAGCGGTGGCTCGACGCGGCGAAGGCCGTGCCGCGCCTGCTCCAGCTCGCGGAGACGCTGTACCGGCGCGGCGGCGGGCGGGTGTAGGGGCCTGCGGCCCCCTCCCCTACCCTCCCCCGAAAAAGCCCGGGGGAGGGGGATCGCGCCGGAGGCGCTTCCAGCGCCCGCTCCCTCCCCCGGGCACTATCGGGGGAGGGTCGGGGAGGGGGCCGGGGTTTTTCGTGCGCCGACTCTGCGCGAAATCATCCCGGAACCGCTTGCCTTCAGAGCCGCACCCGCCGCCCGGACGCCCTACCTCGACCTCGGCAGCCGCACGACGAAGCGCGCCCCGCCCCCTTCCGCGTCCTCGACGTCGATGGCCCCGCCGTGCTGCACCACGATCGCGTGTACGATGGGCAGCCCCAGCCCGGACCCGCCCGGCTTCGTCGTGAAGAACGGCTCGAAGACGCGGTCGCGCACCTCGGGCGGCACGCCCTTGCCGCTGTCCTCCACCGCGATGACGATCTCATCGCCGCGCGCCTGCGCGGACACGCGCAGCCACCCGTCGGACGAGGCCGCGTCCATGGCGTTGAGCGCGAGGTTCATGACGACCTGCCGCAGCCGCTCCTCCTCGCCGTCCACCGGCGGCAGCGCCCCGTCGTAGGCGCGCTCGACGCGCACGCGGCGCCGCTCCGCGTCGCTCTGCATGAGGTCGAGCACCTTGTTGAGCATCGGCTCGACCGCGACGGCACGCGGGTGGAAGTCGCGTGGGCGCGCGAACTGGAGGAAGTCCTCCAGGATGTGGTCCAGCCGCCCGATCTCGTCGCGCACCAGCGAGAGCGGTTCCAGCAAAGAAGCTTGGGCGCTGCCGGGCAGCTTGCGGATGCGCCGCTCCAGCACGGCGAGCTGCAGGCCCGCGGCGTTCAGGGGATTGCGGATCTCGTGCGACAGACCTGCCGTGAGCGTGCCCACGGCGGCGAGCTTCTCGGACATCTGCGCGCGCCGGGCCAGCTCCGCCTTCTCCTGCTGGTGGCGCACGTGGCGCAGGGCCTGTTCCACCGCGAGCAGAAGCTCCGCGGTCGCGCACGGCTTCACGAGGTACGCGCTCGCACCCGCCTGCACCGCGGCGATGGCGCTCTCCAGCGTCGCGAACCCGGTGAGCAGCACGACCTCGCCGTCCGGGTGCGTCTCCTTGAGCCGCCGCGCCAGCGCGAGGCCGTCGCCGTCCGGCAGGCGCACGTCCACGAGCGCCACGTCGAAGCCGAAGTCGGAAGCGGCCGCCAGCGCCGCCTTGAGCGAGCCGGCGAGGCGCGTCTCGTAGCCGGCCTCGCTGAGGATTTCGCCGAGGTTCTGCGCGAGGTCCGCGTTGTCATCCACGAGCAGGACACGGGCGTGAGGGGCGGCGGCGGTGCTCATTTGCTCGATGGCTCCGGAGCGGCCTGCGGATCGGACGCCGCGGGCAGCCTCACGACGAAGCGGGCGCCGGCGCCCGGCCGGGGCTCGTACGAGACCGTCCCCCCGTGGCGCTCGACGATGCGCCGCACGAGCGCGAGGCCCAGACCCGTGCCGTGCGGGCGCGTGGTCGCCAGCACCTCGAAGAGCCGGTGGCGGAACGCCGCGTCCACGCCGGGTCCCGAGTCCTCGACCGCCACCACCGCGGTGCCGTCCTCGCACGCGCCCGTCACGCGCACCGACCCCGCGGGCGCGGCTGCCTGCACGGCGTTCTTCACGAGGTTGGCGAACGCGAGGCGCATCTGACCGGTGTCCGCGTCGAGCTCCGGCAGCGACTCCAGCCCCGACATCTCGACCGCGATCTCGTCCGCGTGTACGACGCCCCCCACGGCGGCCTCGACGACCGATCGCGCGGAGACGCGCCCGCGCCTCAGCGGAGCGTCGCGCACGAGGCCCAGCACGCTCGAGATGATCTGCTCCGCCAGCCCCGTCTGGCGCGCGATTCGGTCGACGAGCCCGCGCGCGCGCTCGTCGGGCGCACGCCCGCGCAGGAGCCAGGTCGCAGCGTCGATGGCGGCCAGCGGATTCCGCAGCTCGTGCGCCAGAAAACCGGTCACCTGTCCGAGGGCCGCCACGCGCTCCGTGCGCGCCTGCTGCTCCAGCAGCGCCTCGCGCCAGCTCTCGAGCATGAGCGCCAGGTCCAGGTCGAGCGCCCTGCACACGGCCCGCCGCAGCGCGCGCCGCTCGTCCTGCGGCCAGTCGACCGTTTCCGCCAGCGCGTCGAGCTCCTCGCGCACGACGCCCATGGCGCCCACCATGTAGTGCTGCGCGAGTCCCACGCGCACGTGTACGCGCCCGATGAGGAGCCTCGTCCCGACGTACTCGTCGTCGCGCGGCCCGGAAAGCAGCCGGTCGAGCCACTGGCGCAGCGTGACCTTCAGGCGCCCGATCGAACTCTCGCCGCGCTGCAGGACGAGCCGCGCCTCGTCATGGGCGAGGATGCGCCCGTAGAAGGCGTCGGCGACGCGCTCCAGTTCGGGCTGCACCAGCGGGTGGAAACGTCGCAGCAGCGCCTCGTCGTCGGTCGACCAGGCGACATGGCGGCGCAGTTCGTCGAAGAGACTGTTCGGCATCCGTCCTTCCCGGCGGCTTTCCTAGCGCCGCGTCGCGATCCGGGCAAGCGTCGGTGCCGCCGGGCGGGCGCCCGGCACCGCGATTGCAGGGCAGAGGAAGCGGCCGCACGTTGGCATTGTGCCCCGCGGCCGTCGTAAGTTGTGGCACGGGAGGTGGCCGTGGAGCAGATGGCGCAGACGGAAGGTCCACCGCTCTCCGGGCAGCGGGCGGCGCACTCCGTGCTGGTCGTCGAGGACGACGCGGACATCCGCGAGAGTCTGGTCGAAGCTCTGCTCATCGAGGGCTTCGACGTGCTGCAGGCCGCCAACGGCGCCGAGGCGCTGCGCGTGCTGTCCCAGGTGCCCGCGCCGGGCATCGTGCTGCTGGACCTCATGATGCCCGTCATGGACGGGTGGCAGTTTCTGGCTGCGCGGCGCGCGGATCCGGCCCTCGCGCAGGTCCCCGTGGCGGTGGTGTCCGCGGTGGGCGGCGGGTCCCCCGACGAGATCGTCGCAGCGCTGCGCAAGCCCGTGGACCTGGACCGGCTCGTCGCGCTCGTGGCCGAGTACTGCGCGCGGTAGCGCGTCCGCGGGTTCGGCCGCTCCCTCGGTTGATGTCGGGCGGGAGATCCCCTACGATGTCCTCTTGGAGGTTCTCATGGAGCGCCTCAACCTGAACGTCCCTTCGGACCTTCGACGCGAGCTGCGCGCCATGGCGCGACGTCGGAAGCGCCGCGAAGGGGAACTGGCACGCGAGCTCCTCGCGAGGGCGCTCAAGCAGACGGCCGACGAGGAGTTCTTCGCCCGGTTCATCGAGGCGGAGAACCGCCCCGAGTACCGCAAGCGCGTCGCCCAGATTCTCGCCGACTGCGAGGCCCTGCGTGGCTAGGCGCGGAGACGTCGTCGAACTGCACAGACCCGCCGGCTTCGGCGCCGCGGTGCTACGCCATGCCGTGGTGGTCCAGAGCGATCTGCTCAACCAGCAGATCGGCACCTACGTTCTGGTCCCCCTCGACATCCGCCAGGACATCCATTTCGGGCACCCGGGCGCGATCCCCGTTTCGGCGACGGAGGCCGGGCTGAAGCACGAACAGGTCGCACTCGTCGCGTCGGTTTTCTCGGCGCCGGCCGACCGCGTCGAGAAAGGGGCCCAAGGAAGCCTGCTGCCGGCCACCCTTGCCCGGCTCGACGACGTCCTGCGCCGAGTGCTGTCGCTGTAGCCGCTGCCCGCTACTTCCGGATGAACACCGGCGCGGGCGCCTCCACCGACCCCGGCTTCTTCTTGCGCAGCGCGACCGTGAGGTGCGCCGGGTTGAACACGTTGTGGTTGTGCGTGGTGGGCGTCGTGAGGATGAACTGGCTCTTCGTGGCGCTCAGGAACGCCGCCACGTCGTCGATGCGCTCCACCGACAGGTGCGCGAACGGCTCGTCCAGGATGAAGAACCCGCCCGTCTCCTCGTGCCCGTCGGCGAGCGTCATGCCCATGAGCAGCACGAGCGACGTGAGCACCGACTGTCCGCCCGACAGATCCGGGTCGTCGATGTTCACGAAGTGCTTGCCGTCGTAGGCGACGCGGATGACGAGGCCCGCGCGCTCCAGCGCCTCGTCGTCGTCCGAGAGGTCCAGCGCGGGGACCTCGATCTGGAACCCCGCCTTCTCCGCCAGCTTCACCACGCTGCGCCGGTAGAACTCGACGGTCTGCTCCACGACGCGCCGGTAGCTGCGCCGCGCGAGCGAAAGCTCCTCGCTCCAGCGCGCGTGCTCGCGCCGGCGCGCGTCCAGAAAGCCCCGGAACTCGTCGTATTCGGCCTTGATCTTCTCGAAGATCTCGCGCGCCGCCTGGTCGCGGCACCCGGTCCAGTTCGTCACCTCGTCGTCCAGCCTGCGGATGAGCGACTCGGCCGTCTCGCGGCTCGGGACCTGCGATAGCGCTTCCGGAGTGCGCGCCTCGGGGGCGAGCGTCTCCTCGACCCGTCGCATCTCCTCCAGCTCCGCCATCGCCTTGCTGCGCTGCGCGGGAAGCTCGCGCTCCAGGGCCGCGCGCTCCTGATCCAGCCGTTCGCGGCGCGCCAGCAGCTCGCCGCGCCGCACCGCGCGCTCGCTGCGCGCGTCCTCGAACACCTTGATGCGTCCGTCGTTCTCGATGATCTTCTCGGTCATCGAGCGACGCACCCTCGTGAGCTCCTCGCGCCGCTCGGCCTTGAGCGCCAGCAGCGCCTCTTTCTCGCGCCACTCGGCGAGCTTGCGCTGGCGGGTCAGGCGCCCGGTGAGGTCCTGGATGAGGCGCTCGGCGCCCTCCCGCTCGCGCGCGAGCCGGTCGCGCCTTCCCGTCGCCTCGGGCAGCTCGTGCTCGCGGATGACGCGCGCGCGCTCGCCCGCCGCGCTTCGGCCGCAGTAGAGCCGGTCCACGCCCACGTACACGCCGCCGCGGCGGTCCTGCTTGTACCCGTCGCGCGTGATGGAGGTCCTGTCGCGCCCCAGTTTCATCCCCTGCGCGACATCCTCGACGAGGTACACGTGCGCGAGGTTGTCGACGACCCACGAGGGCATGTCGTCGCGCGCGAGCTCCGTCATCGCGAGCGCCGTGCCGCGCTCCGGCCTGCGCTGCACGGTCACGGGCTCGAACTCGGTCACGAAGTAGCGGTAGCGGCGGGCGCGCGCGATCTCGCGGGCGCGCAGCGAGTCCTTCGCGTCCACCACGACGGCGAAGCGCGACGGCCCGAGCGCGCTCTCGATCGCGAGCTGCCACGCCGGGTCGCGCACGTCCACCATCTCGGCCACGAGCGAGTGCTCGATCCCCTCCGCCTGGAGCGCGGTGCGCACGTCCGCGACCTCGCGCGGGAACGCGACGCCCTTCTTCGACTCCAGCTCGCGCGACTCCTCCAGCAGGCCGAGGACCTTCTCGTGCGCCTCGTCGAACTCGTTGGCGTGGCGCGCCGACGCACGCCGCGCCTCCTCGAGCTTCGCCGCGAGCGCCTCGCCGTCCTCGGGCTGGATGGACGCGACCTCCTCGCGCAGCTTCTCCAGCCCCGCCACCTCGCGCACCAGGGCGCCGTACTCCTGGTCGTACTCGCTCTTCTCGCGCAGAAGATGCTGCGAGGTCTGCCGGATGACCGCGATCTCGCTCAGCGCGGCGGCGTCCTCGCCGATGAGACGGCTGATCTCGTCGTCCAGCGCCGCGTGCCCGTCCTTGATGGCGCGCAGCTTGTTCTCCTCCTCGCCGATGAGGCTCTGGAGGTTCTGCGCGCGCGCCCGCACGTCCTTGTACACGGCGCGCGGCAGCACGTCCGTGCGCAGCCGCGCCAGCTCGCCCACGGAGGCCTCGTAGCGCCGGGCCTCGTCGGCCTTCGACTGGTGCTCCAGGAGGTTGTGCTCCATCGCCAGAGATTTCTGATCCTGGACGTACAGCTCCTTCTCGCTGGCGCGGTAGTTCTCCAGCGCTTCCGTGTAGCGGTCGAGGGTCTGCTTGTCGCCCTGGATTTCCAGCAGGTACCTGAGCAGTTCGGCGGCGCTCTTCTCGCACAGCTTGTTGGTCTCGCCCTGCTCCAGCGCGAGGATCTTCAGCAGCGTGCGCGGCAGGCCGGCGGTCTGCAGCGAGCGGCCGTACTCCTCGGGGCCCATCCACTTTTCCTGCGCGCGGATGACGTCCGGCGCCGCGTTCCCCGGCAGGATGGCGAAGCGCTTCTCCCAGCTCCCGGCGCGGTTCTCCAGCAGGCACACGAGGGTCGCCTCGTCGTCGGTGATGCCGTGGTGGCGGAACGGCCGCTTGCCGTGGCGCAGCGGGTTCGTGACGACGCCCTTGACCATGGCGACCTTGTCGCCGCTGCGCAGGTACTTGCTGAGCTTGCGGCCGGTCGAGAGCGTCTTCGCCCCCAGCAGCAGGCGCAGCGAGTCCAGGAACGTCGTCTTGCCCGAGCCGTTGGGGCCCGCGAGCATGATGATGCGCTCGTCGAACGGCAGCTCGAAGTGCGGCCAGAAATCCCAGTTCATCAGCTCGATGGACTTGAACTCGAACATCTTCCGCTCCTGCTCCGGCGTGCGCCGGCCTTGCCTGCTGCATCGCGATCCGCTTGCTTCTGCCTCTGTTCCTACGCGTCTTCCTTCGCCGGCTCGACCACCGCGACCGCAGGCGCATCCGCGGCAACGGCGGCATCGGACACGGGCGACGCCGCAGTCGCGGAATCCCCCGCCGCTTCCGGAGCTTCCGCCGCCGCCTCGGTCTCGCCGCCCACGACGCCCATGAATTCAGCCGGATTCAGCGGATCGGCGGGTGCGAGCACCGACGGATCCGGCGGCGAATCCGGAGCCGGGGTGGCCGCGCCCTGCCCTTCCGGTGCCGATTCCTCCGAGCCCTCGTACGGGGCCGGTCCCCTGCGGCCCAGCACATCCCACAGCGCCGAGTTCTTCAGCTTGATCGCCATCGCCTGCCCGTCCACGAGCAGGTCCAGCAGCGGCCCCTCGACGATGTGGTCGAAGCGCGAATACTCTATGAAACCGAGACGCCGGAGCTGCCCCAGGTACACCTGCAGCTTGGCGCCGCCGCACTTGCGCCCCAGCTCCGCCCTCAGCGTGCTCTCGCTGGTGGAGAGCTGCACGTCGGGCACGGGCTCGGCCGCGGGGAACAGCGCGCGCACGTTGCCCGGCTGCTCGCGGCGCTCCTGTGCCACGCGCTTGGGGAACACCAGCTTCGCCCACAGCACCACCAGCAGCGCCACCGCGGGCTTCTCCAGCCCGAAGTTCGTCGCCCACGACAGGGAGGCGTCGCGCTCGATCTCGTCCGCGAGCCGAACGGCGAAGTATTTCGAATAGAAGTTGTCGACGAGCTGCAGGCCGACGGCCTTCAGGCGCGTCTCGACCTCGCGGCGCAGGTCCTCGTCGACCACGAGTTCCTTGAAGTCGCTCTTGACGATCCACGGCTTCATCATGAGCCGCGAGCAGATCTCCTGGGCGCGCGAGCGTCCGGGCGGCGGTGCTGCCATCGTGGTTTCCATCGTCTTCCTCTCGCTGACGGGGGCCTAGGTCGCCCCACCCGTCTCCATGTCGTTCGAGCCGTTCTGGGCCGCTTCCTTCACGTGGGGCGGGTGCGGCTGGATCCAGCCGGAGGTCATCTGGCTGGCGCAGTCGCTGTCGACGCGGTCCCACTTCGTGTGGTCGAATTCCACTTCCACCGGGAGCGAAGCGAGGATGCGGCCGGGACCGGCCGTCTCGTCCTCCGACATGCCCTCCAGGTCCTCGCGCCCGCCGGCGAGCGTCAGCAGCGTGAAGCGGTACGCGGTGGTGGCCCAGCCGTCGCGCGAGACGAAGCGCGCCACCGACACGGGGCGCTGCTCGGCGACGAGCCCCCGCATGTCGTGCACGAAGTCCTCGATGGGTCCGCCCGCCGCCAGCTCGGGCTCCACGGGCACGGCCGCGACCGGAGGGCTCCAGCCGCGCCGCTCGTCGTCGCCCATTTCGCGGAAGCACAGTTCGTACTCGGCCTCCGAGAGCATGTTGTCGGCGATGCCGAGGCGCCGCTCCACCGGGAAGTGCAGGTCCGCGCCGCCCAGCGCGAGCAGCTCGTCCACCTCCGCCTTCGCGAGGAAGGCGGTGATGTCGTTCATCGTGAGGCCGCCCTCGCCCAGGTGGATGCGCCGCTGCCCGATGTCGTTCAAGGCCCGCTGCAGAGCGCTTGCCCAACTGTGCAGCCGGCTGAGCAGGTCGTGCGTGGCCCGCACCCGGTCGTGCTCCTCGGGCGTGTCCAGCGCGTAGGTCTCGAGCACCTTGCGCGCCGCCTCGACCCACGGCAGAGAGCTCCCGAGCATCTCGCGCGCCTGCAGGATGGCGTGCTCGGAGCGGCTGTCGTAGGCGCGCTCCATCTGCTCGCCGATCGCGGCGAGCTTGTGCCGGAGCTGGTCGAGCTGCGCGCGGCTGTCCAGGCCGTGTTCACGTGCAATCTTGAGCGACTGCACGACGAGTCCCAGATCGCCCGCCTTGTGCGCGAGGTCGCCGAGCAATCCCGTGAGCGCGGTGGCGGTCTCGCCCAGGCGCGTCACCGCGTAGCGCCCGTCCGCGAACTCCAGCCACCCGCCGCGCGTCAGGCGCCGCACCACGTCGCGGCGCGGCTCGTCGGCCAGGTACGGGAACCGGGCGTGCAGCATGTCCTGCGTCCAGCCCGTCTCGCTGTCGGCCAGCAGCGTGCGCATGACGTGCAGGCGCACCCAGAAGTCGTCCGGCCCGCCCAGCAGCAGCTCCCGCAGAAGCGGCTGGAACGCGCGCACGGGCGCCAGGTCTTCCAGTTCGCGCACGTCGGAGGCAGAGACGCCGTTCGCCAGGTACTCCGTCACGGGCTTCTGCCGGCTCTCCTCGGGGCTTTCGCCCATCTCGGCGCCGCGCAGCGCGATGACGTCCGCCACTTCGCTCATCGGTTCCTCGGAATCGCTCACGCGGCCGCCGCCCCCCGGCCCGCCACGAGGCCCGTCGCGGCCGCAACGCCCAGTCCGCTCGAATCCGCCACCGCGTCCGCGCCGCCCACGACGGCACCGGCCGCGAACACGTTCTCCAGAAGCGCTCTCCCCCTGCCATCCGCCGGGCGCATGGCGGCATCGACTTCGACGCCCGCGCGCATGGCCGCGTGCGCGTCCGTCACCTCGCGCGAGAGCAGCTCGGCCGCCGGTTTCCCGCGCGCAGGCTCGCCGCCGGCCCGCACCGGCAGGTCGAAGATCGTCTCGCGCAGGCCCGCTTCTCCGCGCACGCCCCCGCCGACGAAGCGCCCCGTCGCGAGCACGAACGCGTCCGCGGAAAGCTCGCGTCCGTCCGCGAGAACGAGACGATCCGCCCTCGCATCCGACACGACGGCCCGCGCGACCTCGGCCGCCACGACCTCGACGCCGGCCGACGCGAGGCTTGCCTGGAGCGCTCTCTCCAGACGCAGCCCCGGCACCGAAGGCGGCAGGCCGCACAGCTCGGCCGCGCCCGCGAGTCCCGACGAAACCAGCTCGTCGCACAGCCCGTCCGGATCGACCGTGCCCGCGGTCGGCAGCAGGACGTGCGTCGCGCGCGCCTGCGCCGCGGCGATGCGGACACGCGTCGCGAAAGAGGCGCGTCCGGAGGGCGAATCCAGCGATCGGGCGAGATCGGGAAGCTCCGCGGCGGGAGGCAGCGGGTGCGCGATCGCAAGGGGAACGCAGGCGATTCCCTTGCGCAGCAGCCCTTCCGCCGTGGCGCGCGCGTCGAAGACGGCGGACCCCTCGACGCCCACAAGACCCACGAGAGCGCTGCCGGGCAGCGTGTCCAAGTCCCCGCGCGCGATGGAGCCCTGCGCGAAAGCGGCGCGCCGGGTCGTGCCGAAAGGCGTCGCCAGCCGCAGGTTGCGGCCCTCGGGCGTCGAGCCCCGCACGTGCAGCGGCGCAAGCGCGTCCACGAGCAGCCGCGCGGCCTCCTGCAGCACGTCGCCGAGCGAGGCCCCGAGCCGGGCGTAGGGGTGATCGGGGCGCGTGCGCGCGAGAAGCCTTGCAGCAGCGCCGACGGAGAGCGGACGGCCGTCCGCGTCGAGGCCGTGCGCGAAGTCGAACGTGCCGGACGAAAGGGCCGTCGCACCCGGAGAGCGCCGTACCAGGACGACATGCGCGCCCGAGCGGCGCGCCGCGAGCGCCGCCAGCGCTCCCGCCGCCCCCCCTCCGATGACGATGACCGACCGCTGCACGCCCGGATCTCCCGACCGACCCGCAGAGGCGCGTGGTGTTACCAGATATGGCGTCGGCTGACAAGGCACACCCTACCGCCAGGGGGTGACGGGGGGCGCCGGGACGCGCGGGGGCTTGGGGCACTAGGGGATTGAACATCCGTTCAGCACTCGGTTGTGCGGGGCGGCTGCGGCCGCACGACCGAGCGGCGGCTCGCTCATCGGGAATCGCTCAAACCAAGGCCGCCGCGTGCCTCCCGATCCGCAGGAGCATCCGACCGCTCTGCAGCCGTGGCGACATCGCCCGCCCCCCTTTCCCGGACCCGTACTAGGATGCCCGGCGCATGAAGACCCTCCTGCGCAACATCGCCCGGCTCGCGACCATGGACGACGCGGGGCGCGAGCTTTCGGACGCCTGGATTCTCGTCGACGGCCCTGCGGTCGCGTCGCTCGGCGAGGGGCCGCCGCCGCCCGACCTGCGCGCGGACGAAACCGTCGACTGCGGCGGCGCCCTGTGCATCCCGGGCATGGTGAACACGCACCACCACCTCTACCAGACGTTCCAGCGCAACGTGCCGTTCGTGCAGGACGCGAAGCTCTTCGACTGGCTCGTGGGCCTGTACGAGATCTGGCGCGAGCTGCGCCCCGAGGACGTGCGAACGAGCGCCGAGGTGGGCCTGGCGGAGCTGCTGCTCACGGGCTGCACGACGGTGGCCGACCACTTCTACGTGTTCCCGCGCGAGTGCCCCGCCGCGCTCCTGGACGAGACGATCGCCGCGGCGAAGTCGCTGGGCGTGCGCTTCCACCCGAGCCGCGGCAGCATGTCGCGCGGACGCTCTGCAGGAGGGCTTCCCCCCGACGACGTGGTCCAGACTCCCTCGGAGATTCTGCGCGACAGCGAGCGCGTCATCCGCTCGCACCACGACGCGTCGCGCTTCAGCATGTGCCGCGTGGCGCTCGCCCCGTGCTCGCCCTTCTCGGTCACGGACGAACTGCTCGTCGACTCGGCGCGGCTCGCCCGCCGCCACGGCGTGCGCCTGCACACGCACCTGGCGGAGACGAAGGACGAGGACCAGTTCTGCCTGCGCACGGTGGGCGCGCGCCCGCTGGCGTACATGGCGAAGATGGAGTGGACGGGACCCGACGTGTGGTACGCCCACGGAGTGTACCTGAACGAGGAAGAGCTGCGGATCATGGCCGATTCGGGTACGGGCATCGCCCACTGCCCGACGTCGAACCTGCGCCTCGGCTCCGGCATCGCGCCGGTTCCGCGCGCCGTCGCGCTCGGAGTTCCCGTCGGGCTCGCGGTGGACGGGAGCGCTTCGAACGACGCCTCGGACATGGTGCGCGAGCTTCAGACGTGTACCCTGGTTCACCGCGTCGGCACGGGCGTGGACGCGATGCCCGCGCGCCTCGCGCTCCGCATCGCCACCCGCGGCGGAGCGCGCGTCCTGGGGCGCGACGACGTCGGCTGCATCGCCCCCGGAATGGCGGCGGATCTCGTGTTCTTCCGCACCGACGACCTGGGCCTCGCGGGCGCGATGCACGACCCCGTCGGCGCGCTCGCGCTCACGACCGGCATGCGCCGCGCCGACCGCGTGCTCGTGAACGGACGCACCGTCGTGCGCGACGGCAAGATCGTCGGCCTCGACGTCGCGGCGCTGCGCGAACGCGCGGACCGGCAGTCCGCGGCCATGGTCGAGCGCTGCCGCATGCGCACGGGGGTCAATCCCCTCGCCTTCCCTGCCGCGAAGACAGGCAGAAACCCGTAGGGCGGGGGCTTGTCCCCCGCCGGAGCCCTCCGGAGGAGCGAACGCATGATCACCGCCTACCACCAGCCGCGGGCGCTCGACGAAGCGCTCGCGCTCGTCGCGCGCGGCGCCGTGCCGCTGGCCGGCGCGACCGGCCTCTACACGGGCAAACCCAGGCGCGACACCGCCTACGTGGACATCACGCGCTGCGGCCTCGGCGCTGTCGAGGTCGCGCAGGATCGCCTCGTTTTCGGCGCCACCGCGACGCTCACGCGTATTCTGGACGCGGACCTTCCCGGACACGAAGGCGCGCTCGTGAAGAAGGGCGCCGCCTCCGTGTCGTCGCGCCCCATGCGCAACGCCATCACGATCGGCGGCAACCTGACGCACGTCGCGTTCTGGGCGGACATGCCCGTCGTGCTGCTTGCGCTGGACGCACAGGTCGAGGTGACGCGCCCGGGCGGAGCCGTGTCGGTGCTCGCGCTGTCCGACTTCCTTTCACAGGGAACGCGCGCCTTCGACGGAGGGCTCGTCACGCGCGTGTTCGTGCCGCGCCGCGCCGGAACCCGGGGCTTCGGTCACGAGCGGTTCTCGCGCACGTCGAACGACTACGCCTTCGCGACCGCGTGCGCCGCGCTCCGCAAGGAGAACGGCAGGGCTTTCGAGGTGCATCTCGTGCTGGGCGCGCTGCAGCCGCGCGCGTTCCGGGCGACGGCGGTCGAACAGATGCTCGAGGGCCGCCCACTCGACGACGCGCTGCTCGCGGAGGCGGGCCGCAAGGTGTCCGAGACCGTTCCCGTCGCCCCCAACTTCCGCGCGCCGGCCGAATACCGGCGCGAGCTGGCCGGCGTGCTGTCGCGCCGCGCGCTCGCCGCCGCGTTCGCCCAGGCGAAGGAGGCCTGATTTCCATGCGATTCGAGACACGCGTCAACGGAGCGGCGCGCCAGGTGGACTGCGATCCCGGCGCCACGCTCTTCGAGGTGCTTCGCGCCCTGGGACTCAACGGAGTGAAGCAGGGCTGCGACCGCGAGGGCATGTGCGGAGCGTGTACGGTGCTGCTGGACGGCGAGGCGGTGCTCTCGTGCATCACTCCGGCGCCGCGCGCGGCGGGCCGCGAGGTGACGACCATCGAGGGCCTGGGCGACCCCGGCCGCCCGCACGTCATCCAGAAGGCCTACGTGGACGCGGGCGCCGTGCAGTGCGGCTACTGCACGCCCGGCATGATTCTCGCGACCAAGAGCCTTCTGGACCGCAGGCCCGACCCGACGCGCGAGGACATCGCCGACGGACTCTCGGGAAACCTCTGCCGCTGCACCGGGTACGTGAAGATCGTCGACGCGGTGAACGCCGCCGCTGCCGCACTGCGGGAGGGCTCGAAATGAGCGAACCTTGCGACCTGAAGGTGGTCGGGCGCAGCGTGCCCAAAGTCGACTCGATGGGCATGGCCTGCGGGCTGGAGCAGTATGTCGGCGACCACGACCTCGCGGGCGCGCTGGTCGGCTACATCGTGCCCAGCCCCTACGCGCACGCGCGAATCCGGCGCATCGACGCAACGAAGGCGCGTGCGCTGCAGGGCGTCCACTGCGTGCTGACCTGGCAGGACGTGCCGCGCATCGCGCACACGACCGCGGGCCAGGGCTGGGTCGAGCCCTCGCCGTACGACACGTTCGTGCTCGACAGCAAGGTGCGCTTCGTCGGCGACCGCGTGGCTCTCATCGCCGCGGAGACGCGGGAGATTGCGGAGGAGGCGGGACGGCTTCTGGACATCGACTGGGAAGTGCTGGAGCCCGTGCTCGACGACCGACGCGCGTTCGCGCCCGGGGCGCCCGTCATCCACGACGAGCCCGAGGCGCGCATGCCCATCACTGCGCCCTATCTGCCGAAGGAGAACACCCCGGCCAAGGCGCACATGGGCGACGGCGACGTGGACGTGGAACTGGCGAAGTCGCATCTTGTCCTTCGACAAGAGTATTCTACGCACTACGCCCAGCACTGCCCCATCGAGCCGCACGTGACGCTGGGCTGGATGGACTCGCGCGACCGCATCGTCCTGGTCACCTCGACGCAGGTGCCCTTCCACGCGCGGCGCATCAGCGCGCAGGCGCTGGGCATTCCGGTGCGGCGCATCCGCATCGTGAAGCCGCGCATCGGCGGCGGCTTCGGCGCGAAGCAGGAAGTGCTGCTGGAACCCGTGATGGCTGCGCTGGTGCTCGCCACGCGGCGAAAGATTCTCATGACGCTCACGCGCGCGGAGGAGTTCGTGAGCCGCACGCGCCACCCGGTGCGCACCGGGCTCGACGTGGGCTTCAACGCGGACGGCACGATCAACGCGGTGCGCATGCGCGTGCTGTCGAACACGGGCGCATACGGCTCGCACGCACTCACCGTGATGTGCAACTGCGGTTCGAAGGTGCTGCCGCTCTACCGCATGAACGCGGTGGAGTTCGAAGCGCGTGCGGTCTACACGAACCTGCCGGTGGGCGGCGCCTACCGCGGCTACGGCGCCACGCAGGCTGCGTTCGCGATGGAATCGCTCATGGACGTGGCGGCGGAGCGGCTGGGCATCGAGCCGGTGGAGCTGCGCCGCCGAAACCACATCCGCGAGGGAGAAACGTCGCCGGTGTTCGCCGCCTTGGGCGAGGGAAAGCCCGGCGTGGAGCAGCGCATCGGCTCGTGCGGGCTGCCGCAGTGCCTGGATATCGCCGCGAAGGAGATCGGCTGGGCGGAGAAGCGCGGAAAGCCCGGCAGCGGTCCCGTCAAGCGCGGCGTCGGCATGTGCGCGCTCATGCAGGGCTCGTCGATTCCCGAGATCGACATGGCCGCGGTGAGCCTCAAGATGAACGACGACGGGTCGTTCAACCTCACGGCGGGCGCGACTGATCTCGGAACGGGCTCGGACACGGTGCTGGCGCAGATCGCGGCGGAAGTGCTGGGCGTGGGCGCGGACGAGATCGTCGTGGCGTCGTCGGACACGGACCTGACGCCTTTCGACGTCGGCGCGTACGCTTCCAGCACGACGTATCTGTCGGGAGAGGCGGCGCGAAAGGCCGCGCTGGACGTGGCCGGGCAGATCCGCGTGGTAGCCTCCGCCATGCTCGGAGGCCCTGCGGAAGGGCTCTCTCTGCGCGACGGCGCCGTCTTCGCGCCGGACGGACGCAGGGTCACGCTCGCCGAGGTCGGCCTGCGCTCGCTGTACGAGGTGGACCAGCACCAGATCGCGAGCACGCAGTCGGCCATCTCGCACAAGAGCCCGCCGCCGTTCTCGGCGCACTTCGTCGAGGTATCGGTCGACACGGAAACGGGCCAGGTGAAGGTGCTCAAGTACGTCGCGACGGTCGACTGCGGCACCGCGATCAATCCGAAGCTCGCCGAAGGACAGGCCGAGGGCGCGGTGCTCAACGGCGTCTCGTTTGCTCTTACGGAAGAGTATATCTTCGACGAGAACGGGCGGATGCGCAACCCGAACTTCGCCGACTACAAGATCTTCAACACGACGGATCTGCCTGAAATGAGGGTGATTCTGGTGCCGACCTGGGAGAGAAGCGGCCCGTTCGGCGCCAAGAGCGTGTCGGAGATCTGCATCAACGGAGCGCTGCCGGCCATCGCGAACGCGATCCACGACGCCGTCGGAATCCGGCTCATGGTCGCGCCGTTCACGCCGGACCGCGTGCTCAAGGCGTTGAAGGAGAAGCGCGGGTAGGCGGCGCCCTATTCGGACTCCGGGCGCAGAACACGGACGCGTCGCGGCGAGGCCACGACGAAACACCCGTGCCACGTCGCGGCCTCGGGAGCAGAAAGCCAGGCGACCACCCAGTCGCCGACTCGCCATTGCTCGTGATCGGGAAGGCGCACCAACAGCAGGCCGAAGTGCGTTCCGGGTGCGAAGCGCCGCACGTCCGAGAAGTCCAGGTCCTGCGTCACCAAGAAGCGGCCCGCCTGCCGGGCGCCCGTATTGCCGGGTCATCCCGCCGCACAGTCCCTCCGACAGCGCGGTGTCGGCGTCCAGGCCGACCGCTGCGAGCCTTGCCGACAGCGCGGCAGGCAGGTTCTCGTCCAGCTTGAGGCGCATCATCGGGTCTGAAAGACGGGCGGCGGAGCAGGCGGGGGCAGATCCTCGCCTGCGGACGACGCGGCGAAGGCGATGGCCGCGCGAACGTGCTCGGGTGTCAGCGACGGGAACTCGCGCAGAATCGCGTCGCTCGCCTCTCCCTGGCCAAGTACCCGAGCACCGTGCGCAGTTCCACGCGCGTGCCCCGGAAGACAGGTTGCCCGCCGCAGGTGCGCGGGTCCGACATGATGTGCTGGCGCCAGTCCATGCGTCCCTCCGGAGTCCGGAATAGCGCGCCCAGCCGGTGCATGCACGGCGCACCCCCCGCGGTTTGCCCTCGCAATGGACTATGGG
>Ga0172369_10001699_pt1 | contig 31554 bp, 31 predicted proteins | sample LakKiv25m_FD_114539 | JGI IMG/M metagenome (GOLD analysis project Ga0172369, IMG submission 114539) | Freshwater microbial communities from Kabuno Bay, South-Kivu, Congo - kab_022012_11.25m | ecosystem: Environmental > Aquatic > Freshwater > Lake | place: Democratic Republic of the Congo... | reverse complement strand
AATTACTGCTCCGTCTTTCTTGATTGTGAACCATACCTGTCTTGGGGTTGTTCTTGCATCTATGGCATTAATTGTAAGCTCATAGCCTGATCCAAGTGACCAGGTTTCTCCGGTGGTCAATGTTTTCTTATCTTCTTTATCCATCTCAAGGGCAAGTTTTGCAAGCTTGTTGGCTTTGCCGTTTACAGCTATATATTTCTCGGCCTGCCATCCTACGAGCTGGTATACATCGCTATTTAAGACTAGAACATTCTCTTTTTCATGCATCTTAAATTCAACATCAACTTTCGTTGTGTTGTACCAAAGATTCTCTTTATCGATTGATCTGCCAGAGGCATTCACTGCACTGAGGGACTCAGATATTTCCAATGTCTCTGTCTGTCTGTCATTCTTTAAATCATAGTAAAATCCAGCAAATGATTGAGCGTTCCAATTTGCAAAAATTGTACCAGGATCACTTACTACATTACCACGAACTTCTACTGTTGTGGCTTGAATCGCTGCACTTACAGGAAATGCTACTACTAATAGCATTAACACTGCTAATGCAACTGTTAATATTCGTTTAGTCATATTTTCTTTTCCTCCATATTTTATATGGTATATTTTGTTCTCCTTCGAGATATGCCGATCTAACGGCAAGGAGTGATAGTATTCTCAGACTGAACTTTCGTTCAGCCGCCATCGCTAAAAACCGCCCCTGTCAGGACAGCCAATTTAATGGCAACCATCAAAGGCGATTTTATCACCCTCTATTTAATCCCATCATGGATTACATCCGATTATAGTAATTACCCTATTAAATCTTTTGTGGTCAAAACATGCATGCATGGGCGCAATCGACGATTGGGACTTCACTTATCGTCGATTTAATGTCGTGTATTTTTAGTGATTGACGAAGCTCTCATGTTCAATTGCCGAGATAATTCCAATCGTGTAAATAGCATATGCAACTGCCAATGTCATGCGCCAGATTTATGATTTAATACCATAAAATAGTTCATCATGCAGTATGAAATTATGTACAAACCGGCTTATACCCTTCTTGAGGTAAAAATGGAAGCAGGGGAACGTATCGAAGCTGAATCAGGCGCCATGGTCTATATGTCGCCGGGGATAGAGATCGCAACAAAGGCAAAAGGCGGCGTATTCGGGGCGCTTACAAGGAGTTTGCTGGGAGGCGAATCTTTCTTCACAAATACATTTACAGCAAGCTCAAAAGGTATAATTGGACTTGCTCCGCCTTACCAGGGCGATATAGCCCATCACAGGCTCAACAGGGAGACACTGTATATACAGAGCGGAAGTTACATGGCATCAACTCCTGAATTAAGCCTTGATACCAAATGGGGAGGAGCAAAATCGTTTTTCTCGCGTGAGGGATTGTTCCTCCTTAAAATGGCAGGAACGGGCGACGCTTTCATTTCAAGTTTCGGCGCGATACATGAAGTCAAATTGAGAGGTGAGTCCTTTATTATTGATACAGGGCACATGGTGGCTTTCACGGAAGGACTGGAATACAACGTAAAAAGAGTGGGCGGCCTCAAATCAACGATCTTTAGCGGTGAAGGTCTTGTTGCGGAATTCAAGGGAACCGGGACTCTCTATCTACAAACAAGAAGCATGAACTCATTCATAGGTTGGTTGATGCCGTTCCTGCCCAAAGGAGGATAGCTCGAAAATTTTCAGCGAAAATTGTATCAGCTCTCTGGATCTGGTGTTATCAGTTCAAGCTCCAGATCTTCTTCCCTCATTCGTTTCTTAAGATATTCCCAGTCTAATTTTTCAGAATAAACGCCAACAAGCACCTGCGCCTGTTCACAGTCATATTGTGATTTCCAGTGTTTGCAGGCATTTAGTCTGTCAACTATCAAATCTTCTATTGAAATTACTCGAATTTGTTTCCCTTCATGTGAGATCTCATTTACGCGCCTGCCTTCAACAGATTCCCCCACAATTTCGATACCAATGTCTTTTGTATAGAACCAGTGGCGCCCTATTTTTGAAAAACCCATTTCTTCAAGGACTTTTATGAGAGATTCCCTATCAGCAAGCAAATCAATGTCGATGCTTTTGCATGTTCCCAGTGTGTAAAATTCCACCGCGCTGCCACCTACTAAAATTGGTTTTTTATTATTGGGCAGCTTTTCGCTGATATTTGCCAGGATCCTGAATTTAGAACTTAATTCTTCCAGGGTAACACCTCTTTAATTTTTTTCCCCTCAAAAATAACTCCTTCCGATACGCGAAGCTTGGCTATCTCTATGAACATTTTAACTTTTTCCGGGGATCGGGGTTTTGTCCTGATAGAGGTCATGCGTGTATAATAAAATTAGTGCATACAAGTATAAGGGTTTTGTAAGAATATTACGACCTTTTTCAAACCAGAAGTTAATAAAAAGTCTGGAAGTTAATATAATCGCAATATCTTATTTCATAACCCGCAGCCTCTCCACTTCTTCCTTCCCCGGTATCCTCAGAACAAAACATCCGTGACAGGGCTTCACATAAGGCATAATAATATAATCATTATCAACAGCGATCGGTATTGGCGGCACTCCTACCAGATAATTGTCAAATATCTTGAAACCCGCTGGCACATAATATATCTCCTTGAAATTTTTCTTTATATAATCTGCACATTCCTTAAAAGAGCTATTGGGCAGTAATATCTCATAATTCATCTCGTCAACGCAGCCCATGACTTCACCCCGTCAATTTCCGCACGAAGTGGAGTTGGATTATGAACAGCCTTTGCCGCAATAATAATTGAATCCCCGCTTGCCTCAATAAGCGGTTCTATATCTTTTCCGAAAATAACTGCTATTGTTTTTGCTTTTGAAATTGATTTAATTGTCGACAGGTACGAAATGCCGCTGTCGCTGTGGATAAAAACAAAACATAGATCAAAATCCAATTTTTTTTCAGCAAGCGAGCCAATGCACCTGTCAATATCCATTATATTCCTGATATAATGTTTTTCAGGATCCGAATTAAGAAGAAGACTTATAGCAGCTTTATTTCCTGCTGCTGTAACTTCAAATCCCTCTTTGTTCAATTTATTTGCAATATATAATGCTGCTGCCGTCTGGACTGGCAGTTCAGGACATCCCATCATAAGAAGTGCTTTCATGATACTTTCCTCCCTTTTGATCGTTCATAATATTCAATGCGTTGTTTCAGGACACAGCCACCGCCTCTTATGCCTCCGATTGGATTTTTTGGAACTCCCATCGAATTCATACAGCGTGCCATAACAGCAGCGCCTCGGGCAAGACCATCGTCCACAAATACTAACTGTTCTCCCGGCTCTTTAAAAAAACCAAGTTTTTCAATGCTTTTCAAAATCAGGTAAGGTTTGCACCCTGTAATTGCTGCTCTTCCTGTCAAGCCAATTGACGTCTTTTCCGATACAAGCTTGTTTTCAATTGCAAGTTTCACAATTCGCTCAACCATTCTTGCAGAAACAAGATCAAGAGTTGCAAACATAGTTTTTAACCCATGCTTTGAGAATATTTCTGAGCCAATATCCGTCAATCCTGCCATTAAACTTCCGTTTATCCCTACATCGCATCCGATGAGGATTACACCAATATCCCGTGCCGCCACAGGATCGACCGGCACGCTCCCGTATCGGTCTACCTTATCTGGCACGATTTCTATTTTTATTAAGTCATGGATCTTATCCGCGTATTTCTGGATACTGCTACCTTTTGTAAGCCAAATCATACATTCTTTATTCTCACTGAATAGATCAAGCGCAGCCCCATATCTTTTATCAACAAGACCGGTTCCTTTAATTATCGCATCAGGGATAGCGCCCGCATATCCGCAAAGATTCGCAATAGTCCTGGCGTATGGAATTTCATCGTTGGTAATTCGTCCTTTGAGAGTTGTTCCGAAATCCATTGAAAAAACCGGATTTCTGAAATCCACGCCAGACCATTTTGCCCCTTCTTTGATACCTGCTGTTGCAAGCTCGCCTTCCATTTCATTTGCTACGATCTCCACACCAGTTGAACCAACCGGTGGAAGAACACCGCCAACAGCTCCGGTAAATACGATCTTGTCAATAAGCGTGCGGTCTTTGAATTTAGAAGGGATGTTCTCGATAGACATTGCAGGAACCATCTTTTTTGGCGGGATCCCCGCTAGTAGACATCCGTCTGCAAGCGCTTTTATGAATTCTCCGACCTCATGCGGAGATGAAAATCCTGCAACAACTCCTGTTGACCTTACAGCAAAATCAAGATCAGTTGTGATATCAAGATTCACTGCGTCATGAGCTTCAATGAGCGTATCTCTCACGAGTTCCGCAATAGATTCCTTTGTCAATGATACTCCGCTAAGTGTTGACCCGAATATCCTCTCGTTGGGTTTGGGTTTGCGCACATCGCGTGTCATTTTAACAGTCTTGTTTAAAACGCGTGTGCGTCCATCTTTCATATTCGTGGCTGTCAAGATGCATTTAGTGGTTGTATTTCCCACTTCGATGGAGGCTACGATGAAATAGGGGATGAACTCTGCCATCTTAAGATCGCCTTTGAGTTCAGCCGGTTGGATGAACTGGCTGTGTGCAATTCTTGGTTGCTTCCCAGACATGCAGCCAATCGCAAATTTAATCGGATTTTCCATATTCACCTGTTTTCAATTTCCATTGTATTCGACGTAATATCCCGCGCATGGTCTGTACCTCGCGCCCGGTTAAATCACAACGTCCTAATATTCTGCGAAGCATTAGCTTTGTCTTATCTTCTTTATGTTCTTTATATTCTACATCATCAAGAACTTCATCTATGTGTTCATATAAAAGCTCAATATCAGAATGCTGTGCCAGATACCTAACTCCACTTTCCACATTGCTCAGTTCATAAAGAACGACGGCAACGGCATGGGAAAGGTTCATGCTGGGATATATCGCGTTTGTAGGAATATTCACGATAATGTTACATATCTCAAGTTCTTCATTTCGTAGGCCAGCATCCTCTCTTCCAAAAACCAGGGACACAACTCCTGAATTTCCGGCAAGCTTATCTTTCAACTGCTTCGGGCTATATGCAGGAATCCTGAAGTGCTTATTATCGGTTTTTCCAGGAAGACCTGTCATTCCCACGATAACGCTTGAACCTTTCAGGGCATCCTTCAAGGAAAATTCAATTCTTGCCTTCTCGATAATATCATAGGCGTGGACGGCCATCAGGTGAGCCGGCCTGTCAAGCTCGCACGGATTTAGAAGCACTAGTTCTTCAAAACCGAAATTCTTCATAACGCGAGCTACTGAACCTACATTGCCACTGTAAATTGGCTCAACAAGGACTATTCTAAAGATAAGCATGATAAAGGCCGATTAATTCATCTAAATTTCCAGATAACCTATCTAAATAGCAAAAGCTATTAAAAAGCTATTCATTAATAGGCAGTATGGGCGAAAAGAAGCAGTTGAATGTGAGAATACCACTTGAGCTGCAGGAAAAAATAGAAAACGATGGCAGACCCAAAGTGGAAATAGTTATTGAGGCTCTTGAACTTTATTTTGCTGGCAAGGCGCAAATGGATAGTAACGAAGATACATCGGCTAATAACAATGCTAGCCAAAAAGATAGCAATGTTGGCAATAGTGATAGCAATACCAGTCAAAATGATAATAATATTAGTCAGAATGCTAGCAATATAAATCAAAATGACAGCAATGTTAGCAAAATCGAACAAAAGGATAGCAATGAAGTTTTAAGAATGAAAACCGAGATCGAATTCTTAAGATCAAAGATCGACGAACTGCTAAAGCTGCTGCATCAAGAACAGGTGCTTCATATCCAGACCCAGCGAATGTTAACTGCGCCTCAGACAGCTCAAAAAAAATGGTGGCAGTTATGGAAATAAACAACGAACCATTACGAATGATTAGTATTTCAACCACCCACTCAACAACCTGCTTTTTCCATTACCACCGGATAATGTTCATGTTTATTAAGTTTAAATGAATTTTGCCAAACTTTACCCTAACCCCAGGGTGGGGGATATGCTTTGGTAAAATCTTAATTTGGTTCAATTAAATTTTAGTTGTTAATTTATATATATTTAATTACACGAAGAGGCTTTACATTTCCTCAATCTTCTTTATGCTCATTAGGGGATAATCCTTTTCTTCATCATAACACATTTGCACATGAGCGATTACATTTTTATACAGCGCCTGAAGGCTTATGTGAAGCATACGCCCTTCAAGTTCACAATATCCAAATCCAGGATTTTGTTTCTTCTCCACCATTTCCCAATCGATCGTGACGCTAATACTTCGTACATATGGCTGGACGCCGATACTTTCCTCGATAATTCTCGACAGACCTTCGATCATATCAACATTGATCGGAGTACCGACGAACTGGTGATACAAAGCGCCAAGCTTTATACCAGCTTCAAAAACAGCTTTATCACGATTATTAATTTCTGTCATATATTTTACTCCAAACCGGGCTTAGAACATACACCACGATAAACAAAAAAAGAAGCAATGTGCCTTTTTTCAAAAGATCAGGGTAATCAAGATAATAAGCAAAAATATCAAAAACAAGAACTACCGCAATAGGCACAAGGACTATGGGTTTCTTTATTTTCGGATAGCTTATTGTGCTAACCATCAATACAGATAAAATTAGAAGGAGAACAGGAAACACAAATTCAAAATATGGAACAAAATCTCTCATAAGGAGAAAAAGCGCAACAATAAATCCCCCGGCAGTTATTGGAATACCTTCAAATCCGTCCTTTTTCCCCGAAACATTGAACCTGGCCAGGCGCAATATGCCGCAAACAAGGAAAAGACCGGGAAAAACTCCCATCCAATTATTCATGCTGCCAAGTGAAACAAAAGCAACAACGGCTGGAGCCACTCCAAAAGATATGACATCTGCCAGAGAATCAAGATTTGCTCCAAGGACACCTGTTCCGGTAAATCTTGCCACTGCACCATCTGCCCCGTCAGCTATCACAGCAAGAAGGATCAACACCAAGGCGCTTTCGATTTTTCCGTTCAAGGTCATTAAAATCGAGGCAAATCCCAGTAAAGCATTAATAAGCGTTATAATATCTGCCGGTTTTATTATTTTTAGAATATTTTGTCCCATGTTTATTTTCCCAATTTCTCTTTCTTTACAGCAATAATGGTCTGCCCTGCTTTTATCGAATCATTCAGCTTGACCGTGAAAACATATCCCTCAGGCATTGTGACATCAACGCGTGAGCCAAAACGGATCATACCGATGCGTTCACCCCTTTTTAATTGAGTGCCTTCGCTGATGTACGATACGATTCGCCTTGTCAGGACACCTGCTATTTGCGTCAATTCAAGGGTTCCAGAAGCTGTTTTCATGACTACATGGTTTCTTTCATTTACATCAGAATCCTTGTTAAACGCCGGAATATATCCGCCTGGTTTATAATCGATATGAGTTACTATTCCGGAAAGAGGCGCCCGGTTCACATGGACATCATGGATATTCATGAAAATACATATCGTCCTGTTCTGGATAGATATTACTTTTCCATCAGCAGGAGAGACTGCATCATCTTCATCCCCGATTGGAGTCCTTTGCGGGTCGCGAAAGAAGATTATGAAAAAAATGGTCAGAATAACTCCGATAATAAATAAGAGAAACAAAATCGAAGATATCAGGCCTGAATCCGATATGGAATTAGTCTTGAAAGCGAACCATGTTACAATAGTAAAGAACGCTATTCCTAATATCCAAGAAAACGAGCCTCTAGCCAGCATGCTTGAAAATCCCCCTTATAAGATTAATGAGCCCGTCGATCATATCAATTATCTCCGGAAGTATTTTAAGAACAGCATAAGCTATAAAGAATAATGCGATCATCGAACCTATTTTTGCGATAACAGTATGCGCAATATAAAAACTCATTTCAGGATTGCCAAACCAGGTCATTCCATAAGCATTAACAACAAAAACATTCCTTATCAGGTTCAAACCATATATGACCGGAACAGAAATGATGAATGCTAATGCCAACTTCTTAAATGGCGCTTTGACACTTGCTATTATCCCCACGAACAATGCTATGCTTTCAATGGCAGTACATGCAAGAATTATTTCAACTTTATAACCATTAACTGCTATCAGGTTCCAATCAAGTCTTGATATCGTTATCCCAAGAATAGAACCCACCCAGACAGTCTGGTCAGTTACAGTAGTGATGATCCAGTAATTCATCGAAGGGATCTCAGAGAAAATAAAATATGATAATCCCGCTATTGAGGAAGCTGTGGTCAACATTGTGATCGAGGTGAGCGTGTTAATTCCTTTCACATTCTCAAAAAGGATCTTATCCCTCTTTATCAAAATATATCCGAGATAAATACTGAAGATGGCAGCAAATATTGTTAAAAATAAATTCACAAAATCTTCAAGTTCATAATAATGCTGCCATTGAAGCATCCAGTGACCTGTGAAAAATATCCATCCCATCCCTGCTATTGTAAGTTTTAAATGTTTATCCTGTGGAATGATCGAAGATATCACAAGCAATACAAGCGCTACCCATATGATATTTTCTATCATGTTTGCCACCGATACGTATTAGAAGACATATATTTTTCTCACATTGGTTTGTCAGAATATCCCCTACAACCTTATTAAATATCTCATTATCCCTTCATACTCTATATTTATAACTGTTGACATGAATTAAAGATATTTTATGAATATATTAAGACGAGGGCGGCTTGAGGTAGCTCCTGGCGAAGACATCATGCGCTTCACATCATCAATGGATGCCGACAAACGGATCTTCGATGCAGATGTGGAGGTTGACAAAGCACATGTAGTCATGCTGAAAGAACAGGGCATAATAAACGAAAGTGAATGCTCTTCTATCCTGGGAGGTCTTGAAAAAATACAAAAAGACGGCATATCTGCTCTTGATACATCTTACGAGGATGTGCATATCGCGCTTGAAGCTCGTCTAATAGAAATGGTAGGCGAGGATATTGGCGGAAGGATGCATTCAGGACGGTCACGCAATGACGAGGTCGCAACATGCATACGCCTTACGCTGCGTTTGGAACTTTTAGGTCTTATGGGGGAAGTTAATGACCTTATTGGAACACTAGTCAAAGTTGCAGGAAAACATCATGAAACCATAATGCCGGGATATACACATACTCAGCATGCCCAACCCACTACACTTTCTCATAATCTTCTTGCCCATGCAAATGCACTCATTCGCGATAGTTCACGAATTAAAGGAGCCTATGAATGCACAAACCAGAATCCGCTTGGTGCGGCTGCTTTTGCTTCCACAGGTTTCCCGATCAACAGGAAAAGAACAACAGAGCTTCTAGGTTTTGATTCGGCGATCGAAAACTCCATGGATGCAGTAAGTACACGGGATTTCATGATAGAAAGCATGAGCTGCTTTTCAAACATAATGGCAAACCTGAGCAGGGTGGCTGAAGAACTGATACTTTGGAGTACATCTGAATTCGGGTTTACCGAGCTTGATGATCGATACTCATCCACATCATCTATTATGCCTCAAAAGAAGAATCCTGACATTGCCGAATTAATGCGCGCAAAAACAGGAACCGTACATGGCGCCCTTATGTCTGTGCTCACGATATGCAAAGCTCTTCCGTATAGCTATAATCGCGACCTTCAGGAGGCAACACCTCACCTGTGGAGAGCCGTGGATACAGTTCGGGCTTCTGTGCGTATGGCTTTGGGAATGGTCGGGACAATGAGCGTCAGGAAAGATGCGATGAATAAAGCGACTAATATCGGATTCATGACGGCTACTGAACTGGCAGATGTTATTGTCCGGACTGTGGATATTCCTTTTCGGACTGCGCATCATATCGTTGGTTCGATAGCAAAAACAGGTAAAACCCCAACACTTGAAATCCTTGATGAACTATCATCACAGATCATCCATGAAAAATTAAGCGACAGGGGATTATCTGAAAAAGCGATTAAAGAAGCTCTTGATCCTGTGGATAATGTAAGGAAACGAGGTGTCATGGGCGGTCCTGCACCACGCGAAACAAAGCGGCAAATAGCGGTTATTAAGAAAAAGCTCGCCAGGATACAAAAAGATATTGGTCTATTATATGAAAAGAGGGATAAAGCATCGGATAAACTCGAAAAAGTTTGCAAAAAATATTCATGAGGAAGCAATATGGACGAAGAAAAACCTGCTGGAATTACTCCAATAACAGAAGAAAAAAAAGAACCAATTATCATTCAACCGCCTCAATCTGATAGCAAACAGGCTTTTTGCGTCGCATTGCCTGTATCAGGGGGAAGACCTTTAAAAATGACAGGGGATAATCCACATGATTTTATTTCGTTCTTAAAGGATTCTTCCGTAGCATGGATAAATTTCCCTGTGAAAGATATAAAAAAGGATGCAGATCTAATAGCAATGTCCCTGGGTTTTAGTTCTTCGCTTGTTCCCACGGTTTTATCCAGCTATCTGTCTGCATACGAAGACAGGGATACAGAAATAGGATTAATGCTTCCGGCAGTTGCGGTGAAGAAATTTGATGTCCTCATCAGTCCTATCCTTATCCTTATTCGAAAAGACCTGATCGTCACGATCCACGAAGATAACGTCACCCGTCTGATGCGGCTTTCCCGCTATGCTGATGCTTTCATGAGAAAGATCAAACCCAACTTGATCCAGGAAGATAAGATCACAATTATTCTCACCCGGCTTATAGATGAAAATATCAACCGGAATTTTGACCACTTAAGACAGATAGAATCGCAGGGTGACGAATTGAGTAAGATCTTAATGGATCCCTTGATGCCAAGGGGAATGATCGCTCCTGAGATCCATAATATGAAACATGCTCTTATTAGCTATATGGACACGCTGTGGGCAACACTTGATGTAGTAAATTCGCTGCGGCACGGGGATGCAGAATTGATCACTGACAGTCCGAAATTACTTGCACGTCTTGGCATCCTTTCGGATGACGTAAACAGGCATATCGCACTTTCCGAACACATGTCAGATGTACTTGCATCCGGGCTTGAAGTACTCCAGAGCATTTACAATAACCAGCTCCAGATATTGAATAACAGGCTTGCGCTCGTTATGACCTGGCTGACAATCCTGGGAACAGCCGTGCTTGTACCAAACACTATTGCAACAGTTTTGGGAAATTCTGCTTTTGAAATGGGACCAGACGATCGGGGGTGGTATCTTTTGCTTCTCGTTACCTCAACAATATTTGCCACATGGCTTTCATACTGGTGGGTCAACAAAAAGGGATTAATGCCCCGTAAAGTTGAGTGATCATTTTTTCTTTGAATTAGATTTATCGTTTATACTCGACAAATTGTTAATATTTTGTCGAGTATATTATCAGTCCGGAAGTTCGTTGTTAATTCTATTCACACCATAACGCAAAGCACGAACGCTTTTTATGGCCAATATTTGCGCTGGAATGTAATTTCAAATCTGCGTTCATCAATGCCTTATGGAACAGTAGGATGCGCCGCCTTGTGATTTCAGGAAAGTTGAGGTTCAAATCCTGTCGATCCTGTTAATCCTGTCCAAATATAGTCTTGCTCTGGTTTTGATTCGATATGACTTGTTCAGAGCATATCTGAATTCATCAGGGCTTACGATAGAACACGGATGACACGGATTGCGCGGATACCCACGGATACGATTTTCCGTGTTCCTGGCCGATATGCCAAGGCTCACTATTTTCGCAGAAGGGAGCTCCAGTGTTTTGAATGACATTCCAAACTGCAATAAAAAAGGAAGCCAGGAAGATCATATTTTCATCTGGAATCCCGGCGCAAGATGGAGTCTGTGTTATGCTTTCCTATTCGTAAGAAAAATTGCTACGACTATTACTATAATTATCCCGAATGCCAATGATAACGATGGTGTTGTTTCTGTTTTTTTTGTCACCGGAGTTTGTTGAGTTGGTGTAGGTTGACCAGTCTGTAATACAGTTTGTACCACCGTTTGAGTTATTGTTGGCTCGATCACAGGTTGCTTTATATTCAGGATTCTGATCAATTGATTTCCCTTCATGTCGATGTCTTCATAAAGTATTCTGGTTCCATCCCTGCTCCACCAGGGATTTTTCTGGTTAAAATCACCGTCTTCTATGAGACGTCTCTTGCCCGTGCCATCAGGATTGATGATAAAGATCTTTTCACTGCTTGCGATTATTTCTTCTGTGGATACGAAAAGTATCCCTTCCGTACCCCAATCAAGTTCATATTTCTTGAAACCATCGTTAGTGATCTGCCTTATGCCTGTGCCGTTGGCATTGGCTATGAAAAGCTGGTCAAGATTCTTGCCGTCCTGGGAGACAAATACAAATGAATTGCCATCAGGACTCCATTGCGGATTCCACTGGCGGGAACTGTCATTGATTACCTGTTTTAATCCGGTTCCATCGATATTTACCTGGAATATCTTTTCACTGCCTTCCGGACCATATGAAGTAAATAATATCACTTTGGTTTCGGGATTCCATGAACCAGCGCCCCAGAACCGGTCACGCTTTATTGGCTCCATTCCCATGCGAATGGTTTCATTCATTAATTTTCTTCTTTGCGATCCATCCAGTGAAACTATGAATATTGTTTGTATACCTTCAGTATTATACGAAAGGAAAGATATATTATCAGTCAAATATTCAATACCCCACTTTCGATTCAAGTCATTGGTAAGCTGTTTTTTTTCTGAGCCATCAATCTTTATGGTAAATACCTGCTCGTTCCTTGAGGCATCAGATGCAACATAGGCAATTGTTTCCCCATCCGGACTCAAAGCAGGACTCGATGCATCTTTATCCGTAATATTTGCGGTCAGATTGCTCTCAATGATAAGGTCTGCAGATGCTGGCACTGAAAATAACGAAATTATCAATAAATAAATAAATATGTGTGATACTCTCATAAATCCCAATAAGTAATACGGATAAACCTTGATAAATGTTACGTTGTCAAGTTAGTATGTCAGCAAAGCTTTTAATCCGTGAATCCCTTTAGTAAACCGAATTATTATGTTAGACATCGCTCTCCCAAAGGGGAGTCTCGAAGAGCAGACCCTCCTTTTATTTAAACAGGCAGATCTTGAAATAAAAAAAACAGACCGTGAGTATAATCCAACTGTAAAAGATCCCAGGATAAAGAAAGTTAAGATACTCAGACCCCAGGAGATCCCCAAATACGTTGAGGAAGGCTATTTTGACCTGGGGATATCCGGAAAGGACTGGGTCATCGAATCTGATTCTGATGTTGTGGAAGTTGCAGATATGTTCTACAGCAAGATGGGCGAGGGCATTGTTAAAATCGTGATCGCAGTCCCGAATGATACGGATATAAAAAGTGCAAAAGATATAAAACCGGGAAGCAGGGTCTCGACAGAATATCCAAACCTCACACAGAAATTTTTTGATAAACTCGGGATACTTGTGGACTTGCGCTATTCATATGGCGCCACTGAGGCAAAAGTTCCGGAACTTGTTGATGTAATCGTGGATCTTACAGAGACAGGCTCAACACTGCGCAAAAACGGATTAAAGATCGTTGATATCATCCTTGAATCAAATACAAAGCTCATTGCTAATAAGAAGTCATGGAAAGACCCATTAAAACGAAAGGAAATAGAAGAAATAAAAATCCTTCTGCAAGCTGTTCTTGAAGCGCGCGGCAAGGTTTTTATTGTAATGAACGTGCCAGAAGACAAACTTGATTCTGTCGTTAGCGGTCTTCCAGCCATGAAAAAACCTACAGTCTCAAAACTCTACAAATCGGATTACTATGCCGTGCAGACAGTTGTAAGCAAGAGCGAGATCAATATACTCATCCCTAAACTCAAGAGCCTTGGAGCTGAAGATATACTTGAAATGGATATTACGAAGATAGTGCATTGAAACAGCAGCTGAATAAACATGGCCAAATCCAAAATACTTGTCGTCGATGATGAAATGCTAAATGTTGAGTTGCTTGACGGGATGCTTTCCAGTGATTACACTGTTTTTAAAGCATATAATGGAAGCGAAGCATTGCTTGAGGTGGAAAGATCACTCCCCGACCTGATACTCCTGGATATAATGATGCCGGGGATTAATGGTTATGAGGTATGCAAAAAAATCAAAAGCAATGAAAAGGTCATGCACATACCGGTAGTGATGGTAACAGCCCTGAAAGAAAGATCGGACAGGATCAAAGCCATAGAAGCAGGCGCAGATGATTTCCTGAGTAAACCGGTGGACGTATATGAATTGACAGCAAGGGTAAGATCCCTGGTCAGGGTCAAGCAATATTATGATGCTTTAATTAATGAACAGGATAAGCTTCTCACTTTCAAATCAGCAGTTGATAGCATGGACGATTGTGTTATAATGACAAATGTAAGCGGTGATATAAAATATGTTAACCCGACATTTGAGAAAAAATATGGTTATTTGCCAGGTGAGATTATTGGGAAGCACATCAGTATTATTTCACATGCCCAGAGCCAGCTTGCGATAGACAGAGAAAGTCTTTTGCAGGATACGAGGAACGAATGGGCGGGAAATCTTATGAGTGTGAATAAGCATGGACTTAAACTAAATATGAGCATCAAATGCTCACCCATCATAAAAGATAAGCGCCGGATAAATCTTGTATTCGTTATGAGGCAGATCTAAAAATCTTTTACCCCCCAGACTTAATTTATTAATCATACTCTATTTATATTTATCCATTTTCTTGATGAACTCAGCAACATCTAAGGGCTTTGCCATATAGTCATCAAAACCTGATGCAATAAATCGTTCCTTATCTCCTTTCATGGCATAAGCTGTTAAGGCTATCACAGGCACTTTTTCATAAGAAACTTTTTTCTTGATATAGTTCTTTACCTCAATGCCATTCATGCCCGGAAGCTCAATGTCCATTATTATCAGATCATACTGCTCCTTTTCAATAATACCAAGAGCTTCTTTCCCATCCTCAACCCCTTTGGCTTCAAAACCCAATGCTTCAAGAATTTCAAGCACAAGCTCCATGTTTAATACATTATCCTCCACCACAAGCACTTTCATGTTTCCTCCTGCGCCGGCATGGTAAAGAAGAATTTACTTCCTTCCCCTGCTTTACTTTGCGCCCATATCATGCCTCCATGGGCTTTTACTATGTACTTTGCTATCGAAAGACCTATTCCGATCCCACCAAATTTTCGCGTAGTCTCAGAATCCACCTGATACATTTTGTCAAACAGCTTACCCATTTTTTCTTCGGGTATCCCAATGCCAGTATCTGCAACGCAGACTTGCACCATTCCATCTTTCCTATAAGCCGATATTTCCACTTTTCCCCCTTTCCTGTTGAACTTGATGGCATTATCAAGCAGATTTTCAAGAACATGCTTTATCTGGTTAGCATCACCTTTTGCAAAAAGTTTATCTTTAACTTCGAAAGTCACACGAATACTGTAAGCTTGTGCCTTTGGAAAGAGCGCCTGGATAGTCTCGTTTATGATCTTTGCGACATCCATGGTCTCAATCACCGGCTTAAGAATCCCTTTATCTGCATATGCAGCTTCGACCAGATGCGTTATAACCTCATTCTCGCGAAGAAGCGCATCCTTGCTCCTCCTGGAATACTCTTTCTTTTTGGTTTCATCGGTTTCACTAATTGCAAGCTCGACGTATCCCAGAGCATGTGTCAGTGGAGTTCGAAGTTCATGCGTAACATTTGAAAGGATATTGTCCTTAAGCCTGTCGATAGTTTCTAACTCCGAAAGTGCCAACTTCAATTTCTTGTTTGCACTTTCAAGCTCAAATACTTTATTTTCTAATTTTTTCATTAGCCTTCGGCTGTATAAAGAAAGATATTCTTTATCATCGAGTATCCCTGGGATGGGCTGGAATATTTTTCCGGTCTGGTATCCTATTAAAATCTCCCTTATTTTTTCAAGGAATGGTTTTGTCTCAAAAGGCTTCTTGATGAAAGCGGCAGCACCTTCTTCCATAACAAGTTTTTCATCTTCCGGGTCTGTAAACGAAGAAGAATACAACATTATTGGGATCTTTATTGTTTCCGGATTTCTTTTCAATTCCCTGCATAACCTGAACCCATCCATCTGCGGCATCAATATCTCAGAGATTACAAGATCGGGTTTTGACATTCTTATTTTTTCAAGCGCCTCAACGCCATTGGAGGCACATGTCACCGTATAACATTGCGCATTTAGCAGCTCAAACATTATCTCCCTATCGGCTATATTATCATCAACTACAAGTATTTTCATTGCCATTATTTTTCAATTCTTTAATAAGACTTTTCCAATTTATTATTTTTATTCCAACCTCAATATTTTCATGATCTCATCCATCAGGGTCCCAGGATCAATAGGTTTCTGAATTAACCCACTGAATCCCCCTTTAGTTATCTCTTCCCTGACATCGTCCATCGAATATGAAGTGACAGCGATTATCGGAGTATCCGACCTTATTTCCCTTATCCTCCTTGTAACCTCAAACCCTTCCATATCCGGAAGTCTCAAATCCATAAGTACAATGTCGGGATTGGAGTCGGATGCTTTTTCTAAGCCTTGCGCTCCCGTGAATGCTTCTATAGGTTCATGACCGTGTTTTTTCAATATAATTTTCATGAGTATCATATTGTTGGGTTCGTCCTCTACTACAAGAATTTTCATACTTTTCCCTCCAGATCAACCGGGACAAACAGCGTGAACGTACTTCCTTTCCCAAACTCGCTCTTAATTTCAACATCTCCACCCAGGAAATCTTTTGCGATTTTCTTTACAAGATACAGTCCAAGCCCGGTTCCAGCCGTTTTATAAGTTAGGTTTGTCTGCAATCTGACAAATGGAACAAAGAGTTTTGGAATATCCTCTGTTTTTATTCCAATGCCCGTATCGGCAACTGAAATATTTACCTTATTATTTATAACTTTAACAGTAATCTCCACGCTTCCCTTTTCTGTATACTTGATAGCATTGCTAATCAGGTTCACGATACATTGGAATAGACGTCTTCGATCTGATTTCATTACAATATCCTGAAGATTGACTTTCAAATCAAGATTTTTCTCATAAAGGCTTACTCGCAGCATCGAAACCGCCTCCTCCACTATCGGCCCCAGTTTGAATTCCGAAACCTCGATTTTTATATTGCCAGCCTCGATCTTTGATATGTCTATAATATCATTTATTAGCGTAAGAAGATGTTTTCCTGAAGAATGAACTATCTCAATCTGCCCTTTCTGTTCAGGTGTCAACTGGCCGGAATAACCTTCAAGAAGCATACTCGAAAATCCGATAACAGAATTGAGGGGAGTCCTGAGTTCATGCGATGTGCTTGCTATGAACATGGACTTCATGCGGTCAATTTTTCGGGATGCTTCTACCTCAACAAGTGCCTTATGCTCACTTTCGATCAGCTGCGCCCGTTTGGCTTCCGCAAGCCTACTTTGCGTGATATCCCGCACATATTCTATCACTCCTTTCATCTGCCCTATTGTATCCCTGAGAGGATAACTGTAAATTTCAAGCCATCCCACCTCTATTCCCCCGGGGCCGTGTTTAGGAACTATTTCATGGGCGCTGTTACCAGTTCTAAATGTTTCCAGGGCTGGGCAAAACTCACATCGCTCTTTCCTGTTATGATATGCTTCATAACATTTCTTTCCGATAAGGGGCACAGCATGCGGATACCAGCATTCAGCCGTCTTATTTACCTTGATAATATTCATTTCCAGGTCTATTATGCCGATTCCGTCCTGGATACTTTCGAAGACGCTTTCAAGGAATTGCTCACTTTCACGAAGCTTTTCCTCTGAATGCTTTCGTTCAGTTATATTCCTCACCATCTTTACGCCTGCTATGATCTTCCCGGAAGAATCCCTTAATGGCGATGATATAAGCTCATAATATAACACTTTCCCACTTTTCTGTACACATCTTTCTATTCTGTGGATCTTTCCATCCTGGAAGGTCTTTTCAACCGGGCAATCCTCGCAAATACTATCCCTGTTTTCATACACTTTGTAGCAATGCTCTCCTGCATGTTCCCCATATATCTCTGTCTGGAGTTTGTTCTGATACGTGATTATATAATTTGTATCCTGAATTATTATTCCATCTCCCAGGGCTGCAATGATGGCTTCAGATTTATTTTTTTCATTCTGTGCATTAATAATAGCAACTTCTTTCTCCTTTTCTGCCCGTTTGTGCTCGGTGATGTTAAAGAAAGTGGATAACATACACGCTTTTCCTGTAATTTCGATCAACTCCCCTGAAAGCAGCATCGATAAGATATTGCCATTTTTAGCCCTTAAATCCAATTCCATGTTGCGCACATATCCCTTTTTTTTGAAAGAGTCAACGAACCGTATTCTGTCCTCCGGGGTGATCCAAATACCCAGTTCTACAGTAGTATGTCCAATTGCTTCCTCACGACTGTATCCGAGGGATTTCGTAATACTGTCATTCATTTCGATTATGCGGCCGTCATTTAGAGTGGTGATTGAAATACTCTGCGGGCTCGAATAAAATGCCTTTGAGAACTTTTCTTCGGAAGCATGCAGCGCCTCTTCCACCCGCTTACGCTGCGTTATGTCCTTCAAAATACCGATACTAGCTATACTGCCTAAATATGTAAAAACCCCAACATTCATATCTACGGTAAGTATTGTCCCGTCCTTGCGCATCAACCTGAATTCATAGTCCGCAGGGACTTTTTCTCCTCTGAGCCTTCGAGTATATCGATCAGCCACAAGTTCCCTGTCTTGCGGAGCAATTAGATAACTGAAATCATTCCCGATAATTTCTTCTATAGAATAACCTGTAATCCTGGCAAATCCCTCATTTACGAATTTCATTTTAGCATTCTGTATGATAAAAATGCCATCCTGGATATTTTCGATCAATACCCGGTATTTTTCCTCGGATTGACGAAGCATTTCTTCCACTCGTTTGCGCTGTGAGATGTCCCTGGTTGAAATTATTAAATGCGGCTCATTGTTTATCAATAATTTAGCTGCAGAATACGTTCCTATGGATATTTCCCCATTTTTCTTCCTGTATTTCACTTCCATACTATGGGCAAAATTACTGGAATGAAGCTGTTCCAACATTTCATTTTTGTCATCAGGATCAAACCAGATATTCTGTTCCCGGATATTTTTTCCAATCAACTCATCCTTTGCATAACCAAACATCTGCAAAATTCCAGTATTAGCCTCAATTAACAAATCATCCTTGAGCCTTATCAGCCCCAGTCCCTCAGGAACAGTTTCAAAAATTGCCCTGAATTTTGATTCACTTTCGCGCAAAGCACAAGCTGCACGTTCACGCTGGATAAGATTTTTGCGATCAACATCACCACCCACCGTTTGTGCGATCCTTGATGTAACAATAACCCCGAAAATAAAGAAAAATATCATAATGATGGATGATTCAAGTACGTTTTCATTTGAGTACGGAAAGAAAACTACCTCCAGGATGCCTTCCAGCACGATGTATGCGATCATGACCGGAATAAATGAACGCATTAATTTTGCTCGCACTGAATCGCCTATGAACAAACGAAGTGGCAAATATTCCATACCTGCGGCTGTTATGATACCAGTGCTAAAAATTATAATAATGATAGACGTAGAAAAACTGGTTGGGATTATTGTCCCGCCAAAAAATGGCGTCCCGTACAAATATCCAATAAAGACGATAATTCCAATATAAAGGGAAACGGAAGCAAGATTCGCTGCCATACTTTTAGTACGCTGTTTTCCGCCTGGAGAAAAGAGCAACAGTAGAACTGCAAAGCCTGATATTACAAAACTTATGCCTGAGATAGGCGACATCCGGCCAATAATATCATTGACGGTCTCAGGGAGGGGAAAAAAGGATCTTTCAATATCAAATCCACGTCCGGTGATAAATTCAACAAGTATGATAAGATCGAATGCTAAAACGAGACATACGCCAACTTTTGCCAGCTTCCTTGCAGGGTGATTTACCGGAAGGTAAAAATATACTAATAAAGCGCATCCCGAAACAATTAATGATAGTGCTGAGCCTGGCGACGTGGGTTTGTATATTGGATTTGATCTTGTTAGATCAAAAAAATTAAATAACCAACCAGCGAGTATAATTGCACTTATAAGAATAGTTAACAATGTGCATATAATAGTTATCCGGTCTAAAACCGCTTTTGAGTTTTTATCATCTATATGCTCATTCATTTCATTTTTTTCCTTAAACCGTTTTTCTAATAATTATAGTTGTCATCATGATATATATCTATTCATCCCAAGCGGCAATGTAAATGTGAAAGTGCTGCCTTCCCCATATCTACTCTTTACCCATAATCTCCCTCCATGTTGTTCCACAAGCTGCTTTATGATCGCAAGCCCGATTCCTGTGCCTCCATACATCCTGCTTTGTCCGGAATCTGCCTGGTAGAACAGGCTAAAAATGTTACCAATATCTTCTTCCCTGATGCCTATGCCGGTATCACAGATCGAGAATTGCGCCATATCGCCAACTTTACGTGCTGCGATCACAACTGTCCCCCCTTCCGGTTTACTGAATTTTATGGCATTATCAAGAAAATTAAGGATTATTTGTTTGAACCTGATCTTATCCGCTGATATTATGTTAAGCACAGGATCGATCTCTTTCTTGATGATGATATTCTTCTTCACTGCTTTTTCCTGCACAAATATAAGGGTCTCATCTATCGCTTCAGGCGCATTGAACGATTCGATCGATAGAGGCAGGTTTTCACCCGATTCCACTTTAACAAGATCAAGAATGTCAGTGATTATGCCAAGGAGATGCTTTCCGCTATTTGAAATATTATTGACATAATGCTCCTGCTTCTCATTCAATTCCCCATACTTTTTCATCTTGATAAGTTCAGAAAATCCCAGGATAGAATTCATGGGCGTGCGGAGTTCATGGCTCATTGTCATGAGGAATTCGGATTTAATGCGGCTTGCACGTTCAGCCGCTTCTTTTGCAAGCCACATCGATTCCTGCGCCTCTTGTCGCTGGGCAATTAACCATATGCTATCCATCATTTGTTTGAGCTGGAGCACATCGATATCATTGTAATCCGTTTCCTTATTTCCTACACCTACAACGGCAACAATATTTTTGTTACTGAAGACCGGAAGCGTCATGAACCGGAACAGGGGAGTGTGCCCTTGTGGGTATCCTTTCTTCAAAGGATTAAATGCCTGGAAATCGTTGACTATGATCGGTTTGCGTTGGCGTATGGATTCTCCCCAGATGCCTGTTTTGCTAAGTTGATATGTAATTTGTGGATTCTGTATGTTGCAGGATTCCATCACTTTTTTCGACCAGGCATGGAGCGTGAACTCTTCTTTTTCTTCACTGTAGTAGTAGATATAACCGACTTTGCTGTCTGAAAGGGAAACGACCTCCTCAAGAGCCAGGTTCAGAAGATCATTTAGTGTTTCCGGTTTAATCATAGATATTTTCAGCTGGCTCTGAAGGCGTCTATCTTCAAGTTTAACCAATTCCTCTGCATGTTTACGTTCAGTAACATCCCTTGCTACTGCTAATACTCCTTCAACTGCCCCGCGTTCATTGCGGTAAACTGTCGCATTGTATAGGACATCGGTTGTGCTACCTGAACTGTGGCGTATCACAAGCGGATAATCCCTGACAAATCCCTTGTGGAAAACTTCCTGGTAGCCTTCTCGTGCCTTCTCAGGTTCGGTAAAATAATTCGAGAAATCTGTGCCAATAAGCTGATCTCGCATAACTCCCGTAACTTCTTCGGTCGCCTTGTTGACGTCAGTGATCTTCCCATCCGGGCTGATAGTTACAAACGGGTCAAGACTTGCTTCTATTAGACTGCGGGTATAAAGAGATGCACAACGGACTTTTTCTTCTCCTTTTTGTCTTTCGGTGATCTCTTCTTGCAGGGCTTCCTCAGCAATTTTACGTCTCTCAATTTCCTGCTCAATTCTATTTATTTCAGATTCAAGCATCTGGGAAATACGCTGGCTGTATTTGTCCAGGTATTCCTCCTCAGTTATTTTTGGTCTCTTTGGCCTAAGTTCACCGGCTTTGAATTCTTTTAGCGTCGTTTTGATCTCGCAAAGGAATTCTTTTGGCTCTAATGGCTTTAAAAGGTATCTTGAAGCTCCCAGAGATAATCCAAGTTCCCTGTCCTCATCGTTCACAAAGGCTGATGTGTAGAACACGAAAGGGATGATATTTGTTTTACTGTTTTTCTTAAGCCGCAAAAGCAGCGTGAGCCCGTCCATTCCAGGCATGTTTATATCCGATATTATCAGGTCTGGTATTATGTTTTCTAAAAGTCGCAGCGCTTCAACACCATTCCTGGCTTCCAGAACGTCATAACCGTTGACTCTGATCATTTTTGAAATAAGCATCCTGTCATGTTCCGCGTCATCAACTACAAGTATTTTCATTTTGATACCATTCCCTGCCCCGGAAGTATTTCGCAGATCAACTTTTTTTTCTCTGCAGTCTTATTCCAGGACATAACGCATCCAATAGTATCAGTTGTAATAACGGCATCGTTGGCATTATCAAAAAGAGCTTTCATAAACCTCCTTAATCCTGATGACATATCGGAAATAGGTTTATTTTTATATCTTCCCTACAATCTGACATTTCCCCTCTATTCGATTTTTCAATCAGATTAGCTATTATCTCATTTTCTTGAAGAAGTGCATCCCGGCACTTTTTAAGGCACTCGGTCCTTCCTGGTTCCCTGGTATCACCCATTGCAAGTTCCATGTATCCAATTGCATACAATATCCGGGTGCGAAGATCATGCGTAACATTTGATAGAATATTTGACTTAAGCATGTCCAGACTTTTTGATTCTTCAAACGCGTCATCCAATATCTGGTTTGTTATTCCAAGCTGTAATACCTTATCTTCTAACTTTTTCAGAAGCCTCTGGCTGTATAAAGAAAGGTATTCTTTTTCATGCTTTATTTCAGGCTCAAAATGCGCAAATTTCCCTGCACTATAATTCTCCATTGTTTTCTTGATTATTTCAATTATTCTCGATGGTTCCTCCGGCTTCCTCATAAAACCTGCAACACCTTCAAGCATTGCCAGCTTTTCATCTTCATATTCCGTATAAGTGGCTGTGTAAAATATAATGGGGATATCCCTTGTTCCAGGATTCTTTTTAAGTTCCATACACAACCTGAATCCATCCATTTCCGGCATCATTATATCCGATATGATAAGATCCGGTTTTTCATTTTTTATCATCTCAAGCGCTTCGATGCCGTTACATGCGCTTTTGACATCATAACCGGCAGATGAAAGTATCTTGGTAAGTAAAATCCTGTCGTTTTTCGTATCATCCACAGCAAGAACTTTCATTTTTTTTCAAATACCTATCTATTACTAACGTTACTACTTTAGTTTTTATAATTGTTGTGGTTATTATAATGATATACTATATTTTCGGTATAATTATAAATCCTTACTTTTTCGGTATGGTGAAGTGGAATGTTGAGCCCTTTCCTTTTTCGGATTCAACCCAAATCTTTCCTCCATGACGTTCCACGATCTTTTTGCAGATCGCAAGCCCTATACCTGTTTTGGGCTGCCCTTCACGGACGCGCTCTGAAATTTGGAAAAGATTCTCAATGTATTTAGGGTCTATCCCCACGCCATTATCCAGTACTGAAAACAGCCATTCGTCCCCCTCCTCTCGTGCAGAAATATGCACTTTTGGCGGACTGGAAGTTCTGAATTTGATAGCATTATCAAGCAGGTGATGGAATAACTGGCAAAGCTGAGCCGGGTCACCTGTTACCACTGGTAGTTTATCATGTGTTATTTGCGTCCCTGTTTTCTTGATAACAACATCAAGATTGGTAAGGGCTTTATTAAGGACAATTCCGGTATCTGTTGGCTCTTTAGTTGTCCCCATTCTTGAATATATATACAGGTCATTGATCCGTCTTTGCATCCCTACAGTGCCATCAACTGCGTTCCCAACGATCTCCCATGCGTCTTTATCAAGAAACTTGCCTTTATAACTATTTCCCAGATGCCCCAGGTTGCTCGAAACTACCTGCAAAGGCTGCTGAAGTTCACGGGATGCGATAAAAACGATCTGTTCAAGCTCGGCCTTTGAGCGAGCAAGTTCTTTCAGCGTAATTTGCAGGATATTTTCAGCTTTTTTACGCATGACCACCTCAGCCGCAAGCGAGGCAGTCCTCTCTTTGACTTTGTCTTCAAGGTGTTCATTGAGCATTCGAAGCTTTTCCTGTTCTTCCACCAGTTCATCATGGTACTTTTTGACACGAAGCAGTGATTTCACTCGTGCATTTAATTCACACTTATCGACAGGTTTGTTCAAAAAATCGTCTGCTCCTGCTTCAATTCCCCGTATCCTGTCATCCTTTTCCGTAAGGCTTGTTACCATTACTACGGGTATGCAAATGGTTTTTTCATCGCTCTTTAGCAGCCTGCAAACATCAAAACCATTTAATTCCGGCATGATCACATCAAGAAGTATCAGGTCCGGAGATGTTTCTTTTACTTTTTCCAGCGCCTCTTTCCCATTAGCGGCTGTCTCGATCTCAAACTCTTTCGGTAAAAGTCCTAAAATAATTTCAATATTAAACTTTTCATCATCCACTACAAGTATTTTTGTCATTTATTTTCCCTCCGTCTTCACATCGAATGGCAGCGTAAATGTGAACGTGCTGCCTTCACCGTATTTACTCTGCACTAAAAATTTTCCGCCTTGCTGTTCAACAAGCTGCTTCGTAATAACAAGGCCTGAACCTATTCCGCTATTTCTCCTCTTGATCCCTGAATCAACCTGGTGGAAAAGACCAAATATCTTGGCCATATCCTTTTCCCGGATGCCAATTCCTGTATCAATGATCGAGAACTGCGCCATATCGGCTGCTTTTACCGCTCTGACAGTTACATTCCCTCCTTGCGGTTTGCTGAATTTTATTGCATTATCAAAGAGCTTCAGGAGTATTTGCTTGAACCTCAGTTTATCTGCTTTGATAATCCCAAGTCCGGGATCAATTTCTTTCTTAAACACAATACCCTTACTCTCCGCTTTTTCTTGTACGAAGATCAGGGTCTCACCTATTAATTCCGGTGCAAAGAACGGCTGAATTAAGAGAGGTAGTTTGTCATCCGATTCAATTTTTAGCAGATCAAGCATGTCGTTAATTATTCCAAGAAGATGCTTCCCGCTATTATGTATATTATCAACATAGTGCTCCTGCTTTTCATTCAATTCACCGGAGTTTTTCATCTTCAGGATTTCAGAGAACCCAATAATGGCATTAAGTGGAGTCTTGAATTCATGGCTCATCCTCGATAGGAAATCGGACTTAACTCGTTCACTTTTTTTGTGCATTTCGATCTCGATCTCAAGCTCCTTTGTCCGCTCTTTTACTTTAATTTCAAGTCCGTCTTTCAATTTTTGCAGTTCATCCTCAGCTTTTTTGCGTCTGCTGATCTCTTCCTCAAGAGCTTTTATTTTAGATTCAAGTTTCAGAAGAAGACGCTGGCTGTATTTTTCCCTGTATTCTTCCGGAGTGATCGAAGGTTTGGCTGGCTTGGGTTCGCCGGATTCGAATTCCTTTATGACTTTCTCGATTCCGGAAAGCAGTTCCATATGATCCATAGGTTTTATAAAAAATCGAGATGCTCCGAGTGAAAGTCCGAATTCAATGTCCTTTTCGGACGTATAAGTTGCGGAATAAAACACAAAAGGTATGGCTTTTGTCTTCCTGTTTTCCTTAAGACTCTGCAACAGCATGAAACCGTCCATTTCAGGCATCATTATATCAGAAATAATAATATCGGGCGTTTCTTTTTCTATTTGTTCCAGCGCCTCAATTCCGTTGCCAGCTTCCGAAACCTCATAGCTGCGACTTTTCAGTAACGTGAATAGGATCAGCCTGTCGTTCTTGTTATCATCAACTACAAGTACCTTCATGCTTTTGTCTCCAGATCAATATATGCAGCTTGATTATGCTGACCGGGCTAATTTCCGGACTTTTAACATCTTGAATATCTCCCGTTTTTATTCAAATGTCTGTATCTATTACTATACAACTACTTCAGTTTTTATAATCGTTGTGGTTCTCATAAGGCCGGGTAAAAAGGAGCAATTGCCCGCTAGCTTTTTTCATCTTTATCCGGCATAACCTCTGGCCTGGCAATTAAATCCTTCAAATCTTCTTCAGGTAGCGCCTGCATTGAGTGTAATTCTGCAATTTTTTCTTTCAGCTTTTTCTCGGAAGCCAGAGACCACATTTGAATTAAAATATCAATCTTGTGTGAGAATTCTTGTTTCATTTTGATTGAAATCTCTTCGTCGAGCAATCCTGAGCCCACTTTTTTATCTATCTCTACATTATAACCTGATATTTCTCTGGTTGCGTAATATTTGAAAGCTGTTTTTTTCCGCAGGTCATATTTATTGCCTATATTCCTTTGTTTCCAGAGGCTATTCTGTCTTTTCTTTTCATGAACTTGCTTCTGATGTTTTGGATTGACCTCTTTATTTTTATTTCTATTTTTCATGATTGTTGAAGTTCATTATCATTAGTCTATGATGCGATCAATTACTAAAGAGATATCGTCTTTATGGAAACATGATTTTAAATATAGCCACATTTGCCATCAAAATCGTCTCTTGCGGATCCTCATTGGCAAGATTCATAGGTTTTTGAATAAATACATCAACTTGTGCGTCAATCGCCGCAGAGAACTCCTCAACTGTAAATAGCTCTTCAAGCGGATGTGAATGTCCCAATATCGATTCAGTTAATATGCGCTGCCTTGCGATCTCTTCCCCGGATGCTCCTTTTCGATAGTTCGGGAATCCAAAAACCAGGATTCCATTTTTCTTGAGATTCTTATGGATAAACTTATTCAGGTCCTCTAAGAATATCTTTTTGTTTTCTTTTGATGTCCTACCATTGCATAATGCGATCTCATGTTCTGAGCTTACCATCAACAGGCAGTTGGCAGTACAGGGCATTTTAGCATTCAATGCTTCTTTAAAGGCCATCTTTAAGGGCATGTATTTCACTAATGAGAGCTGGGGAATATCATAGATCGTAGTCGAAGGTTCTATATTGATCAGCGTTGCTTTTATTCCCAATTCTTCAATGATCCTGGCGCCCATACCCGGACCACCTCCTAAATCGATGATAACATCGCCTTCGCTTAGCTGACCTGAAAGGACGCTTTTGACCAATTCATGCATAACATTGATCTTTTTAGCAAATGTATTTGCGTAGTCTAACCCGTCGAACCTGGTGATACTGTCCATGGTAATTTCCTTAAATCATGTATTTAATAAATTGATGGAGATCCCGAATATTTCCAGTTAAAGATATCCTCCAAGAATACTTGAGCCTGCTATGAGGCTACCTACAACATATCCCAGGATAACCCCGCCGTTCAGGAACGGAAGACCAGCCTGTGGTTTGCCTTTCATTACCAACGTCATAAGCACAGCAAAACCCAGGAAAGTGCCAAGTATTGCACCAATTGCCGGTAGATTCATTTCACCGATAAGCGGGAATGAATAGAATGCTGTATCTTTCACAAAAAAGTTCGCGGATACTACAAGCAATGTGGGCATCACTGCATCTCCCAATCCCATAAAAAAAGCTTCTCGTTCCTCTTTATCGAATTTTTCGCTGCGGAATGAGTACTTCCAGTGCTTCGGGATCACAAGCAGTATTGGAAGCCTCAGGTCCATAACACCTTCGGCAAGCGCAACCATATGTTTGGTCTGGTAAACTGCAATATAATCATAAATAAGAAGCACGACAAGAAGAAGCAGCGTGGGGACGATGTCAAGTGATATCCCAAAAATAGAAGCTGAACCTGCGCCAAGAATCACACCAGTTATATCAATTACATACCATTCCGGAAATTTATACAGAAGAACGGTTAGACCCACAGAAAGTATTGTTGTCAGGATCAGGTTTATGCCAGAAGGTAAAAAGACCGAAAAAAGCGCATAAAATACATACATCAAAGTCCAGCCCACGCTAATCAGGATAAAAGCCTGTATCATCCATTTCTTATTTAATCTAATAACCAGGAATATAAATCCGGTAAAAATAAGGATTATTGCGACCCACACGATAACATTTCCTGTATCTTCAGGATTTTCAAATGCCTTGAAATCATTAGCTTCAAGAGGGTTGCTTAATGCGACAGCGATAAGCTGCACAATCAGCAGCATGAAAGCCATACCGATGATCGGGATATATTTTTCGTATTTCAAATTGATCTCCACTCATAATAAGTTGTATAGTTTTTAAAAGTTTGCTAAAATATTTATTATCATGGAACAAACTATTTCTTTTATCCATCCGAATAAGGAACAGATGAAAATAGGAATCCTGGGCCCACAGGGCACATATTCGCAAAAAGCAGCAAAGCAGTGGGATGAAAAAGCGACGCTTCAATTCTACGATGATATATTTGATACTGTTGATGCGCTTTTGAGAAATGAGGTTGATCACAGCATTGTGCCTATCGAGAATTCATTGGAAGGTTCGATCACGCTCACACTTGACTTGCTTCTGGAACATGACCTCAAGATCACAGGAGAGGTAATTGTCCAGATAAAAAACTGCCTTCTTTCCAGTGGAAAAATCGAGGACATAAAGATAATAATGTCACATCCCCAGCCATTAGCCCAGTGCAGGAAATATCTAAAAAAGAATTTCAAGGGAATTGAAATACGATCAGACCTTAGCACATCACATGCTGCAAAACTTGCAGCCGGATCAAAAGAGATCGCTGCAATTGCATCTGCCGAATCTGCAAAGATGTATGGATTAAAAATTCTGGATGAAAACATACAGGATGTTCCTGAGAATTTCACCCGTTTCATCGTAATTGGAAAAACAACACCGGCGCCGACGGGCAATGATAAGACCTCTATTATCGTGTATCTTGAAAAGAATAAACCTGGAGCTCTTTATGAGATACTTGGTGAATTTGCAGACAATAATATTGACCTGACAAAGATCGAATCACGTCCTACGAAAAAAGCGCTTGGTGATTACGTTTTCTATATTGATATCAAAGGACATATCGAAGATAAGACGATAAAAGATACAATTTCAAGAATAAAGGGCAAAGTCGGGATGCTCAAGATACTCGGTTCATATCCGGCTGCAAAATAATAAGCATAAGTTTTATCCCTTCGTAAATCCATTTTCGAGTAGCATCTCAAAAATGAGTGAACGACCATGGATATACTATCTTTAAAGAAACTTGCACTCCTTGGAGCACACCAGAAACCACTGGAATTGTCTTCTGTGGAATTTGCAACCCATATAGACTCAAGCCAGCAGACTGCAGCCCGGAAATTAAAGGCTCTTGAAGATGAAAAACTGATTTCAAGAAAGATATTTCCTGACGGGCAGTTGATTTCCATAACAAAATATGGTATTGATTTCCTGCAAAAGGAATTGAATGACTATAACGAGATTTTTTCAGGGATCGTAAGCCTGGATATCCTTAGTGGCAAGATAATTACAGGTCTGGGGGAAGGACAATATTACATAGCATTGGATGGTTACAGGACACAGTTTATTGAAAAACTGGGATTTGACCCGTATCCAGGCACATTGAATGTCAGGCTTGATGCCAATAGCATCGATATCCGCAAAAAGATCGCACAAAGTATAAGGATTTCAGGCTTTACCGACCAGAACAGGACTTTCGGGAAAGGCTCTTGCTTCCGGGTAAGGATTTCGGATATCGAAGGCGCGGTAATTACTCCTGAGCGAACCCATTATCCCGAAGATATCATCGAAATAATTGCGCCTGTTAATCTTCGTGAACGCCTGGAACTTAAAGATGGAACCAATATTAATGTGGAAGTGATAAAATGAGTCTTGATAAAGCATTAGAAGCTATAAGGAATGGGAAAATGATCCTGCTTTTTGATTCCGAGGACAGGGAAGGAGAAACAGATTTTGTGATCCCGGCAATTAACACAACACCAAAAGATGTCGCTCTCATGCGGCGCGATGGTGGAGGACTGATATGCGTTGCGATTTATGGACCAGCGGCAGATAAGTTAGGATTGCCTTTCATGTCAGATGTCTTAAGGAGCGTCTCAAAAAATGGTCATAAATCCCTTATCAGCCTCGTGGAAAAGCAAGGCGACATCTCCTACGACTCCCGTTCATCATTCTCACTCTGGGTCAATCACAGGGAAAACTTCACAGGTATTACAGATAATGACCGCGCCTTTACCATCAGGAAAGTAGGAGAAACTGTGGAGCGTGTCCTGAACGGTGAAATAATCAATTTCGGGGACGATTTCAGGTCGCCTGGCCATGTCGCACTGCTTCGCGCCGCAGCAGGATTATTGAGCGAGAGGCGCGGTCAGACCGAGCTTTCTATTGAACTTGCAATAAAAGCGGGTGTCTCTCCTTCTATGGTAGTATGCGAGATGCTTGATGAGAAGACGGGGAAGGCGCTTTCGAAGGAAGATGCGATCAGGTATTCAGTTACTCATAATATACCTTTTGTGGAAGGGAAGGATCTAGATGTGGCTTAAGTCGGTGTCCGCTGATATGTTGGGGAGAGACTGTTTCAATTCGTTTTGGTGATTGCCTAATGTGCAATAGATTTATAGTCAAGAACCTAATTTATTTTACATATATGTTGAACGCTTTGCGCTCCTTGCATCCTTTGCGGTGCATGATTTTTTTCACCGCAAAGAGCGCAAAGATAGTTTGAATTGTTTGGTATTTAACTATATACAAACTTTTCGACAACACCGATGTGCTCTACAATTTTAGCTACATTTCGCTTTACTTTCATAATCGTTTATTGTTAGGTCATAAATTCCAATGCCAAGATAGACCGCTGATACCATAAGCATTACAAATCCAATTAAAAATAATATAAACGTTGCAATAATTGATGAGTAGACTAAACTCTCTGGGAATAAGCGAAGTAAAAAGCCTGGGAAAACCGAGAGGTCAGGAGGCTTGCTCAAGACTTCTCTAAACCCTATTGATAATATCAAACCAATAACAAAGTATAAAAAAGAATTTAAGAATCGTCTGCCGATTTTTCGAACGGCTTTTCTTTCTGTACTTTCTCTAGCTTCAAAGGTAGCTGCATATGCAAATGTTAAGCCTGCCAATGCACCTATTAGAATTGTAACTTTTTCTCCATAAGCGATAATCTCGGAATAATTATATTCTTTCAAAAGTAAGAATAGTCTCATGAAAGCAATGACTATGAAAAAGCATATAATAAAACCAGAAAACACTTTTAATATTTTTTTTATATTTTCCTGAAATGGGGGAAAATTATCCTTAAAAGCTCCCCAAAAATCTACCATTTTATATTTTACCATATACTATATTTACCCCCCTCTCCAGAGTCACATCTCTGCAAGCTTTCTAACACTAATATTGAACAATTTTGAGGTTCGAATAAGCTCGAAAGTTAAATGGAAGGCTCGAATAACCTTCTTTTCCGCACTTT
>Ga0172369_10001693_pt1 | contig 31643 bp, 28 predicted proteins | sample LakKiv25m_FD_114539 | JGI IMG/M metagenome (GOLD analysis project Ga0172369, IMG submission 114539) | Freshwater microbial communities from Kabuno Bay, South-Kivu, Congo - kab_022012_11.25m | ecosystem: Environmental > Aquatic > Freshwater > Lake | place: Democratic Republic of the Congo... | reverse complement strand
CGCGCCGCGGCCCAGCCCGGCCACCGACACCCAGCCGCGCTCGATAACCGCCGCCGCCAGGTTCGGGTAGAACTCGCGCACCCAGGTATAACCGGAGCCGACCACCGTCAGTGCCGGGAAAGCCTGCTGCACGGATTTCGTGATATGCACGAAGCGGTGCAGCGTCTCCAGCGGGTGCTCCTCCGGCGTATACATGCCCTTGATGGGAAAGTCGAAGGGGCGGTTGACGTGCGGGTTGTAATACGGGTTGCCGATGGTGGTGTTCAGCCCGCCGTAGCCGAGGTCAATCAACCGCTCGATCAACTGCCGGGGCTCGGTGAAATCGGGTTTCGTCTCGTCATCCCGATCGACGCCCCAGCCAAAGGGATACTTCAGCGCGTCGTAGATGTTCAGGCGTGATGTTATTTCGATATCAGGCGCCGCCGCGCGAATCATCGCCGCCGTTTCCAGTATAAAGCGCGCGCGGTTCTCGAAGCTGCCGCCGTAGCGGGAGTCCTCCCGCGTGAAAGAGGCGAGCAGCTCGGAGAGCAGGTAGCGGTGGCACGACTTGATATCCACCACGTCGAACCCCGCCTCCTTCGCCAGCAGCGCGGCCCGCACGTAAGCGTCGCGCAGCCGGTCCAGGTAATCGTCGGTGAGCAGCGGCGTATCCGGCGTCACGCTGGAGCGCGGATCGATAATGGAGTGGTGGGTGATGAGCGGGGCGGGCACGCCTTCCGGCTTGCTGTAGCGGCCCGAGTGGGTAAGCTGCAGCACCAGCACCGGGCGAAAATCTGAGCCCATGGTGCTCCGCGCGGCGGAGTGAATACGCTCGACCAGCCGCTTGTGCCCGTCCAGGCTGTCTGAATTTATCGAGAGCTGGCGCGGATTGGCGCGCCCCTCGGGAACTACCGCGCAGGCCTCCAGCCAGAGCATGCCCGCGCCGCCGGCGGCGAACCGCTCGTATTTACGATATGTCAACTCGCCGGGCCGCCCGCGCTCGTCGCAGTCGCACCCCTCCATCGGCTGCACCGCCATACGGTTGGGCAGCGTAAGCGCGCCAAAGCGGATCGGCGTACCCAGCACATCTACCTTTTCCGTCAACGGCAAATCAAGTCCTAATGACTCAATTTTGGCCTGCAGTTCATCGATGCTTTTGAAGCGAAATCGTTCGTGCGCCGCCATGTGTGCCTGCTCCCAGAAGAAGGGGTGTTCCGAGGGACTAAGATACCACCGGGGGCGGAAAAGTGCAAAGGCGCGTGAACCGTCCCGGAGTATTCGCGCACCCAAATAGAGATGCGTGAATACTCCAGGTCAGGTATCGGACCAGTTCCAAAAACGGCATTACCCTGGCATATTGCGCCGCACATCCCATTTCATCTTTACCGGCGTTCCGGCGGCGCCGGTAGGCAACTGGGGTATATATTCAATCTCGATGGTGGCGAAGGTCATGCCAATTACCTCCTCCGGCATGCCGGCGCTGGTGTTCTCCTGGGCGAAACGGGAAATCATCACATCAGTCAGGATGATGTGTAAAAATTCGAATTGCTCGCGGCCTGACCGGCGAACGGTGATATTCACCTGGCGAAGATGCTGGCCTGACGCCACGGCAAGGGCGAGGCGCGGCGAGGAAGCATCGATGGGTTTGGTAGCGGTGAAGGGCGATATGGCGACCTTGCCCGTGCCGCCGCCACCGCCCGCGGTGGGCGAAGCCGACTGGGTAAAGTCGAACGAGTAGCCGGTGAGCACGATCTCATTAGGGTGCCGGGCATCCTGGGATTCCCCCGGTATCCCATCGATCTTCATGAAGATGTCAGTTGCGGCCTGGCCGGCCAGGCAGAGCAGCAGCAACGAGCACAGTGACAGCATCCGTGACAGCATGAGAGTCAGTTCCTTTCATCCAGATACTCTCATTTTAGGCAAAAGACATTGCTGAGCCAGGCAGGTTTTCGACAAATGCGCGGGAACATAAACATTAAAACGATGATAACTGCCAGTTTATTGAACTTCCCCCCTCAACCTGCTAGAATATCGGCATGACCACTGCCGACACGCAGCCGCTGATCAGCGCCGCCGAGGAGCGGGCGGACTTCGACGTCATCGTGAACTGGGTGACGCCGGGGGCGCGTGTGCTGGACCTGGGCTGCGGCACCGGCGAGTTGATGGAGCGGCTGGTGCGCGAGAAGCAGGCCGTCGCGCAGGGGGTGGACCTGCATCAGCCGTCGATCACCGCCTGCATCACCAAGGGATTGAGCGTGTTTCACGGCGATCTGCATGAGGGACTGGCCGACCTGCGCGATAATTCCTTCGACTTCGTGGTGCTCAGCCGCACGCTGCAGCAGGTGCAAGATCCAGACGTTGTGATCCGCAACATGCTTCGCGTTGGGGCAAAGGCCATTGTCAGCTTTCCTAACTTCGCCTACTGGCGCGTCCGCCTGCACCTGCTGCTGCACGGCACGCTGCCGGTGTCGCCCGCGCTGCCCTACGCCTGGTACAACACGCCAAACATCCGCCTGATTACCATTGCCGACTTCGAAAAGTTCTGCGCGGAGCAGGGATACGCCATCCTCGACCATATCGCGTTGAATCTGGGCAACCGTAAACGCCCCCGCCTCATCCGTCAAAATTGCGACCTGGCCGGCGAATACGGTATGTTCCTGCTTGGGAGGAAGTTTACTTAGGGCAAAGGTTCAGGGGATATGGATTGAAAGATGTTTAAGATTGAAATGATATTTTATTTTTGCAAAAATAATAAAATACATTTCAATCTTAAACATCTTTCAATCCATATCCCCTGAACCTTTGCCCTGATTATTGGAGGGATTGCCATGCATGACGTGACGTGCCTGGGGGAGCTGCTCATCGATTTCACTTCCCTGCAGCCGGGGGCGTCGATTATCGAGACGCCGGGGTTCGAGAAGCACGCGGGCGGAGGGCCGGCGAATGTAGCGGTGGGGGTGAGCCGGCTGGGCGGGTCGGCGGCCTTTCTCGGCATGGTGGGGCAGGACGAGTTCGGGCGTTACCTGGCGAAGATGCTGGCCGACCGCGGAGTTGATATACGCGGGCTGCGCTATTCCGACATCGCGCACACCACGCTGGCCTTCGTCGCGCTGCGCGAGGATGGCGAGCGGGAGTTCATCTTTTATCGCAACCCGGGCGCGGACATGCTTTACGGCACGAACGACGTAGACGACTCCCTGGTAAAAAACGGGCGCATCCTGCACCACGGCTCCATCTCCTTCATCAGCGAGCCGAACCGCGAGGCCACGCTGCGCGCCATCTCCGTAGCGCAGGCCAATCGCCGGTTGATCTCCTTCGACCCTAACCTGCGACTGAACCTGTGGGAGAACGAGATGGTCGCGCACGCCGGCATCCTGCTGGGCCTGCCGTCGGCCGATATCCTGAAGGTCTCCGAGGAGGAGCTGGAATTCATCACCGGGCAAACTGACCTGGAGGTAGGCATGCATGCGCTTCGCGTCCAGGGGATCCCGGTGGTAGTGGTGACCCTCGGCGAGCGCGGCTGCGCCTATTTCTGGGGCGACTACACCGGTCATGTGCCTGGTAAGCCGGCAACCCCGGTCGACACCACCGGCGCAGGCGACGCCTTCGTGGCCGGCCTGCTCACGCGCCTGGTTGCCTGTGACCTGCCGCCGACCGGTCTCTCGCACGATGAAATTCGCGGCATCCTCGATTTCGCCAACGTCGTCGCCGCCCGCGTGGTCACCCGCCGCGGCGCGATTCCGGCGATGCCGACGATGGAGGAGATTGGGGAGGTGTAAGAGATCAGGGGTTAGGACCTCTGGATTCTCTGAAATAGTGCCGGGTTCCGGTGGTTGAGTAGGCAGGGAAGCCTTTCCGCATCTTGCCACAGCTCCCGAGCCGTATCGAAACCACCGCACCAATAACGCCCGTTCACGAAAGGTTACCTAAACCCGCGGTGGTTTCGATACGGCTCGTTAGCTGTGGCAAGATGCGGAAAGGCTTCCCTGCCTACTCAACCACCGGACCGGACGCATTCTCTGCAAGCCATCGTGAATCCGCAAGCACCACCGACGTTTCTACCTGCCGTTCGGGGATGGTCCAGTAGGTGCGCAGCAGGCGGTTCTTCTCTTCCACGGTCACCTGGCGGAAGCCGTATTTTTCGTAGAAGGCGACCGCCCATGTCGCCGCGGCCCAGGTGCCGATGAGGACGGGGGTACCGGTGGTCTTGAGCAGAAATTTGAGCAATTGCCCACCAAGGCCCTTGTTGCGGTGGTCGGTGCGCACGTAAGCGTGGCGGATGAGGGTGACATCCTGTACCGGCTGGATGCCCATCACGCCCAGCAGCTCGCCGCCTTCATCGCAGCCCCAGAAGCTTACCCCGCTCTCGATCTCGTGGAGCAGCTCCTCGCCGGACATATACGGCTCATGCCAGCGGTCGGCGGGGATGATGCCGCGGTAGGCTGCCGCGGCATCGTTGATGATCTCGAGCATGACGTGTAAGTCGCCGGCTTCACAGGCGCGAATCATACCATCCCTCACTCTTCGCCCATCGCCAAGTAGATCGGTTTGCGGTGCGCGTCGGCGCACTCCGCCAGCGGCAGGTCGACCAGCAATTCGGCGTCCACGCAGACGCGGACGCGGTCGCCGCCGACGGTGCCGATGATGTCGAAGGGGACGCCCATCTTCGCGGCTAGTGCGGTGAGGGCGTCGGCGTGAGCGGGATCGAAGGAGAGCAGGATGCGCGACTGGCTCTCGGCGAAGAGGGTCATGTCCGCGCGCTCGACCAGCGGCACGCCGATCTCGCAGCCCAGCCCGCCGGCGATGGCGGACTCCGCGGCGGTGACGGCCAGGCCGCCCTCGGCGCAGTCGTGGGCGGAGGCGACCATGCCTTGCTTGATGGCCTCCAGCACGAAGGCCTGCGCATTCAGCTCGTGTTCTAGAATCAGCTCCGGCGGCATGCCGGCCTCTTTGCCGTGGACGACGGCCAGGTACTCGCTGCCGCCCAACTCCGCCTTCGTCTCGCCCACCAGCGCGACCAGGTGGTCCGCCTGCTTGAAGCCCATGGTGGTGGCCTGCTCCACCCTGTCGAGCAGGCCCACCATGCCGATGGTCGGCGTCGGGTAGACGGCGGCCTCCGGACCTTCGTTGTACAAGCTGACGTTGCCGCTGACCACCGGCACCCGGAAGGCGCGGCAGGCGTCGGCGATACCTTCCACCGCGCGCTTGAGCTGCCAGAAGCGGTCCGGCTTCTCCGGCTTGCCGAAGTTCAGGCAGTCGGTGACCGCCGCCGGATCGGCGCCGGCGCAGACCAGGTTGCGCGCCGCCTCCGCCACCGCGATCCGCGCGCCCAGGTAGGGGTCCAGATAGCAGTAGCGGCTGTTGCAGTCGGTGGTCATGCCCAGTGCCTTGTGGGTTCCCTTCACGCGGATCACCGCCGCGTCGCCGGCGCCTGGCGGCGCCACGGTGTTGGTCTGCACCATGTGATCATACTGCTCGAAGGCCCAACGTTTGCTGGCAATATTGGGCGAGGAGAGCAGGTCGAGCAGCACGCGGTTGTAATCGTCCGACTGCGGCAGGCCGCTCAAATCCGTAATCTGCAAGTCGGTCAGCCACTCCGGCTGTTCCGCGGGCAGGAAGTAGACCGGCGATTCCGCCAGCGACTGGCTGGGCACCTCGGCTACGATCTCGCCATGGTAGCGGATGCGCAACGTCTGCTCCTCGGTGACCTTGCCCACTACCACCGCGTTCAGGCCCCACTTCTCGAAGATGCCGATCACTTCGTGCTCGCGACCCTGCCGCGCCACCACCAGCATGCGCTCCTGCGACTCCGACATCATGATCTCATAGGGTTCCATCCCTTCTTCACGCATCGGCACCAGCGCCAGGTCCAGGTCCATGCCCACGCCGCCGGAGGCGGACATCTCCGCCGTGGTGCAGGTGATGCCGGCGGCGCCCATGTCCTTCATGCCGACCACCGCGTCGCCCTGCAGCAGCTCCAGGCACGCCTCGATCAGGCACTTCTCGGTGAAGGGGTCGCCGATCTGCACGGTCGGGCGCTTCTGGTCGTCCTCATTGAACTCGTGGCTGGCGAGGATGGAGCAGCCGCCGATGCCGTCGCGGCCGGTGCGGTTGCCCACCACCAGCACCGGGTTGCCGGGGCCGGCCGCCTTGCTGGTGGCCATGTAGCGGGTGTCCGCCACGCCCACGCACATCACGTTGACCAGGCAGTTGTCGCGGTAGCTGTGATGGAAGTAGATCTCGCCGCCCACCGTCGGCACGCCCACGCAGTTGCCGTAGAACTGGATGCCGTCGATGACGCCGCCCAGCAGGTGCTGGGCCAGCGGGGTCTCCAGCTCGCCGAAACGCAGCGAATCGAGCAGCGCCACCGGCCGCGCGCCCATGGTGAAGATATCGCGCAGGATGCCGCCGATGCCCGTCGCCGCGCCCTGCTTGGGCTCCACCTGCGATGGGTGATTATGGCTCTCCATCTTGAAGATCACGTAGAGGTTCTCATCCAGGATGAAACCGCCGGCGTCCTCCCCCTGTATCGCGCGGGTTGGGTATTTCCCCTCCTTCGGGAAGAGCTTCAGCAGCGGCCGGCTGCGCGGATACCCGCAATGCTCCGACCACTCGACGGAATACATCGCCAGTTCCGTCCCCGTCGGCTCGCGTCCGAGTATGTTCAGCACGTTATTGTATTCTTGCTCGTTCATGCCCAGCTCGAGGGCTACCTGTAGTTGCGACGTTTGACCGGTCATTATACTCTCTCTCTATGATCATAATTCCGCACTTTAAAGTGAGGAAAGGAACTCGACGAATGGCTTGAAGCATTGTGGGCAGCGGTCGGCTGTTTCCAGATAGTGACACCCTTTCAGGATTCGTGGTGCATCGAGCGTCTCGCTGTAAGATTTCCGGTGTTTGTGGAAAAGCTTATTGATGATCTGCTTGGGCGGATGTGCATGATTCTGATCTTCAACAGGTAAAATCCAGGTTCGATTTAGAGTCTTCGTATTCAAATAAAACTTCAATGCTTCTTCATTTGCGAGTAATAAAACTTCCAGGTCATACTTAAAACAGAAGACTTGGAACCTACCGCGTAAACGTTGAGCATTGATGTGCTGTTGCTTTATTGTCGATCGAAACTGAGCCATCGCACCTTGCACCATCTCTTCCAGTGTTTGATGCGGGCAACCCTTATTTGGTGGATACAGGTCTGGTAACACAATGACGACGGTATCAGGCTCAGCATATAAAATTTCTACTGCTCTTACTGGAATATGTGATAATAATGTTGTTTTCGGATCACCTTTGACGACTGGGTGAAACTCGATATTGACCCCTGCCTCCCTTTTCATGGCAATCAACGGGGCCAGTAATCCCTCCATTGCTTTTTGATCAGAGCGTCCTTCAACATAAACTATAACTCTCATGCAAAACTCTCCAGTTCATCACTCTGATGCAACTGCTCGATCTCATCCGTCCCGAATTCGCGTAAGAGATTCTGCAATATTTTAGAGTCTTTCGGTTTACGAAAGATCGCTTCTCCGTCTTCTTTACGAATCACAGCAATATCAGCAAGCTCAAATTGTTTTAGAAAAAATGATGAATGTGTAGCTAGAATAATTTGTGTATGTTCACTCGTTCGTTTGATCAATTCGGCCAGCACTGTCAGTGTTCGTGGATGTACGCCTTGATCCGGTTCATCCATGCATAATAGTGTGGATGGTTTTGGATGAAGGCAAAGAACCATCCAGCACAGAAGGCGAATAATACCCTCAGAACTATCGGATAAGCTCAATTCACTATCGACACCATTCTCACGATAGAAAGCAATAACCTCTCCCGGTCCGCCACGTGCTTTTACTGTTAAAGTTTCAAAGCCTGGGATAACGAACCGTAAATAATCCTGTAGTTCTTCAAAGGAGTCGTGGTATTCAGTCATCAAATAATGAAGCACTGAGCTTAAGTTGCTACAATCTTCACGTAATACAGGCTCTTGCTCTATTACAACAGATCTTCTGATTTTATCGATAGCGATTGTAAGCGAACTATAAAAACCCCAATTGGAAATATAATCACGTAACTGAAATAGAGGTTCTTGTAAAGCATTATTGAATGCCCTCAACGCAAGTCCACGAGGACGCAACTGAATATCTTCTTTTACTTCACCTTCTTCCGTCAGATTTATATAACTGCCTTTCCCATTAGCGACGTTAAGAATTTCAGTTCTACCGGAGCGAGCGTATTCTTTATTAATAGAGAGACGCCCTATTGGCCCGGAGATTGATCCCTCATATACAACTGGGATATAGCCCATAGACAGTGTTTTCAGATTAGTGCTTATACACCATTCGATGTTCGGTGCATCTTCAAAATGGAAAATCTGTTGTCCATATGCCCCGGTAACAATCTCGGGTGGTATCTCCCACTGCATACTATCTCGTAAAAATTTGAGAAACTCGAACAAACTGCTCTTCCCAGATCCATTCGCCCCCACCAATACCTCAAGCGCGCCTACTTCCGCGGTGAAATCGCGGAAAGGGCGGTAGCCTTTGATATTGATCGATGTCAGTCGTGGGAAGCTCATAGTTTACTGCCGTAACGCTATTATACACGCATCTTCAGTCATCTGTTTTCGGAACAACCGGTCCCATCTCCGGCGCCAGCAGCTTGAACGACTCGAAGAACGGCGTGCCGTTCGGGTCGTTTTTACTGGTCAGCGGGCCGGCCCAGACCTGGTAGACGCGCGCGCCTTTGATGAAGGTGCGGGTGTGAATGAAACCCACGCCCTTCGGCGATTCGTAGACATAATCGATGCCCGGAAATGAACCTTGCGAGATGAATTCCGAGGATTTCACCTTCAGCTTGAGCGGTTTTACCGTCTGGTTCCGCGATTCTTCCAGTACCTGCCGAATGCTCTTGCGCAGCGCCTCTTCTCCCGCGGGATATTCCATGTAAAAGACTGCATAGGACACCCCCAGCGCGCCGCCGTTGACGTTGTAGGCGGTGGTGGGCACGGCGTCCGTGCCGCTGGGCGCCGGCACGTCTTCCGTGAATTTTATCGGCTTGCCGGGAAAGCTGGCGGTAAAGCCGCCCTCCTCCGAGGTCATCTTCGTCCATATCTTTTTCGGCGACATATAGCGCGCGGTGGAGAGCGAGCCCACCAGGAAGATCGCCAGCAGCACCATACCGAGTAACAGGAAGCGCCAGAAGTTCACGCGCTTCCCCGGCTCCTCGCGCATGCGCCAGTTCAGAATGGAGATGACGATGGAGCCAATCAGCACGTAAAATATGAAATAGGTGATCCCGTAGCGAAGAAATAATTTTTGCAGTAACGAGGGATCCAAATATTGCCTCCGAAAAATCAAGGATTGCCGCCGGCTGGTTCGCCCGTCAACGCAGCCCGCGGCTGATCTCCAGCACGCGCAGGCTTTCCGCCAGGCCTTTGAAGAACTTTTTACCGCCGGTGCCGCCGATCAGACGATCGCAGCGGCGTTCCGGATGGGGCATCAGGCCGATGACATTGCCGCCCTCGCCGCGGATGCCGGCGATGTTGTTCAACGAACCGTTCGGATTGGCCTCCGGCGTCACGTTCCCCTCCGCATCGCAATAGCGGAATACCACCTGACCGTTTTCCTCTAGGCGCGCCAGCGTCTCCGGGTCGGCGTAATAACGCCCTTCTCCGTGCGCAATAGGGAATTCCACCACCTGCCGCGGCGAATAGAAATGCGTAAAGGGCAGATCCGCGCGCTCGACGCGCAAGTGCTGCGGCTTGCACACGAATTTCAGGTGATCATTGCGATAGAGCGCGCCGGGCAGCAATCCCGCCTCGGTGAGCACCTGGAAGCCGTTGCAGATGCCGATGACGAACTTGCCTTCCGCCGCGTGGGTCATCACCGCGCCCATCACCGGCGAGAAGCGCGCCACCGCGCCGCAGCGCAGGTAATCGCCATAAGAGAAGCCGCCGGGCAGCACGATGCAGTCGAGATCGCCGATCTCGGTTTCCTCGTGCCAGACATAACGGACCTCCTGGCCGGTGACGTGCTCGATGGCGTAATAACAATCGGCATCACAATTTGAGCCGGGGAATTGGACAACGCCGAATTTCATGCCACCGCCTCGCTTTCGACGACAGTGACGTGATATTGCTCGATAATGGGATTGGCCAGCAGCTCGCGGCACATCTCCTCCGCCGCGCCGCGCGCGCAGTTGGGGCACTCCGCCTCGATCTCCAGCGTGACGAACTTGCCGATGCGCACGTTGCCGACGGTGGTATGCCCCATTTTATGCAGCGCCTTCTCGATGGTTGTTCCCTGCGCGTCCATCACCGTGGGCTTGAGCGTGATTTCAATCTGAACGTGGTAAAGCACGTATTTCTCCTGTCGGAGCGCGGATTGCCAATCCGCGCGTGGCTATGTATTGAACTCGCGCGGATTGGCAATCCGCGCTCCAACCTAATTCTTGATCTCAATCCCACTGAACATGCCGGAACAGGTCACGCGCAGGGCGGCGCTGCCGGGGGTGGCAATTTCGGTATTCTGCACGTGTATCTCAGTGCCGCCGAGCACGGGGGAGCCGCTGACCTGCACCGGCCAGCCTACCGGAACGCGCATCTCGATGCCGCCGAAGGTCGCATCCAGCCGCAGCTCCGCTCCTTCCGGCGCCAGGTTGACTTCGCGCAGATCGATCTCCACTCCTCCGAAGGTGACGGAGACGCGCCCGCCGCGGAACGCCTGCGAATCGACGCGGATCTTCACGCCGCTGAAGGATACTGTCTGGTTCAGTCGATCGTCGGATCGCACCACCGTCTCGCCACCTCTCACTACCGACTGCCGCTCGCGGCGGGGAACCAGCACGCGCAAGCCAAAGATGATGAGCAGCACCGCGCCGACGATCAGCCATTCATTGACGTCCAACAGCCCGTTATACCGGGCCAGCAACAGGATGCCGACCACCAGCAGGAGGAACGACCAGAACGGGCGGCGGATGTCCCGCGCGAGGCCGTTGAGCCCCCACAGCACCAGCAGCGCCGGCCACCAGCGCGCCACGAAGGAGTAGTCGGGCAGGTAGAGTGTGTCTACCAGCAGCGCCGCTCCCAGCAGCAGCAGAATCACACCCAGCATATAACGCGTCGGCATGGTTCACCTCCGTATGGATCCCTTGGCCTGCTTAATTTGTAATTGTTACCCCGCTCAGCGTCGCGCGGAAGCGCAGGCGTAGCACGGGACGTCCTGGTTCGTCCTCCACGATAGAGCGCGCACGATTGTCCATGCCGCCCAGAAAGGGGCTTCCCTCGATATTGAAGCTCATCTCCTCCGGGAGGCGGACGGTAACACTGCCGAAAAGCGCGCGCACCTCCAGCTCCGCGCCTTTGGGAGAGAGCATGGCTTCGCGAAGGTCGAGCTCGTAATCTCCCATGACGGCCAGCACCTTGCCGCCCTGGAACTGTTGCGACTCGTTGCGCGCGTGTGAGCCGCCGAAAATGATGAAGTCCTTCACCGCCGGACGGAACATCACCGGAACGCCCGACTTACCCGACCGCTTCCCCGCCGAGCGCGGCAGCATCAGCCGGATGCCGAATAAGAGCATGATCACCGCGATGGTGAAGAATACCGTAATCCCGGAGATATCGATATTTTGCTGCCGGACGAGCAGGAAAATGCCGAGTCCGATTAACAACAGCGTGCCCCAGGGATTATCGCGCCGGCCCAGCAGATAATTGCCGCTTAAGATAATGACGACCAGCGGCCACCAGCCGGTCAACAGCAAAACCATATTCAGCTCTGGAAAATACATCCACTCGAGGAGAAACCCGAGGGATATGATCCCGATCAACAGGCCGATGAGATACCGCCACGCCATGTCGTTCCCCTTTCACCGTCACGACCGCGCGCTTACGAGGCCGCCGCCGCGCAACATTCCGCGATGCCGAGTCGCTGATAGAATACCTCGATGTGTTGCAAGTGCTGCTGCCAGTCGAACGCCGCGTCGATGTCCTTCGGAGTCAGATACCGCGACAGGTCGAGATCGGCTTTCAGGGCGTCCCGGTAATAAATACCCAATTCCTCCGGCGACATCTCGTCATGCTGGATCTTCTCCCAGGTATCCATTGCGTGGCGCTGCACGGCGGTGTAGGCTTCGTCCTTCCCCATGCCGTTCTTCACGGCGGCCAGCATCACCGCTTCGCTGTTGAAAAGGCCGCCCGTCGCGTTCAGGTTCTTCAGCATCCGCTTCTCGTAGACGCGCATGCCCTTCACCACGCCGGTGAATTTCTTCAGCATGTAGTTGATGAGGATACAGGCATCCGGGATGATCACGCGCTCAACCGAGGAGTGAGCGATGTCGCGCTCGTGCCAGAGGGCCATGTTCTCCAGCGCCGGCGTCACGTAGCTGCGCAGCAGGCGGGCCATGCCGCTCACTCGCTCGCAAACGATGGGATTGCGCTTGTGCGGCATTGCCGACGAGCCGCGCTGCCCGGCCTGGAAGGATTCCTCCGCTTCCAGGATGTCGGTGCGCTGCAGGTTGCGGATTTCGGTGGCGAACTGATCCAGACTGCCGGCCAGCACCGCCAGCGCGGAGAGAAACTCCGCGTGCCGGTCGCGCTGCAGCACCTGGGTAGCCGCTGGGGATGGCTCCAGTCCCAGGTTTTTTGCCACCATCTCCTCCACGCGCGGGTCCACATTGGCAAAGGTGCCGACGGCGCCGGAAATTTTACAGGCGGAGATGGTCTTCACCGCATTTTCGAACATGGCGCGGCGGCGGCGCAGCTCGGCCAGCCACACGCACAGCTTCAGGCCGAAGGTGATCGGCTCCGCGTGCACGCCGTGGCTGCGGCCCATCATGTAGGTCCACTTGTGCTCTTTGGCGCGCTCGATGATTGCCGCCTCCAGCGCATTCAGGTCTTTACGTATGATGCCGGCGGCCTGCACCATCAGCATGCAGAGCGCGGTGTCCTCGATATCGTAGGAGGTGACCCCGTAGTGCAGCCACTTCTTCTCGTCGCCGAGATGCTCGTAGACCGCATGCAGGAAAGCGATCAGGTCGTGACGGGTGCGCTTCTGCTCCTTGCCTTCTGCCTCTTTGCCGGGTGCTTCGCCCTCCAGCTCGATGGCGCGCCGCGCGTCCACCTTTGCGTTCCGGCGCAGGGCAACGGCGGCCTCCTTCGGCGCCACGCCCAGCTCCGCCCACGCCTCGGCAATCTGCAATTCGACTTCCAACCAGGCGTCGTAGCGCGCCTGCGGCTCCCAGATGGCCTTCATTTCGGGGTAACTATATCGTTCGATCATGCTGACCATTCCCTCTGGGGTTCAGACATACAAATTGCCCACACCGGCGCGCGACGCAGCGCGCCGCATGGACAGGCAATGGGCAATAAGAATGACCGGTTCCACTTCATTTGTGCCTCCCGGCGATTGTATATTATCATATTTCGGGAGCCGGGGGAATCCCCAATGATGAGAAGCGCACGAGGAACCGGCGCTGTTTTCGTGAAGGGATTCTTTAACTCATTCTCCCGCATGCTGCCCAAAGCACGGGAGACTGCGACCGTGGCCGGAAGGCCGAGTTCTATCGCGCATCTTGCCTTTGGCTGCGTTTTGACGCCTGGTCATGCGCCCATTGCCGCGTGCCGAGTGATGGCGTACAATATTGCTGGAGGAAAACCATTCATGGGTGCTCTACCGGATCGATATGTTTCACTGGAAGATTATCTTGAACTCGAAGAAGTCAGCGGCATCAAGCACGTGTATTATCAGGGCGCGGCTTTTGCCCTGGCCGGGGCATCGGTAAATAATGACTTGATCGTCGGTGCTGTCTTCGGCAATCTGTTTATCCAGCTCGACGGAAAATCCTGCCGGCCACATACCAGTGATCTTCGCTTGAAAGTCGAAGCGGTGGGTCTGCTAACATATCCTGATGTATCGGTCATCTGCGGAGAAGCTCAATTAGCTGACAGCCCGCTGAATACATACGTGAATCCTACCGTGCTGGTCGAAGTGCTGTCCAGGAGCACGGCGGGTTATGACCGCGGCCGGAAAGCCGATTTTTATCGTACCATACCTTCGCTGCGTGAATATCTGCTGATCGCACAGGACCGACCCTGTATCGAACACTGGCGACGGCAAGGTGACGAATGGCTGCCTGCCGAATTTTCTTCACTGGAAGATAAAGTGGCGCTCGCTTCCATCGATTGCATCCTACCGCTGGCCGCGATTTACGAGCGGGTGCGTTTTGACGTTGCGTAAGTCCTGTTCACTTAACAGGGGCCAGTAATCGGTTTTTCGTCTACACCAGCCTGGCGCGTGATTCACGTGTAGGCTCAGGAAGGATATATCGCATGAAAACCATCATCGGGTTCCATGTTATACTTGTCAGCCTTCTTCTCATCTTCGCCGGGTGCCGGAAGGAGGTAGCCAATACCTCTTCATCCGGCGGAAGGTCCACTTCCACAGCCTCTGCTCCCACTACGTCTGCCCCATCAGTGCCGGCGGTCGCCGTCGATCCGGGGTATACGGGGGCGCTGGTCGGTTGCCAGACGGTGTCCCTTTATCCTGAAGACGTAAGCAATTCCCGGCAGACGCTGTCTCTCGGGCAGAAGGTGCAAGTTACGAGCGAGGATCGGGATACTTTTTATGTAACCACCGAGAATGGGTTGCAGGGATGGGTCTATAAAGGCGCCCTCTGTTCCGCCGCCGAATTGAAGCGCCGCCAGGATGCCGGTGAAGTACCCACGGAGCTCCTTATTGTCACTTTTGGCGAAGGCCAGTTTACCTTCGTGACGGGACCATTTCGGCCGCACGCTTCACCCCCCTCGATCCCGCCGGGGAACGCGATCTGGTTGCACGAACCGGCCAGAGGAAACGTGCTGAAAATCGGCGAGTCGTCGCTGGATGGTGATCCGTCGGTTCTCTATTATTCCAAAAACGGAACAACCTTCGTGAAAGAACCGGTCTGGAAATGACCGCTGAACAATCTGTCGAGCGGATTCGCTTGCTATGAAAACAATTCATATTCAAGCGAGCCCAAGCACGCGCTTCTGTTCCTCCAGCAACCGCGCGATGCCTTCCTCCGCGAGATCGACCAGGCGGTTCATCTGATCGCGGCTAAACGGCATGCCCTCCGCGGTGCCCTGAATCTCCACCAGTTTGCGGTGGCCGGTCATCACCACGTTCATGTCTACGCTGGCGCGCGAATCTTCTTCATACGCCAGGTCGAGCACCGGGCGGCCGTCCACGATGCCCACGCTAACCGCCGCGATAGCGTCGAAGGTGGGCGGCGTGCGCACCTGGCCCTTCTCCTTCATCCAGCGCAGCGCATCATACAGTGCCACGTAAGCGCCGGTGATGGCGGCGGTGCGCGTGCCGCCGTCTGCCTGGATCACGTCGCAGTCCAGCGTAATGGTTCGCTCGCCCAGGTCGCGCAGCTCCACCACCGAGCGCAACGCGCGACCGATGAGCCGTTGGATCTCCATCGTGCGCCCACCCGGCGAGCCTTTCGTCACCTCGCGCTGCTGGCGGGTGGTGGTTGAGCGCGGAAGCATGCTGTATTCCGCCGTCACCCAGCCGGTGCCGGAATTCTTCAGGAAAGGCGGCACCCGGTCCTCCACGCTGGCGGCGCACAACACCTGCGTGTCACCCACCCAGATCATGCACGACCCCTCGGCATGCTTGATAATCTCGCGGTCCATCTGCACGGTCCGCAAGTCATTGTCCCGTCGTCCATCTACGCGCGCCATAATGCTCCCTCGGTAAGGTTTGAAGATTGCAATAGATTAATGAACGGAGAGTGACGGCTCCTTCATTTTCCACTCTTCCATTCACCCAACATTGACTATCTTTGCCGCCGGCTCACCCTCGCCGACCGACAGGATCGCCGCCGTCCGCTCGGTCTGTCCGAACTGCGGCTTGCCCGCCGTGCCGGGATTCAGCCACAGGACGCCGCCCTGGCGGATGTTTTTCGGCACGTGGGTGTGGCCATGTATAATAATAGCGGGAATCGGCGTTATGCCGGCGGCATGAAACGGCTCATGGCAGAGAAAAATATCCGTTCCTTCCAGCGTCAGCCGGCGCGTGGGCGGATATTTTACCATCGGCAGGTCCGCGTCCACGTTGCCGCGCACCGCCACCACCCGCGCGATTGTCTCCAGCTCGGCGATCACCTCTTCGCCGCCGATATCGCCGGCGTGCAGGATCAGGCTCACCCCCCGGAAGGCATCATAGACACCCTCCGGCACGCGGCCATGGGTGTCCGCAATCACGCCGATTTGCACGATTTCCCCTCCCACTCTTCTTTTTTCTCCTTCAACACGGTCTATCCTGCTGTCGCTCCCGTTATAAGTCGGACATATCGGACATGTCCGACCCGTGGGGTGCCTTCAGTTGACGCAATCTTCATCGATCTTTACACTTTAAGGCGTGAATACATTCACCGAGGCGAAAGACTACCTGTTCGGACTGGTAGATTACGAGCGAACCCCCGCGCAAGTGGCGACGGCGGCATATTTGAATCTGGACCGCATGCGGGAGCTGCTGGCGCGGGCCGGCAATCCTCATCATGCCTTGCGCTGCGTTCATATTGCGGGCACCAAGGGCAAGGGCTCCACCGCGGCGATGACCGCGAGCATCCTGCGCGCCGCGGGCCGCCGCACCGGACTGTATATCTCGCCGCACCTCATCGACTTCCGCGAACGCATGCGCATCGACGGCGAGCTGATCGGCGAGGAGGAGTTCGCGCGCCTGGTCGAAGAAACGCGCCCTGCCATCGAGGAGATGCGCGCTGGCGGGAGGACGCCGACCTTTTTCGAGGTCTGCACGCTGATAGCGCTGCGCTGGTTCGCGCGGCGGCGGGTGGATGCCGCCGTGCTGGAGACCGGCATGGGCGGTCGGCTGGATGCCACCAACGCCGTGGAGCCGCTGGCCGCCGCCATCACCACGCTGGCCCTCGACCACACCGTCGAGCTGGGCGACACCCTGGCGCTGATCGCCGCGGAGAAGGCCGGCATCATCAAGCCGGGCGTGCCCGTCGTCAGCGCGCCGCGGGAACCTGCCGCCGCCGAAGTGATCGCGCGCGTTGCGGCCGAGCTGGGCAGCCCGCTCTACCGCGTGGGAGAGGAGATACGCATCCTGCCCGCTGCCGGAAATGATCGGCGCTTCGGCATTGCGGGCCGGCTGGACAGCTACCCGGACCTTTCATGTCCACTGCTGGGCGATCACCAGCGAATCAACGCCGCCGTGGCGGTGGGATTGGCGGAATGCCTGCGGGAAGCCGGCGAACCGATTATGTCCGCTGCCATTCACGATGGGATCGCCCGCGTCGAATGGCCGGGCCGGCTGCAGGTGCTGCGGGAAAAGCCGCCGCTCATCCTCGACGGCGCGCACGATCCGGTCGCAATCGAGGCGCTGCTCGCCGCCCTCGACCGGCATTACCCCGGCATTCCGCGCGTGTATCTGCTCAGCTTCCTGCGCGAGAAGGATTGGCCGCGCATGCTCCGCCAACTTGCCCCCGGCGACCGGCGCTTTGTCTTTGCCGCAATCGCCAACCCGCGCGCGGTTTCCCCCGACGAACTGGCGGCGGAAGCGGCCCGGCTGGGCGCGCAAGCCGTCACCGCTCCCGACATACCCACGGCGCTGCGTTCCGTGGTTGCCACCGCCGACCCGGAGGTGATGATCGTTGTTACCGGCTCCCTTTATGCCGTCGGCGAGGCGTTGAAGTGGTGGCAGAGCAGATAAGCCCGAGGGGGACTAACTCGTATTTTCCCCCTGCTTACCCTCCCGCCTATGACGCTCCACCCGTTCCACACAACCTGTGCCCTCTCACATCTAGGCGGAAAATGCGTGACTGTACCCCCGGGCTGTGCAAACGAATAATCCAGTAGATATCAGGCAACGTTCTGCATCTTATTGGCATAATCGCGCCCGGCGGTGGGTGGAGGGAGTGGCTTGCCTTCCCGCTTATAAACCGCCAATACGGTGTCGACCAACTCGCAGAGCTCTTCAAAGACGGCGATTTCATTATCGCCGTGGCACCCACCATAAAACAATCCCGGGCAACTGCCGACGAAACACTGGTCATCTTCCGACCATTCGACGATTTTTACATAACGCGCGCCATCCGTCATCGTTTTAACTCCTTGATAGCAGCCTCTACCGCTCTCTCCTGGTACTTCAAAGCATCATCACTTGATTGACAGGAGATGACCAGTGGTTTTGCCACACGCGCATGAGTAAGCACATTTTCGTCAATTTCTCATCTGGATAATACGCGCAAAATATCCTTGTTATCACGAGCATGGTGACGATAACAGGTGCTGATACCGAGGTCGGGACAGTGCCCCATGGACATAATCCCTCAGATCGTTCATTTCACCGTTTTGATGATATGCTCCACCTGCCCGCCTGTTCGCCGCTGTGTTCTGGTATCGAGCAAGGTCGATGACTCGGTCAGGTACATGGCGCGCAGCGTCTCGCCGTCGCCGCGGACCGTCAGCAGCAGGAAGGCGCTGGTATCCAGATACCACGTCGGCTCGAGACGATAATGCCCGGGATGGTCCGGGTCTATATCGTCCAGCACGGTCAATATCGGCGAGGTGGTGTTGTCCGCATCGACATAGCGCAGGGTTACCGTCAGCTCTGCCGGCGGCTCGTATCCCGGACGCCAATCGAGGTAGAAGACTTCGTCGGTTTCGATGCCGATCTTCTGCGGCGTCGGGGTGACGACCAGCCCGGCGAGCGAACCCTCACCGCCGGTCTGCACGTCATGACGCCAACTGCCTTCGCAACCGGCAAGGACCAGCGCTAACATAACAAGTATGAGAATGTAAAATTTCATCTTCGCATCCTCCGGTATCCATTGCACAGTTTACGCCGCCGGCGGCGATCCGGCAATAATGCCATATGATCGTCCGACATACGATCTGCCGCCGCGGTCCAGCAGGTTGCGTTTGCACTACCACGTTGACCGCTGAATCCGGTATAATAGGCAGCAACAGGCGATCCCGGCGGCCGCGGAGCATCCGAATGGACCGGGACACTGGCATGGCGGATTAATGGGAGTTGAGTGCATGGCAGAAGACAAGAAACGACGCGAAAAGATGACGCCGGAAACAGCGGCGGATATTGCCGAAGGAGAAGAACAGGCCGCCGCGGCAGCTCCGGCGCCCGATGATATTGCCGGATTGCGGGCGGAGCTGACGCAATGCCGGGAAGAGCTGGCGGAAGCGAAAAACGCCTATTTGCGCGCCCATGCGGATTTCGATAATTTTCGCAAGCGTATGCGCGCCGAGCGTGATCAGGAATTCACCCGCGGCAGCGAGCGCGTGCTGTCCGACCTGCTGCCGGTCGTCGATGACTTTGAGCGCGCGCTGGCGGCGATCAATGAAGCGAGTACCGTCGAATCGCTGCTGCAGGGGAACGAGTTGATCTTCCGCCACCTGCTGCGCCTGCTCGAAAAATTCGGCATCGTCCCGATGGAGGTGGAGGGCAAGCCCTTCGATCCGATGTATCACGACGCCGAGCTGCGCGTGCCCAGCGACGCTTACCCGGAGCATACCGTGATCGGGCAGATTCAGCGCGGCTATCTCAAAAACGGAGACGCCTTCCGCCATGCCAGGGTAGCGGTAGCCGTCAAACCGGAAAGCACGGATGAAGCATAACCATGGCGGAGCCGGAAAAGGACGATATGATCGGCGAGCAGCCCGTTGAAGCGCCGCTCAGCCCCGAGGAAATCGCGCGGCGCACCGCCGCCGGGGTGGCGCGCTGGCTGATCGGATCGACGATTGCCTTCTGGGCAGCGATCATCGGCGTGGTGGCAGGCGTGCTGCAAGATTCGCTGATTGCGCGGAACTTATCGCTGCTGGTGCTGTTCGTCACCCTGATCACCACGGTGATCCTTTATTTTTCCGTGATGCTGGAGCCGGCTATTTTCGCCGAACGGAGGGTAAAGTTGGGGCTCTCTTTTTCGTTTGCCAATTTATGCGTATTGACGCTGATCTTCCTCTTCGCTGAGTCAAGCGGCTTTCATTTTACCCTTTTCACCGCGCTGGCGCTCGCGATGATGGTCGCCGCCATCACCGTGCTTGTCTACTCCTTCCGCACCAACAAGCGCTTCCTCTTTCTGCTTGCCCTCGCCATCCTGCTGGCGGCAAATGTGGTGAAGGGTGGATGAATGGAAGGTTGGAAGATTGGAAAATTGGATGGGAGAAATGAGATGAATGAATGAAAAGACTTGCCTGTCTTATACTCTCCCATAATTCCCCTCCACCCATCCAACCTTCCATTCTTCCAACCTTTCACCGTCTATTACTTTTTCGTGTATAACAGCAGTCGCGATACGATGCCGCCGGACATGGCGGCGGCGTTGGCGCCGGTCTGGACGCGAATAACGACGCTGTTGGTTTTGCCGGGGAGCAGGGAGTCGGTCACCTCCATGTCAATGGGATTCGGGCGCTCGTAGGCCTCGTGGTAGACTCGATGGCCGACGAATTGGCCGTTCACCCACACCCAAGCTTCGGTTTCCACCGCGGGGCAGTAGAGAAAGACCTTCTTCCCCCGCGCGGCGGCGGGCACGTCCACGCTCAGGCGGTACCAGAGCGCGCCCATATAAGGATAGCCTTGTTCGTCGGTATAACCCTGGCCATAAAAGGGAACGGTGGTGGAAATGGACTGCCAGTCGTTGTCTTTCCACTCCGGCGCATACCAGCCCTGGTAGCGCCCGTCGTCACGCGGATCGATTTTGAACTTCGCCATCTCCGGCAGCACCGCCACCGTCTCGCCGTCTTTGCCGGTGGTAAGGTCGGCCATCTGCTGGTAGTATTGCTGCCGGGAGACGGACCCCCAGTAGTAGAAGCCGATGGATTCGCCGTTGGCCGGATTGGGATCGAAATACCAGCGGCTGAGCGCGGTGGCGGGCGCGCGCATGTCAACCATGCGCTGGGCCTGTCTGGCGGCTTCGGCGAAGTCGGCGTTGAACTCCGCCCGGTTCATCGCCATGAATGCCTGCAGGTGCTCGAGGGTAACGCGGTCGGCCGACACGTGCTGCTGATAGACGCCGGCGGGTGCGGCCTTTTCCGCGTCAGCGATGTTTTTTTCGAGCCGCTGGAGCAGCGCATCCGAATAGACGTAAGGCAGGATGCGGTCCTCATGCCCCAGCCAGGTTGTGGTCTCGAAGGCGTTCTCCAACTCCTCCCAGAAGGCCATCGCCGGCGCGGCGGCAGGGCCGTACCAGTTGGCGAAGAACTCGTCCATTTCTTTTCTCAAGTCCAGCCCCGCGTCCCACATCATGCGCGCGCGCAGGTAAGTCGGGAAGATGCCGCTCTCGCCGCGCACCACGCGGCCTTCATCGGAGAAGCCGACCACGCCCCACTTTTTGTACAGCGGCATGTCGCGCGCCGTTTTGTGCGCGAGCGGGATAGGCGCGCCGCAGCCGGCGAGCATATAATATATGTAATTGTACATGTAGACGTTGTCATACATCCTCGCCCAGCTCTCGATCATATCGGCCTGGCGCAGCGTCATCCAGCTCCGCGGGTTGTCGTAGGAGTGCATCGTGTCGGACCAGATGGCGGCAAACATGATCCATATCTTCGGGTCGGGAGTGACGCCGATGGGCGGCACGTTGCGATTGGCATAGCCGTTGGTGGTGATGCGATGGTCGGGAAACTCCTTGTAAACCTCCGCCGCCACCTTCTGCACCCATTCCATCCACTCTTCGCTGGTGCTCATGTCGGCGGCGACGCCGACGCGGCCTCCGGTATCGGGAAACCCGAGGCTGCGCTGCAGGGTGCCGGGACTGTAGTCGCGCGGATATCCGTCATCGCCGCCCAGACCGTAGGACGTGACGCCGGGATTAGCGCGAAAATAGGCCTTGATCTTCTCCGCGGCAAATTGCACGGACTTTTCGCCGGTCAGGTTGGGCATATATGGATAGACCTTGCCTTGGGCGTCGCGGGCGAATATCTCGGCATATTCGGGATTGTCGATCTCCTCCGGATCGGGAAGCACGCCGCGGATGGAGCTGTCGCGCGGGATGGTGACGAAATCGAGGATCGGATTCATGCCGTTGCGAATCTTCCAGCGATATTCCTCTGCCCGCATGTCCGAGGCCATGGGTCCCCACCAGTTGCGCATCTTGAAATCCGGACGGCTGCTCTTATTCATGAAATCGATGACCAGGCTGGCGTATTTGGGCACCACCTCGCCATAGTCACCCGGCATATACCAGCGCACACCCAGCGTATTCAGGAACGCGGCTACGGCGTATTCGGTGCCGTGATAATACGGCGCGTCGTTGCCCGCCAGCAGCAGGCGGTTGCCCTCGGTGGTGATGACATAGCCCTCTTCATTGCGGTCCGGTGTAAGTCCGTCGGGGATCATCGCGTCGAATTCTTCCGTCAGCGCGCTGCGGCCGACCAGCACCATGTTGCCTTGCGGGGCAGGTTCGTCATCGCCGGCGATGGGCAGCTTCGCGCCCGTCATTTTTTCGACGTAAACTTGCAGGTCTTGCGCGGCGGCGGAAATCTTGTTCGGGGCCGGCTGCGTGGCCCAGATATCCTTTTCGGCGGGTTCTGTTGGCGCGCCAACGGCTTCTCGCGCGATTATTATTGTCGCCCGCGGGATGCCGTTCTCTACCAGCATCACCTCAGTCCGCGCGGCGGCGGCGAACAGGACGGCGCAGAGGATAATCAACAATTGTCGCATTACAGCAACTCCTCTCGGAAGATTGGCCGGGAACCATCCGGCGGGCTTAAACGTCTTTTCTCTGGAAAGAAGTGAATTCCTGCCGAGTTGCTGAATTGTGCCCGCTCGTAATGAGCGAGTATGATGGTAACATCGATGAGGATCCGGCGAGATGGCCGTGCGTGAAGCGGGACACCTCGGCGGCGAAAAGGGCGGGTAGAAGGTCCGCGAGTTTTGTGTGAAATTTCGATTATTTTATGTTTAATGATTGGTATGAAAGGATTGCATGGCTGCGGATTCTTTGCACAGAGAAAATGTGCTAGGTAAGGTTATTTGCCAACCGATATTCCGAGGTATAATACCACGTAAATTTTTTTAAAAATACCGTAATTATCACTGCCTCTAACGCTGTTCCGGGCACGGGTTATTTGACTGGTAAAGGAGATTCTGCTAGTATCTCGGAGTATTCCGGTAAGGAATTTTACGATTACTGTAATATCGGTGGTCAAACAGTTCTAAAATGCTTATCGAATGGGTAAGAAGTAGATGACGTTCACCCGGCCAATCGAATTCCCATACCTTCACCTGGGAGTGGGTTTCAGCTTTTTTTATGAGAGCCGAGAGATCGCCGGACACCGACTATCGCGTTAACGCACTGCCTCAGGAGGTAATTCGTGGTAAACACGATTGAACATGATGACGAGCAGAAGACAACTCCCGGCAACGAGCAGAAGGAAATCGGCGCGCTGAAGGCGCTGTGGGACCTGTTCAGCTCGATGAAGACCGCCATCGTGCTGCTGCTGCTGCTGGCCGCGGTGTCGATGGGCATCACCTTTTATACGATGCGTGGACGGGATGCGACGCCTTATTATCATTCTGTCTGGTATTCGCTGCTGCTCATACTGATCGGGATAAACCTGACGGTTTGCAGCATCAACCGCTTCGGCATGGCCTGGCGCCGCACCTACGCGCCATCGATAGAAGTCAATCCCACTCAATTAAAGAAGGCTGCCACTTCGTTCAGCGCGAAGGCTGCAGGAACTCCGGAAGAATTGGCAGAGAAGGCAGCCGCGGTTTTGCGCAAGTGCGCGTATGTCGTCACGAAAGGCACGAAGGATGGCGCGGTGATGCTGCATGCCTCTAAAGGCCGCTTCAGCATCTGGGGACCATACCTGACGCACCTGAGTCTGCTGGTAATTTTCCTCGGGGCGATTTATGGAGGACTTGTCGGCTATGAAGGATATATCACTATCCATGAAGGAGAACGGACCAATCAGTATCAGCTAACAAAAACAGACAAGCTTGCCAATCTTAATTTTGATCTCGGTCTTGATTCTTTCAATATGCCGTATGAAACAAAGATCGAGATAGATCCGCGCACCAAGCAGGAGTTTATCACACATGCGCTGACCTCCTATCAGAGCAACGTAAAGGTCTACGAAGGCAGCGACAAGCCTGTCTTCGAGAAGTCGATAGAGATGAACAGGCCGCTCTCGTATAAAGGCATCTCCTTCTTTCAGACCAGCTACGGGATCGATAGTGTCGAGTTGAAAATCACCGCGCCTAATGGCGAATCGGCAGAAACATCGTTTCCCATCATCACCGAGCAGGGACAGAGATTTGACTTTGCTCGGAATGAAACCGGTCTGGCTATTCTCAAACCGGAGATGGGCGGCAGCACGCTGTGGATATTGGGCACCGATTTCATTCCCGACTACATCCCGGAAAACGGAGAGCACCAATTTATTTCCGGCGCCCCCGTCAACCCGGCGATTTCACTGCGAGTGACCCAGCCTGAATCCGATCCGAGTATGGCACACGGCTCGTGGGAGCTGTCTGAGCTGCTGCAGATCGGGCAGGATTTCAAATATAAGGGTTTCACCATCACCTTTACCGGAGTGCGGAAGAATACCGTGCTCTCCGTCTCGCGCAATCCGGGCCTGCCGATTATCTACTTCGGCTTCGGCCTGCTGCTGCTTGGCGTATTCACGGCGTTCTATCTCTCGCATAAAGTGCTGCGCGTTCATATAGCGCCTGCCGGCAAACAGGCAATTGTGGTTGCCGGAGTCATCTCGCGCGCCGATCCTGCCATCTTCGTGAAGGATATGGCACGGTTGAAAGACGCTATTTCGCCGGACGAATCCACGCCGAAATCGTGAGCTTGAAGGAAGCATATCATGACATTTATCACGACACTTGAATTTGGGCAACAGCTCTTTATCAGTGCATTCTGTTTATATCTGGTCGCCGTGATCTGCTATCTGCTCTATCTGCGTAAGCCGCGGGAGCTGGTGGGGAACATAGGCCGCTCCATGCTGCTTGCCGGTTTTATCATGAATACCGGGTCGCTGGCTATCCGCTGGATGGTGCTTCATCGACCGCCGCTGCTGAACATGTATGAGTATCTCGCGGCGACGGTATGGGCGGCTATCCTCGTTTACCTGGTAATGGAGATCGTTACGAAAAAGCGGATTTTCGGGGCTTTCATCACCCCGCTGATTGCCTTTTTCGCTTACCTGACCATGCGCCTGCCATATCAGGAGTCGACCATCGCGCCGGCGTTGATGGACGGCGCCTTCCGGGTGCCGCATATCGTGAGCGCAATACTTGCTTACGGCGCCTTCGGCATCGCCTTCATGCTGGGAATTGCCTATCTCATCGCCGTCTCCAAAGAAAAAGCGCCGGAGTCCTTCTGGGCACAGCGGCTCCCCGGCGCGCAGGCAATCGATTTTACCATCTATCGGGTTATCGCCTTCGGCTTTCTCATGCAAACCATCGTCCTGGTGGGAGGCGCGTTATGGGCCGCCGGCGCTTGGGGACGCCCATGGGGATGGGACGCAAAGGAAACCTGGGCGCTCATCACCTGGCTGATCTATGCCGCCTACCTGCACACGCGCACCACCATGGGCTGGCGCGGCATCCGCTCGGTTGGAGTAGCGCTTTTCGGCTTTCCCGTGACTATCTTCACCTTATGGGGCGTCAATTACCTGTTCAGCAGCCTGCACAGCTATGCGGGTAAATAAGATCAGAGAAGTGTCGGAGGAGACACGCCAGTGCATCTGGTGGTGATCGGTTTGAACCACGAAACGGCCCCGATCGACCTGCGGGAGAAGCTTCGCATCCCGGAGGCGGGGCTGACTGCTGCTCTGAACGAGTTGAAATCGCTGGACGAGTCCGGCGAATGCCTGATCCTTTCCACCTGCAACCGCACGGAAATATACGCCTGCGCGCCCAGCCGCGCGGGCGACGCGGCGGTCCGGCGCTGGCTGGAGGACTATTGCGGCGTCACCTCGGCGGAGGTGGAAGGACACCTGTATTCCCGCGCCGGTCACAAGGCCGCCGAGCACCTGTTCCGTGTGGCGGCGGGCATCGATTCGCTGGTCACCGGCGAGGCGCAGATCCTAGGCCAGGTTCGATATGCCTACACCACCGCCTCCGCCGGCGGCTTCACCGGCGCGATCCTCAACCCGCTCTTCCAGCAGGCCATTGCGGTGGGGAAGCGGGCGCGCACCGAGACGGAGATCGGACGTGGCGCCTTCTCCGTCAGTTCGGTGGCGGTACAGCTCGCGAAGTCGATCTTCGGCGATTTGGCGAGCCGCACGGCGCTCATCGTAGGCGCCAGCAAGATGGGGGAGCTGACCATCACCAACCTCGTCGGCGCGGGGTGCGCCTCCGTGCTGGTGACGAACCGCACCTTCGACCGGGCGCGCGACCTGGCCGCTCGCTTCGGCGGCGAAGCGCTGCCCTTCGATGAACTGGCGCCGGCGCTCGCTAAAGCGGATATCGTCATCACCGCCACCGGCGCGCGCGAGCCGATCCTCACCCGCGCGATGGTTGCCGCCGCCATGCGCGCGCGGCGCGGAAGACCCCTCTTCTTCGTCGATATCGCCGTCCCGCGCGACATTGCGGCGGAGGTCAACTCGCTGGACAACGTATTCGTATACAACATCGACGATCTGCAGCAGGTAATTACCGCCGATCTGGACAACCGCCGCGCCGCGATCGCCGGCGTCGAAGCGATTATCGCGGAGGAAACAGCCTCCTTCACCCACTGGTTCCGCGGCCTGGAAGCCGTGCCGGTCATCACCGCGCTGCGAGAGCGATTCGACGATATCCGTGAAACCGAGATGGCGAAACTGCGCGGCAAGCTGCGCCATCTTTCGCCGGAGGATTTGGACGCCATCAACGCGGCGGCGCGCACGATAATCAATAAAATCTGCCACCAGCCGATGATCAGCATCAAGGACTATTCCAGCAGCGAGGAAGCCGCTGTCAAGCTGGCAACGGTCTGCGAGCTCTTCGGCCTCTGTCCCGAAGACGAGGATACGGAGCGCGAAGATGAATCTATCGAGATAGGGCAAGCCCATGGGCATTGACGCTGTATTATTGGGAATAACGCTGGCCCTGTATGGGATCGCCGCCGTCATCTACCTGTGGCGGATGCTGCGCCAACCCGCGCCGCCGTTGCGGGTGGCAACCGGCATCATGCTGCTCGGTCTGGCATCTCATGCCGCAACGCTGATCATCAGCAGCGCCGGCAGCCGGCATCTGCCTTTATTCAACCTGTTCGAATCGCTGATGTTCACCGCGTGGGTGCTGGCGGCCATCTACCTGTTCATCGAGCACCGGTTCGGCATCACCGCGCTGGGCGCCTTCGTCTGCCTGGCTGCGCTGGGCATGCTCGCACTGGCGGTGGCTATGCCGAAGGGGATTGAAACTGGCTTGTTGATTGCCGCCGAGCACAGCCCGTGGAGCACTATCCACATCGCCAGCTCGCTCATCAGCTATGCCTGTTTCGCGCTGGCTTTCGGCGCGTCGCTCGCTTATCTGTGGCAGCAGCGCCTGCTGAAGGCGAAGCGGCTCGGGTTGCTTCACCAGCATCTGCCGCCGCTCCACACCGTGGATCGCCTTGCTTACGAAATGGTAATGCTCGGTTTCTTTACCCTCACCGTGGGTATCGTCACTGGAGCGCTTTGGGCGGAATCGGCGTGGGGTAATTACTGGAGCTGGGACCCCAAAGAAACTTGGGCGCTGATTACCTGGCTCGTCTACGCCGGCTACCTCCATATTCGCGTCATCGGCGGCTGGCAGGGAAAATGGGCCAACCGCCTGGTGATGACCGGCTTTGCCTGCGTTCTCATCACCTACTTCTGGGTCAGCTTCTTCATCAGGGGACTGCACAGCTACGTGGGGTATTGATCTGCCACGTCTCTCCCGGCCTCTCATGTTCTCCATCTTATCGTTGTCGCATAGACGGTCGCAACGCCGTACGATAATCGCCTCGTTTTTGGTATATAACTGCTTCAATCCGGCATGGGTGGTTATACGCATGTCGCATTCATCTACCTTATGTCACATTTATCGACAATTTGGCGCTTGAGCGCAGCGCGAAATAATGCAATCTATATAGAGCTTGACAGTCAGGCAAATAAGTAGTTACTATAACCGACTAATATTCTCTAACATATATGCTTAAAGCGATCAGCGATTTTTTTCATATTCAACCTCCCGCGGGTATCATGCCCGGACACCGGCGGCGGGGAAGGAGATCGAACCACCGTGCTCAATACAACGCGCCAACACAGTATGCGGTTCTCTACCTGGCCGCGGGCTGCATGCCATATCTTCGCTTTCCTGGCGATAATTACCGGCCCGGTGTTCGGGCAGCAAACGCCGGCTGATCCGGCGGCCGTCATCTTCCGGCAAAAATGCGCCGGCTGCCACTCCATCGGCAAGGGACAGATTATCGGGCCTGATCTGACCATCGCGCGAACGCGAACCGAGCCGGTGATTATCGCCAATATCAAGCGCATGCAGCAGAATGCCGGACCATTGACAGATGGGGAAATAGCGGAACTGGCCGATCTGCTGCAGGACCCGAATGCGTCGCGGCGCATCGCCGCACAGGAGCAAGCGGAAACACAAACCACGCGGCAGCAGCTTGCGCCTCCCTCCGCCGCCCGCGGGCGGGAGCTGTTCGAGGGACGGCGCCGCCTGCAAAACGGCGGGTTGGCCTGCATGAACTGCCACCGGGTGAACGGGCAGGGGGGCACGGTGGGGTTGGACTTGACCGACGCCGCTACGCGACTGGGAACTACCGCGCTCCCCACCACCATTGCCGCGGCGAATTTCCCGGTGATGAAGGACGCCTTCAAAACACATCCCATCACGCCGCGGGAAGCCGCCGATATCACCGCCTATCTAGCTGAATTACCGGCAAAACCGGCGTCAAGCATGGACCAGCTCGTACCCTGGCTCGCGCTGGCCGGCGCGCTGGCGATGCTGGGCATCATAGCCGTGTCCTACCGCAACCGAAACAACGGCGCCCGTGCCCGACTGCAGAGGAGATAACCGTATGCCCTGGATTGAAGACTTGTTCGCACCGGAGCAGCGCCTCTGGGAAGATTTTTACCGCAACCGCTGGTCCTACGACAAAATCATCCGCAGCACGCATGGGGTGAACTGCACCGGCGGCTGCAGTTGGAACGTCTACGTGAAGAACGGCATCGTCACCTGGGAGATGCAGGCGCTCGACTACCCGACCATCGACGCGAACATCCCGCCCAGTGAGCCGCGCGGCTGTCAGCGGGGGATATCCTATTCCTGGTACATGTATAGCCCGTTGCGGGTGAAGTATCCTTATATTCGTGGCGTGCTGCTCGACCTTTGGCGGTCGGCGAAAAAAGAGCACCCGGACGACCCGGTGGCGGCGTGGGCGTCAGTCGTCGGCAACCAGGAATCCCGCACGCGCTACCAGCAGGCGCGCGGCAAGGGCGGCTTCCGCCGCGCTTCCTGGGACGAGGTGAACGAGCTCACCGCCGCCGCCAACATCCATACCGTGCAAAAATACGGCCCGGACCGGCTGGTCGGCTTCTCGCCCATCCCGGCGATGTCGATGACCAGCTACGCCTCCGGCGCGCGCTTCCTCGGCTTGATGGGCGGGACGGTGCTCTCCTTTTACGACTGGTACTGCGACCTGCCGCCCGCCTCTCCGGAGGTATGGGGCGAGCAGACCGATGTGGCGGAGAGCGCGGACTGGTTTCACTCCAAATTCATCGCCACCGTGGGCTCGAACGTGCTGATGACGCGCACTCCGGACGCGCATTTTCTGGTGGAAGCGCGCCACCGCGGAGCGAAGGTGGTGGTCTTTTCGCCGGACTTCAGCCAGACCTCCAGGATCGGCGACGAGTGGATCCCCATCCATCAAGGGCAGGACGGCGCCTTCTGGATGGCGGTAGGCCACGTTATCCTCAAGGAGTACTATGTCGAGCGGCAAGTGCCGTATTTCATCGATTATCTGCAACGGTACAGCGACGCGCCGTTCCTGGTAGAGCTTACCCCGGCAAAGGGGGGCGGCTACAAAGCGGGGAAGCTGCTGCGCGCCTCGCAACTCGCCGCCACCCGCGAGGTGGAGAACGCCGAATGGAAGATGTTCATGCTCGACGCCGCCGGGGAGCTGCGCATGCCGCGCGGCACGGTGGGGCACCGCTGGCAGCAGGGCAAGGGCGAGTGGAACCTGAAGCTGGAGGACGAGAACGGCCCCTTCGTCCCGCGGCTCTTCCTGACCGAGCATGACGACGTGCTGCAGGTGGAGTTCAGCGACTTCTCGCTGGGGACGGAGACGCGGGCCGTGCTGCGCGGCGTGCCGGCGAAGCGCGTGGAGACGGCTGACGGCCCGGTCTACGTGACCACCGCGCTGGAACTGCTGCTGGCGCAATACGGCGTCTCCCGCGACCTGGAGGGGGAGTGGCCGGATGACTACGGCGATGATAGCTCGCCGTATACCCCGGCGTGGCAGGAGCGCTTCACCGGCGTCGGGGCGCAGGTGGTGATCGATTTCGCGCGCGAGTGGGCGCGCACCGCCGAGCTGAGCAACGGCAAGTGCAGCATCATCATCGGCTCCGGCGTCAATCACTGGTATCACAACAACTTGATCTACCGCGCGGCCATCACTCCGCTCATCCTCTGCGGGTGCGTGGGGGTCAGCGGCGGCGGATGGAACCATTACGTGGGCCAGGAGAAGCTGGCGCCGCAGGCCTCGTGGGCGCCCATCGCCTTCGCCGCCGACTGGGGCGGCCCGCCGCGCCAGCAAAACACCCCCTCCTTCCACTACGTGCACACCGACCAATGGCGTTACGAGCGCAGCTTCACCGACGTCTGTCCGGTCGCCGATCAGCAGCATCCGATGGCGCACGGCCACACCATTGACAAGCAGATCATGGCCGTCCGCAACGGCTGGCTGCCCTGCTACCCGCAGTTTACCCGCAGCTCGCTGGAGGTGGTGCGTGAAGCGGAAGCGCGTTATGCCTCTTCCGACGCGGAGATCGTCACCGACGTGGTGCGGCAGTTGAAGGAGCGGAAGCTGAAGTTCAGCATGGAGGACCCGGACAATCCGGCGTGCTTCCCGCGCGTCTGGTACATCTGGCGCGGCAATGCGCTGCTCTCCTCCGCCAAGGGGCACGAATATTTCCTCAAGCACTACCTGGGCACGCATACCAATAGCATTGCCGAAGAGGTGGCGAAGGACGACGTGCGCGAGGTGACCTGGCATGACAAGGTGGAGCTGGGCAAGCTCGATCTGGTGATCGATCTGAACTTCCGCATGGATTCGTCCGCGCTCTATTCGGACATCGTGCTGCCCGCCGCCACCTATTACGAAAAGGACGACTTGAATACCACCGACTTGCACAGCTTCATTCACCCGCTGCAGGCCGCCGTGCCGCCGAGCTGGGAGTCGAAGAGCGATTGGGATATCTTTAAAGAGATTGCCCGGCATACGTCTAAAATGGCCGAGCGCTACCTGCCGGAGCCGGTAAAGGACCTGGTGGCCAGCCCGCTGCTGCACGACACTCCGGCGGAGATCGCCCAGCCGGCGGTGAAAGATTGGCTGCGCGGCGAGTGCGACGCCATCCCCGGCAAGACCATGCCGAACCTGAAGGTGGTGCTGCGCGATTATCCCAACGTGTTCAACTGCTTCGTCTCGCTGGGGCCGAATTTCCGCAATAACGGCCT